>OIXA01001509.1_pt1 | contig 29225 bp, 21 predicted proteins | sample 1587721 | NCBI WGS metagenome assembly OIXA01 (sample SAMEA3888900, study PRJEB22519) | human gut metagenome | biome: human gut; feature: human-associated habitat; material: faeces | place: Denmark | collected 2013
GAGAACGGCACCCGCAGGCAGGACATTGAGATTTATTACAGCTTTGTCGGCAAGATTGACTTGCCCGAATAACCGCCCGACCTATCCGACACAATGGCCAAGTGTCGGATAGGAACGGCAAAATTTTTTGCACTTCTATTGCTTCTTTATCACACATAAGCAAAGAGCTCCGGCTTGTAGCTGCCATTTGACTTCGATCCATAGGCATGACCGCCCCATCGGATGAAAACATTCGCGAGGTCATCGAGGCTGTCCCAATTTTTCTCCTCCAGAAGCGCCGCAACGCCTGCACCATACGTCCCCGGGGCATCCCCGAAGATGCGATACGCAGCCTCCCGCCACGCCTCTTCCTTGGGCGAGCCTTTCTCTTCCATGATCCGGCTGTCCTCAGAAATATGTTTTCTGACGTAATTATCCTCGTCATTTTCCGCAAGAGAGGCAGCGAGTAGCACCGCCCGGTCCATGAGCGATATGACAGAGGGCATGGTATCGCGGAAAAGTCCGCTGATGCGCGCCGTCACATCGATGCGCGGACGCTTGAGCTCCGACAGGGGGATGGGCTCCATACGCTTCACATAGAGGCTGCCCGGCTCCCAGATAGGACGTATGCCCATGAGATAGAGAAATTCCGCGATGCACTGCCCGTGACTTCGCATATTCGCGCCCGACCAGAAAACCATGCCGACGCTTTCCGGATACCGGCCTTCGCTCTCGATATATTGCGAGATGACCTGATCTCCGAGCTCTTTTCCTACCTCCCATGCCGTCCTTGTCGGCAGACGCCGCGGATCGATGCCGTAGAAATTCACCCCTGCCGGCAGAAGAGAAACACCGCCCGCGTGCGGAGAGCCGGAGATCCCCGGCACAATGTAACGGGCAGAAAGCCCGCGAAGGGTATGCTCCATTTCCATTTTTGTCTCTGCAAGGCGCGGATATACCTCCTCACAAACGAAACGAAGCAGCGGCTGCTCCCTCTCTGTCCCCAGTGCCTTCGCCTTCTCTTTGTCGAAATGCATGTCTGACAGCTTACGGACCAGACCCTCTGCCTTCCTCTGCAGGCGCGCCATCCACTCGCCCCCGGTGAGACCATTCGGATACAGTGTCTGTGCCTGTCCCAGCAGCGTATCTACGGATGTCCCCTCCTCCTCAGCCAGCAGCTCACAGATCGAGGGGATGTCACCATTCGGCAGACGAAGAAGAGCCAATATTTCATGAATGAGCGTTTCCTCCTTCGGCATCTCTCCTAGAATGTGCAGTCCGACATGGCACTCGCTATTTTTGAGATCTTCGATATAGCAGTGAAGGCGCGAAAGATACCCTGCCAAATCCGCTTCCGTATACGGCACCTCACCGTCCAGACTTGCTTTCTCCGCAAGCTCACGGATCCGTGGTACCAGCCGCTTCGCCGTTTCCGGTTCCGATTTCTCAAAATGCGCGTACTCATCCATCGCCTGCTCCAGCTCAGCCAGCTCCTCATACGTCCCTGCCTCTTCCATCGGTGCAGGCAAATGATCCACAAGACATGCACCGCCGCGCCGCTTCGCCTGGATCCCCTCTCCCGTGATCGTCATATGGTAGGGATAGATATTCGGCAGGCTTCCTAGAGCCAGATCAGGATAGCTTCCTCTATCCATCCCCGCACTTTTCCCCGGAAGCCATTCCAGATTTCCATGCGTCCCCACATGGAGCACGGCATCAGCTCCCCATACATCACGGATCCACTGATAGTATGCCAGATACTGATGCGTCGGCGCTATGAAAGGATCGTGATAGATCTTCGACGCATCAAAGCCATACCCGCGCGGCGCCTGCACCGTGAGGAAAATATGCCCGTCCATCAGCCCCGGTACCAGAATATCGCCCGACTCCGTCGTCATGACCCTGCCAGGCGCCTTTCCCCAGTCCTTCTCCATCTGCCGCCGCGTCTCTTCGGGGAAGGTAGCAAAGAAATCACAGTAGAGCTTCTTCGGGACCTTCTGACACGCCGCCTCCTGCTCCTCCGTCAGCATCGAGCGGTCATTCGTCGCCTGCGCGGTCAGCCGCTTCATGAAAGCCTCCGTGTCTTTCGGGATGAAATCGACCTGATAGCCTGCCTCCTTCATGAAGCCGAGCAGACGGCGCACGCTCTCGATGCTGTCCAGACCATACGCACTCCCGATGTTCGAATTCTTCGGCGGGTAATTGTGAAAAATGATCGCGATCTTCTTCTCCGCATTCGGTTTCCTGTGCAGTCTCGCCCATGCCCCCGCCCGCGAGACCATCGCACGCATACGCTCGGGGATGGGCAGGTACTCCACCTCCCCATCCTCCTTCACATGCTTCGCAGCGATCGGCATCCCGTGGATGATCCCATCAAATTCCGGCATCGTGACCGAGATGGAGATCTCCATCGCATTCATTCCCTCCGGCGATGCCTCCCACTCCTCCTTCGGAGCGATCAGAGAGTAGGCCTCCAGCACAGGGACACCCATTTCTTCCAGCGCCTTGATGGAAATCGACCCCGACGTCGTAAAGGAGAACTTCATCACATTCACGATGACATCGACAAGAGGCTTTCCCTCCTTCATGAAATACTTCTCAAACACCTCATGGATCGTCGGCATCCCCAGCTTCGGATCCGGCAGACCATTCGTGAAGACTGCGATGACATTCAGCCCCTGCCGCTCCGCCTCCTCTATGAATGCCTTCTGGTAATGCAGGTCATCCCAGATCCACTCATCCCGATAGAAGAGAAGCCCAAGTGTCGGACGCCCCGCCTGCAGGAAAGCCTTCTCATACAAGGAAAGATCCGTCATGAATTTCTTCGCCATCCCCGGATGATAGATCCCCGCCCAGCAGATCGGCGACGGCGGCTCCGCATCAGGCGCCCCCTGATCAAAAAGGGAACGCGCATAGAGCCACAGATTCTTGTAATTCGTCAGACCCCCATAGAACGAGTATGCCTTCATAGCCTCGATGTCCTTTGCCGCGACCCGCTCTATGCACTCCTCCTCTGCCGATCCCGCCGCATCCATGTAATACGGGATCCCTTCCCGCGAGAGAAAATGCATACACGCCGTCCAAAACTTCGTACGGATCGTATTTCCCATGAAACGGATCATGACCAGTGCGCTCCCGCGTAGTTTTTCTTCCCACGATGCGCTCCACACAGAGCCATCCTCCGTCTTTACGACCTGTGAGGATGCGGACATCTCTCCATCCGTGATCAATTCGTCAAGCGCACGGCGCATCATGAAATAGCGACGATCAATATTCGTCATATAAATGATTTTGGGTGTCATAGGTGAGTCTCCTTATGCCTCATTCAATCATCCCATTCATCAGTCAAGCAAAAATGCAAACGGGCGAAATGCGAGAAGGGGTGAAATGTCCTAGCCCCTGATCCCTAGTCACTAGTCACAAACACTTCCGGATACACCGCCCGCGCCGCCGCTTCCACTGCGTCCACGACATGCTGGCTCATGACGTACTTGTACTTCTCCGAAAAAGGCACGAGACGCCTCTCTTTGACCGCCCTCACCTCGCGAAGTGCAGGATTTGACAGAAGTCCTTCCTCGAAGGCCTTCGTATCATCCCCCGCCTTCACCCGCCAGGTGGGAAGAAGGATCACATCCGGATCGATCTTCGGGAGGATCTCCAAAGAAAGGTACGCATCCGCCCCCTTCGGCACCTCATACACCGCTGCCCCATCCTTCACATGCGCGAGACGCAGGACATCCGAAAAAAGCGTCCCCTTCTTGCCAAGGATCCCGCGAAATGACATGCCGAGAGCCACACGCTCCTTATCCGGTGAAACCGCCGAGAGCTTGGACGCAAGAGCGGCCAGCTTCGACTCCATGTCAGAAACCAGCGCCTCCCCCTTCTCCTCTTCGTGGACTGCTTTCGCGACGCCGCGCACCTTCCCCTTCATTTCCTCTACCGTCGTCGGGATGGCGGAAACATAGACAGGGATCCCCGAGTGCGTAAGTACCTCGACCGTCTGCATGGGCGTAGACGTCGAAGCGATCACCAGATCCGGCGCAAGCGCCAAAATATGCTCCGGCTCCATATCGACCGTCCGCCCGACCCGGCTGACCTCGTCCTTGGTGAGGAAACTGATCCCGTCATCTCCCGCATACTTCGAATAAGAGGCGATGCGATCGGTAGAAACAAGAGCCGTCAGGATTTCATCCGTCCCGTACGTGAGCGAAACGATGCGCTTCGGCTGCATGGGGAGAGACACCTGCCGCCCGCTATCGTCCGTGACGGTGCGCGTCTCGCTTTGCGGCGCAGGCGTGACCGAGCAGGCAGGAAGAAAGATCGATGCCAGCGCGGCAAGTATCGTAAAAAGAAATCTTTTCCACATAGCTTCCTTTTGGCTCATCAAATAAAAAGCGGCGGCAGCCTTTGGCTGTCAGCCGCTTTGGGAAATAGATTTTGTTTTTTGGTTTAGAATTTATGAGAATAGGAAACCATATAATTGATTGGCGTACTATAGTAATAAGAAGACGTATGGCTCAGATTGTCTTTTCTATCGAGTAAATTATCAATAGATAAGGAAATTGTATCAGTCGCACTAGGAGCGTACTGGACATTCAGCGATGTCAAGAAGTATGGTTTTGTTGGATAAGAATGTGTGCTACTCGGTGTCATCACTCTTGCGCAAAGATATGTCCCATTTAAGGATGCGGTCCATTTATCTTTCTGGTATGTCAAGCCACCATTCATCTGCCATCTACCATACATTCTATCCCAATACGGCTTCTTTACAGCCGTACTACTGCTACTATTTTTCTTATATGGATTACTATAGGAAATTCCATAGTGCCACGACAGTCCATTATTCTCATTTACCGTCACACTTGCTTCAATCCCTTTATTTTTGGTATCAGCATTAGACAGTAACCAAACTTCTTCATTTTCATGTCCCGGATAATTCTTATCCTTAATGAAAGAGAGATCATCTTTGATTCTACTACTAAAAAGCGCTACTTTATATAATGCTTTTCCATCTTCCTTTTTCCAGCCGGCTTCATAGTGCATACCTTTCTGCGGTTTTAAGTTTGGATCCCCTATGATTTTATTACTTCCACCCGTAGAATACATATTGCTGAAACTTGGCATAACAAAAGATTGACCTACGCTGGCATAGACAGACTGATCCTTATCAATTTTGTGCGTATACTGGACCTGTCCACTGAAATTATCATAGTTCTTTCCTTCATCTGCTCCCGTCGTCCACGTTTCTCGTGCGCTTACCGTCAACTGGTTTTTCTCATTTAACACTTTATCCCACTGACCAAAAATGGAGAAAACATTTCTTCCATAATTTTTGTCTGGCGTTTTTTTCACAAAATTCTGGCTTTTCCAAGTTTCCCTGATCAAAGATGTTCCCAATAACCAGGTTTGTTCCTTCTGATTCCAAACTTTCTGTACATCATACCCATATGAAGACATCGTATCTTTGGTATCTGTTCTCGTTTTCTTTGGATCCAGCTTTCCTGTCTTTTCATCATAAAGCTTTATACCTTCTCCGCTCTGGGTATCTCGTAAATAAAAAGCATGTCCTGTAATTCCTTTACCATCTTTGAAATTAGCTTGTACAAAATCTTTCGTTCGAGAATACAAACGATTGTAACTAGCTTTACCATTCAAATCTGGTCTAACATGGACGTATGTATATTCCCAGCGATTCCAAGAATCATCATGGTTGTACAAAAAATTCACGTTGTCACTAGCTTTATATGTAATAAGGAAATCATTCTTTTCAGACCCCTTAAAATGATTTCCCTTTCCATTATAGTCAGATACAATTCCAACGTCTCCCCATTTATTGTAATTGTACGAAACTCCCACTTTATCTGCGGCAACTGTCGCACCATAATTTTGCTGACCATAATTGCCAAGACCCGCATGAACCTCATTACTCGGTTTATCCTTCGTTATAATATTGATAACACCACCGGTCGCCTGGCTGCCGTAAAGAATCGAGCCACCGCCTCTAACGATTTCTACACGATCAATATTCGCAATTGGGAGATCTTCTAAATTATATTTACCACGCCAATTTATAGGAGTACCATTCACCAATACCAAGGTGCCATCTTCCATACCACGCATGATAATTTTACTGGTCATCGTAGCCAAGCCAACGCCGCCAGGTCCCATCTGCTGATACACGGTACCTTCAGTAAAAGCAAGCGCTTTCTGTAAATTAACCTGCCCGGTACGTTCTAACTGTTCATTAGAAATAATTTGTGTGCTAGCAGGTACTTCAACATCACGCTTCTCATAACGATTCGCTGTAACGGTTACCGGATTCAGCTCATACACTGCTTCACCGGCAGCAGACGCTATTCCGTACCCCCCCCATGAAATTCCGGCAAAGACAAGCGCTGAGAGCAAACATTTGACATCTTTTTTCATATATATCCTTCTCTCTTATAAATAGCGCAGACGATTCCATAGACCCTGAACAGACCCTATCGACGACTGCGTAAAAAACACTGATAGAAAATAAAAAATGAGAACCTGAAAACAAGTCCGGCTTCGGGTCTCAAGGTTCTCATTATATTAAACTATCTGAAGTGCATTATTATTGTTTTTATGTGTTTTATTATGAATCATAAATCTCGTATTGTCAAATTTCTATATGAGATTTAGGCCAATAATGAGTTTAGATGATAGAATGAGGAATCTTTTCCCTTTCCACTCCTTTTCGGCACAAAAAGCCCCCGCACCGCTACGCGGCCGGGGGCTCTCTCTTACTTCGTGAGTTCTTTTTCTATTTTTTCGAGCGCCATTTCGAGCGTATGCCAGCCTAAGGTCGCGCACTTGACGCGGACGGGCATCTTGGAAATATCCTTCAGCGTGATAGCGGCTTCGAGCTCTTCGAGCTCGCTTTCCTCCGTCACTTTGCCGCGGATCATATCGAGGAAGAGGCGGCAGAGGCGAAGGGCTTCCGGGATGGTTCTCCCCTGCAGGAGCTCAGCCATCATCGCGGTCGAGGCCTGGCTGATGGCGCAGCCGCTGCCGGTGTAGGCGAGATCTTCGATGACGCCGTCCTTGATCTTGATCTCGATATCGATGTCATCGCCGCAGCTCGGGTTATGTCCGTGCTCATGGACGGTCGGACATTCGATCTTGCGTTTGTTGCTCTTATCCTTGTTGTATTCGAGGATGAGGTCCGTATAAAGCTGTTTGAGTTCCATCAGTCGTCATACCCCATGACTTTCCGGACATCCTTGAGCTTTTCGAGGAAGTAGTCCACTTCTTCTTCCGTGTTGTAGAAATAGAAGCTGGCACGGCAGGAGGCATTGATGCCAAGGTAGATGTGGAGCGGCTGGGCGCAGTGGTGTCCGGTGCGGATGCAGATGCCTTCCGCAGAGAGGATCTGTGCGACGTCATGCGGATGGACGCCTTCGACTTCGAAAGCGACGAGCCCTTCTTTTTCTTCCGGATCCGTCGGTCCGATGATGTGAATGAAGGGGAGCTTCTTCATGCCTTCCAGGCAGCGGGTGACGAGGCGTTTTTCCTGTGCGCGGATCTCGTCAAAGCCGATCGCCTGCACATAGCGGATGGCTGCGACAAGGCTGACAGCACCTTCGACATACTGTGTGCCGGCTTCGAATTTGGCAGGAAGCTCGGCGTAAGTGGTTTCCTGCTCATGGACATCTTCGATCATATCGCCGCCCATGAGGAAGGGCTCCATGTCGTTCAAGAGTTCTTCCTTGCCATAGAGGACGCCGATGCCGCCCATGGAGCACATTTTGTGCCCGGAGAAGGCGAAGAAGTCGCAGTCTAAGTCCTGTACGTCGACAGGCTTATGCGGCGTGGACTGCGCGCCGTCTAAGACGACGATCGCGCCATGCGCGTGGGCTCTCTGGATGAGGGGCTTCGGATCGAAGTCGATGCCAAGGACATTCGAGACTTCGGCGAAGGCGAAGAGCTTCACTCTCGGATCGTCGATCTTTTTCAGCTCTTCTTCCGGGAAATGGCCGGTTTCCTTGTCGACGTAGATATAGTCCAGTGTCGCCCCTGTCTTTTGGGCGACGCGCTGCCAGGTGACAAGGTTTGAGTGATGTTCTGCGATGGTGATCAGGATATGGTCGCCTGCCTTGAGATGTGTCTCCCCGTAGGAACGGGCTACGAGGTTCAAGGATTCGCTGGTATTTCTGGTGTAGATGATCTCCTTTTCGCTTCTGGCGTGGATGAAGTCACGGACGACCTCCTTCGAGGTGTCGTAGGCTTCCGAGGCGGAAATCGCAAAGATGTGCGCGCCTCTGTGCGGATTCCCATTTTCATGGGTGGTATAGTCTAAGACCGCATTGACGACGGGAAGCGGGCGCTGCGTGGTGGCAGCATTATCAAAGTAGACGATCTGATGGCCGCCGACCTTGGTTTTCAAAATAGGAAAATCATTTCGAATAAGTTCGCTGTTCATGATCCCTCCAAATATATGTGTAGCACCTGATTCAAACATTTCATGCAAGTGCCTTAGGGTTCAGGGTTCAGGGTTCAGGGTTCAGGGTTGTAGTGGCAACTTCGCTGCAAAATATATATTTGCGGCGAAGCCGCCACCTTCATTCCTCATTTCTCATTTAAAGCGAGCCCTGAAGTTTGAAAGCAGGGATGAGTAACTAGGGATTAGGAGTCTCAAGTGACTGGTGACTGGAATGCCAGCTCATGGCATCGCCATTATTTATACTTCGCGGCGCTTCCATATTTTTATACGCCGCACCACCATTTCGCATTTCGCATTTCTAATTTCTCATTCAATCGAGGCTTTCAATCGTAATCAAGGGGGCAGAACGCCCCAAGGACTAACCCTTAAACTCATTTTTTCTATTATAGCCCATAAAATAATTTTTTGCTTGCAAGATATACCCAGATTTGCAGAATCATGTTAGAATAAAATAAGAAAAGCAAGTCATTGGCAAATCAGGATCCCCTGTCAAGTCAAATGGCGGGTCTATCCCGCTTTACCTTTCATCCAAAGGAGGTACCCCGAAATGGAAATCAAAAAAATTCTCGTACCGGTCGATGGTTCGGATGCTTCAAAGCACGCCTTCAAAATGGCGATCGATGTCGCAAAGGTTCATGGCGCTAAGCTCGTCGTCACCTGCATCGCTGATGTCAGCGAGGCCGCCTATCCGATCATGGGTGTCACTTTGGATAAAAATGGCTTCATCAATATCAAAGCCAAGGCAGAAAGACTGCTCGCTGCGCTGAAGGAAGAGATCCCGATCGAGCTTGACTATGAAGAGATCGTAGAGACTGGCGTCCCGGGTGCCGCTATTACGGAGATCGTAGAGCAGCAGGGCATCGATATGGTCGTCATCGGCAACAGCGGCAAGGGCGCTGTCTCCTCCTTCGTCATGGGGAGTGTCAGTCAGTATGTCATCCACCACGTCAAATGCCCGGTACTTGTCGTGAAATAAACCAATAAAAGGGGCTGTGAAGAAATGAGGATTCATTTCTTCACAGCCCCTTTTGGTTTCTAAAAAGTCGAGCCCTTTTTCAGTGAAAGGAAAGTCGGCCCATGGTGCGACGGCCCAACGCCGTCAATCACTCATACATCACCTTTTCAAGGCAAAGCCCGCAGGCAGGCGCGGTGAAGCCGGCGCGGGTGCGATCGCGAGCCGTGAGTATATCTTCCATCTGAGAGGCTCTCCTCTTCCCCTCGCCCACTTCGACAAGCGTCCCCACGAGGATACGGATCATATTCTGCAGGAAGCCATCCCCGATGAAATCCATGACCAGCTCTCCCTCCGTCACGTGAAGAGAGATCTCCTTCACATCACGCACACAGGACTTCTTCATGTGCCGATTTCCACAGAAAGACTTGAAGTCGTGCCTCCCCTCCAGAAGATGCGCGGCCTCTTCCATGGCGGGAATATCGAGCGCTTCTCCCAGCTGCCACACATAGCGCCGCGTGAATACGTTCTTTTCACTGCCGGTGCGAATGCGGTAACGATAGAATTTTCCTGTCGCGGAGAAACGGCTGTGAAAACGCTCACCCGCTATCCTCATGCGCGACACACCGATGTCATCCGGCAGAAGACGGTTCAGCTCATCCTCCAGCTGCCTGACGGGCAGCGCCACAGAAAGCTGAACATTCGCACACTGTCCGCGCGCATGGACTCCGGCATCTGTCCGTCCTGCGCCGATGACCTGCACCTCTTCGCCCGTCAGCTTCCTGAGTGCCTTTTCCAGCTTGCCCTGGATCGTCTCTTCCGTGCGTGTCTGCCGCTGCCAGCCTTCGTAGCGGCTGCCATCATAGGAAACGATAAATGAATAGTTTGCCATAACGTTTCTCCTTACGAAATCAGAATGAGAAGTTTAAAAGCAGGGATTAGTAGCTAGGGATTAGGGATTAGACTAGGAGACAGAGAGCCATCAGACATCAGACATCAGAGCTCTGACTTCTATTCTCCGGCCTTCGGGCATTGCCCATATATATTCGCTGCGAAGCCGCCCCCTTCATTCCTAATTCCTCACTGCTAATTCCTCATTCGCACAAAGCTTTCATGCAGAATCAGTGGACGGCACGCCCCAGGGGCTAACCCCGGAAGGAACGCACCACTCATAGGGCATCCAAATATCCGGCATTATATAGAATAACTTATTCGTTATTTATATAAAACTCTTCGGCGCATCCTCATTTTATGCGCCGCACCTTCACTCCTCACTCCTAATTCCTCACTTTGAGTCAAAGCGTTTAACAGCTTTGTTGCCTCATATCCAATCACACCAATCCCTTGATCACCTGTTTCCCTACCGCTTTGTACACCGCGAGAAACAGTCCCACTTCCATGGGGAAGCAAAGAAGATTCTTGATGACGCGGGACAGGAAGATGGCCGAAGCCGCCTTGTCATAGTAGAGGACCAGCCAGAGGGTATTGAGGCCCAGATGGATCAGGAGCATGACAAGAAGAAACGGCACACAGACATAGGGAAATCGGATCTCCTTATGATAGAAAAACCAGCCAAACAGAAAGCCCGTCAGAAAATCAGACAGCGTGAAGCCGGGGAAGAAAATGCTCGTCCCGATGATCGCAGTACCGATGAGATTATCCAGCGCGCCCACCAGCCCCGCTTTCCACGGCCCGTAGAAAGCACCGGCGAGTGCGATGGGCAGAAATCCGAAGGTGATGCGCACAAAGGGCGTCTGGATGGCAAAGACGTAGGACAAAAGCATGGCAAGCCCGGTCAGAATGCCGAGCATGACCAGCTCATGAATTTTATTTTTAGGCATGAAAAAAGACCTCCTCCTGCTTGACTTGCTACAGGAGGAAGCCTTCTGCAGCAGCGGGATGCAGCTTCCGTACCGCGAGACGGGATGGCGATGACGGACTCATCGCCTTCCTGTCTCTTCGTCCGAGTGACAACTCCCTGTCCACTCGGCACTTCACGCACGGAAGCTTACTCTGCCTGATATTTTTAATTAGTACAGCTTTGCACCGGCCGGGATATGACGATCGACCATGAGGAGGTGGAGCTTTTCTTCGCCCTCTTCCTGATGGATGGCCGAGAGAAGCATGCCGCAAGAGTCGATCCCCATCATCTTCCGTGGTGGAAGGTTTGTGATCGCGATCAGTGTCTTGCCGACCAGTTCTTCCGGTTCATAGTAAGCATGAATGCCAGAGAGAATGATACGGTCTTCGCCCGTGCCATCATCCAAAACGAACTTGAGGAGCTTCTTGCTCTTCGGCACAGCGCTGCATTCCTTGACCTTGACGGCGCGGAAGTCAGACTTGCTGAAGGTATCGAAATCTACGAAATCCTGGAAGAGAGGTTCGATCTCTACCTTGGAGAAATCAATGGCTTCTTCTGCCTCTTCCATATCAGCCGCTGCGGCTTCTGCCTCTTTAGCGACCTTCTTCTCGAGCGCCGTTTCCGGTTTCATCGCCGGGAAGAGGAGGATGTCGCGAATGCTTGCAGAATTCGTCATCAGCATGAAGAGACGGTCAAGACCGATACCGAGACCGCCGGTCGGAGGCATACCATATTCGAGAGCCGTCAGGAAATCTTCATCGATCGGATGCGCTTCATCATCACCGTGCTTTCTTTCCTCGACCTGCATCTCGAAACGCTGTCTCTGGTCGATCGGGTCGTTCAATTCCGAGAAGCCGTTTGCGAGTTCGCGGCCATAGATGTAGGACTCGAAGCGGATGGTATAGCGCGGATCGGCCGGGTCGAGCTTGGAGAGCGGGGAGACTTCGATCGGGTGACGGGTGATGTGGACCGGCTGGATCAGGTGTTCTTCGGCATAGGCATCGAAGCATTCTGCCAGGATCTTGCCAAAGCCATCAAATTCACTGTATTCTACATGCAGACGGTCAGCGATAGCACGTGCATCATCGATGGTTTTGCATGCATCGAAGTCTTCATGGGTTGGCGTATATTTCTTCACAGCCTCTGCCATGGTGAGTCTTGGCCACGGAGCCTTGACGTCGATTTCTGTATCCTCGTACTTGAACTTGGTCGTACCGTAGGCAGCCATCGCGCAGGCTTCTACGATCTGTTCCGTCTGGTTGATGACGTCTTCGATATCCCCATAAGCCTGGTATGTTTCGATAGCGGTGAATTCCGGATTGTGGCGGGTATCCATGCCCTCGTTTCTAAAGTTTCTCGTGATCTCGAAAATTCTTTCATAACCGCCGACGAGCAGTCTCTTCAAATAAAGCTCCGGCGCGATACGCAGATACATGGTCATATCGAGAGCATTGAAATGGGTGGTGAATGGCTTCGCATTCGCACCGCCATACAGCGGCTGGAGGACCGGGGTCTCGACTTCGAGGAAGCCGTGGTCCGTATACCACTGTCGAATGGCGCGCATCATAGCCGCGCGCTTGATGAAAGTATCTTTGACTTCCGGATTGACCATGAGGTCAAGGTATCTCTGGCGATAGCGCTGTTCCTTGTCGGTGAGACCATGCCATTTTTCCGGCAGTGGACGCAGCGACTTGGACAGCATCGTGAAATGCAGGACGCGGACAGTGAGCTCACCGGTGTGGGTCTTGAAAACGACACCTTCGACACCAAGGATATCACCGAGATCGACGAGTTTAAAGAGAGCCCATTCATTTTCCGGCAGCTCATCTTTTCTGAAATAGAGCTGGATATCGCCGCTCTGGTCACGCAGGACACAGAATGCGGTCTTGCCCTGCCCGCGGCGGATCATAATACGGCCAGCGAGGCGGACATGAGTTTCATTCTTTTCGAGCTCCTCAGCCTGCTGTCTGATGTCAGATGCATGGTGATCATAGTCAAACTTCTGACCATATGGTTCTACGCCGAGCGCACGGATCTTCTCCAGCTTTTCACGACGGATCAGCATCTGGTCATTCAGCTTTGGCCCGTTATTCTGATTCATTTTCTCTGTCATTTTTACCCTCATTTTATAAATAGCACAAAAAGGGTCCAGAGACCCGTGCACCGAGAGAGGACACTTTTGAAAAAGCCCGTCCTGCCTCCGTACCTTGAATCCTGAACCCTGCATCGCCAGATCATGGCGGGTTGTGCAGGATGAAAAATCATTTTAATTATCTTTGATCTCGATGACCTTGTACTTCAGTACAGCGGTCGGAGCATCCGCTTCGACGATATCGCCCGCTTTCGCACCGACAAGGGCACGGCCGACCGGAGATTCATTGGAAATCAGTCCCTCGAAAGGATTCGACTCAGTGGAGCCGACGATGGTGACGGTTTCCTGCACATGCTCTTCCATATCTTCGATAACGACGGTAGAACCGACATCTACACGGTTCTTCGTTCCCTTTTCAATGACCTGTGCTGTACGGATCTGCTGTTCAAGCTGCTGGATGCGGCCTTCGAGGAACGCCTGTGCATTCTTCGCTTCATCATATTCGGAGTTTTCCGAAAGGTCGCCCATGGCAATGGCTTCTTTCAGACGCTGCGCGACTTCCGCACGTTTGACACTGCGGAGTTCGTCGAGCTCCTTCTGCATATTTTCAAGGCCTTCTTTGGTGACCAGGGTACGCTGCATTTCTGCCATGACAATTTGCCTCTTTTCTGAATAATTTTATTCCTTATATGGGGGATCCCATAGAAAGTCATATTTAATAGTATATAGCAAATATAAACGGAGTGTCAAGGAAAGCGGGGACTGGTGGCCAAGCCCCACGCAGCGGGTTCATTGCAAAACGTGCAAAGCGGGTCCCATCCATGCAAAAGAGTCCATGGGAAGGTGCGGCGAGAAAGAAGAAAGCCCCGTTGCTTTCGCCTTATAGATTTCTTCTTTACCATAGGTAATAAAATATATTTGTTCTCACTTACAAGGCTTTCATTCTCATATAGCTTATCATTTTTGTCACTGTGAGGCATTGTGGGGCAATTTCACCCCATTTCAGGCGTTCAGAGGATAAAGTGCAGAAAGAGATCCGCAGATGCAAGCGTATAGAATTGCATATTTTCAACATGAATATGCATAATATTCACAAGCTTATTTTTGCTTAAAACCCCGAAAGGGCGATAAAAAGGGCAGTTTGAGGTTTTATGAAATTTTGGTAGGAAAAATCATGATACATTCTGATTTATCATTCCAATCCATGCCAATCCGTGATAGCTGCCATTTTCTTCTGTTTTTCTCTTTTTTCCTTTGAAGTCCTCAAAAGTTCATAGGAGTTGCTCTGAAAAAAAATATCAAATTTTTTCAAAAAAGTCTTGTCATACGGGTTCGATTATGGTATATTGCAATAAATAAAAATTCACGCGCCCTGTTTCGGCAGTTGAGCTGCGAATCGGTCACTCTGTGTCCGGTAGGTTTTCTTTATGCCCTGTTTCTTTCACCGTTATCGAAAGCAAATGGGGCTCGTGCATGCCTTGATGATTTCAGACTGCATCATCCGGAGATGTCCGGGACAACATTTTTTCCCCCATCATGATATCGTCATGAGTTGGATTAAGAAAGAAGGGAACAAACCTTGTCTAAGAGCAAAAAAATGGGAGTGGTACAGCTCACAACAGTCACAGCCATCAACATGATGGGTTCCGGTATTATTCTTCTGCCAGCGACACTGGCTGAAGTCGGGACAGTTTCTATTTTCGCCTGGATCCTCGCCTCGATCGGCGCGACCATCCTCGCGTATGCGTTTGCCAAGTGCGGCATGTTCACAAAGAAGGTCGGCGGCATGGGCGGCTATGCAGAGTATCGCTTTGGCCGATCGGGAAATTTTGTCTCTAACTTCTGCTATACGATTTCCCTCATCATTGCGAATGTTGCTATCGCAAGCGGCGTGGTCAGCTACGGCTCATATGTCTTCGGCTTTGACCTTTCGCCGGTCGAAGTCTGCCTCGCTACCATTGCTACTCTCTTTCTTGCAGCGACCATCAGTCTGGTCGGCCCGAAGAAATTTGGTAAATTCACCTCTCTCGGTGTCATCTGCGTCGTGATTCCGGTCATCGGCCTCCTCTTTGCCGGCGGTTTCTTCTTCGATGCAAACATCTACAGAGAAGCCTGGAATCCGTCCGATATGCCGTTCTATGCGGCGATGAAAGACTCCATTGCTGTCATCATCTGGGCTTTCCTGGGTCTTGAAACTGCCTGTGCCAATTCTGATACGGTAGAAAATCCGGAAAAGAACGTACCGATCGCAGTCCTCGCCGGGACGCTTCTCGCCGGTGCCTGCTACACCACCTCGACGGCTATCATCGGTGGACTCGTACCTTACCAGCAGCTCATGGTCTCCGGTGCGCCCTTCGGCCTTGCGTATGCCTCCATGTTTGGCGACACTGTCGGCCACATCGTTTCCTGCATGCTCGTCTGCTCCTGCTTCGTTTCTCTGACCGCATGGCAGTTCACTGTATCGGAAGTAGCTCGTGAAGCCTCCAGCATCGGCCTTTTCCCGCGCTTCCTCTCCACGGTCAACAAATTCCGTTCGCCTTATGTAGCGATCGCCTGCCTCTTCGGCATCCAGCTCTGCATGACGCTCGCTACCATCAGCCCGACTCTCCTGAAGCAGTTCAACATCCTGATCAACCTCGCGGTCATGATCAATCTCATCCCTTATCTTCTCGCGATGGGTGCTGTCTCTGATCTTCAGAAAGCGGAAGGCGTACCGATGGAAAAAGCAAAGATCGCAAACATCGCTGCTATCATTGGCGGCATCTACAGTGTATATGCGGTTTACGGCTGCGGCTGGACCGTCATTCTGGAAGGCGCCTTCGTCACCGCTATGAGTTACGTGATCTACGCGATCGTTTCGCCAAAGCTCCGTTACAGTGCAGCACAGATCTCTACCTTTCCACCGATGGAAAAGAAATAAATAAGATAAAAAACTCCCGACAAAATCGGGAGTTTTTTATTGCCAGATGCAGAGTGAGTCCAAGGGGCGGATCGTTCCTTTGATTCCGTTTGAAAGCTCTGCTCAAATGAGGAATGAGGAATGAAGGTGGCGGCTTCGCCGCGAATATATGTGGGTCAATGCCCGAAGGCTTCTTGATAACAGGCTTTCTGTTTTCGCTCTTTCTAACATCGTCCGATGAGCCGCGAATAACAAAGATTTCTCGCTTCGCTCGAAATGACAATACGAGAGAGTCAGATGTCTCCCAGTCACTAGTCACTAGTCACCAGTCCCCAATAGTTTCGTTTCTATTTCTTCCTTGGCCTTCCTGACGAAGGAAAGCATATCTGGATCCAGCGGATAGCGGATGACGCAGCCGGGCGAGAGAATGACATGGCGGCCACCCGTCTCTCTAAGCGTCTCATAGATCTGGTGTTCGATCTCATTTTTATGTCCGTCGGTGATATCCATGCGTTCAAGGCCGGCCATGATGCACTTACCGGTCATGACCTGCGCCTCGTGGATGCCCGGCAGAGATTCAAAGGCATGCCAGTTGAAGATCTGAACGGGGTATTTCCGAAGCAGGGGGAACATGATGTGCTTTCCATGAGCGTGCAGCACATTGCACCAGCCCTGCGAAGCGGAAAGGACCGCGATATCATAGGGCATGCCGTACTCTTTGTAGAGATCCTCCTTCACCAGATCATAGGAGGAGAGCTGCGTCGCAAAGAAAATGCCATCCGCACCCAGCTCGATGACGCGCTGGACGAGGGCGCAGGTGGTCTCTGTGATGGCAGTCAGGGCTGCCTTCACTTGCTCTCCGTGACCGGAAGCGATGTGCTCCATCATGTGCGGACACAGTTTGTTTGCCGTAGTCAGCGGACTGAAGACGGTGAAAATGACAGGCACTTCGCCATTGGTCTTCTTCAGCAGTCTCTTCAGATAGTCCTGCTCACGAGCCAGCGCCCCCTCATGGAGTGAGACCGGCTTGACTTTCAGCCAGTCTTCCGGCGTATGGACCGGAGTGGAAATGATTTTCGCCACGCCGCCTCTTTCAATGTCTGAATAATCGACTGTCACGCCGAAGTCTTCGACGCTGTACATACCGTTATTCATCGTCTTCAAGATATCGACGTCATAGGTCTTATAGAAATCATAGGTATGTTCCGCATTCGCTGCGGGATCGAGATCGATCATCGGCAGATAAGACCACAGCGAGTATGGTACACGGTCTACTGCATCTCCACGAATAGCGGCAGCGATGCGTTCTGCCTTCGTCATAGGGGCAGTTTTTTTCCTCTTCATAGAAAAGCTCCTTTCCAAAATGCTTATCATTTTTCCTATTATACTATAAATGAAGTGGCGGTTTAAGAATGCGGGCTTCCGAGTGAACCAAGACTTCATCTATCGATTCATTGCCCTTTATCTATGAATGAGTCACTTTCATTGACCATGTATTCCTTCTCGTTATCTTTCTTATGCCCGACAGTTCTTGATGATTTTAGCTCTCATGAATGCGCGGGACTTTTTTGAGCGGCAAGACAGCCGATATCTCTTTGAGGATTCTTAAATTTCAGTGCATAAGAAGAAAGATTGATTGATAATTCCCATGTGTAAGAGTATAATACTTATAAGTGATATTCGATTTTTTGTTTTTTCTATCAATCATTTGGGGGATCTCCATGAAATTGACATTGCTCGCTCTGAGCTATTTCCAAAAGACAGCCGAGCTGCAGCACCTGACGCGCGCAGCAGAAGCCCTTCACATTTCCCAGCCGTCCCTGTCCCATACCATCAAGGTACTTGAGACAGAGCTCGGCGTGCCGCTTTTTTCCCGAAGCGGTCGAAACATCGTCCTCACAAGATATGGCGAGATCCTGCTCCGCCATACGAACCGTATCATGCAGGAGCTGCACGGCGCGCAGAAGGAGCTGGCTGATACCAAGGAAGCACAAAAACTCACCGTCACCATCTCCCTTTTCGCGGCTTCTATGATCATCCCGGCTTTCCTCACCCGTTTCCGTCAGGAGCATCCGGATATCCGTTTCGAGATCCTGCAGCAGCACAATAAGCCGGGTCAGCAGAACCAGAATCATGTGGATCTCTTCCTGTCCTCCTCCATCAATCCGATCGAGAATGACCACTCTGTGACGCTCCTCAAGGAAGACATCATGCTGGCTATGCCGGATACGGATCCGCATGCCAGAAAATCGTCTGTCAATCTGGATGAATTTGAGAAAGCGGGATTCATTTCTCTGGAAGCAGGCTCTTCCCTTCGTACCATCACAGACTTCTACTGCCGCATGGCAGGCTTTGTCCCACACGTGGTACTCGAGAGTGACAGCCCGATGACGGTCCGTGAATTCATCCGCGCCGGCCTCGGTGTATCCTTCGCGCCGCGCATCACATGGCACGGTGTCGGCGGCGATCATGTCGCGCTGGTGCCGATCTCCTCTCCGAGCTGCTCGCGCTACATCAGCCTTTCGTGGAAAAAAGGTGAGAAGCTCTCTCCTCCGGCAGATATGCTGAAGCGCTATATCATCGAGAATTTCTCTGACTTTGCCAGAGAATATGCGGGACTTCCGCCGGAAAGATAAGAAAAAACGAAGGCATCTTTCTTGGGGTGCCTTCTTTTTTAGTGATCGCGCGGCTCACCGGATCCGATAAAAGCATATCCTGCTATATGAGAAAGCCGCCACCATGCCCCCCTTTCTCACAAGCAAAAAGCCCATCAGACGATGGGCTTTTTGCTTGTGAAATTGTCTATACCAGGCGGGAACGCCGTGGTTACATCAATGAGGCAGTTCAGAGAAACGTGATTTCTAATCCCTAGCTACTAATCACTAGTCCCTAGTCACCAGTCACTCATCCAAGAAACGCCATTTCCTCTTTCCAAGACGCGGACATTTCTTTCATCTTAGCGATCATGTCCCCTGCGTGTGTCTGCTGACGTTCTACGGACTTCGGCCCTGTGCCGCCGTAGCTTTCACGGTTCTTCACGCAGTTTTCGATAGAGAGGGCTTCTTTGATATCTTCTTCAAAGAGCGGGCTCATGGATCTGAATTCCTCCATGGAGAGATCCAGAAGAACCTTATGGTGCTCGATGCAGTAGTGGACTGCCTTTCCGACGACGGCATGCGCCTGACGGAAAGGCAAGCCTTTCTTCGCAAGGTAGTCTGCCATGTCGGTCGCATTCGAGAAGTCGCTTTCAAGGACTTGGCGGGTGTGATCGCCATTGACAGTCATGGTGGAGATCATGCCGGCATAGATGTCGAGGGCGAAGTACAGGGTATCCAGGGCATCAAAGACGCCTTCCTTATCTTCCTGCATGTCCTTGTCATAGGCCAGCGGCAGCCCCTTCATGACGGTCAGAAGACCGATGAGGTGTCCATAGACACGGCCGGTTTTGCCGCGAATGAGCTCACACATGTCCGGATTCTTCTTCTGAGGCATGATGGAGCTGCCCGTGGAGTATCCGTCATCAAGCTCGATGAACTGGAATTCGCTGGTGGACCAGTAGATGAATTCTTCCGACAGACGCGAGAGATGCATCGCACAAATCGATGCGAAGGAGAGAAACTGGAGAAGGTAGTCGCGATCCGATACCGCATCGAGACTATTTCCATAGACGGAGGCGAAGTGAAGGTCATTCGCTTCTTCCTCGGGATGTGTCGGGTACGTGGTCCCTGCCAGCGCACAGGCGCCGATCGGCGACATGTCACACATATCGTAGCAGTCTTCGAGACGCTTGAAGTCACGCTCGAGCATCGCAAAGTACGCGAGCATGTGATGAGCGAAGAGGACCGGCTGCGCGCGCTGCATGTGGGTGTAGCCCGGCAGGATGACGTCCTGATATTTCTTGGAAGCAGCGAGGAGGGCTTCTAAGACGGCGATGAGCTTTTCAGACAGGCGTGCGATATTTCTCTTCATGTACATATGGAGATCCAGCGCGCACTGGTCATTGCGGCTTCTCGCCGTGTGGAGGCGGGCGCCGGCATCACCGATCTCCTCGGTGAGACGTTTTTCGATATTCATATGAATATCTTCGAGCTCGACGGAGAAAGGGAATGTCCCTTCATCGATCTCTTTTTTGATAGAGATAAGACCCTTGGTGATCTTTTTCTGATCCTCTTTGGAAATGATCCCATGAGCCGCCAGCATTTTGGCATGGGCGATAGAGCCGGCGATGTCCTCACGATACATGCGGCAGTCATAGGAAATGGATGCATTGAAATCCAGTGCATTCTTTTCCTCTGCCTTCGTGAAGCGTCCGCCCCACATCATATCACTCATTTTGCATTCTTCTCCTTCATGAGAGCACGGATGGTGAGCGGCAGGCCGAAGAGGTTGATGAAGCCTTCTGCATCTGCCTGATTATATACATCATCTTCACCGAAGGTGACGAATTCTTCATTATACAGGGAGTACGGGCTTTCTGCGCCATTGGACATGATGTTGCCCTTGTAGAGGCGAAGGGTGACTTTGCCGGTCACGGTTTCGGAGGTCTTGTCAGCGAAGGCCTGCAGTGCTTCGCGCAGCGGTGCGAACCACATCCCGTCATATACGAGCTCCGAGTATTTTACAGCAGCGATTTCTTTGAAATGGAAGGTCGCGCGGTCAAGGCAGAGGCGTTCCAGTTCGGTGTGTGCGTAGAAAAGGATGGAGCCGCATGGATTTTCATAGACGCCGCGGGACTTCATGCCGACGAGGCGGTTTTCTACGAGGTCATCGATGCCGATGCCGTTGCGTGCGCCGATGGCATTCAGGGTATTCACGAGCTCTACGCCGTCCATCTTCTTGCCATTGACAGCGGTCGGGATGCCTTTTTCAAAATCGATGGTAACGATCTCCGGCTTATCCGGAGCTTCTTCCGGATCGCAGGTGACGAGGTACATATCCTTGTGCGGCGCATTTGCCGGATTTTCCAGGTCATCGCCTTCATGGGACAGATGCCACATGTTCCAGTCCATGGAGTATGGGTATTTCTGTGCAGCCTTTTCTTCATCAGTCTGCTTTTCATCATACTTGTCGATCGGCACACCATGTGCTTCTGCATAAGCCATTTCATCTTCACGGGACTTCATATCCCAGATACGCCATGGAGCAATGATCTTCATATGCGGAGCCAGTGCTTTGATGGTGAGTTCGAAACGAACCTGGTCATTGCCTTTGCCGGTCGCGCCGTGGCAGATGGCATCAGCGCCATATTTCTTTGCCATGTCGACGAGGCATTTGCCGATCAGTGGACGAGCGAAAGAGGTGCCGAGCAGGTACTTGCCTTCATAACGGCCATCTGCCTGAAGGACTTTGTATGCATATTCTTCAATGAATTCTTTGCGAACATCAAGGGTCTCTGCATATTCAGCACCGGATGCGAGCGCCTTCTTGTGGATGGCTTCGAAGTCTTCCGGCTGTCCCAGATTTACGGTGCAGGCAATGACTTCACAGCCATAGGTTTCTTTCAGCCACGGAATGATAACGGAGGTATCCAGACCACCGGAATATGCAAGAACTACTTTTTTTACGCTTTTAATATCTGTCATGATAATGCCGCCTTTCCAAATAATATAGACAATTTCATCAGCCCTTTCACATGGGCTTGTTTAACGATGTGATAATTATACAGCGTTGTGCATAAAATTGCAATAGCTTTTGTGAAACTTTTTCAAAAAAAACGTGAGAGACTCTATCTCTCACGCTTTGGGATCGCTATCCATTTGTCTATTGGCGGAGGCGGCGCCCTGGGGCGACCTCCGATCACCAGTCACAGATCCATCGGGATCCTCACTCACTATCCCCGCCCTATGACTGATGCACGCTGTCAAGGATCATTTCGATGATCTCGCTGCATTCATCCTCGATCTCCAGCATGAAGGAGTACAGGTTTTTGATATCCCGTTTTTTCAGCCCGAGAGACAGCAGGATAAGGGAGGCAAGCTCTCTTCGAAGCACACGAACAGGACCGGTACGGTCAAAGTCGAAGGCTTGCATATAGCCGAGCATGGCGCCTTTGGAAAGGAGCATGCGTGCATAATATTCATCAGGCTTCAGATAGCCCATACAGTCTGCCTCTGCGAGGTAGTGATCTGCGAGATCCAAATGCGTGTGGAGCAGGGCTTCGAAAATCTTTGGCTCCGTATAGGCTTCATAGTAGAGTTCACGGAAAACAGATTTCTTCTCGATCGCATACAGCTCGACCGCCAGGATCGCTGCATAGTGATATTCCAGCGGTTTATCAGAGAAGCGCTTCTCCACCTCATCCACGATCACCTGGCAAAGTTCATTCGTAATGGCCGAGAAAACAGCGTCTTTATTGTCAAACAGATTGTAGATACTGCCCGAGGTGATCCCGGACTCCTGTACGATCTGGCGAATGGTTGTCTTTTTATACCCCTGTTCCAAAAAAAGTCTTTTAGCGGTGTTAAGAATATTCGCACGAACGCCCACCATACGTTCTGCTCTTGTTGCTGCCTGTGCCATGATTATGTCCCCTTTTCATGAACAATGAGGCCAAACTCCGAATGGCCCCGAAAACTCAAAAATCAACTCTCCCCAAAATAAGGGTACACTATTTCAAATGTATCTGGTTAATTATAAAATATAATAAAACGAATTGTCAATTTAACAAATAAGAAAATCTGCCAGGCGGGACTGATTTTCATCGGGAGGATCAGAAACCCCGCCCTCCGGCATGCACCGAGCCGCTTTTCTTTTGATCGATCAGAAAATCTTTTCCTGCACGGGGCATGGGACGTGCAAGTACATGAAGCCAAGGTCAGTCATCCATCAGAAAAATGCAATAGAAAAAGAGCGGGAAATTAGGGGAGACCCGCTCTTTTCTGCCTGCGCTCTTGTGAAGGCGATGGGATGTCATCGGGGCTATGGGGAAAGCGGGAAACCGTGGTATAGGGGTATACCGCGGCGGGATGACTCGCCCGTCACGCGAAACGCAGGCAATGGTTTGCTTTAAGACACAGGCAATATGCTTATGCTCTTAAAACATGCTTTTATTATAAATCATGTTTCATGCTTGTCAAGTGTCTTTCCCTACTTTTAAAAGATTTCCCCGCTGCAGGCAGCTAAAGAAGAAGCTTTATAGCGCTTCCTCGCCTCCCTAGAAGTGCCTGGACCAGTCGATGAGGTCACTTTCAGATACGCCGCCGGAGAAACGAGTCCCTGGAAACCATTCGCCACTCTTGGCCGTTTCTTCCAGCAGCACATCGCTGTCTCCAAGACCACTGGAATGCGATGTGCAGAAAGGAATGACCTGCTTTCCGGAAAAGTCATGACTCCGCACAAAATGATACACAATATTCGGTGCTTCGCCCCACCAGATCGGATACCCCAGGAAAACCGTCTCATAGCTATCCCAACCAGGTACATCCCCATCGATCTCCGGCATAAGGCTCCGATCCTGATGTTCGCGGCTGACGCGGCTGTTGTCATTTGTATAATTGAGATCCGAATCCGTATAGGGTTCTTTCGGCTTGATTTCCCATACATCCAGCCCTTTGGTGCGCGCAATGATTTCCGCAGCACGTTTTGTATTCCCTGTCGCAGAAAAATATACTACGATGGCTTTGGCATCTTTCTTCACCATATGGGTCTCGCTCGATGCGCCTGCTGCTTTGTCCTCGCGATGAGGCGCACCCGTAGTTTCCCCGCAGCCGGTTAACCCTCCCGCTGCCAGAAACGCACACAAAAGAGCGATCGCTTTCTTCCACATCATGATCCTTCCTTTCCCTCTTCCTTTTTCTTTTGATAAATCTGGTAATCAATCTGATCGAGCTGCTGCTGCTTTTCGTGAATATCATCCAGCAGGCGGAAGCGTTCTTTTCTGAGCTCTTTGATTTTCATCTTTTCGAGCTCTTGCTGTTGCACATCCATTCTACCCTCGCACTTTCTTCTCCATCATAGAAATCCAAGCGTCCACGTCCTTTTCCGGCGTCATCTGTTCGTCGCCCCCATAGGGGTCAAAGCGGACTTCTATCGTCCCGAGTACTTCATCCGCATGGGTTAAATTCGTAAGATGCTTGATAGCGCTCCCTGGCCAGCCACCATGTGTCGTGAAGAAAATCATTTTCTTTCCAGTGAAGTCATGCGTCGTCACGAAGGTACGCATGGCAGGCGCCATGGTGTACCACCAGGTCGGCGATCCCAAAGCAATCACATCATATCCCGCGATATCCTTCTTCATCGGACGCAGCGGCGGACACTCCCCCCGCTGTACTTCTGCCTGCCCCACTTCGACTGTTTCCTCATAGGGACCGTACTTCTTGACCGTTTCGATACGTTCGATGTCAGCCCCTGTAGCTTTTCTCAGCGCTTCCGCGATCTTTTTCGTATTTCCATGACTATAGCTGTAGTAAACAATCAGTGTCTTTATAGTCACCTCTTCAGCGAGGCAGCGCGTCATAGGCTGCCGCGCTGACTTCCTCGCACCACTCATTAGAAAGATCGGTCCCCGGGATCTCAAAAGCCAGATGGCTGAACCAGCTCTCCCTCTTTGCCCCATGCCAGTGTTTCACATTTGCGGGGATTTCCACGATATCGCCTGCTTTTAGGCTCTGCGCCTCTTTTCCTTCTTCCTGATACCAGCCTTCGCCATCGACACAGATGAGCACCTGCCCGCCCCCGCTCTTGGCGTGGTGGATATGCCAGTGATTGCGACAGCCCGGCTCGAAGGTCACATTGCAGATGGTGAGGGGATTCCCCGGCTCAGAAAGGACTTTCAGATAGGAGCAGCCGGTAAAATACTTCGCGTAAGCCGTATTCGGCTCGCCCTGCCCAAAGAGACCGCCGTGCTCTGCGTCTCCATTCTCATAGACTTCCATGGCAAGATGGAAGGCCGCCCATGCATTAGGCCAACCCGCGTAAAAAGCAATGTGCGTCAGAAGTTCTGCCATTTCCTCCTGCGTCACGCCATTCTTTTTGGCTTCCTTCAAATGGTAGGCAAGAGACGCATCTGTCATGCCCTTCCCGATCAATGCGCTGACCGTGATGATGGAACGGAGCTTGCGCGACAGTTTCTCCTCTCGGCTCCACACTTCACCAAAAAGAACATCATCATTGAGTGCTGCAAATTTCGGCGCAAAATTTCCCAGAATAGTGCGTCCTGCTGTCTGTTTAACCATAGCATAATCCTTTCTGCTTACATATTGAATAAAAAACGGACAGGGCAAGAATGTTCTCCAGAGATCATGCGAGATCCTGCGACTCATGCCCCATTTTTCTGATGCGGTGTCCTAGCCCCTCCGCTCAAGATGATGATACGAAGAACTGAGGGAACGCTGATGCCTCGCAGTCATAAGACACGCCGCCCCCTGAATTCCCCAATCACCAATCCTTAGTCACCTGCTGCCACCTTTGGAAATTCCCGATTGATGACCTCCGCCATCATGCGCTTCATATTCCAGTCGCCGTGAATGCCGTCCAGCGCGAGCCAGGTGGGAAGCTCTTCCATCTTTTCAAAGGGCGCGGCGGTATCGATATGGACCTCCCCGCGTATGAAAGCATTCACCTCATCGAAAGACGCTTTCCAGCCCTCATAGGTCGGTTCATGAAAAGCCTTCTGGATGTTTTCAGGATTGATCGGCGGCAGCGTCATCAGGATGGGCGTGATACCATGCTCGCGGCACTTTCTCTGGATCTCCTTCAGGTCAGAGATCACATCCGCTGCCGGGACGCCGGCGCGAAGACTGTTCGTCCCGCCCAAGATGAGAAGGTACTCCGGCGAAAAAGGAAGCACGTCCTTCTCGAAGCGCATGACCATCGCCTCACTCGTATCCCCGCTTTGAGAAAGATTGATCGAAGGAAAGTCCAGATACGACTCATAGCTGTAGGCAAGGTCGGCAGGCCCAAAGGAGAGATGACCGCCGCCGTGAGAAATGCTGTCGCCATAGACAGCCACCTTCCAATGCTTCACCGGATTTTTGATCTCCTGCGGCAGGCTCCACTCACCCACGGGCTTCCCCGTGCTGTCCATTCCCCTGACGCGCCAGTAGTAGGTTCCCGTCCGCGGCGCGTCATCATAGAGATCGGTGAGTTCTGTCTTGGCCGCATAGATGCGGTGGACGGATGGCGAGAAGCCATGGAGATTTTCCGGATACTTTGACGTGACTTCTACCTCATAGCGCGCGGCATTCGGATTTCCTGTGTAGGCATAGACCGGATACAGAAGGACACTGCCATTCCCCTTGCCATAGGAATCGTGCGGGATGGGCGCATTGCGCTCCGTCTTGAAAAGTGCGCTCTCCACATCTGCCGGCTGCGAATAGGGGCCGATCGGATGCCCATCCAGATCGTACGCCCGTACACGATAGAAAAGAGGCTTCTCTGCCGGTAGTTGTCTCATATCCAGCATGAGGCTATTCGTGTATACCTGGGTATTCCTGTAAATCGCATTGGCTATCGGAGTATCCGCTCGCAGGTCTTTGGGGATCTTTTTGAAAATCTCCACCTCGCTTCTGACGGCATTCAGATTCTGCGGCCAGGTGAGGCAGCCGTACGTCCCTTTCTCCTCTTTGATCACCTGCGCGGCACGGGCTTCCTCACAGTGAAAATGCAAGGATCCTGCGGTCATGATAAGCGGCAGCACCGCAAGCACAAGTCCTGCAGCAAGCCGCCTTTTCCATTGGATCGCCATCGTTCATGCTCCTCCCTTCGTTTCTTCTGTCATTAGTATAGGCAGAATGCTGCTGTATAGCAAATACTTATGGATTATGAATTTGGATAGTGAAAAGGCATGAAAAAAGTTTAATAGGTTCAAGGTTCGGGGTTCAGGTTGATGGGTTCAACAGGTTCTGAGGGTTCAACTGGGTGGTGCGATGCATAAAAATAATAAACGCCGCGAATGATTTGAAAATATCGTAAGAGGAGTTTCCCTTTAGAGAAGTAATGCTATTAAGATAAGCGGCAGAACGTTCTTGGCTCCCCATCGGGGGAGCTGCCCGAAGGACTTGTGCAAGCGAACTGGATTTTTAGGAGCGAAGCGACGCGAAAATCCAGTGAGACGCCATTTCGAGCGAAGCGAGATGAGGGGGCAACGTAGTGGTATTGCATGAAAGTGTTGGAATATCGATAGCAACGGACTATTCAACATAGCACGCCATACCGCTAGCATGCCCCTATTACCTTCGGCACTTCCCCCGAAGGGGGAAGCAAGACGCTATGCAGCCAATGATTTCCTTAACTTAATAGCATTACTTAGAGAAGGGGATGCCCGAAAGGCAGAAGATAGAGTGCCCCAAAGGGGCACAACACTACGTAGCGGTCAGCATACTATCTGCATCAATCGGTATTCCTGCTAGCCCAAGCTCCTCGATGAACATTCTGCAGAATTCCGCCTCTTCGAGGCAGTCTATCCCTGGCCTTCGGCCTGCCCCTTCTCTAAGGGGCGACGCATTTTACGTTAATCTCAAAACTTGCGGCGCTTCTATCATATTTTGCGCCGCACCACCAACCTGAACCCTGAACCTTGAACCCGACAACCAAAAAAACACCTGCTTTCGCAGATGTTTTCCCTCACTTCAACTTCTCTTTCAAAAACTCAATGAACGTTTTCGTGACACGGCTGAAGGGCTGATTTCTGCGCCACGCAAGAAATGTATAGATATACTGCGGCTTTTCTCCGATCGGTCTGAAACAGATCCGACGCTCATCAAGAAAGGGGAGTACCCCCTCCCCGCTGATAAAATAGCCCATGCCCTCATCGACCATGATGGCCAAGTTCGTGGGGAGGTCAGACTCGATCATGGCAGGATGGCTATCCTGATCCGTATGCCTGGCAAAGAGCATCGCATCAAGATCTGCACGAAGCCCCCGCAGCAGGGGGCGGCCTTCCAGGTCTTGCATCCATACTTCCGGCTTCTTGGCGAGCGGATCATCCGCACGCATATACACTCCCATCCGGCTCGGTTTTCCGATAGGGAGTGACTCATACTTCTCCCTATCGAAAGGCTCAACAAGGAGGCCCACATCGACGCAGCCATGATCCATACATTCACAAATGTAAGGCGTGATGTCCGTGTAATAGCGGAAATATACAAGAGGATGGAGTGTCTGGAATTCCTTAATGAGACGCACAAAATCACGTGCCTGCGAGAAATCCCCTCCTGCCACGCTGATGGTGCCTTCCAGATTTTCTGCCGCCTGCGAGACTTCCATCTCCGTCTTGTCGACCAGAGAGACGATCTCTTCGGCGCGTCGGCGAAGAAGAATGCCTTCCGGCGTCAATGCGATCTTGCGTCCGCTCCGATCCAGGAGCGGGACGCCCATATCCGCTTCGAGGTCCGCCATCTGGCGCGACAGCGTCGGCTGCGTGATGTGGAGGCGGCTGGCCGCCTTCGTGATGCTCTCCTCACGCGCGACCATGAGAAAATATTTCAACACACGGATTTCCATGGAAATCGCTCCTTTCATGAAATCATTTTTCTCATTATATCATGGGAAGGAAAGGGGGCAAGGGTTAGCCCTCGGGGCGGCTCCGTCCACTGATTTTGAGTAAAAGCTCGGCTCTCTAGTTAGGAGTTAGGAGTGTTGGTGCGGCGCATAAAAATATAGAAGCGCCGTAAATTTTAGATAAACCGTACTCTCGTATCGTCATTCCGACCGAAGTGGAGGAATCTTTTTCGTTTGCGGCATACCGCCGGGTAAGCTCAAGAACGCAAATGGGAAGCCTGCTTTCAAAGGCAGGGAGTACGGTGTTTCATGCAAGAGAAACAACGCACAATGTACGGATTTCCGCTGCAACAAAGATCCCTCGGCTTTGCTCGGGATGACGAAACGGAGAGATGGCTACCTGACAACTGCTTTCAGACTTAGATCATGAGACATGCTGTCCCTTGATTTCGAATGAAAGCTTTGCTCGAATGAGGAATTAGGAATGAAGGTGGCGGCTCCGCCGCAAATATATATTTTGCAGCGAAGCTGCCACCACAA
>OIXA01001517.1_pt1 | contig 29121 bp, 19 predicted proteins | sample 1587721 | NCBI WGS metagenome assembly OIXA01 (sample SAMEA3888900, study PRJEB22519) | human gut metagenome | biome: human gut; feature: human-associated habitat; material: faeces | place: Denmark | collected 2013
GGGCTATGCGCTTGTTGGGCTTTCAGCCCGTCCCTGCCTAAATCCGAAACTTTAGTTTATATATTGTATAAAGGTTAATACTCTATTATCTCAGCGCCATTCAATCCTCGCGCTGATTATCTGTGCCTTGTGTTGTGTGGAGTATAGTCGAAAGGGTAGGTTCCAAAAAGATTCCTTAGGTTTCTTGCCATTCTTGCTTTTTAGCCTTTATTTTAGCCTTGCTTAGCTTAGCCATTCTTGCTTTTTAGCATAGCCTTCATGTCCGCAGGTATTTTCAGAACCCACCTTCATTCAACTATTAATAAGCCGAGGACTCTTCCCCGTAATTGTAATTATGAATTTATATGTTATAATAGAGTATGATTCTAATGTTTATTGTTTAATGTTTAGTGTTTAATGTTTAGTGTTTAATGTTTATTGTTTAGTGTTTATTGTTTATTGTTTATTGTTTAATGTTTAGTGTTTATTGCTTATTGTTTAATGTTTATTGCTTATAGTGTAATTACTATTTTGCTTAATATATCCATTCGCTTATGGTATTTCTTATGTTTATTGCTTATTTATTTATCTATTTCTTATTCTTATGTTGCAAATATAGACCTTTTTTTCCAATATTATTTTATATAATCCCAACAAAAATTTGCAAAATCCTATTTTTTTGTAAAAAACCTCTCTTTTCCCCTCTTTTTCCCTCCTTTTCCACCTCCTTTCCCCTTCTCGCTTTCCCTCTTCCCTTTTCCCTTTTGTATCCAGCTGGTTGGGTTCGGTGCAGCTCGGCTGCATCGCTTTCCCTCCTCGCTTTCCCTCATCCCTAACCCCCTCAAGTCTAATCACTCCCCTCTCCTTTGGAGAGGGGTTGGGGGTGAGGCTGTTTTTCTTACTTCAAGCTAAACTTATGCGACTGCAGCATATGCTTAGGATCCAGCGCCTCGTCGAGCTCCTCCTTAGTCATGAGGCCCTGCTCAATCACGATATCATATACCGAGCGACCAGTAGCATGCGCCTCCTTAGCCACCTTGCTGCTGCTCTTGTATCCGATGATAGGGTTCAGCGCCGTAACGATACCGATGCTGTTTCTCACCATCTCGTAGCAACGCTCCTTGTTAACCGTGATACCCAGCACACACTCCTCAGTCAGAGTCTCGATAGCATTCTTCATCCAAGTCAAACTCTCAAACAAGCTTGCTGTGATGATAGGCTCCATCACGTTCAGCTCCAGCTGACCAGCCTCGGCAGCAAAGCTCACGGTAGTATCGTTGCCGATAACCTTGAAGCAAACCTGGTTAGTAACCTCAGGAATCACAGGGTTCACCTTGCCCGGCATGATAGACGATCCAGGAGCCTTAGGAGGAAGATTAATCTCGTTCAATCCGCAGCGAGGACCCGAAGCCATCAATCGCAAGTCGTTGCAAATCTTCGACAACTTAATAGCCAAACGCTTCAAAGCCGACGAATAGCTAACATAAGCGCCAGTATCAGGAGTAGCCTCTACCAAGTCTTGAGCCGAAATGAAGTTCTCGCCCGTGAGCTTGCTCAAGTTGGCAGCGCAAAGCTTGGCAAAAACAGGCACCGCATTCAGTCCAGTCCCGATAGCCGTACCGCCCATGTTGATCTCGTGCAGCAACTTCACGTTGCGCTCCAAGTTCAAAATCTCCTCCTCCAGGTTGTTGGCATAAGCATTAAACTCCTGACCGAAAGTCATAGGCACAGCATCCTGCAACTGGGTGCGACCCATCTTTATCGCGTCGTTATATTCCTCAGCCTTATAGCGGAAAGCGCTGATCAAACCAGTCAAAGCACCTACCAAGTGTGCATTCATACGTATTAAAGCCAATCGGATAGAGGTAGGGTAAGCGTCGTTGGTACTTTGACCGCAGTTAGCGTGGTCGTTAGGAGAGCAATATTGATATTCGCCCTTTTCGTGGCCCATGATTTCGAGCGCACGGTTAGCGATAACCTCATTGACATTCATGTTAACCGAAGTTCCGGCACCACCCTGAATCATGTCGATAGGGAAATTCTCGTGCCATTTTCCGTCAACAATTTCCTTGCAAGCCTGAATCATAGCACTTGCTATTTCGTCGCTGATCACCCCCAGCGAGTGGTTAGTCTGCGCAGCCGCCATCTTCACTAAAGCATTAGCGATGATGAAGTCAGGATAGTCGCGCATAGTCTTGCGTGAGATATGATAATTGTTGATACCGCGCTGAGTTTGTACGCCATAAAGTGCATCAGCAGGAACCTTGAGCTCACCCAAAAGGTCAGCTTCAACTCTAAAATTCTTTTCGTTAGTCATAGTGGTTATAATATTTAAGTTATTACTATTTCCTTTTATTGTTGTTTCTCTTCCTCGTTTGCAAAATTACACCTTATATTCCGTATTCCATTTATAAAAAGTGAACCTTAATTTGTAAAAACCAAACTCTTCCCTCTTTTTCCTCCCTCCCTCTCCCTTCCCACCTTATTATATATAGGCAGAGTGGGGGTGGAGCTGGCTAACGTGAGAATATATTTTTAAAAATGAACATCTTTGATAGTAAGCAAAACTACATTTGATAGTAAGCAAAGCAATATTTGATAGTAAGCAAAGCAATATTTGATAGCAAGTATAGCGTAGACTTAATAAGGTCTTTTATCGAACATAGTTATGTGAATCAGCGATATCATTAAGCATATTAATCGATGAAGATAAAGTACCATGATACGCTTTAAAGCCTCACCCTATGATGATAATGTCTATTTATAGCGCTCAAATATAGCTTTTGTAGCTTTCAATTATAACTTTTTTGTTAATAGATGTTTATAAAAGTAGACATGAATAATATTTTTCTCTATATTTGTCAATAAATTAATTAATCTAATGACATCAAACCAATTTTCCATCCGATTGCATGAAGCGCGCCAAATGATGGGGCTAAGCATGGAAAAACTTGCAGAGCTTACAGGTGGCATAATCACCAAGCAGAGCATTTCTCGCTATGAGAAAGGGCTCATGCTTCCTAAGCGTGTTGCCAAATTGGCTATGGCTAAGGCGCTAAACATTAGCGATAGCTATTTCGATGGTACCAATCTCAAAATAGATATGCCGATGCTTCGTACCACCTCCAATGGTAAGTTATCCGAAGACGAATTGCAAGCCTTGGAAGCAAAACTCTCGTTTTGGGCGGAGCAGTATCTTACCAAGGAGAAAGAAGCTGGATTCCCTACTCAATTCCAGAATCCGATAAAAGACACCAAGGTATCAACGCTGGAAGATGCCATCCAGGCATCCATTCTTCTTCGTGAAAAGTGGCATTGCGGTGATGGACCTATCGCCAGCATACTGAGACTATTAGAAAGAAAAGGCATTATGATACTTGCTGCTACTCTCCCGGATTATGTTTTCGGAATGAGTACCTGGGCAGATAAGAAGCATCCGCTGATGATTCTCGATTTCAATCCAGAAAAGAGTACTGTGGAAAAACTTCGTTTCACGGCTGTTCATGAGTTAGCCCATCTTCTTCTCTCCTTCCCCCAAGAGTCAGAGTATAGTGTAGAGAAGCGTTGTGACCTCTTTGCCAGTTTCTTCCTTCTTCCCAAGCAAACGTTTATCGAAGAATTGGGAGCAGAAAAGCGTGAGAAGATTACGCTGGATGAGATGATAGATATCAAGGAGCTATATGGCGCATCTCTCGCCGCTTCCATCATCGCCGCCAGAGATTACGGCATCATCACCACGGAATATAAACGTGCTTGGTATGCCGAACATATAGAGCCTAATCCTCATGAAATAGGTAATGGGCACTATGCATTTCCTGAGACATTGGGAAGGGAGAAGAGAGTCAATTCAATCATCAAAAGTATGGAGGAATAGAATATGCAGAATGAAAGTCAAAACATAGAATATAAGGAATCATGGCGTGATGAATATCTGAAATGGATATGTGGTTTCGCCAATGCCCAAGGTGGACGTATTTATATCGGTGTAAACGACCGGAAAGAAGTAATCGGTTTATCTGATGCCAAACGGTTGTTGGAAGATATTCCTAACAAGATAGTTAATTATCTGGGCATCGTAGAAGATGTAAACCTTCTTATGGAAGGTGATAAAGAGTATATAGAGATTGTGGTCTCACCAAGTAATATGCCGATAGCCTACAAAGGCACGTATCATTATCGTAGTGGTTCTACCAAGCAAGAACTCAAAGGGCTTGCTTTGCAGCAATTCATTATGGAGAAGATGGGTCATTCATGGGACGATATTCCTGTTTATGGTGCAACTCTTGATGATATTGACCGCAATGCGATTGACTATTTTTTGCAATGTAGTATCAAGGCAGGACGTATGGATGAATCAGAGGTCAATTCGTCGACCGAAGATGTATTGCGTAATCTTGGCTTGTTCACCAAGGAAGGTGAATTGAAAAATGCTGCCATCTTGCTTTTCGGAAAGCATGTTGGTCAGTTCTTCCCATCTGCGGTATTCAAGATAGGACGTTTTCATACAGATGAGAGCGATTTGATTATTCAGGATGTGATAGAAGGCAACCTGATTCAGATGGCAAGTCGAGTGATGGAAGTACTCCGAACCAAGTATCTGCTTTCGCCTATTCACTATGAGGGATTGCAGCGCATAGAGCAGTTGGAGATTCCTGATAAGGCATTACGAGAGTTGATATACAATGCCATTTCGCATAAGGCTTATACTGGCCCTGCCATCCAGATGCGTATCTACGACCGCAGTATAGAATTGTGGAACTACGGTTTGTTGCCGAAAGAGTTGACTCCTGCTGCTTTGTTGCAGAAGCATTCTTCTTATCCTCGTAACCATAATATTGCTAATGTTTTTTACAAAGCAGGCTTTGTGGAGTCATGGGGACGTGGCTTCAAGAAGATTGCCGAGGAGTTTGAACGTGCCAGCTTGCCATTGCCAACGATAGAAGAAAATGGAGGTGGCGTGATGGCGATTATTCAGCGCAAAACGATAGACGAAATTATCGCAGAACGTGGCGGGGATATCGGTGTAAATGTCGGAGACATGTCGGAGATAAATGTCGGAGACGTGTCGGAGATTAAACTGTCTGATAGACAGCAAATTATTGTTTCAATAATAAGGTCTAATCCAACTGTTTCTGCGAAACAAATGTCGGAGACTTTGTCGGTGACTTCGAGAACGATAGAAAGAGATTTGGCGGTAATGCAAAAAGTGGGTGTCATAAGGCACGAAGGTAAGGATAATGCCGGTGTTTGGGTGATACTTGAACATGGAAATACTAATTCTTAATGGTGTTAGATATGAAGAAAGATAATAATGAACAAATTGTCTTCGATATGTTCGAAGAGGTTGCAACCGAAAGCATCGCTGAGGCTCGGAATGCATACACCTATGAAGAAATTGATGGGTGCTATTTGGAGGCGAAAGAGATTGCTGATAAAGCAAGAAAGAATTTGTTGGAGAAATTGGGGTGTAAATAGAAATTCAACTGAAAAGCGGAATTTCTATCTAGATTTTCCGTGATGGTAATTAGTTTACGAATATTTTAAAAAGAGAATAATATGAAAGAAATTAAAGAACTTACAGGCTTATATTCTTTAACTAAAACTATTGGGGTAGAATTAATTCCAGTGGGTAAGACGCAAGAGCTCATTGAAGCTAAAAAGCTTATTGAACAGGATGATCAGCGTGCCGAAGATTACAAAATTGTAAAGGACATTATTGATCGTTATCATAAGGATTTTATAGACAAGTGTCTTAACAGTATTGAAATCAAAAAAGAATATTTAGAGGAATATGTATCATTGGCAGAAAACTCTAATAGAAATACAAAAGATTTTAATGAAGTCAAGACCAAAATGCGTAATCAGATAACAGAAAGTTTCAAAAAGAATCCTTTGTTTGTTGGTTTATTCAAGAAAGAACTTATTACGAACTATCTTCCTAATTTTGTAAGTGAGGAAGAGAGGGTGGTGGTGAACAAATTTAGCAAATTTATCACTTACTTTGATGCGTTTAATGACAATCGTAAGAATTTATATTCTAGCGATGCCAAGTCTGGTACTATAGCTTATCGACTTATTCATGAGAATTTGCCGATGTTTCTTGATAATATAGCATCCTTTAATAAAATTTCTGAGACAGGAGTAAATGAGTACTTTTCCAGTATAGAGGCAGAATTTACTGATACTCTTAACGGAAAGTATCTGGCTGATATTTTCCAGATTGACTATTTCAACAACACACTTACTCAGAAAAAGATAGATAACTATAACTATATTGTAGGGGCAGTCAATAAAGCTGTAAATCTCTATAAGCAACAGCACAAAAATGTTCGCATTCCATTGCTCAAAAAAATACATAAAATGATTTTGAGTGATAGAGTTACTCCGTCATGGTTGCCTGAACGTTTTGAAAGCGATGAAGAGATGCTGACTGCCATAAAAGAAACTTACGAATCTTTGAAAGATGTTTTAGTAGGTGATAATGATGATAGTCTTCGCAACTTATTGCTCAATATCGATAATTATGACCTTGATCATATTTACATTGCAAATGATTCCGGATTAACTTCCATTTCGCAGAAAATATTTGGATGTTATGATACTTATACTTTGGCTATTAAAAACCAACTACAAAGAAAATATCTTGCTACAAAGAAGCAAAAAGAAGCTCCTGATTTATATGAAGAACGTATAGATAAATTGTATAAAAAAGAGGTTAGCTTTTCAATAGCTTATCTTAATCGATTTGTCGATACAAATGAGCATATCACTATTAATGAATATTATAGGCAGTTGGGCTCCTATTGTCGTGAAGAAGGAAAAAGTAAAGATGATTTCTTTAAGCAAATTTATGGCGCTTATAGTGATATGTTGTATCTCTTCTCTGCGGAACATGGCGAAATAGCCCAGTCAGACTCAGATACTGCAGTCGTTCAAAAGTTGCTCGAAGCCTATAAGGGGTTACAACGCTTTATTAAGCCTTTATTAGGTCATGGTGATGAAGCTGATAAAGACAATGAGTTTGATGCAAAACTTCGTAAAGTGTGGGATGAACTCGACATCATTACACCGCTTTATGATAAGGTACGCAATTGGCTCTCTCGTAAGATATATAACCCTGAGAAAATAAAGCTATGTTTTGAGAATAATGGCAAGTTGTTATCTGGATGGGTTGACAGCAGAACTAAATCCGATAATGGTACTCAATATGGAGGGTATATCTTCAGAAAGAAGAATGAAATTGGTGAATACGATTTCTATTTGGGTATTTCTGCTGATACAAAACTGTTTCGTCGTGATACTGCCATCAATTATGATGATGGTATGTACGAGAGATTAGATTACTATCAGCTGAAATCAAAAACTTTACTCGGAAAAAGTTATGCAGGAGACTATGGACTGGATTCGATGAATTTGCTTTCTGCATTTAAAAATGCTGCAGCTAAGTTCCAATTTGAAAAGGAAATGATTCCTAAAGATAAAGAGAATGTGCCAAAATATCTCAAGCGCCTAAAACTGGATTATGCAGGATTTTATCAAATTATGATGAATGATGATAAGGTTGTTGATGCTTATAAAAGTATGAAACAGCATATTCTTGCGACATTGGCTTCTTCGATTCGTTTACCTGTGGCAAAAGAATTAGCTACTCAAACAGAATTGGGTATTGACGAATTGATTGATGAAATAATGAATTTGCCGTCCAAATCATTCGGCTATTTCCCTATTGCTACAGCAGCAATAGAAGAAGCTAACAAGAGAGAGAATAAACCTTTGTTTCTTTTTAAAATGAGTAACAAGGATCTTTCTTATGCAGCAACAGCTTCTAAAGGGTTAAGAAAAGGTCGAGGAACAGAGAATCTTCATACAATGTATCTCAAAGCTCTTCTGGGGATGACACAGAGTGTTTTTGATATAGGAAGTGGTATGGTATTCTTTCGTCACCAGACTAAAGGTTTGGCAGAAACAACAGCGAGACATAAAGCTAATGAGTTTATTGCTAATAAGAACAAGCTCAATGACAAGAAAAAGAGTATTTTTGGCTATGAGATAGTGAAGAATAAACGTTTTACGGTAGATAAGTACCTTTTTAAGTTGTCTATGAATTTGAATTATTCGCAACCAAATAAATTTGATTTAAATTCTAAAGTTCGTGAAATAATTAGTAATGGAGGTATAAAGCATATTATTGGCATAGATCGTGGTGAACGTAATTTACTTTATCTGTCTTTAATAGATCTGAAGGGAAATATTGTCATGCAGAAGTCTCTCAATATTCTCAAGGATGATCATAATGCAAAGGAAACTGATTATAAAGGTTTGCTGACAGAACGAGAAGGAGAAAATAAAGAGGCTCGCCGCAATTGGAAGAAGATAGCGAATATCAAAGACTTAAAACGGGGTTATTTAAGTCAAGTAGTACATATCATTAGTAAAATGATGGTAGAATATAATGCAATTGTTGTACTTGAAGATTTGAATCCTGGTTTTATCAGAGGTAGACAAAAAATCGAGCGTAACGTATATGAGCAATTCGAAAGAATGCTAATTGATAAGTTGAATTTTTATGTTGACAAGCATAAAGATGCCAATGAAACGGGAGGTTTGTTGTATGCACTTCAGCTTACTTCTGAATTTAAAAATTTCAAGAAAAGTGAGCATCAGAATGGGTGTCTTTTCTATATTCCAGCTTGGAAGACGAGTAAAATAGATCCTGCTACTGGTTTTGCCAATCTCTTTGATACGAGATATACGAATGCAGAAAAGGCGCTTGAATTCTTTAGTAAATTTGATGCGATTCGTTATAATGAGGAGAAAGACTGGTTTGAGTTTGAATTTGATTACGATGAATTCACTCAGAAGGCGCATGGTACACGTACTAAGTGGACGCTCTGTACTTATGGTATGCGTTTGCGTTCATTTGAAAATCATGCAAAACAATATAATTGGGATTCTGAAGTAGTAGCGCTGACCGATGAATTCAAAAGAATCCTTGGAAAAGCAGGCATTGATATTCATGAGAATCTAAAAGATGCAATCCGTAATTTGGAAGGTAAAAGACGAGAGTATCTCGAACCTTTGATGCAGTTTATGAAATTGCTGCTACAATTGCGTAATAGTAAGGCTGGTACTGATGAAGATTATATCCTTTCTCCTGTTGCCGATGAGAATGGAATATTCTATGATAGTCGTTCATGTGGTGACAGACTACCTGAGAACGCGGATGCCAATGGTGCTTACAATATCGCCAGAAAGGGATTGATGCTTATTGGTCAGATAAAAGAAACAAAGGATTTAGCCAACTTTAAGTTCGACATTTCCAACAAGGCTTGGCTTAACTTTGCACAACAAAAGCCGTATAAAAAATGAATGACTACATTCCGCTTTCAACGCTGAATGACTTTATCTTCTGTCCTTACTCCATATACTTGCATAGCGTGTATATGGAGTCGGACGAAGACTTATATAAAGCCACTCCACAGACTAAAGGAACAATAGCACACCAAGGTGTAGATAATAAGAATGGTAGCACTCGAAAGAGTGATATCATGTCGTTGGCTGTTTATAGTGATGAGTTGGGGATATCTGGCAAGATAGATGTATATAAACAAGACAAACATCTATTGATAGAGCGTAAGAATAATCTTAAACGCATATTTCGTGGGCAAATATACCAACTATGGGGACAATACTTCTGCTTGAAAGAAATGGGTTTTGAAGTTGAACAACTTGCATTCTATGAGATATCAACCAACAAAATGATTCCTGTTGATATTCCTACAGATGTCGACAAACAAGAGTTGATAGAATTTATAGAAAAGTTTAAACATTATAATCCTGCTTCTACTCCTATAAAAGTTAATTCTAACAAATGCATACATTGCATTTATTGCAATCTTTGCGATAAAACAGAAACCGATAATGTTTACACATAAAGACATCGAAATGAGAACTATCTTTGTGGTCAATTGTATAGAGCATGATCGCAGTTTGAGGGTGAATAATGGAGAATTAATGCTTGAGGAAATTGAGGAAGACAAGAAAAAAACATTGACTAAATTTCCTTTCCAAAAATTGTTAGCCTTATTCATTATTGGTCATATCACAGTTACAACTCCGCTTATAGACAAATGTAAAAAGTATGGAGTTGCCTTAGTTGTGATGAAGCCAAACCTTCGACCTGTTTTCTTTTGGGCAAACTCTGCAGAAGCAAACTATTTGCTACGTAAACGTCAGTTTGATTTTGACCCTGAAGATATAAGCATTGCTAAGAGTATTGTATATAATAAGGTTATAAACCAAAAGATAACGCTGCAAAAAACAAGGAAAAAAGACGAAAAGACCATTGCTGCAATCGAACAATGTGATGCTGCACTCACCACTTTGCCAGATGTTAGTAATTATAATCAGTTAATGGGATTGGAAGGAACTATTGCAAAATCGTTTTTCTTGGCTTACTTTCAAAATCTTGATTGGCAAGGTAGGCATCCAAGAATGAAAAGCGATGTTGTGAACGTTACATTAGATATAGGATATACTATATTGTTTAATTTCATGGAAAGTTTCGCTCGTTTGTTTGGCTTCGACTTATATGTTGGAGTATATCATCGTTTATGGTTCAAGCGTAAGTCGTTGGTTTGTGATTTGGTAGAACCGTTCAGATGTATCATAGATCACACGATACTATTGGCGTTTAATAGAAATCAATTCTCAGAAAAGGACTTTACTCTGATAAAACAAGAATATAGGCTTAAATATGAAAAATGTTCTGATTATTATAAGGTTTTCTATGATGCTTTAATAGCAAGAAAAACGGATATTTTTAAGTATGTACAGCAATACTATCGTTGTTTTATGGGATGTAAATCCGTAAATAAATATCCATTATTTGAATATTGAGAAAATGATAATAGTTAGTTATGACATATCAGAAGATAAAATGCGCACCAACTTTTCTAAAATGCTTAAAAAGAATGGTGCTATTCGACTTCAGTTTTCTGTTTATGAGGTTAGGAATACTAAGAGGGTAATGGATAATCTTGTAGCGAAGATAGAAGCTTATTCAAAGCATTTTACTCCAGACGATAGCGTGATAATATTTGACGTCGATTCTGATAAACTCACAAAGTATGGTTGTGCTATTCATCGTGACCAAGCTGTGGTATATTTCTGATTTACAAACGTCTGTCTATATGTTTTCTTCATTATTTAGTTAATGGGTTGATAATCAGATTGTTCTTTCATTTTGTAGGTGCAAACTTGCTCTTTGGGGTATATTTTATCCTAAAAAATAAATGCAAAAATAGCTTCTGTTTAAAGGATTATTCGTACCTTTGCGAAAAATAAGAGGCTAATAAGCTAATATAATTTCTACTATCGTAGATAGGCGGCAGACATCGACCGTTGGCATAAGGGGCTAATAAGCTAATATAATTTCTACTATCGTAGATGAGAAGTTCGCTAAAAAATACAAGATTAGGGCTAATAAGCTAATATAATTTCTACTATCGTAGATTTCGCCAGAAGCATGATGATATACTCGGGCTAATAAGCTAATATAATTTCTACTATCGTAGATACTATAAATCGCATAAGGCAGTTGCTTCGGCTAATAAGCTAATATAATTTCTACTATCGTAGATTTGAAAGGTATTTTGGTGTCGCTAAGTTCGGCTAATAAGCTAATATAATTTCTACTATCGTAGATCCAACGGATAACACGGACAACACGAAGTTTTGGCTAATAAGCTAATATAATTTCTACTATCGTAGATTTACTAACTTCTGTGTATTTCCGCTCATAGGGCTAATAAGCTAATATAATTTCTACTATCGTAGATTCAACGGATTACACAGATTACACTGATGGCTAATAAGCTAATATAATTTCTACTATCGTAGATAAAGGCATTGGTATAGCTAAAGAAAGCGGGCTAATAAGCTAATATAATTTCTACTATCGTAGATCATTCCACTTGACATGAACCAAATTCATGGGGCTAATAAGCTAATATAATTTCTACTATCGTAGATATTATCACACACGAGTTTCCAATCAGCTCGGCTAATAAGCTAATATAATTTCTACTATCGTAGATTGCCGACAATCTTCGGATTCCATTGTGACGGGCTAATAAGCTAATATAATTTCTACTATCGTAGATCTCGGCTTCGTCAAACGCAAACGTCTGCTGGCTAATAAGCTAATATAATTTCTACTATCGTAGATAAGCAGGGTAGGGCTATGGACGCAATTCTTGGGCTAATAAGCTAATATAATTTCTACTATCGTAGATGCAAGTTGGGTTACCGAGCAAAAAAGGGCTAATAAGCTAATATAATTTCTACTATCGTAGATAATTCCATAAAGGTACAATTAAAATTCTTCGTTTAATAAGCAAAAATAAATTCTGCTATCGTAGATGTCACACCAACTCTTTGACAGAAAAGTAGGTTAACGTGAATTATAAATAAGTAATAACTGAGTCAACTCATATTATAAATAAAGCTTAAAGTGGTCAACTAAAATCGTTAAACCACAGACAATGCCGTTGCCGAAAGAGTCAACAACACTATCAAGAACGAGCTTTTGAAAGACATGTCATTTACTTCTATATCAGAGGTCTTGGTTGCAGTCAAGGCAGCCATCCGCTTCTATAATGAAGAACGTCCGCATTTGAGTCTTGACGGTTTGACTCCTCGTGAGGCTGCAAAGAAAAGAGGTGAAATTAATAAAAGATGGATAAGTTACAGAGAAAAAGCGATAAAAGCTAAGGTAGCTTAGGGTATTTTTGTATCTTTGCACCATCAAGGAATTACGTGATGGTTTAAGCCACCAACGTAAAAAGTTTGAGTTGGGCATCGAACCCAGCCCAAACTTACCAAGGAAGCTACGCTCAGGATTGTCCCCCCAACATGTTTCTTTGTTGAGATATGAAGGGTAACTTTATTTGTGGCTATAGAAATAAGTAGTCAACTATAAATATGACTAAAAATTAAATAGGTCAACGTGAATTATAAATAAGTAACAACTGAGTCAACTCACATTATAAATTAAGCTTAAAGTGGTCAACTAAAATCATTAAACCACACAATATATAAAAACCTCAAAAAAATGAAGCTAGCTTCAATCGCAAACGAAGCAGGCTTCAATCGCCAACGAAGCGTACTTCGTTGGCCATCGAAGTCTGTTGCATTTTTGAGGCGTAAAAACAAAAAAAATCGTCCGAACTTACATTAGCGTATGTTCGGACGATTTAGGGTTTATAACCTAATGGTTGTTATCCTTATAACAATGTTATTTTGACCTATTGATTGTAACCATAGTTCTGATATTTCTGCTTAGCCTCATCGGTGAGCAATTTACCACTCTCATCAGTAAGCATATCAAGGAAGGTCTGAGGATAAGGCTTCAGAGTCATATAGTTCTGGAATGCTCCCTTAGGCTTACCATCCTGACCAGATGTTGCAGTGGTGTTGTCGGATGTATCCCACTTACCTGATTTGTATGTGGTATTGTTGGCATTAGAACCCATCTGATGGTGCCACTGAATTCGCTCTGCCTGAAGACCTGAGTGGTGGAGAATCTCGTAGTACATTTCTTCCTCGCTAAACTCACGGCAATATTCGTTGAGAATAAACTCGCGGAAGCGGAGCTGATCGGTGTTAGCTGTAGGAGGATAGTTTTCGAGAGTAGACTTAGCAGAAGTGCCATCCCAGTAAGAAGCGTCAACCTTAATCTTGTCATATGAGTTGCCAATAGCCTCATAAGGATACTTAGCCTCGGCAGGAGTAAGAGTCTCATGACCAGGATATAGGCGAGCAAGAACCTCAGCACGCTTGTCGCCAGCCTTAAAGGCAGCACGCTCACGAAGCTTGTTGATATCGTTGATAGCCAAGTCATAGCTATTCTTGCGACCATAAGCCTCAGCACGGAGCAGATAGGTTTCAGCAAGACGGAATACAGGAATGTCCTTGGTGCCATAGATAGCATTTGAACCCGAACGGTTGGCATCGTCATACTTCAATGTGCCAAGATAACCGGTACGCATACCTGCCTCAAGACCATAGTGATTTTTGCTTTCACCTTCGCCAAGATTAGATACGAACGAATACTGACCACCTGCCTCAACAATCTGAGGACGATAATAGTATTTACCATCTTTCTTCATCCAGCGAGCAAAGCAAACGAATGGCTGTGCATCAGCCTCAGCAACATCGATAGCTGTTTCCTTAGTGTTCTCGATGATAGCGAAAGCGATATCGCCCTTACCCATCTTATGCTCACCAGCTACAGCAGCACGTCCGCCCCAAGAAGCACGATCGTAGTTAGGAAGGATGTTGGCATTGAAATAGTTTGCCTGAGCCTCAGTCCATGTATATGTGGCATTGTGCTCATCATTGTAAGCATAGTAAGGAATATCCTCTGCCTTTGTAGACTTAGTACCACCATTAAGAGCTGTAGTAAACTCAAGATGGAACGACTTCTGGAAACGAGCATCGTTGAGCTTATCGGTAAATACGTCGAAGCCCCAGTCGTTGTTGCGATAGCTGGTATTTTCCTTAGTTGGGTTCTGCCATGTATAGTCAGGAATACCCCACTTCTGGTTAACGTAAGTCTGAGCAAAGAGACAGCAAGCACGCTGACCATAACGATAGTTGTCGGTACCATTTCCGAATACACCAGCAAGGATAATTTCTTTGCTTTCCTCATTTTTCCATGAGTCAATATCGTTTTGCCAAAGATTCAGATAGTCAGGCTCAAGCTCATACTTCTGGCTGTTGATAACCATTGAAGCATAGTAGATACAAGAGTCGAGGTCGGTAGAAACCTTACCCTTATAGAGCATACCAAGGTATGACTTAGGGTTTAGGTTATCGATGGTACCATCAGAATTGCGTCCATATTCTGCTGTGCCATATTCTGCACCCTGAGCACGGGTAAGATAAAGCTTAGCAAGGAAGTGAGCTGCTGCATACTTAGTGATGCGACCAAACTGCTCAGCCTCTTCAGGAAGATTTTCTACAGCATAGCGCATATCGCCAATCATAATTTTCCAAGCCTCCTCTGAAGGCATACGATTGTAGCAGAAGTTACCTGGCAAACTGGTGATACTGGTCTGTGGGAAGTATACATCGCCCAAAAGAGTGTTGAGGGTGAAAATCAAGTAGTCGCGATTGAACAAAGCTTCCGACAAACGTGATGCGGCATAAGCCTTGTCAGAGGCATATTTGCCTACTGCAGAACCACCACGGATAGAACCAATAGCCTTGTTGCAGACGTCGATGACAGGATAACAGTTGATGATAAATCCTGACTGCTGCTTAGACTGAACACCCATAAAGGTATTCATATATCCAGCCACGCTGTTCCATGGACCAGTAGCAGTCCATTGAGCAGTAGAGAATTGGTTGATGGTGTTTGAACCAGATGCTACACCACAATCGTGACCAAGTTCGAAACTGAAGCCACCCTCAGTATATGGATGGCGCAGACGTTCTGCATTATATGTTGCTACGACAAGTTGGTCGAGTCCTTGTTCGGTTTTGAAGTAGTCTTGTGTGATTACAGAAACCATCTTCTCCTCAAGGAAGTCGTCAGAACATGATGTCATCATGCCTGCTGCTCCACCCAACGTTAATAAGCCTAATGCTAAATATTTAGATTTCATATTGTTTTTGCTTTTTGTTATGAATAGATTATTAGAAACCAAGACGTACACCAAGCACGAAGCTACGTGTGATACATGTGTTGTTGGTCTGACCACCGATATGGTTGCCTGCATCCCAACCTGTAATATCGTCAGGGTTGATACCTGCCTTTACGAGCTCTCCACCGAAGAGGAATGGATTGAGAACCTGTGCATAAACCTGTGCAGTATTGGCACCAATCTTTGAAGCGTAGAGCTTAGGAACATTATATGAGAGAGAGATGTTACGAACCATCACCATGTCGCCCTTGCAATAGTTGCGCACATAGTCGTAAGCTGTTGTGCGGGTGGCTGTGGTAGGCTGAGCAAACTTAGCACCTGTGTTAGTTGGGCTCCATGTATCGTTCTCAACACGGCGACCGATAGTCTGTGTAAGGCCATAATAGGTATTACCGAAGCGGCCGTAGATAAAGAATGAGAGAGCGAAGTCCTTATATGTCAAGGTGTTTGTGATACCGAAGCTGAACTTAGGGCTCTTCTGGTATACTACCTTATCATCGTTGTCGAACTTGCCGAAGCCATTGTTCTCATAATAGTAGTCCTGACCATTGTAGGTGAACTTCTTAGCACCAGGAGTAGAAGCATCGCAAAGAATCATAGGCTGATCCTTGATTTTATACTGACCAGGGAGGAAGGTAATCTTGTTGGCATTATATGCTGCCATCATCATCTTATCATTGTCATTATCCTGCCAAATGCGATCGTACTCATAGTCGAAGTAAACATTCAAAGGCTTACCGATAAACCAGTTGTTTCCTGGCTCATCAACCTTGCCATTGGTGAGTTCAACGATCTTTTCCTTGTTGGTAGAGAACGACCAATCGGTCTGCCAAGAGAACTTCTTGTTCTTGATGTTTACTGTAGAGAGGGTAAGTTCGAAACCATTGTTCTGTGTCTTACCGATATTAGAACGAATCTGAGCATAACCTGTGATTACAGGGATAGAACGGTTCATGATAACGTCGCTTGTCTTAGCAACATAGTATTCGATACTACCGAAGATACGGTTGCGAAGGAAGCTGAAGTCGATACCGAAGTTGGTAGAAGCAGTCTTCTCCCATCCGAGGTCATAGTTAGGCATCACGTCAGGCTTAGCACCATTTACGTTTGAGCCTGCACCATAACCAAAAGGAATCTTGGCATAAGTAGAGGTTACAGAACCTGCTGTAGAATATGGAGAAACTGAAGAGTTACCAGTTACACCATAGCCTACGCGAAGCTTCAACTGGTCAATCCAAGTGATGTTCTTCATAAATGACTCTTCGTTGATCTTCCATGCTACGGCTGCTGATGGGAAGAAATCCCACTTGTTGCCTGTAGCCAATACGCTGGCACCATCATAACGACCTGTAAGGGTTACGAGATAGCGATCCATCAAAGAGTAGTTGAGACGTGCCATGTATGATGTACGGCTCCATGTAGAATAGTTAGTACCATAAGATGTTTTGTCGCGGTTAGAGTTGCCAAGGTCGTACCACATAGAAGTAGGATAAACAACCTCATAAGCGCGGATGTTGATACCCTCGGTACGATACTTTTCTGCACTCTGCATCAAGGTAACACCGATATGATGGATGTCTGCGAAATCCTTATCATAGTAGAGAAGGTTTTCGAGTGTCCATGACATATCTGTAGAGTTCTTGTTGTAACCTACCTTTGGCTCTGTGCTATCAAAGCCATATACGTTAGACCACTCTTCGTCATAGAAGCTACCATAACGAGACTGACGGAACTGGCTACCGAAGTTGGTGCGCCAACGGAGTCCCTTCAAAGGTGCATAGATATGACCGAAGTCAACTTCTGCATAAGAGCTGAGGTTGAAACCATAGTAGCGATATTCGTTGGTAGAATGAGAAACGTCGGAAGCGATGTTATGACCTGCTTGACCGTTGGTAGAACCTACAAGATAGGTACCATCGAGGTTGTAAGCAGGAACCCAAGGCATGGTGTTCATGGCCAAACCATAAGAGTCTTTGGCAACGGTATTTTCGAAGTTGCTAACGATACCGTAGTTCTTTATAGAGTGTGATGCATTAATGCCCATACCAATAGTTAAGAACTGGAGAGGCTTGATTTCACCATTAATATTGACTGTGAAACGCTCATAGTCTTGGTCCTTAACAGGAACTTCCTGATTCAAGTAACCGAAGCTCATATAAAGCTTTGACTTATCAGTACCTGCAGAAAGAGAAACCTGGTGGTTGTGGGTGAAGGCTGTACGTGTAACGAGCTTACCCCAATCCTGGTTAAACAAGCTACCTGCATTATAAACAGGTACCTGATCAGCATATCCCATAGCCTTTTCTGCCTCTGTTGCATAACGAAGCTTCAAAGAACCATCGGCATTGTAAGCATATGCAGAACGGATAACGCGGTCGGTCCATGACTCACTACCCATACCAGAGATAGCACGGTCGCGGTCTGGATCAGGAGCTGTGCCGTAAGCACCATTGTAGGTACCACCTGTGATAGCAGCATTGCGCTGATAGTCGAGCAACTGACCTGCATTCATATAATCGGTAGTAGAATCGAGGTTTGACCAAGAGTATGATCCATCATAATTAATAGAAACACGACCAGTCTGAGCCTTCTTGGTGGTGATAAGAACAACACCATTGGCACCACGAGAACCATAGATAGCAGTAGCAGAAGCATCCTTGAGGACTTCCATGCTCTCAATATCAGAAGGGTTGATATCGGCCATAGAACCTGCTGTCAATGGAATACCATCGATAACATAAAGAGGAGTGTTGTCGGCAAGAAGCGAACGATTACCACGGATACGGATATCGCCGAGCTCACCAGGACGGTTGTTAGAAGTTACATCAACACCAGGAGTCTTACCCTGCATAGCCTGAAGAGCATTCTGTACAGGACGCTCCTGAATCTGCTTGCTGGTGATACGCGACATAGCACCTGTCAAATCACTCTTCTTCATCGAACCATAACCGACAACTACCAATTCGTCGAGGGTCTTCTGGTCTTCCTTCATGGTGACGTTCAAACTTGTACGTCCATTAACGGAAACATTTTGCTGAGTAAAACCAATGTAAGTGAAAACAAGGGTTGCATTCTTAGCAACCTTGGTAAGGGTATACTTACCATCAATGTCAGTAACGCAACCATTTGTGGTGCCTTGTACCGTTACACTTGCGCCGATGACAGGTTCGCCCATGTCATCAACAACTGTACCTGATACCTTGAGTCCCTGGGCATAAGCTGCAGAAGCACATACCATGAACATCAATAGGAACAAGCATCTGGTGAACTTAGTCATCAGACTTTTTTCATTTGTTTGTTGCATGTTTAAGTTTTTAGTTAGTTAATAAAATAAATATAGTTTAATTATTTTTTGCAAAATAAACATATTTAAAACTTTGCAAACGACAATTTTTGATACAGATACATGTTTTTTTGATAACAACAAATAAAAAAAGGTATTAGCTGAGCTTATACCTTATTATATAATAGAAATCAACAAGTATAGGTCAAGACATATCTTTCGGAAATATGATAGACGATATCTATTTTTTCCTGAGTCTTGAGGTTTTCCAAGAATAAATCGCCTGTGCCTTTTGCAGAAAGCTCAAAAGGCAAAATACGCATATCGAGAAGTTCGAGATGTTGAGAAGAAAAAAACTTGTAGGCAGTCTCCTTAGCACACCAACATACTAATTGCTGAAGTAAAGTTGATGTCTCTTCGTCGGGACGAAGAAAACGGGAAGTAATACGAGATACCCTATCGCTAATATATTCTATATCTATGGCTACAGGCGAAAGGGAAGAAAGATTGTTATCATCATTTTCACGGAGGATAACGGCTGCCATACCACGAGTATGACTAACGCTTATCTCCCACCCCTCAAAAATAGGACGACCGTCAGGGTTGTGATTGATAATCGGATTAGATAATCCTGTCATCTCTTGCAACAAAGCATGAACGGCAAGCTTTTCCAACTTACGAACATCGCTACGATAATGTTCAAGAGATGACAAAAGAGCATGCAACGAGGGATAAGCATAGAGCAATTGCTCTATACTTTCATTCATTTCCCATAATCCCAACATTGCACCCGAAGGCTGCTTATCAATCCTGATTAACGGCATTCTTCTTCTCGTGAATTATTACTTTAACTCTACTAATTCTACGTTCTTCTAATCCTACCACCTCGAAGGTATAGTTAAGATAGTCTATCTTTTCGTGGATACTAAGGAAATCACCCTTGATTTCAAGTAGCAAACCAGCCAAGGTATCAGCATCGCCTTCAACATCAGAGAACTCGTCATCATCGATTTGAAGAATGCGACAGAAATCACTCAATAGAGTTTTTCCTTCAAAAAGATATGTATTGTAGTTGAGTTTAGAATATGTCTTCTCGTCTTCGTCAAACTCGTCGTTGATTTCACCAACAATCTCTTCAAGAATATCTTCCAAAGTTACGATACCGCAGGTTCCACCAAACTCATCGACAACAATGGCAATATGAACTTTGTTTTCTTGGAATTCGCGGAGAAGATCGTCTATCTTCTTGGTTTCAGGAACAAAGTAAGGAGGACGGATTAGGCTCTGCCAACGGAAAGATGCTGGTTTGCCAAGATGTGGCAGTAAGTCCTTGATATACAACACACCACGGATATTATCTGTATTGTCCTGATATACAGGTATACGGCTATAGTTGTTTTCAACTATACACTTCAAGACATCAGCGTAAGAAGAACGAATATCAAGATCAACAATGTCTTGTCGGCTTGTCATAACTTCTTTAGCAGTCTCATCACCAAAGCGGATGATTCCCTGAAGCATACTTTGCTCTTCCTTAATGTCATTCTTATCGGTGAGTTCAAGAGCTTGCTCCAAATCGTCGACACTCAGTTGACGATTCTCCTTCTGCATTACCTTTTCTGCCAACATACCACTACGGATAAGGATTGTTTCCAAAGGCCAGAAGAGCTTACGAAGAAACATTACGCCACCCACTACCCTACGACAGAATTTCAAAGGGGTTTGGCGACTATATACCTTTGGCATAATTTCGCCAAAAAGCAATAATAAGAAAGTAAGGAGGACTGTTATACAAAGAAACTCCAACCACTCAGACTTGAATTTAACCAACGAACCAAAGATGTAATTACAAAGCATAATGATTGTGACGTTGACAAAATTGTTGGCAATAAGAATTGTAGCCAACGTACGTTCAGAATCATCACGAAGCATCACTATACGACTATCTTCAGAACGTTTATCGGGTTCAAGCTCGTCAAGGTCTTGAGGTGAAAGACTAAAGAATGCTATCTCTGAGCCACTGGCGAAGCCTGATAACAAAAGCAAGAAAGCAGCCAATATGGCTGCCAACACTATACCCGTGGTAATCGGCTGGAATACCACGAGACTGGAAATATCTGATATACTAAACGGGTCCAATGTAATATAAATTATTAAAATGGTAACTTATCAGCATTGTCCAAATCAGTTTCAGACTGCTGATTAGTTTGAGTTTGTTGAGATGACAGTGAAGACTTAGTAGAAGAAACAGAAGTACGTGGAGTAAGAAACTCCATGTTTTCAACTTCAATCTCAGTATATTGATGACGGATACCACGCTTATCGTCATAGCTACGATTGCGAAGACGACCTTCTACATAGAGCTTATCACCCTTATGTACATATTTCTCTACTATCTTAGCCAAGCGTCTGTCAAACAGCAGGTTATGCCAATCCGTACGATCAGGCACCTGGGTTCCATTAGGCAATGTATATCCACGCTCGGTAGTAGCCAAACGCAATTTTGCAACTGCTTGGTCTGCTTCGAAATAATGAACATCAGGTTCTGTACCAACATTACCAATCAACATCACCTTATTCATGGTCAAATCTATAATTAAAGAGATTCAATTTAATTTTATCATCAAAAGTTATTTCCACATTCCAAGATACTTGAAATGGAAATTCTTACCCTTTGCTGATGGGAACTGACTTCTACTATCTACACGATCGTGAAGATTTTCAATAATACGATTGTAGCAGTCCATACCGGAATTAGCTTTACAACGTGCTACAAACTTTGTATCACGATATTCAAATTTACCTGTAGATGGCACCATTACAACACGCTTGAAATCAAGTTCACCTTCATACCAACCTTGGCGCTCTTCACAAAGCTTATTAATAACCATGTCAGCAGATGACTGACGAGGATTATTATTACCATTATTGCCTGCAGCAATATTTGGATGCACAGCCTTCTTCTGCTTAAAATCAAGCATGGTTTCGGCCAAAGTCTTAATGATAATAAAATATATGCGTGAACGGACCTTATATCTCTTAGGATAAAAAACATCACTTAAGGCGTAATTACGAATGTCTGCCTCAAGCTCTGGGGTCATATTAATATCTGGAATAGATGCAAGGAAATCAATAGCTTCTTTGACACTATGAACTAATATTTCATTATCGAAATAACGTAAGTATAAATTCATTGATTGAGATATATTTCTAAAGGAAAAAGAGCGGAAAACGGGACTCGGACCCGCGACCCCAACCTTGGCAAGGTTGTGCTCTACCAACTGAGCTATTTCCGCATGTTTTCCTTAAACGGTCTTTTCTTTAAAACTTGCCAAAGAATATCATTATCCGTTGCTACAGTTTTATGTTTTGGGGTGGGCTATGCCGTTAATAATGTGTGCAAAGTTAAGGCATTCTACCCAAAGAGCCAAAACAATTTACACATTTTAATAAAATTGTGGCATAATAGCACAATAAATGTTTCGGCAAACCGATTTTTTCCATTAACTTTGCACAAGCAACTAAAAACTGTTGCCGTTTCATGCTTTTGTTCATGCCGGCAGCACAGTTGCAAAGCACCGTTTTTTCAGGTCTGCAAACGACCACAAGACGGGGTATGCTCTCATAGTTCAACGGATAGAACGGAGGTTTCCTAAACCTTTGATCTGGGTTCGATTCCCAGTGAGAGTACACATTTTTCTTTTAAAACACTTGCAAGACCCTCGGGTCCTGCAAGTGTTTTTTGTTTATGTGCCATGCAAGGCTTCACCCATGCTCCACCTCTCTGACCATTGTCCACGAAAAAAGGGCGCCTACCATCACGGTAGACGCCCTTCCTCTTGTGCCCGCTGGCACAAATATTATTTTGTTAAATTGAATTATTTTTTCATGTAAAATCTGTTACTTTGTTGCTACCTCAGTGGCCTCCTCATGAACCTCCTTGATGCGGCGTCCCATCACGATGTAGGCGATGGGCGAAGCAACGAAGATTGAAGACATGGTACCAACGACAACGCCGAGGCTCATTGCGAAGGCGAAGCTGCGGATGCTCTCTCCACCGAGGAAGAGGATGCACAGCAACACGAGCAATGTAGAGAGCGAGGTGTTGACGGTACGGGCCAGCGTCTGGTTGATTGAGTCGTTGAACAGCTGCTGCAGGTCTGCCTTGGGATGGAGCTGCAGGTTCTCACGTATACGGTCGAACACCACCACCTTATCGTTGATAGAATAGCCTATCACGGTGAGCACGGCGCCGATGAACGTGAGGTCTACCTCCATAGAGAACGGCATCCAGCCCCAGCACAGCGAGTAGACGCCGAGCACGGTCACGGTGTCCACAGCCAGGGCCAGGGTAGAACCTACCGAGAAGGCCACGTTGTGGAAACGTGCGAGGATGTAGAGGAAGATGGCCACGAGAGCGATGAGCACGCTCAGGATGGCTCCGTATGTGATGTCCTTAGCCACTGACGGTCCCACCTTTGTAGATGAGATGATTGAGCCACCCTGACGTATGTCGGGGTTCTTGAAGGCCTGAACGTCTTTCTGTGTCACGAGGTTAGCCTTCTTCAGCGCTGAGAACAGCAGTGTCTCGGCCTCGTCGTCAACGGTGGGTGAGTTGCTCTCAATCTTATAGTTGGTAGACACACGGATGGTCTTGTGGTCGGTACCCAGGGCCAATGCGCTTGATGTGCAGCCAGGGAATGCCTGGTCGAGCACGGCACGCACCTGCTCAGGCTCTACAGCCTTCTCGAAGGCGATGACGTAGTTGCGACCGCCTGTGAAGTCGATGCTACGGCTCAGACCGCGCACACCGAAGCTCACGATGAAAATCACGATCAGCGCAGCGAGCACGGTGAACGTCTTCTTGTAGATGCCCATGAACGGGAAGTGGACGTTCTGCATAAGGTTGCGTGAAACGCCGGTGCAGAATGTGAGGTTTGTCCAACGGTCCTTCTTCAGCTTGTGCTCGTAAACGAGACGTGTAAGGAACACGGCTGTGAAGAACGAGCAGCAGATACCGATGATCCATGTTGTGGCGAAGCCGCGGATAGGACCTGTACCGAAGTAGTAGAGGATCACACCTGTTATAATAGAGGTGAAGTTTGAGTCGAAGATGGCAGAGAAGGCGTTGCTGTAACCCAACTGCACAGCCTGCTTGATGCCCTTGCCTGCGCGGAGCTCCTCTCGTGTGCGTTCATATATAAGCACGTTGGCGTCGACGGCCGTACCGAGGGATAGCACCATACCGGCGATGCCGCTCATGGTGAGCGCTGCCTGGAACGATGTCAAGATACCGAGAGTGAAGAACAGGTTGACGATGAGGGCGAAGTTGGCCATCATGCCGGGGATCATGCCATACATCACAACCATGTAGACCATAAGGAGCACGAAGGCGATGATGAATGAGATTACACCCTGCTGGATCGACTGGGCACCGAGCGTAGGACCGACCACCTCTTCCTGCACGATGCGTGCGGGAGCGGGCATACGACCCGACTTAAGAGTGTTTGCGAGGTCCTTGGTGTCCTCGATGGTGAAGTTGCCTGAGATTGACGACTGTCCGCCGGCAATCTCGCCGTTCACGCGGGGAGCCGAGTAAACCGAACCGTCGAGCACGATGGCGATGGCGCGGCCTGTGTTGGCCTTTGTGAGGGCAGCCCAGCGACGGGCACCGTCGGTGTTCATGCTCATGCTAACCTCAGGCTGGTTAGAGATGTTGTTAAACTGGTCCTTGGCATCGGTCACCACGTCGCCCTCAAGCGGAGCGCGGCCGTTGGTTGTTGTGACCTTGATGGCGTGAAGCTCATAGAAGTTCTTTGCCTGTATGCCGTCAGCGGGCTTGGCGCTCCAGAGCAGACGGAGGTTGGCGGGCAGAATCTGCTTTGCCACAGCCGAATAGATGATCTTGTTCACGGCAGCGGTGTCGCGCACGCTGGCATAGCCCACAACGCTCAGACCCTGTCCGATGACCTGAAGGCGTGAGAGCAGCGGGTGCATCTTCGCCATGTCGGCCTCGGCCTTCTTTGAAGCCTTGGCACCCTCGTTGTCGGTGCCCTTGAGCTGAAGCTTAGCCTCTTTCTTTGCAGCAGCCTTCACGGTGTCGGCCTTTGCAGCAGCGGTGTCGGCAGCAGCCTGCTCCTGTCCGCCGTTGGCGAAGCGCTGGTCGACCTGTGAGAGCAGCGGTGCTATCTCGTCGGCGTTGAATGTCTCCCAGAACTCGAGGTTGGCGCTACCCTGGAGCAGCTTACGCATGCGCTCGGGCTCACGGATGCCAGGCATCTCGACCATGATACGTCCTTCCTGTCCCTCCAGCTTCTGAATGTTGGGCTGCACAACGCCGAACTTGTCGATACGGGTGCGAACGACGTTGAACGAGTTGTCGATGGCTGACGAACACTCGGCACGCAGCGCCTTCTCCACCTCGCTGTCACTGCTCTGAGCGCTTACCTTGCCCTGCATCTGCTGGGTTGCGAACACCTCAGCCAGACGATGTCCGGGTGCGTTCTTGTGGTAAGCTTTGATGAACAGTGTGATAAAATCTTTCTGACTTGTCTCCTCTTCAGCCTTTGCTTCCTTCATCGACTTAACGAAGGCAGCGTCGGTCTTGTGGTCAGCGAGTGTCTCGACAACGTCGGGCACGCTCACTTCAAGGATAACATTCATACCGCCCTTGAGGTCAAGGCCCAGTCCGATCTGTGTCTCGAGACACTTCTGATAAGAGTAGATTCCGAGATACTTCACAGAGTCCTTGTAGTCCTGCTGCGCTACAGGATCTTTCAGCTTGGCGGCCTCGCTGTCATAATATTTTGTGGCAAACGAGAACGACAGATAAAAGATGCTTGCAAGCGTCATGAGGACGGCCATTACAATTACAATTCCTTTGTTCTGCATGTTGATTTATTGTTATTTTAAATTTTTGTTTTTTCTTTCCTTTTCTCCTTGGATCAGCATCCGCATCTGTGGAGGTGGTGGGGTAGGTGCTCCCTTTCCATCGTGTTGTCTCAAGGAGGTTTTTGTCATCATCATGTCAATCGGCGATAGGTTACTACTTGACAACATGACACTTAGGCTTGCAAAGTTAATATTTTTTTCAGATTAAGAGAAATGTTTTGGCGTTTATTTAAAAATAAAGTGGAAAAAGAGCGAAGGGGAATGTTGAATTTCGAATTTTAAAGCCCCACCCCCTCGCCGCTTCGCGGCTTACCCCTCCCCGTCGGAGAGGGGAGTGAATAGCTTGGGTTATTGGAAGCCCCACCCCCGCGCCGCTTCGCGGCTTGCCCCTCCCCGTCGGAGAGGGGAGTGATTAGCATGGGCTATAAGAGTTTTGAATTTTGAATGTTGAGTTTTGAATTGTTGCGCTGAAGGCGCAATGTTGAGTTTTCGAATTTTGATTTTTCCTCTTTAGAATGGCTATCGAATTCTTCACTCTTCACTCTTCGTTCTTCACTTTTCCCTTATAAAGGCGTCAGCCTTTTTTACCTTTTTACTTTTTTACCTTTAAACGTCTTTTCTGCAAAATTAAACATCTTTGGCGAGATGGGCGAACAAAAATGAGGGAGAGTTAAAAAAATGTCGTAAATTTGCGTCACTTATCCACAATGATGTGGATATCTTGCAAAAAAACATTATAAGAAATCATTGTTGGTTTTATCTTATAGATAACCTTCATGGCTTTCTTTTATAGATAACCCTTATTTGTCTCATCTTTTAAAGAACCGTTATGGCAGAATCAGCTTCACATCATGACAACTCGCCTCTTCTTCCGACGATTAAGCTCTATGTGCGCTACCTTCGTCTGGAGCGTAACCTGTCGCCTAACACCATTGAGGCCTATCGCAACGACCTGGCACACCTTGAGGCGTTCATGATGCGTAACAACCTGAAACTTGAGAATGTGACGCTCGAACAGCTCCATACGTTCGCTGCCTCGCTGCACGAGTATAGCATCACGCCACGCTCACAGGCTCGCGTGCTCAGTGGCGTGCGCTCGTTCTTCAGGTTCCTCGTGCTCGATGGGGTGGTGGAGAGCGACCCTACAGAACTGCTGGAGTGGCCCTCGCTGCCTGAACATCTGCCGGTGGTGCTCACCCTTGAGGAGATTGACCGCATAGAAGACTCCATTGACCTCTCCAAGGCTGAGGGAGCACGCAACCGCGCCATCATTGAGGTGCTGTTTTCTTGCGGTCTGCGCGTTAGCGAACTGGTGAACATGAAGCTCAGCGACCTGTATCTGGAGGACCGGGTGCTGCTCGTTCGCGGCAAGGGCAACAAGGAACGTCTGGTGCCTGTGAGCAACAAGGCTATCGCCGACCTTAAGCGTTGGTTCTTCGACCGTAACCTGATGAAGATTAAACCGGGCGAGGACGATTATGTGTTTCTTAACCGACGCGGGGCGCACCTCACGCGCACGATGATTCTCATAATGGTTAAACGGCAGGCTGAGGAGGCGGGCATAAAGAAGACAATCTCGCCCCACACCTTCCGCCACTCTTTTGCCACGGCTCTGCTTCAGGGGGGCGCCGACCTGCGCTCCATTCAGGCTATGCTCGGGCACGAGAAGATAGACACCACGCTCGTCTACACGCACATAAGCAACGAACAGCTCCGAAAGGCTATCCTTGAACACCACCCGCGAAACATCTGATTCTAAAACTTTCGTTAGCTAATAAAAAAATATTGTCTTTACAGCCAGAGTAAGGAAAAAATGAAAAAGGCTGACTTCACAGCCAGCCTTAACCTATTATACAATAACATTATGAATATTTTTTATTTCTTTCTTTATGGCTATAAATTTCAACTATCTTTTATGGGTATTGCAATCTTGTTTCTGTAACAAAAAACGATGTCTTTGTTTTACGAATGCAAAGTTACGCTGTTTTTGACATGTGCGCAATACCTACAAATAGTGATTTTTATGCTCTTAAAGCCATAAAAGCCCTTGAATCATAACCTTATTGCTCATTATTAGCCTTTGTTTTATGCCCCGATGGTGCACCACATCGTAACGAGGAACGGCACGGAGAAGTCGGTCACGAAGCCGTGGTAGATGCTCAGCGCCACATATTTCTGGCCCGCAGCCTGCGCTATGATGGGTAGCGTGGTGTCCATGGTCGTGGCGCCGCCAGCCGTGATGGGAGCCAACGGCCCGAACAGTTTGGCAAGCATGGGGGCGAGCAGAAGGGTTATCATCTCGCGCACGATGTTAGCAAGAAGGGCGATGGTGCCCAGTTCGGCGCCGCGATATTCGGTTATGAAGATGCTCGACAGCGAGTAGTAGGCGAAGCCGCTGTCGACGGCAAGACACGACGTGAGGCTACGCTGCTGAAAGAGCGTGCACAAGTCGCTGCTCATGACGACATAAGCCACCACGGCACCCATCCACGAGCCGAGGATGGTGACGATGGGCAGGAGGGCGAGACGCGGCGACAGACTCTTGATGTCGCGCATCATGTTGGGGTTGAGGCCTATGCCCATGCCAACAAACAGCAGTAGGGCGCAGAGCGCCACGAAGCTGGTCTGGCTACTCATAAGCCATGACGGCAAGCAGCCGCTGTGGCCCACGAAGAGGCCGAGAACGAAGAACGCTACCACTATAAGACTGCCTTTCATTGCTCCGCTCCTCCTTTCTTTGCTGTTTTCCACAACGCCCATGCCAGCACACAGCTGCCCACGGTGGCACACACCGCCAGCAGCAGGGCTTCCACGCCGAGCGTGGGCAGAGAGTCTATGATGTGTTTGTCGCTGCCCACCTCCAGGCCGAGCATGAACAGCAGTAGCCAGATGAGCCATGTGGTGGCCTTGCCAGACCATTTGTTTACGGCGCTGACGAGAGACGCTGAGGTTGTTCTTGTGCGCACGGCGTAGCCTATGCCTATGCCGAGGAAGATGAAAAGAATGACTATAAACATGTTTTTTATTGGTTGTAAGCTTCTTTCTTAAAACGTTCTTACGCTCCGCGGGTGTCAATAATCTCGCGGAATATTAACATCAATTTTTCGCGCTCCGCGCGTTTTTTTTAAACACTAATTTCCATTAATTGAACATTAATTATCATTAAAACGCGCTTTGCGCGGAAATTCATGGTTCATTAATTTATAAGTAGGTGTTCAAAATTAATCGCATATATGAATCTAATAAAAAAGGTTATGC
>OIXA01001522.1_pt1 | contig 29067 bp, 30 predicted proteins | sample 1587721 | NCBI WGS metagenome assembly OIXA01 (sample SAMEA3888900, study PRJEB22519) | human gut metagenome | biome: human gut; feature: human-associated habitat; material: faeces | place: Denmark | collected 2013
CTCCGATTTCAAAACCGGCGATACCGTCATGGTCGTGATCCAGCGGTATGATGAGGGGAAGAAACAGATCTTTGGGAAGATTGTGGGGCGATAATGTAAACTATAAAAACGCTTCTAACATAAACTTCAACCCCTTCCGCATTGTGACTACTATAGCCTTCTTGAAGGATACTATTCCAAAACCCAAATGCCATCCTTGATCTGCATGAGAGACATTTGGAGTATGAGGGATTGTCAGGGCGAAACTACGCCTACAAGATCTTGTCCTGACAATGCCTTCAAGGACGATGCGAAAAAAGTTTACATCCTTCAGCTGAATGAAGTTGACTGATAATAAGAGGGCTTGAGTTCTCCCAATGTCTTTTATATTCACGCATCCCTTATTGCGGCATTGAGTGCTTACTGTGCTGTGCAGCATTGTGCGAGCCAACATCAGCGATAATTATTATCGGCGGGACGGTCGCAGACACATAAGACTGGAGATAGGGTGCTGTCGACAGCGAAACTGCCTGAGAACATCAGTGTTTGAAGAATCCGTCAATGGCGTTTCTTCCCAGCCATAAATGAAATCAAAAATTACTGCATAGAGTTCTTGATATATGCAGCTACATCGTCAATTTCCGGGTATATGTAGGCAGTGTTAATGCCTAATCGATTTAACGATTTTAGAATTATTTCTTTTTTGGATGATGGAATATAATATATTTTCCGTTTATCATCTTCGCTGAAACGGTATTTTTCCTGGTCACCCATAAAATCGGCGTTGATGTCTTTAGAATGCGAGTAGACAATCGGATCCAGCCCCCACAAAAGGAATGCCCCCTCTTGATGTGCAATTCTTCTATTGTTTCGAGTAGGCTTTACAAACACTGGCCATCTCAGAAGATTGCTGTCAAGCGAAGATTCAATTTGTGGAAGTTCCATGCGGAGTTCATTCCAGTACTCACCGAACTCCTTTTCTCGAATAAACTTATCATTCATTGCATTGCACATATCACACTGTCTTTCATATTGCATCATAGGAAGACAAGACCGCACCGTAACGCTTTTATCTTTTGCGTATAAAATATTATCGTTCTTTACAGCGTATACAATGACCTCGCCCGTGTTGTCCTTTACTTCACAGGCAAAATAAAGCGCGACCAGGGGGTTAAATGAGAAGTCAAGCAGTCTTGTAGGCAGCCCATAATGCTGCATTTCAACTAAAAAATCAAGATGTGAATCGCATTTCAGAAAATCATCCGGGCAGCGGAGTACCAACTCCTGATACATCATGTATTCATTCTTATAAAAATTCTGAGACCTAAATAATGAAGGCTTGATTTCATAATTTATGTTTGTGTGCCCTCTGAAAAGCAAACTGTAATTATCCGGAAACTCCATCACTTCTTTAACATATTGCTCCAGAGATTCCACTTTTATCAAATCGATATTGTTTTCAACAATAAAATTTCCATATTGGCAAAAACGCGTTTTGCCAAAATAGAAAGCCATGAGGACCATCAGCCAAAACGATTCGCTCTTGCCGCCTTTAACTGTCTGCAGCAGTATATATACAATACTTTGATGCTCTTCCCGGGTCATTGCGCGTCTTTGACTCGGCATGGAAACACATCTATTGTAGAGTTCTTGCAGATCCTCCGGATTTTTCTCTATCAAAGAATAGAACTCCGATTTTCCTTTGAGTTGTTTCTGCAGCGATTCCTTGTTGTTGGGATATAATCCTTCATTGCAGCAAACATATCCATCATAAAAAAGCTTATTAAAAACAATTGCTTGAAACGCCGAGCGAACGAACCAAAAATCTGCTATTTTATAAAAAAGATCTTCATTTGACAAAATGCCCATGTATTTTCTCCCTTCGTCATCACAACTCAATAATATACCTTCAAACCGACATCGCTCCTGAAAGCTGGATTTATATATTATTGTATCATAAAGTTCGTTAAAATTCTACATTTAACGATTTTTCAAGCATGTTTTGACCGAAGTATAGCGGTTTCGCTGTCAGTGTCCTGTCATTTTCCGAAGGTGGGCATTAGGTAATAGTCAATTTTTTAATTGAATACAGATAATCAAATGCTTCGGCGCTGTCCGATTGTCAAAATATTTCTTCTGACGATTGGGAAACACGCTGTTAATTTCGAGTTTGTCGAAGTACGCGGGTGCCTATTCGTCTCTGGCATCAGAGCTAATAAATTAGCAAATTGAGATGGTAATAATAGCGTGGAGAATGCCATCTTACAATGTCATTCCCCACGCTCAACCCTTAGTTTATGTCAAAATCGAATATTTTTGAATAGTCCGGTTTGTGGCCGACAATCATGGGAGTACGGCTTATTCTAGACAATTCAAAGATATTATACGTGTTTGTATCAATAAGCAGTATAGAATTTTGCTTATTGAAAACCGCAACGTATTGAGGTTCTCCACTAGATATCAATTTTACTACTACATTTCCATCTAAATCCACACAACTATAGCTGCCATTTTGGATATCCTCGTCTTGCCTATAAATCAGATACTCTCCTCTAGGAAAGAACGAGATATACAATCCACTTCCGCAAAGGTCTTTTCCTGTAGAAAAGGTTCCTGTTATTTCTTTTTTGTTTACATGCATGTCCCAAAGGAAGCACACTGCAACTAGTAGTAACAATGCTAATCCAATGTATATCCAGTTAAACCTTCTTCGCATATTGCGTTACGCTATAAGTAAATGCTGGCGCATATAGTGAGTCGAATTCATATTCTCTTGTATGTTTATTCTGCTTATATATCACAATTGGCCGAATTTCCATTACTTTTTCGACGTACAGCTTGAAGTAGTCCTTTGTGTTTGGAACCTCAACAAACACGCCAGAACTCGTACTTCTTTGCCCCAAATTTACACTGATAGATATCCAATTGTACGGTTCCGGCAAAGAAAACGATACACCACCAGACACGCTCGGTCCTCCGGAATCCGAAAAGTAAAAGCCTCCGCCTGTAGGAAATCTATAGCCTCCTGGCACTTGGTTTCCTGCGTATCCTCCAAGCGTTTCATATTCATAATCAAGGTACTCATAGCGAAAACGTTCTTTATTATCCATCGTTTCTGCCGTTCCCTCGAGTTCCTGAATAATCTTATCCATTGCCTCATTAAACTGCCTATCTCGTTCTTCTTTTGGAACTATAATAACGACCTTGTCGTCAGCAGTCACCGTATCCCATGTACTATTACTGGTTGCAAAGGCTGGCGCAGAAAGTAGAAACAGAGTAATAATAGCTAAAAGAAATGCCATTGTTTTCTTCATGATAATCCTCCTATTTCTTATTGACTCGGTGTGCACTCTAACTTTATGGGGAAGTGCACACTGGAACTGCCGCTTTCAGTGTACTTAACTAGTAGTCCTTTCCTAATTTTTAGTAATTTACATAGCCTGTTGTCCTGACTTCGACGTCAGAGTTGTTTCTGATCGCAAACGTGTACTTTCCTCTTGTACTAATTTTCATGGATGCATCAATATATCCATCCTCTGCTCTGATCGGATGAAACAAGCCATCCGGCGAAATTAGTCCATAGTCAACGCTTGCCTCCCTAGGCTCATAAACGGCATGGAACTTCACCGATTCGCCAGCTGCCATTGAAAAGCTCGTATCAGCTGTCATTATTTCACCTGCCGGAACTGTCACTTCGAACGAATTTGAAGCCCTATCCATCGTTAATAGTTCAAGCAAAGTGTGTTCCTTATAGTCTGCCGCACCTGCTGATTCTACTGCAATTCCAAAGCATATCACCATTGCGATCATTGTTGCCACGATTCTATACGACCGTTTTCTTTTCATATTCAACTACACCTACCCATTCTGACATATGTTTTGCAAACTACTTCAAATTATTGGATATGTTCTAAATCCGCAGCAAGCACAAATCCGCTCTTCATGTCCGAAATAGCGTTAGGCACCGATAGGAAAGCACGAGCATTTGCTCAAAGCTAACCGCATCTCTTGGTGAAAAGACATTTCCATTTTCGCCATGGGTGACACCGAGGGCGTGTAGCGTCCTAACCGCCTCCTCAGCCCAAGGAGATATCGTCCCTGAGTCTTCAAAAGGAATCTCATCTTGTGCTTGTTCCAATACACTCGTACCCAATTCCAATTCTACAAACTCTAAAGTACGATAGAGCATGGTTATGTACTGCTCACGTGTTACCATATCCGTCTCATGGAATTTTCCATCTTCCTGACCAGTTACAATTCCTGCTGTATATGCTTTCTCGACTAACCCTCTAAAGAAAGAATTGTTCATATCCGGAAAAACACGCGCCGTGCTGGTCTTAATTTCATGCCCTAGCAGTGTTTCCGTCAGTTGCACCACATACCACACTGCTTGTCCACGAGAGGCTGCACATCGTAAATCGTCGTGCATCTCCCCGCCGCCAGGATAAAGATTATTTGCCTCGGCCAGATAAGCCTCATCTCGTGCCCAACTGCTAAGAATTGGATACGCGCTTGCCTTAACAGGTATAATACATATACCAGCTATTAAAAAACACATCCACAGCGCGAGTAGTCGTTTTCCCATTTGGTTTCCCCTTAATTCACGCCACGTAGCGAGTTGGTGCGCTTTCTCCAAGCAATTCCTCCCAATAATAGATCCAAAGTGCATAGTAATTAGTTTCTTCTTCCGAATTCAATACCTCATCAAGGAAAACAGAAAGCTCTTGATTTTCTTCTTCGTGCATGAGCATCTCTGCCGCATTCGTTTCACTGATGACATCATCATAGTAATACGACGCAATTAGCTGGTCATTGATCTGCATTCTAAGCCCAATATATTCAAGTAAAACCGCTTTAGTGACTTTTTCTGTATAGTAATTTCCAGAAAGTTTTGTACGGTCAGTCATTTCTTTCTTGATTTCCGCAATTTCCGCCCATTTCTGTTCTCGTTCCTCTTGCTCAGTCGGTCTAATATCAAGCAAAGTGTTCATTCGACCGGAAAGTGCACTCATGGACTCTAGTTTCAAACTATTCGTCGTATCCATGCTTCGTGTAGAAGGTGCACTAATTTTAATCAGGCAGACAATAGTTCCGCGAGAAAGAGTATTCACGTAGTTTCTCAGACTAACCCACGAAAATGGAGAATGCTGTCCCATGCTAACTTTATATTCACCATTTTCATAAGACGTTCTGTGAACAATCTGCGTATGATAAGTGTCCCAGTCACTTGTACGAACGTACTGCACAATATCCCCTGGTTCTAGATAATTATAAATCTCCATCCACGTATCTTCATCTGAAAAATCTCCAGCAGTATACTTGACAAACTCATATGCATGTTTTCCACCATAATCGTTTACATCAGCCCAATACTGTCTGAATTCATGCGCACCTGTCCAAGAACTGCTTCTTCCTAACCCTACGCTGTCATAATAGTAATACCAGCTGCTGGCGTTATCTGGATACCGAACCGCAGATGTCATCTCCATGCCACCTGCATACAAAACCTGAGAAGCGAAATTTGTGCAATCAACAGTTACGTAATTTGTGTACTCGCTGTTTGCGGTTGTCGTGTAATCAGCAACATAATCTGCTGCTAAATCACGATCATAATGAGTATTTCTAGGTCCATTGGTATATGTTGCAAACGCCGCACAGTTCAAAGATAGCGCCATCACGAGAGCCATAACCACAGAGAAGCAATTTTTGAATATTCTGTTTTTCATATCCGTTTCTCCTTTTTATTGATGTTGGTTCTTTCTATCTTCATAAAGTGGCCACTTTAATAAAGACTATATTATAAGCACTTTTACTCCAAACAGTTCCTTATGACCAGGTATTTTCGCCAACTCAGCCTTTTGCTCTTGTATTTCACTAATATCTTCATTACACAGCCAATCCAGAGATACATTATATATCTTTGACAATGACTTTAGTTTATCCATCGTAGGTACTGCATCTCCGCTTTCCCAACGGGAAATTGCCTGCCGAGATACACCCAGCTGTTCAGCTAACGTCATTTGCGAGATTCCGGCTTTGTCCCGCAGCACAATCAATTTATCTCTAAGTGTCACACTTTACGCTCCCAATTATATTTTTTTGCCACTCCAATGTAAACCACACGCGCTTTACATTGGGGGGCAACTGCCAGTTGCTTTATTTTTTTACGTTAATTTCGGAGAAAATACGCGATTACAGAGGAAAAGGCTATAACCCCATCGTCCTCGATTCGCAATTCAATGCCTTCTATGCCCACCCCTAAACAAGAACGGCCATAGAAGGCATCTGGTGTTGTATTCCACTTTTCGCCTTTTATGGACTTCAAGCAAAGCTTGCGAAAACAAAATGCATAATCAGTTTGTTCAAGGCGTGATTTTATACACTCCAGATGAACCAAACCCATTGGCGCCTCTATCGCTCTCGGAAAGCTCATCAGTTTCCACCAGTTCTGCAGGATAAACCGGCGCGATCACCATTTGCGCTATCCGCATCCCCTTCGTAACTTCAAACGCTTCTTTTCCAAGGTTCATCAAAAGCACCTTCACCTCGCCGCGATAGCCCGCGTCAACGGTACCGGGAGTATTCAGTACAGTAATGCTGTGCTTCAAAGCAAGTCCGCTTCTGGGACGGATCTGGGCTTCTGTCTGCGGCGGAAGCTCCATGCAAAAGCCGGTAGAAACCGGCGTTGGCTTCTGCGGTTCTACAATGATGTTTTCGGCGGCATAAATATCAAACGCCGCATCATCAATATGTGCTTTTTGAGGGATTATACAATCTGCTGTCAGTTTCTTAATCTTTATGATAAACAATTACTCTCGCTTCCCTTCAAATAAATCATTCACGATCAAGATAATTGCGCCGGTCAATATGCCCAATGCTCCATTCCAGATTGAGTTCACTGCCTCCCTTGCCATATCAGGGTCTGTATAGTACCTCTGAATGAGTACAAAAAGGTTCTCTTTGCGGAGCACTAGAAGAACAAACGCAACGGCTATCGCAACGCCCCAGAGGATATACTTTAAGGCTCGTCTCGGATGGAGTCCCATAATGAAACGCATCCAATTATTAGAGAACGCCTCCTTTTGTGCAATCGCGCTACATTCTGTATAGCTTTGCGTCCAATGATACGCCTGCTGCTCTCTACGCAGCTGAACAAGGCAAACATCTATGTATCGCACGATTTCCTTCTCAAGGCTGTTAGCCTCGCACGATAATTCTTCGTTATGTGCGAGAGCGGACTGCAAGACTATCAGCATATCCAAGCAAAGCGGTGGAAGATCTGCCGCCGTCTTCTGCTGAACAAGGATAGCTTCAAGTCGCGACAACTCGCTGATGTTTGTTGCGCAGCCCGCCGTTTTGTACTGCGTTCTTATTTCAATCAGAAGCTGTTCAATCTGTTTGATATTTGTCCGTGGATCCTCGAGTCCGCCATCATTATAGGTTCCGGCACATTTCAGCTTTGCAACAAGTTGCTCATACTGTGCGTAAGCTTTTCCCATCAGAAATTTTTTTAATCCCTTGGGTTTTTGCAGATATGTACCGAGAACGTCAGTGCGAATCGGTGGTTTACTATTTTCGGCTTCTGCAGAATGAATCAGGCGATAAAACACAAGCGTGGCAAAAGAGTTTGCTCCGATTGAATCAGATATCTCAAATCGTTTTTTCTTGTTTGATGGGTTATTGAGTGCAATAAGGAGCGGCCCACACCATGTTGGATCAAGTGTCGTAGAAATATGCCCGAAGCCCTTTGACACGATAGAAACTCGTGAATGAAAGGTTCCCATAATCTGCGGCCCTACAAATATGCTCACCACGGTTGTAATAAGCACCGTATCATTTGCGGGGACATCCACATACCGCTTCTGACCGCTAGAATCTATTTTCAGCGGCAACCCGGTTTTTGTAGAAATAATGATATCAGATATCTGCAAATTATAGCCTGCTGCCGTCAAGTTTTCCTTACAGAAGGGTGAGATATATATTTCGCCGCGGTAAATTGCGTCCCAAATATCCGTATCCGCAAGCGGTCCGCAAGGCGCCGGCCCATTGATTGTGTGCAGAAGCCTTGCAATGTCTCCCGATTTTGCCCAAAGCGGTCTCATACAACTGATCACTCCTCTTTCACGCCTAATCTGTTCCCTCGTTTTTCCCTGTTTGCGGCAGTGGCGTTGGTTTGCGCTCGCATTTGTGGAGAAAACCACGCAAACTCAGCTCATCCTTATACGGCAGGATTGGTGTATAAAGTTGCGTATAGGCTCTTCCAATCGCGCCTTCAAATAGGATATACTGCGCACGGTTATGGGGATCACCCGAGTTGCATACATGCCGTTGCGATATACCCGGATACGGTTCAATATAATAGATTTTACTGATTTGATGCTCTTTCGCATTTTTTGCGCACATCTCACACGGGCTCGATGTCGTAAACAGACAGCCGCCTTTGATCTTTGGAGTTCGTCCCTGTAAGAGCGCTTTTTCCTCTCCATGCATCGCACGTGCGCTCATTGGGTTCTTTTCGCCAGTTACTTTTTCATTTAATGTCTTAAAGCAGAAACTGGCTGGCAAACCATTCAGTGACGCAGCCATTGAAAAGTCGTATTTTTGCAGGTTAATTTGAAATGGAGAGTTGCTTTCCCACTCGTAGTCACTGAATGCTCCTTTATCGTTTTGGCGCTGTAAATCAAGTAGATTTCGGTAAATACAAGGAGTTTGACCATATGGGACATCATTCCAACCGAGGGAAATGATATTGTATTCACTATCTGTGACAACGGCACCGGTCTGTCTCGAAATACAGCCAGAATTGACCTTCGCAGTGTACGCGAGCTGCATACAACGCTCAACAGGCGTTGGTGGAACCAGTCCTGGATGCATCATCAACGAAATATACCTGATAATATTCATTTTCAACTGATGCTTTGGGCTGGAATCTTCTTCGTTATTGGTGAGAAACACATCTGCGTTCTGGATGCAGTACTCCACATCCTGAAGGAAAAAAGGATACAACTTTGTTTTATACAGAAATGCGCGCAATGGATCGGCCAATACGCTTAGATAGTAATCACAGAGTGATGTGAAAATGCCTTGGTCCCGAAACCTCGGAGATACTTGTCCGTCCGCTCCAAAAACAACGCTGCGAATAGCAGTAGCAACGTCGTTATCCGTAAGAGATTTTAACATCTTCTGTTCTCGATCTTCTATACGATCCGGATTTTTGAACGGTCGACAATAAACACGATAGAATTCGTCGCAAGAATCGTTGCACAGCGAAGAAAGATATTCTCCAAACGTTTTTGCATCCATAGCATTCTCAAGTGCCTTCCAGTCAATATTCTTTAAGGTATCCGCAAAGCAAATGAACCTTCCGGCAACTGCATCTGGACGTTCGTTCAGATCAATAATATCGATTTCATCCTGCGAGAGACCTTTTTTCTGATCCTGAAGCAAACGGTGGATTCGGATTGTTTCGTCTCTCGATACCGCAAACAGATAGTATGCGGAATAGCGGTCACGCAAATAGTTGCTTTCATATTTGTTTTTCATCGAGTCAATCACAATTGCTGTTCGCTTGTCCGTATACGCTCCCGCACGGATATGCTTAATCATTCTATTGATTCTTTCAGCAATGGTATACAGGTTGCGTCCGCTTAGTGGATCTTCTGATCCCGCTGTTTCTTTCGTGCCTAATGGTTTTTCCGGTCTTGCCGTTTCTTTCGTGCTTAATGTTCCATAGAAGCGAAGATCATTTCCCAATTGTTGGAACAGTGAAGTATAATCATTTGATACGCTCTTTCGGATGCAGTCGGCAAGAAGTGGCAGAACATAGAGTATATAATTGCGAACACTGTGCTCATCTTTTTCTCCTAAATTATTCTCCTCAAGTTTCTCGTTATATTTTTGAGATAATACCTGAATCTCCCCCTTGTCAAGATCCGCCAAAATAGCATCAACATCGGTTTTCAGTCCTTCCGCTTCCTCCTTGCTTACTCCCTTCTTGCCTATGAATGCACTTGTTTGCTCGGGGGAAATTCGGATACTGGACGAAAGCCGTTTGATTTTTCTGTGAAACGATTCAACAATGCCAGCCTTAATGTGCTCTATATTCTGCGTTCCAACTGCAAGCCGCTCCCACGCCTCATCTTTTACGATGAAGCTTGTGATTACATCTCGCACACGAATAACGTGAAACGGAATACGGTTACAGTTAAAGTACCGAAGCAAAATACTATTTGCTCGCTGTTCATCTGAGGAAAAGCCATCAAGGCCCGGCGTGTCACGGGAGATGTCCCGGCTCCAACAAGAATCTTGAATGAACGATGAAACATATGAGCTTCCGGCACCAATTTTGCCCGTCAGTGCAATGATAAGGTATTGCTTTCTTTCATCAAAAATACGCTCAATTACAGATTTCTGGATGTCGTAGTCTGAAGACGGCCTGCATCCTTCCTGATTACTCATTTGAGTATCCTCCTGACATATTTGATGTAGTATTATAGAAGTTACCATCCTGTATTGTGAAAAGTTATTGCATAATTGGACATTGGGAACATTCTTGTGCCGTGCGACTCACTTGTATGCTTTGGAAAGCAGCGTTGTCTTTTTTGGTATCGGTCGCACTTAGAGCGTTGCCGTCTTTGTCCCTTTCAATCGGACGGGGAGTTTTACACTGTGCACCGGTGTACGGACACATATTACCGTCCTTGATTGCATGCCGAATATACATTTGGGCAAGCTCGCTCTCCAGAAGAGACTTATGTCCGTTCAGAACGTTTTGCTTAAAGATCTCCCGATACTCCGCTTCCTTGATCAGGCTCTTTTTATCGAGCAGATTCCAGCCATAGGTCGTAATCGTAAGCATTGCTTTTACCAGAACGGACTCTGGGGCATCATTTTTTATATTGATGGTCATTCCAACGATAGAGCCAACGCCATCGTACTCCTGATCTTTTCCTGAAGGAATGTAGTAACGGGTCACTGTCGTTTTATCATTGATAAATACAAAGTTCTCCTGATCCAGCCGGAAAAAGAACGACTCGTTGCTTCTCAAAAAATCATGCAGCGTGTAGTTGATGCAAGAAGCATCCCCACTGGTGATGAGTCTCCAGACGTTTTCCGGTCCCTCAAGGCCATAATGCGGCGAAGGTTCCGGAAGCCGCCCGGAATAATTATCATCTGGATAACAGTACACCAGATCGACAGTAACCTTATCTGAATCCGTTTCGCCGGAGAGCATCAGCACAGAATCCCTGATTTCCACCAAAAGCGTGCGAAGCTGCTCGTGGATATCATAGACAAGGACATTCTTCCGAAAGTTAAACGGTCTCCACTCCGGAACTCGTCCATAAGTCAACTGCAAAATACTTCTTGTTTTTGCTTCGTTGCTCTTTTGCTGGGCAAGTAAGGTAGCCTTTGACAGTTCTTCCTGCTGACACATTATCAGATAATCCCGTTTTGTTATGCATTTGCGTATGGAACAATACAATTGAAACGCAGCTGAGGCAAATGCGCAAAGGAAAGCGATCTGCCTCAGAGAGATTCCTGCTATCATGATTCTTTCACTCTCGGAGAGCGACACAAGCAACGATGCACATGCAAATACAAAGGCAATCACAGGAGCCCTAAGTTGGAAACCCAATCGTTGAAACCCTCGAATGCGATCTCTCTTTTTCGGCGACAAGTCCATCTTTTCCTGATCCTCTCTTTACAGTTATTTCACCTGACGTACATGCATCCCTTATCCACGGAAAGAACGAAATCTATTTTTTTACTCTTCTACAATCACAGTTGGAACGCCACTGGTAAATACTTTTGTGACCTCAGCCTGACATACCGGACAATACACTGCTTCGAATTCTCTGCAACCCGGAATCGCATCATTTTCGTCAATTCTCAGTTTTGCTTTACACTTAGGACAAACACATTCAACCATTTGAATTCCTCCTTACATTTTCTGCGTATTTTTCTTTGCTTTTTGACTTTAATTTGTATGGGCTTTTTCTGTGCCTTTATCAAATCCTCCTTTATTACCAGCTCCGCAAATCTTCTTGCCCTGTTTTTTGCCGCCGCTTTTGTGACGAAAAACATGACCCCCAAATACAATAACGGCACCGCAAACAGCCACAAGTACTCCAAATCAGCAGGCTTCAGCACGGCAAAAATCCCCACGGTCAGCAGCGTCAGAATGAGCAGGGACAGCGCAGACATACAGATATCACGCGTCATCAACTGCATCCGCTGACCCTCTATGACATTCCCGCATTCGGCTTCTCTGCCGGCGTGCAGAAGTTTGTACCACTCTGCACTCTGCTTGTCCGGTGGAAGCGCCGATAGGCCTTTATACTTTTCCTTTGCTGCATCAAGGTCAAAGCAGAACGACCTCTTTCCGGCTGCGATCTCAGAAAAAATGGTATCACTCGGCATACTGCCATACACGATTTTCGTCTTCATCGCATCTGGCCATATCTCGTTCAGGATCACAACCAGAACGCTGAGCCCGCTGACCCAAATATCCATAGCTGCCATTTTGAGCAGGGTATCCAACAGATCTGCGTTATCGGCAGAGAAATCCGTATGCAGCGCAATGGACGCAACCGTTATGAGCAGATATGCAAGAATAAACTGCCGCAGTTCCTTTTCCTTGTAGTCCTTGACATAATGGTCTTTCATGACTCCGTCACCTTTTCAAACGCCCGGCGAATTGCCTGCGTGAGCCCCTTTTCACGGCGCATGAATACTTCGCGCTCGGATTTTGTCGTAGGAAAGCCGAACGTTCCGAAATCATCTATATAATTAACAATTTTTCCATCCTTGCGTTTTTCCTGTCGAGCTAGATACAGCTCAGATTGCGGATTTCGTTTTTTTACAGCATTTAAAAGTTTGCGCTTGTGCATATTGGAAACCTGGCAAGCATTGATAGAAAATAACGTCTTTTTGTTGTTTTGCGTTGCTCTTAAAATGCTGAACGCCTCATCAATATGCGCTGTAATAAAAAGTCCGTACTCACCCTTTTCTGACTTGCATTGGTAATAGTTCAAATAGCGCTTGCCGGCAATCACCGCTGTCCGCTTCTGCCATGGGGAAACATGCGCCTGCGACACCATCTTAATATACTCGTGTCTGGCGCTTAAATTTTCCTCCGTCCCGGCAATACTACTTGACACAATCCAAATCACCCAGGCACACCCTCTCTTTTTCGGCACTCTTCAGCGTTACCGACGCCGAAAGCAGCGGCAGCTCTACAATACCGTTTTTCGTATTGTGCGCCGCATTATATTTTTCCTTTTTCATGAAATCAACCAGCTTGTCAGAACCGCCGCTCGTTTTTCCGGAACCGCTATTGTCAGACACAAGGTACTGCTTTTCATAAGCGTCTCCGCCCAGCTCATCAAAAATAGCCATTGCATCATCCAGTTGTCCATGATGCGGAAGCTGAATGTATACATAGCTGTCCAGCTCATGCAGGTAATCCGGCGATGCGTCACCGCAGAGCAGGATCGTATTTTCGTCGCTCAGCGTACACTTCAGCTGAACGCTGGCCGCGTTCATAACCGTTTCCTGCGCATCCCCTTCGCCGATATTGTCGCTTTCCCGCGAGTCGATCGCCTTGGCCGCAACTTCAATGAACTCCTCCTCCGTCGGTCCAACGATCGTGCATTCGCCAACGGCAGTATCCGGAACCGCGTTCACACGTTCAAACCCACACGCCTCCGCCGTCTCGATGATTTCCTTGATATGGTCAAACTTCTCCAGCAGCGATTCTTTCAGGGATTCCCGATTCCTGCGTCCGTCGTCAACTTTATCAAGAATATCCTTCGCGTACTTCAAATATTGATGGGTAAACACCTGCACAGTATACTTTCCACTGTCCTTCAGCCAGTTCAGCAGCTCGCACACACCGTCGGTGTGGTCAGAATCATTATGTGATACCACGACATCGACAGTCTTGATCGCACGATGCTTTTCCAGAAAGGCCTCAACCTCCTGCGCGTGCCGCGAATGTCCGCAGTCGTAAACGACCAGAGACGTTTCGCCGTACAGCAAAATGCAGTCGCCGAAGCGCGTGTCCATATCGTTGTCGTAATGACTAAGTGCTTTGAGTTTCATTCGTTTTCCTCCTATTAAAATGAGCCATAAGTGTGAAACTTTATTTGTGCCTGAAGCAAAAATAAGCCGCTGTTTTGCTGCTGTGGACTTCCGAAATACAATCCGTTTTTACATATGAACCGAGACAAACCTATCTCGGCACAACCTTCTTGCCGACAGACACTTCTAACTAAAGAGACACGCGATTCGCCAAAATGCAACAAGTATTTTCAAGGAAAACCAAATTATGCGTTTTCACGTGATGCATTTCTCCAAAATCTATGTCTTTTATTGTGAAGGCGCTTGAAAAAGTCTTCGGAATAATACAAAACAGGAGGATTCCAAAATGAATGGTGATACTCGTTGCGCTTGCTGTGGCACCCCGTGTCAGGGCTTCAAAGGACCTAATGGAAAATTGTACTGTGCTGATTGCTACAAAAAACTCTTTGGCAAATGGCCTTGGGAATAAGAGAACTTATCAATGCGTTTACGTAAGCGTTTGGGTTGGCGATCTTTACCAACGGCACCATATACGTTAAAAATCAGTTGATATGCTATTTTCTTCGCATAGAAACCGGCACCATATAAGAGAGGTGGTGAAGTAGTATCTCGTCAGACTAAGCAGTGTGCATTTACCTGTTTCCTGCTAATCCGTTCTTGCGTGATCCGCAAGTTTGCACCTGTCTGCTGCTGCGCTACAATAAATCTGTATTCCAGGTCAGAGCAGTATCAGGGCGGAGCAGATTGAGGTTGGAGGTGAAAACACGGGGACAGGTATGCCCCGGTTCCGCGCGCAGGCCAGTGAATACCAAAATACAAAAGGACCAGTAAGACCGTAATTGCCGCTTGGCAGTTACGGTCTTTTTGTGTCCAAAACAACGAAAGGAGGAAAACCATGAATGCCAGAAAAGAGCCGACTCATGCCAATCAGCTACTACAATCCCAAGCAGTCGATCCGTCTCAGCGCGTATGCGGACACGATCGTCCTTGAACCGGATGGGCGTGAGCAGCGTCTTCGGGCAATCCGTTTCGGCGGGTATCCGGAGATGGTGCGCGCCATGTCGGATGCGATCTATGCCGGCGCGACGCTGGAAACGGAATTTGCCGGTGAACCAGCCATGCTCGCCTGCGAACCTAAGAAGTACGAATGCCATCTGAGCCACGACGGAATTTATGCCGAGGCAACGATCCTTTCGCTGGACGATGCAGACGAAGCCAGACAGAGCAGCGAGGAAGAAATGGACGGACAGATAAATGTAGAGCTGCCGCCGAGAAAGTGCATCCTTTTTTGCCCGGCCGGAGACCGGCAGGCGCTGTTTGAAGCGCTGGACCGGAAAACGGCTGTGCCGCTTATCCCGGAGTTTCAGGACTATGTTCTGGACGAATTGCAGCGGCGCAGATTTCTCAAGCCGCTGCGCGTCATCTCCATTCGGGAACGGCTGGAGGCGTGGCTGCTGCTGTGCAAGAAGGACGACGCCAATATCGTCAAGGTGCTGGAGGATGGCTTGAAAACCGGCGCAATTCGTATTCCCGGAACAGTTCAGAACCTCAACGGCTTTGACAGTGTGCATTCTGTCACCAGCTACCTAAGCGCGTTCGGCGTGACGGTCGCGGAGCGTATCCGAGAGCAATTCCAACCGCTTTTTGATCCCGCCGTGGAACAGCTTTCCCCGGAAATCCTGCGCATCAACGACCATATCCGCGAACACGCGGGCTACAGCCTTTACCCGGCGCAGCTTGCGGTTGCGGAATCGGTCAAGCGCAAGCTCTCGGAGGGAAAGTCTGCGTTCATCGTGGCGGAATGTGGAAGCGGCAAGACGAAGATCGGTGCGACCGCACTGGCAGCGTATCAGGTGCAGAAACAGAAAAAGACGTTCAACATCGTTCTCTGCCCGGCGCACGTTGCGAAGAAGTGGGTGCGCGAAATTGCCGAAACGCTGCCGGACACCGCAGGCGTCATCGTCCGCAGCATTACAGAGCTGGACAGTTTGTACGCGCAGTACCGGCAGGTCGACAAAAGCATCTACGCCGTCATCAGCAAGGAAAAAGCCAGAGACGGCTATATGCGCCGCCCGGCAGTTCTGTTTGACGCGCGAAAAGGCGCGTTCCGCTGCCCCGGCTGTGGTTCCGTCATAGAACTGCCAAGCAGCGACGATACATACGACTGGGTGACCGCGAAACCGGAGGCGTTCCGCATGGAAAACCGGCGCAATCATCAATGTATGAATTGCGAAAGTCCCTTGTGGACAGCGGTGAATCCAAGCGTGCCGTCTCCGTGGGTCAAGATTCCGGAATACGGCTGGGTGCATCGGAAGCTGGCAGTCCATGCCATACAGAAGACGAAGAACCCCGCTGCACTGGATGCTTTGCTGTCACTTCACGAGAATCCAGACGGATATTTCCCGACGCGCGGCGCGTGCCGGCGGTATCCGCTCAGCTCTTACATCAAGAAGCGGTACCGCGGCAGGCTTGACGGGCTTATCGTGGATGAGCTGCACGAGTACAACAACGACAGCGGCCAGGGCGACGCGATGGCAGAGCTGTTCGGCACGGCGAAAAAGGTCATCGGCATGACGGCCACGCTCATCAACGGCTACAGCTCCGGCATTTTTCATCTGCTTTACCGCACGTCGGCGCAGCTTATGCTGGCAGACGGAAATCCGCATGAAAAGCCCGCGCTGTTCAATACCGAGTATGGCGTTGTGGAAACAACCTACACCGAAGCCGATGAAAACTATGCCGCAAAGCGCAGATCGCAGAAAAGCAACGTTCGGACGCGCCAGCTTCCGGGCGTTTCGCCGCTGGTGTTTTCGCGGTTCCTGCTGGAAAAAACGGCGTTTTTGTCGCTGTCCGACATGGGCAAGGCACTCCCCAGCTACGAAGAAATTCCCATTGCCTGTGAGATGGACGAAGCGGTAGAGACGGAGTACAAGCGGATCGAGCATAAGCTTGTACAGGTTTTACGTTCAGACCGCCGCGCAGCACAGAAGATTCTTTCCGCGTATCTGAATCTGTTGACTGTCTATCCGGATCAGCCGTATGACCAGAAGCCCATTCTCTACCCCGACAGCGATGTACCCATCGTCGAACCTGAGAACATCGGGGATGCGGATACGCTCGGAGAAAAGGAACAGCGGACGCTGGAGATCGTAAGAGCTGCCATCCAGAACAGGGAGCGTGCGCTCATCTACACAAGCTGGGTGCGCACGGATTCCCAGCAGAAGCTCAAAAAGCTCCTGACGGATGAAGGCTATCGCACGGAGATCCTGACCGACAAGATCAAGACCACTGACCGTGAGGACTGGGTGCAGAAGAAGCTGGCTGCCGGAATGCAGGTGCTGATCGTAAATCCATCTCTGGTGGAAACGGGCTTAGACCTCAACGCCTTTACCACGCTGGTGTTTTATAGCATGGGTTATAAGCTCTTTACGCTGCGGCAGGCGTCGCGCCGAAGCTGGCGTATCAACCAGAAAGCGCCTGCGGTCAAGGTCTATATGCTCTACTACGAGGACACCATGCAGCAGAAATGCCTGAAGCTCATGGCCTCGAAGCTGGCGGTCGCCGGACTCATTGAAGGAAACTTCTCCGAGGAAGGACTTGCCGCAATGAGCGACGTACAGGACATGACCTCTCAGATGGCGAAGGAGCTGATGCTCGGCATCCGCGACAATGTGGAGGATATCGCGGCAGCGTTCAAGAAAATGGCGTTTGAGAATCCGGACCGTGAGGTACCGACACCGCCCGTTGTTGCGGAACCAACTTTGCCGCTGGAGCCCGTGCCGGAAAGGATTGAACCGCCAAAGCGTGTGTTTACCGCAGAACAGGAAGAAAAGCTGCAAGCCGCCATGGTGCAGCTCGAGCAGCAGAAAGCCAAACGGACGAAGAAAGCGCAGCAGGTGGAAAACCAGCTGAGTCTATTCGATTCCGTTGCGTAAAAAAGGAGGATGCTATGAAATTTACCGTCAACCGAACAGAGCTGCTTGCCGCGGCGCAGAATGCCGAACGCATTGCGCCAAGGGTTTCCACGATTGAGATTCTGCAATGCGCGTATTTGCAGGCAGAACAGGACACGCTTACCGTCGCGTCGGGGAATCTGGAAATTGCATTGGAGCAGCGGCTTCCCGCGCAGATCGATCGTGATGGCAGCGTTGTCGTAAAAGCCCCGCTTCTTTCCGGGATGCTACGCCTGCTGGATGGCGAGCGCGTGACGTTTCAGGTGAAAAGCGGAAAGCTCGTTGTTTCCTCCGGGAACGCGGAATACGCCATTCCCGTCATGGACGCGGAACAGTACCCGCGCATGGATATTCCCTGCCCGGCGGCAACCGTGCCTGTGAGCGGCATCCCGTCGCTCACCAAACGAACGGCGTTTGCTGTTTCCGAGGAGGCTGCCCGACCGATGCTCAAATGCGTGAACCTGATCTTCGGCGCAGACGGCCTGCAAGCGGTCAGCACGGACAGCTTCCGCATTGCGTCCGCCAAAGGCGACCGTGAGAGCCGTGGAAATATCAGTTTTCTGGTGCCAGCTGCTTCGCTGGAAAAGCTGGCGGCGCTGGTGGACAACCGCGAGAAATTGCAGGTCGGCACAACGGGAAAACATATCGTATTTACGAAAGAGGACTTTTCGTTTGCCGCCCGCGTCATGGATGGGCCCTATCTCGCCGTGTCGCAGGTACTGTCCAATCTGAAGCAGCAGTTTACCGTTCTGACCGACGCCGCTCTGCTCCGTGATACCATTTTGCAAGCCCTGAGCGTCACCGGCACGCAGAACCGGTTTTCCCTGTCCTTTGCAGGAAACCGGCTGACCGTCCGTTGTGAAAGCGAGTACGGCATTTCGGAGACTGCCTTGGATGTGGTCGCGCTGAGCGGCGAGCCTGCGGGCGTGTACTGGTACAGCCCGACGCAGCTTCTGGAATGCCTGAAGGCGCTGAACGGAACGCTTATGCTGGAGGTCGTGCAGCACGGTGCGCTGCTTCTCAAGACAGACGAACTGATCTGTTTCCAGACGGCAGCGCGCGAACCGAAAGCCATTGAATCGAAACCCCAAAAGACAAAAAAGCCGCGCAAGGAGGCGGCATAAAAGGAGGACACGCCTATTTGAAGAAACCGACCATCTGCCGCTACTGCGGCGGGATCATCCGGCTCGTTCCGGCTGCTGATGTTTATGGCAGCTCTACGGAACGGCTCGGAATGCAGAACGAACATCTGTATCAGTGTCAGAACTGCAATGCCCGCGTTGGCTGCCACAAGGGTACCATGCGGCCGCTCGGCGATGTAGCGAATGAGATTCTGCGGCTCAAGCGCATCGAAGCCCATCAGGTGTTCGACGCTTACTGGCAGAAAATGCACATCAGCCGGACAAAAGCCTATCAATGGCTGGCACGAGAATTAAAGCTCTCAGAGGAGGATACGCACATCGGCGGGTTTGAAATTGATACCTGCCAGCGCGTGATCGACCTTTGCCGGGTGAAACTGGATGAAAAGTAAGGAGGAGGCCGTATGAAGATCCGCCCCAATATCCCCGTATGCACAGACTGCGACCACGTTTTTGAGTACAGGGGGCAGAACCCCGGTCAGCTCGGCGGCGTGGTGGTGCAGTTTGGTGAATCCTACTGCACGAAGAAGAAAAAGCCGCGCTTACTAAAACGCTGGCACAAGATGCTCCGCGTGCCGGACTGGTGCAAGAAACGCATCCGGCCGAGCTTGGTGCGCATCTATGATTTTGCCAGCACGGAAAGCTGGCTCATGCACGAAAATCTCTGCAAATCTCTCGGACGGGAGATCGGCCCCACGGCATCCAGATACACGCTCTCCGAGGTGCGGCAGCTTGATCTGGACGCATATGCGTTCCAGAAGCAGGCGCGGACAACACCTGTGGAAGATATTTTGAACGTGCATCTGGGGCTGCATCAGGTCGTAGAGGTGTTTGATGGCGTACAGTCCGTCATCCTCTATAAGACGCTGGACGGATTTATCCCAGCCCCGACATTTGACGCTGAACGCGCCAGACAGAACCGCAGAGAACAGAAAAAGGCATCCGCCTGACAAAACACACATGGAGGCATCTGCCTCCCCAAATACAAAGGAGAAAGACCATGAAAAACAATTTCACCATTTCTCAGAGAAACGCCATCGTGGAAAACCATCTGTGGTGCATCAAGGCTGTGATGAAGCAGAACCGTGCGCTCATCCGCGCAGCGAAGCTGGACACGGACGACGTGTATCAGGAGCTTGCGCTGCGGCTCATCCGGGCGGTCATGTCGTATGACCCGGAAAAGGGCGATCTGGAGCAGCATATCTTCGCACAGCTCCGCATAGAGCTTCAGAAAACAGCGCACAGCAGTGTGATCTCGCTGGACGCCTACCGCATGAGGGATGCCGCATGAGCTTACGAGATAAAATGCTGGCTGTTATGGCCGATGTAAATGCTTCTGTTGCCGAGCGTGAAGAACTGGTCGAGCTGATTGCCATTGCCCTTTTGACGCGGAAGAACCTGTTTATTCTGGGCGATCCCGGACAGGCCAAGAGCTACGCGATCAACGCTTTCCGCAGCCGCATCACGGGTGCGAAGCAGTTTGAACGGCTCCTTTCCAAGCAGACGGACGAAGAACAGCTCTTTGGACGTCTCAATCTTTCCAGCCTGATCCCCGGCTCCGTGCCGGAATCTGCGTTCGAGGGCGACGGCATTTACCAGAACCTGCGCTTTGACTTGCAGAGCTTCCTGAACGGCTTGCCAAAAATGAAAAATGAGGCGGCGACGTTTGAGAGGCTGGCGGAGATCGGCGGCAAGCTGGATGCCTACCAGCACATCGCCGCGCAGCTGAACGAAGAAGCCGTCGGCGAGCTGATGAGCAGATACACCGCGTTATGTCATGAGAGAGACCGGCTTTTGCATTACATCGGGCTTCTGGACAAGCGGCAGCAGGACGTCATCCGAAAGCACTATTTTGAGCAGCAATCGTGGAGCGAGATCGCGGCGAGTATGGACCTGACCCCCAGAACCGTTCAGCGAACACGCCAGCAGGCTTTGGATGAACTTGCAAATCTCTACGCCTTCGCCGACGGTATTCTTCGGCGGTAGGAGGAAGGAAAGAGAAACATCTTTTAAAATAAAGCCGCCGCAAGCGTCGCGGCGGCATTGCATTGCCCGCAGAGCTGTCGTACAATAGCTATACGAGTCAGCTTCTGCACCTTGAAAATTTCATAGTATACTTCGTATGAGGAGGAACCCACGATGGAAAAACGCGAAAACGAAACCCTGACAGCACGCGACATCAAGCAGATTCTGAACATCAGCATCAACGCCGCCTACAACCTGATCCACAGCAAGTCATTCCCAGTCATCCGGATCGGCAACTCGTTCCGCGTTCCCAAAGCCACGTTTTACGAGTGGATGAAATCTTCCCATACGATCATAAACTGAAAGCAAATCTCCAAATTTTATCAAAGAAATTGGAGGTTGATAGCATGGCACGTCGTTCCAACGGAGAAGGCAGCTTCTATCAGCAAAAGGATAAATCATGGGTCTATCAGGTTACATATGGCCGAAAAGAGGATGGCAGTCCATACCGCAAAGCGTTTAAGGGCCGTACCAAGACGATCTGCAAAGAGCGCCGCGCACAATGGGAAGAAGAACAGGCGCGTATCAAGGCGGAGGAGGAAGCGCAGGCGGCAGAATCCGCCCGTCTCGAAGAACTCCGGGCCAAGCTCGGCCACCATATCGAGTCGGAAATACTGTTCTCAGAAGCTTTCCTTAAATGGCTTGAGCTTTACAAATCGCCGCCTGCCAGAAAGCCGTCTACCTATGCAAGCTATCTGGATACCTATCGGATTCATTTCGCGGAAGCCTTTGGAAACCTGCCGCTCTACCAGATCACCCAGGACACCATACAGGACTATTATCAAAGAAAACAGAAAAACGGCGGTCGTTTGGATGGGCGGAAAGGCGGCCTGTCCGCAAAGACCATTCAGAACCAGCATATGCTGCTGAAGGACTTTTTTGCGTACGCCATGAGAAAATACCACCTGCCGTGTAATCCCACGATTGACACGACAAGGCCGGAAGTTATTACGCCGGAGATGCGTGTCCTGAGCCCGTCGGAAATGCAGGTCTTCATCGAGGAAGTCATGCGGGAAACGCAGCGCGTCGCGATTCTGACGACCCTGTTTGTCGGATTCCGCGTCGGCGAGGTGCTGGCGCTGAAAATTTCCGATCTGGATTTGGAGAAGCAAACGCTTTCGGTCACGAAAAATCTGATCCGTGTTCCAACAGCGGCCGTTTCTCCAGAGAATCCAAACATTGAGATTCTGAATTACGATCAGAAGAAGAAAACGCACCTTATCGTTCAGAACACGCCGAAGACAAGCACGTCGAACCGCGAGATCGCGATCTCTGACGGTCTGTGCGAGCTTCTGATCCGGCATCTGTTCACGCTGGCAAATTCCACTTGGCCGAACCCGGACGGGCTGCTGTTCCCGTCCAAAGCCGGGACGCACCTTGATCCCAAGAGTTTTGAGATCCGGCTGGCCGCAGTTTCCAAACGCTGCGAGATCCGCAAGGTCAATCCCCACGCGCTGCGGCACACGCTGGCAACGCGGCTGGTGGAAGACAAGGTGCCGCTCAACATCGTGCAGGGAATTCTGGGACATTCGTCGATCGAAACAACGCGCAAATATCTTCACAAAAACGAAGATATCGAGCGCGAGGCCATCGGCATGATGAGCGATTATCTTAACATGGGCCAGATGAATGCAGCGCCGAGATTAAATGGTGCTGCCCCTCGCGCCAAGTTTGCAGATGTTGTTTTACCGACCTTTCCGCAGCGCCGAAACCACACGGCGTAAAACGAAAAAACGCGCTATTGCATACTTTATTGCAAATAGCGCGTAAAGCTGTCAAACGGCAGCATTCCAATCAAAACTTCTGAAGCGTTTTAATATGGAAGCTATGTCCAGTAAATCAGGGTAAAGACTCCACGGGGAGCATGAATTGCAAATGAGCAAAACGGCAAAATCCGAACAAAACGATAGAGAAATCGCCGCATTTCTCACGAAACACGGCGATTTATGGTTGCGGGAGAGGGATTTGAACCCCCGACCTCCGGGTTATGAGCCCGACGAGCTACCGAACTGCTCTATCCCGCGATGTTGACTTTTTGCTCCTGAGAACTGAACGCTAACTCCAAGGGTTATGAGCCCGACGAGCTACCGAACTGCTCTATCCCGCGATATACTTGCTCGATTGAGCTTAGTTATAATAGCATATACGGCAGGTTCTGTCAAGGGTATTTCAAAAATATTTTTCGGTCGGCTCCGGCTCAATACAAGCTCAGCAGCATCAGCGTCGCGGCGGAAAACAGCATCCAGTACCGGACCGCTTTCTTTCCGGTCACGAGCGAATAGAGCGCGCAGCCAGTCCCCGCAGCGAGTACGGCAATCAGCCACGCAGACTGCAACCGCCGGGGTGTGAAGCCGTAGCTGCTGATGTACAGATACAGCTTGGACGCCGCGATGGCAGCAAACACCAGACTCTGGCACAGCAGCACCGCGCACAGAAGCAGAAGCGTCTTTTCCTGCCGGACCGGTTTGACGCACGCGCGCGTGACGAGCCACAAAAGCGCGAAATTGACTGCCATCACCCGGCACAGCGAGAAAAAGCCCTGCCGTGCGTACTCCGCAATCGTGTATCCATCCGGTATCATTTTCACGAACGCGCCGAACAGATACCCCGCCTGCAAGCTGAAAAATGCCAGATACAGCGCCGCAAACACGCCGAGCGCCGCGGTCCAGACCGCAACCGGTACCTTCCGCAGGGAACCCAGCGCCGCGTTCATCCGCTCGCCTCTTGCGCGCACGGCTTCGATTTTCTCGCGCCCGGTTCCCGCGATCAGCCCAAACAGGTACGCGCCGACCGGAAGGCTCAAAAGCACGTTCCATAGCGTCTGCTCGTTCAAACGCCACTGAAACACCCCCAGCAGCTTCTGTGTCCATGCGTCAAACGCCGCGTCCGCGCCGGAAAGCTCGCGCACCGCGAGCGCCAGAAGCCCCAGCGCCAGCAGCGCGCCGACTGCCATCGCAGCCCATGCCGCCGGATGCGTTTCCTCGCCCGTTTTCCGGTGCGTCAGCGCAAAACTGACCGTCCGGATGCGCAGGAACAGGTGCTTGAACGGAAAAACAATCAGCCCGAACAGCGCATCAAGCGGCAGAAGGTGCCCGCTCTCCCCTTCCAGAAGCCGTCCCGAGCGGCAGAGGACATAGTAAACCGCAAACGCATGGGTAAACAGCGGCGTATAGCCGTCCCAGACGCGGTTTTCGCTAAACGTCGCGGCAAGCGCCGTCACCGCCAGGCAGCCGAGCCAGAACCAGCTCTCGTCCGCGCGCGGCGTGCCCCGGTAAAACCACTCTGCCATCGCGCAGAACAGCGCGCAGAACACCGGGAAGCACCACGCCGCGCTCTGCAAATAAAGATACGCCGGCAGATACATAAAAAACGCCAGCGCCATTTCCCTGCCGCTTGCCGCAAACGGCAGCTTCGGTGCAAAATCCGCATCCAAATTGCCGCCGTTTTCCGGCAAAATGGGCGCAGCAAAGCCTTGGGTGTCCGATCGGACATCCATCTTTTCTTCATCCATATGAACTTCTCCTTATTGATATCTAAGTTGTTCTGTCATTGTGCTTCTGGCGCAGTCTCGTCGTCTACAAACTCCAGCAGATCTCCGGGCTGGCACGAAAGCTCGTGGCACAGCGCCATCAGCGTTGAAAACCGGATTGCCTTCGCCTTGTTGTTTTTGAGAATGGACAGGTTTGCAGGCGTGATGCCCACGCGCTCGGCAAGCTCTCCGGCGGATATTTTCCGCTTTGCCATCATCACATCCAGATTGACCAGAATCTCCATGCCGCGCCTCCTAGATCGTCAGATCCAGATCGTCCTTCATCAAAATCGCCTGCCGGAAGACGTTCTTGACAATCCGGACAATCAGCGCCATGAAGCCCGCTGCGATTGCGATGGCAGCAAACGGCAGATAGTAAAAACTACTTGTCAGACAAATCAGCCCCGCACCCACGCAGCACCAGCTCACCGCACGCAAAAGCGCCACGTTCCGCGCATCAAAGACAACCTGCGCACGGATATTTGCAAGCAATCGCCAGAGCTTCCAGAGCAAAATCCAGCCGAAGACACTGCAAAGATAGATGGTCAGCATCATCAGCTTTCCCGTTTGCCACGGCATACCGCGCAGCCCCGTAAACCAGCGCACCGCGAAATAGCACAGGCAGTCGAGCAGCAGCAAACACACTGCGAACAGCACCACGCACGCCTGCGAGAGCCGGACGCTTTTGTTTTCATTCCAGTCCATCGGAACCACTCTCCTTCCGTTAACCATAGAATACCACGAGGCGCATCGTTTGTCAATGCAATTTTATCGTTTCTCGATAAATATTTTTCGTTTCTCATGTTCTGTTCCGACAAAAAAAGAGACGGCGAAGCCGTCTCTTTTCTGCTTCATTTTCTGTTATCCGCGCGAGAAGCCGAGGTATCTCGTGCCCTGGAAGGTGAGTTTGCCGGTATCTCCCTCGACGAGCAGCCCATACTCCGAGCCGTCGACGGGCATTTCCACCCGGTCGCCGCTTTCAAACTCAAAGGTCACAAAGTACTTGCTATAGTTGTAGCTGTGCATCATGTCGTCGTTCCCGTGCCGGTGGCGATTCTCGCCCACCTGCATACGCTTGGAGACGACCTTTGCCTCCGCCGTCAAGCGCGGAGACTGATCGTTTTTCCGCTCCCGCTTTGCCTTGGACACAAATGTTCCCACAATTGTACTGATGACAAAGACAAATACAATCAGAAACAGCAGCGGAAACAGCCTGCCCATAAAATCAAAGCCAAATCCAAAGCCCATATGCGTACCGTCCTTTCTCTTTTCCCGGTTTTTCATTCACACTTCTTAGACGAAGTATACCGGAAAAGGTTCCGGATTGCAAGTGCTCGTTATTCCTCTTCACGATAGAGCCGCAGACCCTCGCGCCCTTCTTCAGTGACGGGCTTGAGCCAGCGCATGGAGGCAAAGTGCCACAGGCACAGAAGCGACTTTGGAATGTCTTCTCCCAGATATGCCGTGATGACCACGCCGAGGAACGGCAGATGGAATACGCGCGCAGCAAGCAGCGTCAGCGGAATCGACACGAGCCAGAGGCTGCCCAGATCCAGGAACATACCCGTCAGCGTATCGCCGCCCGAGCGGAAAACGCCCACAACCTGCACATAGGAAATGTTGCGGAAGAAGTATTCCAGCGAGCAGAAGATTGTCACCGCGTAGGCGGTTGAGATGGTCGTTGCGGACAGGTTATCGCCTGTTGCAAACAGCGCGACGAGCGGCTGCCTTGCCGCAACCATCGTAAGCCCGACAATCAGCCCCATCAGCGGCACCAGCACGGAGAAGCGCCGTGCGTCTTCTACGCCGCGCCGGATTTTGCCCTTGCCGATGGATTTGCCGACCATGATCACGCAGGCGTTGCCGAGACCCACATAGAACGCAAAGGCAAGCTCGGAAAATGTCTTGAAGATCGTCATACCCGCGTAGTATTCGTAGCCGATATTCGCGTAGATGCGGTTGAGCGTCAGCATGCCGAGCGCCCAGAGTCCTTCGTTGAGCGTGACGGGAAGCGCCTTCGCGTAGAACTCGCCCGCCTCGCGCGGCGTAAAGGCAAATAACTCCTTCACCGGTCCCATCAGCAGATTCTTTTCAAACGCCGAGAAAATAAGAATCAGCACCGGTCCCAGCCACGAAGAAAAGCACGTCGCCAGCGCCGCGCCCTCCACACCGAGCCGCGGCAGACCGAACGCGCCGAAGATCAGACCATAGTCCGCAAAGGCGTTGGCAATCGTCGTGACGATCGAGACATACAGCGGCAGCTTGACCCGCTCCGTGCCGCGCAGAACGTTGGAAAGAAGATACGTCAGCGCCACCGCCGGATAGGAAAAGCAGACGATTTTCAGATACCGGCAGCCTGCGTCCAGAACAGCCGGGTCGCTGTTGAACAGTCCCAACACCCATCCCGGTGCAAAGAACGCAACGCCGAGGAAGGCGGCGGAAATCAGCAGCGCCGTCAGAAGCCCCAGTCCCATCACGCGGCGGATGCCCTTGAGGTTCTGGATGCCCCAGTATTGAGAGATAAACACGCTCATGCCGGAACACAGTCCGAAGCTTAAGAGCCCCGCCATCCAGCCCCACTGCGCCGCCATGCCGACGGCAGAGAGCGTCACGTCGCCGAGGCGCGAAACCATGAGCGTATCGACGAGCTGGAAGGAACTCGTCAGCACATTTTGCAGCGCAACCGGCACCGCCAGCCGCACCGTCACCTTCCAGAAGGGCTTGTCGCCCAGATAATCTGTCAGTTTCATACTCATAAATACTCCGAGACAAAGTAGTGGGGACACCGGAGCCCCGGCATCCCCACGAAGTTTTTGGTTGGTCGCGTGAGTGACCCATTTGGTTTTCTTCCGTACCGCAAGCCCTCCGAACGGCACAGATGCGCCGCGAGATCCGCTCACAAAATTAAGCCATACCGGCGGTGATGATAGCCATCTTATAGACCTCGTCGGCATTGCAGCCGCGGGAGAGGTCGTTGATGGGGGCGTTCAGACCCTGGAGGATCGGACCATAGGCTTCGAAGCCGCCGAGACGCTGGGCAATCTTGTAGCCGATGTTGCCGGCTTCGATGCAGGGGAAGATGAAGGTGTTGGCGTAGCCGGCGACCTTGGAGCCGGGGAACTTGAGCTGACCGACGACCGGGGAAACCGCCGCGTCAAACTGCATTTCGCCGTCGATGGCAAGCTCGGGGGCGAGCTTCTGCGCTTCGATGGTGGCGTCGTGGCTGAGCTTGACAGTGCCGCCCTTGCCGGAGCCCTTGGTGGAGAAGGAAAGAAGCGCTACCTTCGGGTCGATGCCGAAGAAGGCAGCGGTCCGCGCGGACTCGACAGCAACCTCTGCCAGCTTCTGCGCGCCGGAGAAGACGACCTCACCAGTCGCCTTGTCGAGGGTATCGGGATAGTCGATGTTGATGGCGCAGTCGCCCATGCAGTACTTCTCGTCGTTGCCGTCCTTGTCCTTGCGGAACAGGATGAAGGAAGACGAAACGAGGTGCGCGCCCTTCTTGGTCTTGACGAGCTGGAGCGCGGGGCGGACGGTATCGGCAGTGGAGTAAGTAGCGCCGCCGAGCAGAGCGTCAGCCTTGCCCATCTTAACTAACATCGTGCCGAAGTAGTTGCCCTTGGAAAGCGCCGCACGGCACTCCTCTTCGGACATCTTGCCCTTGCGCAGCTCGACCATCTTTGCGACCATTTCGTCCATGCCTTCGTAGGTGGCGGGGTCGATGATGGTAGCCTTGCAGATGCAGAAATTGCCCTTTTCCGCAGCAGCCTTGACCTCGGCTTCGTTACCGATCAGGATGACATCCATCAGGTCTTCCTTGAGCAGGCGGTCGGTCGCCTCGAGGATACGGGCGTCGGGACCTTCGGTGAAGACGATGGTGCGGCGGGTTGCTTTCAGAGCCTCAAGCAGTTTTGTAAACATGTGATTACCTCCAAAAAATGTGCGGCGTTCCGCAGATTCTGTCTATGCGTATCTTACAACAATTATTCGCCGAGTGCAACCGTCTTTTGCAAAAATGCGCAGGAAAACGGCGCGCCGGGGTCTGTTTTCCGGGCGCGGCTAGAGAATCTGCTCAAATTTCTCCGTAAAAAGCGTCTTTGCGTATGTGTTGAGCTCGCTGCAATATTCCTCGTATGCTGCAAGCAATGCAGCTGCCTCCGGGGTCAGCGTCGCACCTCCTCCGTTTTTGCCGCCGGTGGTGGAATAAAGCAGCTGGAAGCCCAGATGCTGCTGTGCGTTTTTGAGAATCGTCCATGCCTTGGAATACGCCATGCCGATGGACATCGCCGCAGCGCGAAGCGAATGCAGCTCCTGCACCTTCTGCAACAGAACCGCGATGCCGGGGCCGAAGCATTTTTCG
>OIXA01001532.1_pt1 | contig 28958 bp, 10 predicted proteins | sample 1587721 | NCBI WGS metagenome assembly OIXA01 (sample SAMEA3888900, study PRJEB22519) | human gut metagenome | biome: human gut; feature: human-associated habitat; material: faeces | place: Denmark | collected 2013
GGGCATCGCCCCATATATATTCGCGGCGAAGCCGCCACCTTCATTCCTAATTCCTAATTCCTAATTTCTCATTCGAGCAGAGTTTTCATCCCCAATCAAGGGACCGCACGCCCCATGGGCTAACCTTAAACCCATTTTCATTTCTCTTTTTTAGAGATGAAATAAACATAAATATCGTGTTATAATAGAAAAACGATTTCATCTGATTCGTGATAAGGAGGAACCCTATGGCATTAAAAGAATTTGAATTCGGCTTTGGCAAGACCACCCAGAAAGTTTCCCTGCCGGAAGAACACATCCTCGACATCCTCGAAGGCGCCCCGACTCCGGCCTGCGACGTTAAAGCCGCTACCCTGGAATGTATGCGTCACCCGATCGGCAGCAAGCCGCTCACGGAAGTCGTTTCCAAAGGCGACAAGGTCTGCATCGTCTGCGCTGACGTCACCCGCATCTGGAACCATTCCGATCAGTACGTCATCCACATCGTCAATGAACTGAACCGCGGCGGCATCCCGGATGATGACATCTGCATCCTCTTCGCGCAGGGCACCCACCGTGAACAGACTCCGGAAGAAGACATCGCTGTCGTCGGTGAAGAGCTAACCCATCGCGTGAAGCTCTACCAGCACCGCTGCAAGCAGATGGACGAGCTCGTCCATGTCGGCGATACCAAGAGAGGCACTCCGGTCTGGCTGAATAAGCACGCCGTCGAAGCAGATAAGATCATCGTCGTCGACGGCATCACCCCGCACCTCTTCGCAGGCTACGGCGGCGGCCGCAAGCTGATCCTCCCGGGCGTTGCCGGAGATGAGACCATCCAGATCAACCACTGCCACGCTCTCGGTGAAAAATTCGGCTCCGGCATCAATCCGAAGACCCGCTCCACCCTCCTCGATGACAACCCGGTATCTGACGACATGCAGGAAGCCTCCGACATGGTAAAACCAGCCTTCCTCGTTCACTCCGTCATCAATTCCGAAGGCCAGATCTGCCGCATGGTCGGCGGTGACCCCTACGAAGCATGGCTCGAAGGCACCAAGCTCGTCTACAAGACCCAGAAAGTCCCCTACACCGACAAAGCCGACATCGTCTTTGCCTGCGCCGGCGGCTATCCGAAAGACGTTTCCCTCTATCAGGGCAGCAAGTGCTACGATCCATCCGATGTCGTCACCAAGAAAGGCGGCGTCATCATCGCCATCATGGAAGCCTCTGACATCTATGAACCGGCCGCTTATCTCGACAGCTTCAAGTATGAAACCGAAGCCGATATGGAAAAGGCTCTCCGTGAACACTTCACCATCCCGTTCTTCGTCGCATTCAACCTCTTCTGCATGACCCACCAGTACACCATCATCCTGGTCACCAAGCCGGAGAACTTCGAAGCCATCCGGAAGACCAACCAGATCCCGGTCGCTACCGTCGAGGAAGCATGGGAGATCGCCAAGAAGAAAATGGAAGACGAAGGCAAGAAAGACTACACCATCACCGTCATGGCACACTGCGCTTCCATCGTTCCTTATAAAGACTAATAATGATTCATGTAAAAAGGCTATCGCTCATCAGGCGATAGCCTTTTTTGTTGTGTTGAAAATACGTTTTCCCCCCGTTTCGTCATCCCGAGCGCAGCCGAGGGATCTTTCTTGCACGGCCGCCATATGCACGCATGCGCCCTCACTCAAACGACGCCTGGGTGCTTCCCTTTATCGCCTTTCTCTCACTCACGTTTTACCGGTCTGCAAAAAGGATCCCTCCACTTCGGCCCTCATGACACGCAAGAAAGACAGATCGTCTCACATCCTTTTTCATACCGCTGCGTAGACTTATGCCTCTCCGAGGCACTCTATCCTGCGCCTTCGGCGCGGGCCGTTTGGCCTCACAGGAAGGCGCCTTAATGGGCAGGCTAGGCGCCTCTTTGGATTAGGCCAAACTCGGAAGTCCCTCTGCGGGACTTCCGTCTCCAAGGGCCTACTCGTATCGTTGTTATGACTGGTGACCCATGACTTGAATACCAATACCACTTTCGGGCATCGCCCTTTATAAAAAATCGACGCGAAGCGTCGCTTCTCGGTCTGCAAGGAAGATTTCTCAACTTCGCTCGAAATGACGATACGAGAGTATCGCTATCCGCACCACCACCCTGAACCCGACAACCTGAACCATGAACCCAATACAAAAACGAGCCCCGCGAAATGAGAGGCTCGTTTTTAAATGCCAAACTCCTATTTCACGACTTCATATGCTTCCTTGTCATTCAGTGCGCCGAAGGCAAGAGACGGGCTATCCTTCTCCGCTTCCTCTTCCTTCTCCCGTCCATCACGGCCAAGCGTGCGGTCCTCATAGAGGCTCGCATTCATGACGTTTTCCGCCGTCACTGGGAAACGCTCGCCGTTCACGGTGAGGCCGTCTTTGACGCTCGTCATGACATGGTCGGTCGCAATATCATAGCCGCTGAGCGAAAGATTTCCGAAATGCTCCGCCTGGCTGCTGCCCGGATTCTTCTGGATCGTCACACGGATCTTATCCGTCGCAAGGACACTGTCTCCGCCGATCGCGGTATTCGTGAGGCCGAGAGGTTCCCTGCCTGTGAGATGCAGGTGCTCGACCTTGCTATCCTTCACAAGCGTGCCGCCCGCAGACGTGGAGTGAATGCCTGCGTAGTGCGCCTGGCTCTGGCCATCTGCGCCAAGGATGGTGACATGCTGCGCGCCGACGCCTGTGAGATCATCGATACCGATGTTGTCCGCAGAAATCTTGAGATCCGCCGCATTGCCTTCGCCATTTGCCAGCGTGTCGATCTCCACCTTCTTCGCAGAGAGTGTGACCTTTCCGCCCGCAGATGAGAGCAGCGCACTGCCCTTTCCGCTCGCATCGAAATCATGCGGCTTCGCCTCGCCCGTGACAAGACTGCCTGCCGCACCACTGCCGGTGACCGACCCTGCCGGCACGCTCGTATCCACGCCGTCCAGCTTGCCGACCGGCGAACGATCCGTGATGCGGATGTCTTCGCCCGCTTGCATCGTGATGTCTTTGGCAGAAATCTTTGCATTTTCTCCTTCGGCGAGGATGCTGCCACCGGCCTTGGCATTGAGGCTGCCGCCCGCGGTGATTTCATCCAACGTCGCATCGCCAGCGGCTTCTATCTTCGCATTGCCTTTGGCTGCCAGTTTTTTGATAGCGAGCTGGCCTTTCGCGTTGACGTCCACATTTCCCTCTTCGGATGTAAATTCGCTGCCAGAGAGGGATGCATCTTCGCTGTCCGTATAGGTGAGATCATCCTTCGCGGTGTATGTGCCGGAAGATAGCTTACCGCGGTTGGTAATGGTCATCGCTCCGATCTCTGCGGTATAGCTGCCATTGGTGAGCGTGCCCGCGTTGGTGATGTCCACTGACGCGCCGGTCATCGTTGTTTCGCTTGCCTCACTGTCAGCGCTTCCCTCATAGGTGAGCGCGCCGCCTGCGGTATAGGTGCCATTTTCGATGGTGCCCTGATTCGTGATGCCCATCGTTCCCGCTTTCGCGGTGTATGTGCCGGAAGACAGCTTGCCGCGGTTGGTGATGGTCATCGCTCCAGTCTCTGCGGTATAACTGCCGTTCTCGACGGTTCCTTCATTCGTGATGCCCATCGTCTCCTTCGCAGTGTACGCACCGCCAGTCATGATGCCCTCATTGGTGATGTCCGCCGTGTTTCCGGTAAAGGTAGCACCGGAAATGATACCATCTTTCGCGGTGTGGACGCGGAGGGCTTCTCTTTCCTTGTAGCTGCCAGCTGAGATGTCTCCGCGGCTGGTGAGCGTGAGGTCTTCGGCTTCGATGGAAGTCTCACCCGATGACGCTTTGCCAAAGAGAGTGATGTCGGCATCACCCGTGGCATGTGCCGTGATGACCCCCGGCGTTTCGCTGCCGTTTTTGGCTTTTGTGCCGGTCACTTTCATGCCGAGGGACGCCCCATCGCTTGCGCCTTTGATATTCTTGGCGTTTGTGATGGTAATATTCTTCCCTTCGACGTTCGTATCGTGTCCGTCTTCGGCGAGGAGGCTGTTTTCGCCCACATCGAGATGGACGTCGCCGTCGGAGGCGTAGACGGTGTTGATGACGAGGTCGCCGTCGCTCTTCTTGAGGGAAACGCCGTCTTTCGCTCTCGCAGTGAGGACGCCCTTCCCTGCCAGCTTCGCCTCTTGAATCGCTCCTTCGCCGGATTCAAGAACGATCTGCTTATCCGATGTCAACGTGACGCCGGCGACATTGCCTGCCGCTTTAAGGCGGATTTCATCGCCCGCCTTGAAAGTGCTGTCCTCCGCTATGCTGCCTTCGGTAACGAGATAAATCACGCCTTTGTCTGCGGTCGCTTGGAGCTTGCCTTTCGCTTCCGCATCAATCGCGCGGATGGAAGACACCTTGACGGTATTTTCATTTACTACGGTGAAATCCCCGCGCTCTGCAGCGGAGAGAGCCAGAAGCTACTCACGGGTAAGCCTCGTCATGTCAGAGAGGTCGATGGTCATGCCATCCTTCTTCTGTCCGATACTCCCCTGCGCCTCGCCCGCAGTCAGGGTGACAGCCTTGCCGGAGACGTGCGGTGTGCCTTTCAGCGTGGTATTCGTATCTGTGATGCCTTCCTTGATGCTACCCGGTGCGAAGGTGATAAGGAGATCCTTCGCCGACTTCGCAGAACCGACAAGGGCTTCTGCTTTTTCATCTTTCGTGAGGAATTTATCTTCCGAGAGATCGTCTTTGCTCAGTGCGGCGTTCCCGTAGATGTTCTCTCTCGAGCGCTGGATGCCATCGGTGTAGTCCTTCACTTCTTCGGCGGTCCAGCTGCCGACGCCTTCTGCAAGGAGCTTCTCATAGCGCGCCTGCTGTTCTTTGATGTAGGTCTTCACATCCTGTCCATCTGCCTCAAGCTGCCGGCGGGTCACATCATCGAGACTGTACTTGCCGTCTGCATCGATGTGCGTCCTCAAGGACTGGAACTCATTATACTTGCCTTCGACTTTGGCGATGAGGTGACTCTTCTGTTTGTTGATGGTCGCCTCACTGCCTTCGAGGACCGCCGCATTCGCCCAGCCGAGGAGCTTCGCCGCAGCATCCTCGTCATTGAGATCGGTGTAGTTGTTGTCGATGAAGGAACCATTCGTCTTCAGGCTGACATCGCCTTCCTTGGAAATGACACTGTTAAGGTACAGGTCGCCGCTGGTATTTTCGATAGAAATATGTCCTTCCGCGCTGGCTTTGAGCCCATAGTCTTTGCCCTCGCTCTGACCTGCTTCGATGAGGAAGCTGCCATTTGCGCCCTGGATAGCGCCACCGGAAGCGAGCTCGACGCGACCCGCGTGGACTTTCGTCCCGGCCTGCTGCGAGATGTCGCCCTCGGCCTGGATCGCAGCCGCACCTGCGGTGATGCTGCCCGCGGTGACGCCATGGTTCACGACCTTGACGCCGAAGTCTTTCGCCGCGCTGCCGCTGACGGTCATAGCATTCGTCTTGATGGCCGCATCCCGCGTGCCAGCGCTGCCCGTCGTCGCCGTCATAGTGAGCGTATTCGTATCGATGTAACCGCGTGCGCCCTGCTGGATACCGCCCGCCGAAAGCGTCGCTTCACCAAGGCCATTGGAAATCGTCCCATTCACGATGACGTTTCCCGTGCCGCCATTGACATTGAGCTTGCCACCAGTTTCATCGCCGATGAAACGGATACCGATATCATAGTCCGCCTTCTGCGAGTACTGATGAATGGTCGTATCGTATTTCTTTTCCACCAGCTTGTAGTCAAATTTCTTCGCCAGCCCCACCGTGTACCAGAGGCGTTTCGCCTTCTGCGTGAAGATCGACTCGGTTTTGTTGTTGATGGTCTTCGTCGATTCCTTGTATGCATCGCCTGTTGATCCGCCATTGAGGTCATTCGTCGTCGTGATGATGGCACCGCCATTCAGTGTGCGGGTATCCCCCTGCTTGTAATCCGTGATGGTGCCGCCCTGGTCCAGCACTTCCTGCCCGGTTGGTGTCTTGTTCTCGATGCCCCACCAGTCGACTTTGATCTTGTGCAGTTCATAAGTCGTGGTATAGCTCCTATCCGTCCCGGTCTGGAGTGTGTAGTAGGAGCCTGCAACAGGCGTATAGGTACCATCCGTCCCTGCGGCCAGTACCGTATCCTGTGCATTGCCGGAAGGCGCACCATTCTGATAGTTCTGCACGCTCATATGGATCTTGCCGCCATCCCGGGTATAGGTGGTTTTGCGGGCAATCTTTCCATTTGTACGGTCGAGATCAGTGATTTCGATCCGCCCCTCGGTTCCTTCCCCTGTGGAGAGCGTCTTGAGCTCGATGTCCTTGCCGCTGTCGTTCTGGATGGAAATCTGTCCGTAGCCGTCAAGCGCTTCGATACGCGCTTTCGACTTGTCATTCGTCGTATTGATGATGGTCCCGACGATGGAGACTTTGCCGCCATGAACTTCGACATCACTGATAACGAAGCGGTCATTCGTCCTGTCATAGGACACGCTCTCGATTTCCTTCCCATCCTTGTCAGAGACGAGGATCTTCGCGCCGGATGGTACCATCGCTGCGTCCGTCACATCGACTTTCGCGCTGCCATTCATGTAGAAGAGCTTGTACTCCTTCGGGATGTTGATCGCGTGATCCGGGACGCCGCTCTGGATCTTGGAATTGATATTCACATAACGGGCAGAAATGAAGATGTTACCATTCGCGAGGATGCCGGTGCCAACATTGTGCAAGCTGCCGGTATCATCGAGCGGCGCGCCGCCGACGTGGAAAATGCTGTTCTTCTTGTCCGAGAGGGACTGGATGAAGTCGCCATTCTCCACCTTCATATCGACCGTGCCTGCGTAGATGGTGCCGTCATTGTAGACGTCGCCATTCTTGCTCTCCACCGTGACCGAGCCGCGCGGGTTGTAGATGTAGCCCGCAAGCGTCGTGGTCGAAGCTGCGTAGTGCGGCATATCGCCATCCTTGTAGTCCGATGGCTGGAAGGTATTCTTCACCGTGATGGAGGGCACCGCTGTATCCTGACGCGTCGTGACAGCAAAACCGACATTCCTGCTCTTGTCCTTATTTTCCTTTTCGATCGCTGCCTTCATATCTCCCTTGAGCTCGACGTCATTATAGAAAATCGTACCGCCCTGCCCGGAGCCATCGATGCCGCCGCGCCCGACGACCTGGATATCGCCGACCGTCAGCGTATTCGGAGACGCATTCGTGATGGAAACCGACGCATCGCCCCCCGCGTGGAGCGTACCGCTGCCAGAGACATTGTCCCCTTCAAAGAGGATGTCACCAAGCTGCGCCGTAACGTCATCGATCTTCATATTGTGCGTCATCTGCTGGTAGACATTTTTGTGAAGAAGATAGTACGATCCCTTTGTGCCTTCTGGAACCGGATTGCCATTGGCATCGACCGTGATGACAGACGCACCATCTTTCGTGAAGGTGCCATTCGCATCCGTGCCGCCATTCGTGTAGAATTTCTCCGTGGCAGAAATCTGGTTCGCAAGAAGCTCCTGATTCCCCGCGACCTGCTTCTGCCAGTCGATGGAAGCCTGTTTCTTCTGGTCGATCACTTTGCCTTTGGCATCGATGGCCGTACTATCATACTTCGTCACATCCGTATCGATCGTATCACTGTAGTTTCCATTGTACTTCGTGACCGCATCGCTGTACGCCTTCGCGCTGGCATCGGCTGCCTTCTGACTGTCAGTCGCTGCTTCCTCAGCCGCACGGTACTCAGACGCCGCGGTGTTGTACTTTTGGACAGCCGTCTCGTATGCTTTGTTGCATTCATTGTAATACTTGACACTCTCATCCAAAGGATTGTTCTGAATGTATGTCTCTACAGTTTGACTTCCCGCCTTCTGCTCGAGCGTCGCATACGCATTGTTCTTATTTCCTTCCGCTATATCTTTCTCACTGCCAGTCTGTTCCATAATGGTCTTCGCGGTATCGGCTTCTGTCTTTTTCGCATCTGCCTGCGACTGCAATCCGAGATAATTCGTATGCTCGGTGCCAAGCGCGGTGAGCTCCGTCTTTTGCTGATCCAGCTTCTTCTGATCCGCCTTACAGCTGTCAGTGATCTTCTGTTCCTGGCTCTTTGCATTTTCAAGGACTTTCTTCGCATCCTCAAGCTCTGACGTATCCGACGAGGGGAGCTCGATGAATCGCTTATTTTCTTTGTCATCGGTCTCGAAATATCCCAGCCCCTGCGCAGCCATTTTTTCTTCAAGGAACTGAATCTCTGCCTCATACGCAGCTTTGGTGGAATCATCCGCGCCGAAGTCAGCGAGCTTCTCGCGAAGGGCGGCGAGGCGCTCGGAGAGCTCCTTCCCTACGATGGTAGTGCCGCCATAGGTATAGGAAATATCGCCATCACTCTTGACCGTCGTCTCCCAGCTGCCCTGATTGTCCTGTCCGCCGATTGTGATGGACTTGTTTCTATGAATGCCCGTCTCGGCCTTGCCGTCCATAGTGACATCTGCCGACGAGGAGATTTCCTTGCGGCCGATGGAGCTGCCGTCTGCCCCGAGCGCATTCGCCACTTTGTTCACCCAGTCCTTCACTTCGCCCGAACCGAGCGCCGTGAGGCTGCCCGCTTTCGCTTTCAGGTGGATATCGCGGTCGCTTCGCATATTCGCCGCCGCATCCACAGTAAGCGATGCACGGCTGTCGATCTTCGCGACAGGATCCTTCTTGATGGAAATCGGGATTGCCGTCGCATTCAAGATGTCGCTGTGCGCTCTGGCACGGATGGTGCCTGTCTCGCCCCGGCTGTCGCGTCCAGCCATGGCGGAAATATCGCCCTTCGCCGTTTCCGCGCTGCCAGCAAACGATGTGTTCGCCAGACCCGTGTAAGTGACCCGGTTCTCTGAACCGGCATAACCCGCCGCGCCGTAGACATCGACCAGCGTATCACTGACAAGCTCGGCATCATTTTTCGTGCCGACCGCGATGGATCCGCCTTTATACGCGCTGCTGTACGGGCTCTGGGTCGCCCCCGAGTAAGAAGCAGTCTTGTCCTTCTCTTTAGCCTTTTCTGTCTCGCCCGCCAGAAGCCGGCTGCCTTCTCTGACATGCGCCGTGGTCGTCGCGGCGACGCTATTTGTATTCTTCACATGCGCCGCGCCGACGGCTGCGCCCGTGGAGAGCGTGCTTCTGTCTTTGGAAATCACATGGCTCGCCGCATCGATCGCGATGGCATTCTTATCGTAGAGCGTCTTCCCCGCTGCCTTTTCTTCCACGGTGAGGTCAGACGCATTCGCCTTAATGGTGACCGCATCCAGATCGACCGTCGTCACATGCGTGATGGATGTCTCATTCACGACGCCATTCCCGCTCGCGAGCGCTGCACCGATGCTGCTGACGTTCTTCTTGCTGCTGCTATCCCGCCATGCCTTTTCGGTGACATTTTCTGCGCGAATGGCTGTCTCTTCCGCTGTCGTGATGGTGCTGCCATGCCCTACGCTGACGCCCGCGTCCGATGCAACCTTGACTTTCGTCTCGCCGCCCGTACCGCTGACACCACCCGCGCTGACAGAGTCCATTTCGACATTTTCTGTATCGTTATGCTCCGCCGCGATGGTGGCCTTCTTCGCCGTCATGCCAGAAGAGCTGCCGATGGAAACTTTCGTTTCCTGCGCCATATCGACCGAAGCAAGTCCGACCGCACCGGAAACGACGCCGCCCGCACCTGCGATGGCCTGCGCGTACGCATTGTAGTCCTTCGAGTCCGCCGGTTTGTCCATGCGTGCTCGGATCGCGAGCGCTTCATCCGCCGAGAGCTTCGCGTTATCGCCGACACGGACCAACGCTTTGTCCTTCGACTGTGCTTCAGAAATTGTGATACCGACGCCTGCAATGCCAAGGCCGGCAGAAACCGCCCGCGCCTCCAGGGTAGGGGTATTCTTCGCTGTGATGGAAATGTTCTTCCCATGAATGGCGGTCTGATTTCCTACATCTGCCTTCGCTGCCACCGCCGAAGAAAGCGCCACGCCCGTACCGGTTCCGGCATAGGTACCAAGCGCCGCACCGACCGCCTTTGCGGAGAGCTTCGTATCTGCTTCCGCATCGATCTTCGCCTCTTCCTTCGCGTCGATGGACGCCCCATCACCCATACCAGCTTCAGAAGAACCATCGACATGTGCCGTGATGACCACGCAATTCAGAGCTCCCGACAGCGCAACCGATGCGCCCGCGAGCTTCGCATCGAGGCCTCGTACATTGCTCGAGGTAATAGCCGTTTGTCCGCCGGACGTGATGGACGATCCCGTCCCCGCCAGCGCACGGACGATGCTCTTGTCCATCCAGGTCTCTTCCGTCCCCTGAGCAGAGATACCGCCGGAGAGGGACGCGCCGACGATGTCACTCTTCATCTGGTGGTCAGACGCCGCAGAAATCTTGACATCCCCCGCCGACTGGATAGAAGAATTCTCTCCCGTCTTCGCCTGCGTCAGGGTATCCGTGCGGACGACATTGACCGAGATGCCCGCCGCGCTGCCGCCTGCGCTGACATTCCCCATGATATTGGACACAGCAAGCTTGTCATCGGCTGCCACGCGAACGCTGCCCGCCGAGACCTTACTGCCTGCGCCGATCTGGGCGAGCGTACCCTTTTCGCCCATATCCGGCGTCTCGCTCTGGAATGTCGTTCCCAGTTTATTTTTCACATCCGTAAGCGCATTTGTATTTTTCTGGTACACGTCCATGGCATTGCCCGTCTGGGACTTGTTGATTTCGCCATTCACCCAGTCGTCCATGGAGCTTTCGCCGCCATCCTTACTGGTCTTGCCCGAGAGCATGGCGGCATCGCTGTCACTCATGATACTGCCGAAGCTGTACACCGAGACACTGCCCGCTACGCCGAATCCGCCCACAGCCGCCGCGATAGCATTCGTGGAAATGCCGTCCATATGGTCTGCTGCATCGATCACCAACGCGCCATCCGTGTGGAGCTTGTTATTCCGTCCGAGGAAGGCATTGGTCTGCGTGCGAATCGTACCGATATCTGCCGCCGCCCCCAGTGCTCCTGCACCGACCGCCGCGCCTGCGACCGCACTCGTCATCTTGTCGATATTGTGCTTCGCCTCGACCGTGACATCGCTGCCTTTTTTATCTGCCTGATTGAAGGAAACGTCATCTCCCGTGTACGCATTGGTGACAGCGGAGAGATTCGTCACATTCACTGCGCCCGCAAGACCGGCATAGAGCCCGCCAGCGGCCTGCACCGTCACATTTGTGAGGCTTTCCTTATTCTCCGCGGAGATCTTCGTCTTCCCCGCGGTATCAAGAGCAGCGCTTCCACCCAGGAAGGCTTCCGTATCTTTAGAAATATTCGTCACGCCGATGGCTGCGCCGCCATTGACGCCTTTGAGCGTTGTCTCATCGCTGGCCGTGACCGCAATCCCCTCTGCATCCGCTGTTTTCGCCGAGAGCTGGCTGCTGCCTGCGGCATAGGCTTTTGTGGTCGTCTTCAACACATTGACGCCCACGGTGCCAGAGAGCGACGCCGTGCCGCCCACCGCGCCAGCGACCGTGCTATAGTCCACATTCGTCAGCTGGGATGCAGAAATATTGACTTTCTTCCCGCCATTGATGACCGCTTTCTCATCTGCATAAGCTGCGGTATCTCCCGTAAAGGAAACCGTGGAGTTCGTGAGATCCATGCCGACAGTTCCACCACCGCCGACGCTGCCCGCGGCTGCGCCCTGTGTGAAGTTCGAATGTGCGAGGATATCCACGCCATTCACTGCACTGACCTGCGTATTCTTACCCACATGCGCATCTGTCGTATGCGTCACGAAGGTTTCCGATGCCGCTCCGGCAAGACCTGCCGTACCAGCAGCGCCGAGACCAGCCGCTGCCGTCACGCTGCTGCTGGTGTTATCTGCTTTGACCGTGAGGGTATCGCCCGTGACGTTCGCACCATCCCCCACAGAGGCACTGACCTTCTTATCCACGACTTCGACCGCCGCGGTGAGACCGACACCGGTATTTCCGCTGGCAGCACCACTGCCTGCGACGGTGTTCAGTTTCGTTTCATCCTTGGCAGTGACAGAGACAACGCCGGCCTCCGTCACTTCACTCTGCTGCCCGATGTATGCTTTCGTATCGGTCGCGATCGAGTGCGCGCCTGCTGCGCACGCCCCAGCGAAGGATCCGGCGCCGCCTGCGCCTGTCGCCGCGATGGACGTCATGTGTTCCGCCGACTCCGCGTTCACATGCGCGGAAGAAGCATTCGTGAGAGATGCGCCGTCTGCAAGACCCGCGTAGGTGTGGCCCTTGTAGGTCTGGACATCGACAGCCGCCCCGAGGCCGCTCCCTGCGGAGAGGGACACGCCGCCCGCAAGACAGAAGAGTTTCGCGGTGCTTGTCGCAGCTACCTGAGCCGCCTTCTGCCCCGCATCGTACTTGCCCTTGCCGATGGTGGCATCAGTGGTCTGGTTGATGACATTCACGGTGACAGAGCCGGAGCCGGCGAACTGCGAGGTGCCGCCCGCGAAGCCGACAGCGACGGTCTTGGCGGTCTTGGCGGTCTGGTCGCTTTCGGAAGCGTCACCGTTGTAGGCATTGTCTGCTTTGACGGTGATGCCGTCTGCGGTGATGGTCTTTTCCTTCGCTTCATCGCCCGTGAGGCTGGCGCTGACTGCCGACTGGTTCACCATGACGCCGATGGATGCGCCGGCAGAGTTTCCGCCGATCGCTGCACTGCCTACGCCGATGGTCGCATTGCTGCCATTCTTGGCGAGGACGGAGAGCGCCCCTGTCTTCATGTCATTGGCATTGGAAATATGGGCATCGGTTGTCGTGTGGATCCAGTTCCCGCTCGCCGAGAAGGCCGCCGCGAGTTTGCCCGAACCTGCGCCCGCCGCCACGATGGACTGGATCTCGCTCGTCTCGTCTGCGGTGACAGAGAGCTTGCCCGCCTTTTCGCCTTCCGCTGTCCCAGCCACTTCGCTGTTTTCCAGATATGACTTCGTATCGCCTTTGATGAGGTTTGCTGCGATGGACGCGCCCACCGCCGCGCCGTTTCCGCCGCCGGATACCGCTACGGCACCGGTATAGGAATCAATCGTGCCTTGGTCTTTGGCAGAGATGGTCGTCGCCTTGTCTGCCTTGAGGCTGCCACCTTTGACGTGCGCATCGGTGGTATTATCCACCCAGTTCAAGCTGATCTGGCCTGCGACGGCACTGCCCTTTGCCGCGCCGCTGCCGCTCGCTGCGATGTTTGTGATCTTCGCCGCATTGTCTGCTTCGACGGTCAGCGAGGTATCGTCTTTTTCCCTGCCTGTGAGCTTGAGGGCCGCATCTTCGGCATAGGCTTCATTCTTGTCCGTGATGGCATTGTACATGAAGCTGCCGGCGATAGCGCTGCTGTTCTGTGAGAGGCCGAGGGCAATCGCACCCGCACCCGTCGTGATCTGGCTGTCATTGCCGGAACGGATAGTGAGTGCATCCGCGGTGACCGCATTTCCTTGCGTATATGCCTTCGCCGCGTCCGTGATGCGGTTCACGGAGACATTCGCCGCTGCGGCAAAGCCGCCCTTCGCCTTGCCGACATTCTCGCCCATGGAGGCATCCTGGCTTGCGACTTTCGTCAGCGCGCTATCGCCGCTATCGATGGATTTCTTATCTTTTTCCGATTTTCCCGCATTGAGGAGCGTCCCTGCGAGGTCCCCGATGGAGGACGTGCCAGAGCCCGAAGCCCCTTCCTGCGCATGGAGGCCGGAGCTGCCCGCGCCATTCACAGTGCTCGACTCCATCGTGATGCCGCCCGCGGCGGACATCGCATAGAGTGCGCCGGTGTTCTTCGCGGTGATGCTGACATCTTTCGCAGAAGAAACGGTTCCCAGAAGCGCCGCCTCGGTCGATCGGTCGATGTGGTTGTATGCGATGGTCGCGCCGATGCCTGCCTGTCCGGAGACAGCGATCGCACCGCCGATGTTGATATCCTTCGTATCATCTTCTGCTCTGACGACAATGTCACCGGCAGAGGAAATCATCGCCTTCCCGACCGTGGCTTTCGTGGTGTTTTCGAAACGGTTCACATTCACCGTCCCGTCGATGGCAACGGTCTGCCCTTTGCCGCCCGCAGCCGCCATGGAGAGGTTCCAGCCTTTGTTTTCTGCCGAAACGCTGACATCCTTCGCCTTCGTCACAGTCACGCCATCTTCCACGGTGGCTTCGGCGGTATTCTTCTGATGCACAGTGAGGGCTGCGCCGCCCAATGCGGCTTTCCCACCGCCGGAGAAAGGACTTCCCCCGATGTCTTCCCAGAAATCGAGACTCCCCGGCTGGTCACCGATCGGCGCTTTGATGTCACCGCTGAAATTCACGGTGTGAATGTCATTCTTCGCGCTGACGGCGAGATCGCCATTGTCGATTTCTACTTTCGTATCCTTTTTTACCGTCGCTTTCGCGGTGTGGTTGTACTCCATGATATTCAGTGCCGCCGCGCCGGAGACTTTCTCACCCGCGCCGCCCGTCTGTGTCCAGGAGTCCGTCAGATACGACAGCTCGAAGCCATTGTTCGGATCAAAAATGGTCTTAAGGTCATCTGCAAGATTCTCGCCGAAGCCTTCGAGATTCGACTGCCAGGGGCGCTTCGTCTCCGCGCTGACATCCACATTTCCTTTGGACTTGATATCGCCCGATAGCTCGGCTTCTGCCTTGTCATTCTGGTCGATATAGTTCACCGCCGCCGCGATGCCGGCGCTCTTGTCCGCACCCTGGCTGACACCTGCCTTCACCTTCGTCCGTGACAAGGTCTCCGCGTGTACATCGACTGCGCCCGCACCGCTTGCTCCATCATAGCCGCGCACTTCGCCCGCAAGGGATGCCTTTGCACTATTGTCGCTGAAGAGGAAAGCCGTCGCGGCATTGAGACCGAGGCCGCCGCCCGCACTTGTCGAAGCGGTCTGATCAGCCGCACTCGTTCCCGCGTCCGCCGCTTTCTTCTCGGTCGACTGATCGCCCCAGAGCTTCTTGATGCCCGCCATGAGCTGATTGCCCTTACCCTTGGTCGTCGCTACGTCCACGATGTCGTGGATGGGATCCGAGCTGGTGCCGTCATCGCTTTCGCTCTCGCTCGTGATGTGTAGCGTGTCGGGGTCATACTTTCCATCTTCGTCCGACACCGTATTCTCCGCGCTGACGCTGACCTTGCCATCTGCATAGACTTTGCCCTGCACATCGGCCGTTGTCTGCGTCTTGGACTGGATGACGCCGACCGCGAGGCCCAGCGTGCCGTCGCCGCTGCTGTTCTCGACCTCGACGGAGAGATTTCTCTCTGCCTTCGCCGATACGTCTACATTTTCTTTCGCCTTCAGCGTCGCATCTTTCGCTACAGTGACGGATGCATCTGTCTTCGCTTCCGCCCAGCCAAGATCGATCGCGATCGGAAGATCTTCCACGCTGCCCTGCCGTTGGAGATCGATGGCGTTACTGCCTTCCGCAGAAATCGCGAGATCCTTCTCTGCCGTGAGCACACTTTTCCCCTGGATTTCTACTTTCGAAGAAACGTCCGCGATGCCGACATTGATCCCGACGCCGAGAGCGCCGCCCGTCTCACTGCCGATTTCCGACTCTGCCTTCGAGGAAATCGTAAGGTCTTCCGCTGCGGTGAGCTTCGAATCCTTGACCGTCACGCGAGAGTCTGCGCCCGTCTTCACGACAGACGCCAGACTTCCCACCTGTTCACCAAAGGTCTCATGGAGCAGTCCGAGGATGCCATCCTCTTCTGCACCTGTCTTGTACGCATCCGCCGAGCCGACCTTGCCGCTGACTTTTGTCTCCGCGGAAATCGTTACATTCTGCCCTTGGATGGTGGCATTCGAAATCTCGACAGAAGCATCCGCCTTACTGCCCATGAGATTTCCGCCATTCCGTTCTGCGCTGGCGATGACCGACGTGTCACCGCCTGCCGCGTCAATGTATGCCTGGTCAATGACGATCGCGCCCTTCGTCTCGAAAGGCTTTGCCACAGAAGATGCGCCGACTGCTGCGAGCGCAATGTCACCATGACCCAGAGCCTTCGCAACCGTTGCCGATGGTGAGACATTCACCAGCTGATTTCTATACGCCTCCGCTGCCTTCTTGTCAGCGTAAGTGTCCGCGTTATTCCTATGCGTGCGGATTTCGCCGCCCTTGACATTCACGCTGCCCGCCCCCAGAACGACATCGCTCTGGGCATAGACCTTCCCCTGAAGCGTGATGTCACTGCCGCCGGCGACTGCTTTCGCCTGCGACGCAGCGGACTGCGCCAAATGCTTCTCCATCCCGCCATTGTACAGCGCTTCGCCATACGCCGCATTCGTCCCTAGCGTCAGCCGTCCCACGTTGAATACACCGTTCGCGCCGACAGCGATGCCGGCATCGGAGAAGAAATACACGTCCCCGCCGATCTTGTTGTCTTTGATCGCATTCACGACACCGTCGATTTCGATGCGGTTCTGGACAAGGTTGATCTGGCGATCGACCTTGTCGAGCTGGAGATTCGCCACGTCCTTCTGTCCGATACCGAAATCCGTGAACTTGTTCAGGGCACTGCCCTTGTTGACCTGCTGGTTGTAGATGTCATACTGTATGCCGCCGTCTGCGAGCTTGGTCTTATCCACCTTGCCAGAATCCGCCACCGTCACGTCCGCATAGATGAAATTGCAAGCCGCGCCCCAGCCTGCGATGGCAAGGAGCAGTGCCGTCCCTGTACGGGAAAGGATGTTTTTTCCCCCCGGCGCGTACTCTTCTTCCCCTGATGGGTCTTCACCAGCTCCGAAGCGACCACATAGCAGCCGCGCGTGGCATTCCATACGACTTTGTATATTTTATTCATAAGACGGTCCTCCTTTTGGTGAGAAGATCATGAAGATCGGTTGAATGGTTCAGGGTTCAGGGTTGTGGTGGCGGCTTCGCCGCGAATATGTATGGGGCGATGCCCGAAAGCAGTATTCAAGTCACCAGTCACTAGTCACTCCTAATCCCCAATCTCTAATCCCTAGCTACTCATCGCTATAGGTTTAAGAGGTTCAAAATGGTGGTGCGGCGCATAACATATAGAAGCGCCGCGGAGTTTTGAAACTAGCGGTTCTCTCGTATCGCAAACCTAATCCCTAGCTACTAGCCACCAGTCACTAGCCACTAGTCACTTCCCTCACACATTCCTCTGCAGATAGAAATGGACTCTGGGCGATGCATCTCCGATATTCCCGGAATCCTTGAGCGGGATGCCGAGGACGGCCTTGCCATACCAGCCGCCCTTGTTGCACTCCAGACCGAGGCCGGTACTGGTGATATAGTCCTTGGTTGTTTTGACGCTGAAATTGTTATATGCGACGCCGTGATCGAGGAAGACGAAGCCTCGCCAGGTCTGATGGTCACTGCTGATAGGGAAGCCGTACTCCATACCGGCGAACCAGCCTTTATCGCCCGAAAGGATACTTTCCTTGTATCCGCGGACGCTCCCCATACCGCCCAGCGTGAACTGCTCCGTCGAAGGCAGCGACTCGAAGGCGGTGTACTGGCCGTAGAGACGGTAGAGCATGTACTGGTCATTTTTGAGATTCTGCCGGCGCATGAGGTAGGCGCTATAGTAAGAGCCGTTGTTATCCTTATCATTCACGCGGTCATCGCTCTCATAGCCGGTGACGCTGGTCATGAAGAACCACAGCCCGTTCTCATCGAAGCTCCGCGCTGACAGTCCGGCCTTCACCGTGCGCGTTGCGCTATTCGAGAGCTCCATCCCGGAGTACGTGGTATCCGACCATTTCCGATGGCCTTCCAGAAAGACATCCACACGGGAAAGCGGCGTGATATTCACGGGGTGCGTGATGGCGATCGCCGCGTCATTCGAATTGGCCTTCATGTCATAATCCTTGAAGGCGCCGTCGATGATATCCACCAGATTTCTGCTGTAGGAAATCTGCGCCCGCGTCCCGTGATGCCCCCATGGCGTATCGTACATCACCGAGCCGCCCCAGATGCCTTCCGTCCACACCGGGCTCACCGCGAGGCTCGCATCATGCCCACCGATCCCGCGGTACTCCGTATACGCGCCGATGCGATAGCGGCCGCTCTCTTTCTGGCCCGCATTGTCCGTGAAAATAAAGGATGTCAGCGGATTCTCCTTCTCCCCGAGCACCAGGTGGAGGTCGGAGGTCCCTTCCTCCTCTCCCGGCACCAGCTCTGCCTGCACTTGATAGGTATTCGTCGAATTATATACGCGGAGCTCATCCTCGAGCCGATCCACGTCCACCAGCTCGCCCGTCTTTCCATGGATGCGCGAGAGGAGCGACTTCTCGGAGATCCGCTGATTTCCCGTGGCGACCGTCTTTCCGAATTTCCCTTCAATGAGCCGGATGTAGACCACGCCGTCCTGTACCTTCTGCGGCGGCAGCACGGCCTGCGCCGTCACGATATGCTTCTCCTGATACAGCGCATTCAGGCGGGCCACCATGTCCGTCAGCTCCTTCACGGTGGCAGGCCCTGCGCCTTTGAAATGGATGGCCTTCCGGATCTCCTCTGCGGAAAGAAATTTCGACGGCGTCACACGGATCTCCTTCACTTCAAAGACCAGCCCGCCCTCTTCGGCCTTCGCCTCCGAAGAATGCACGGCATCCAGCGTGCGGTAGCGGCTCTTCTGGTAATACGACGCCACCTGCTGGTTCGTCTCGCTCATGCGCGACGCCTGATCCGTCACCTTCTACACCGCCGGATCCGTCGGATCGAGCTGCGGCAGTGCCGGCGCAGCGCTCACGCTGCCTGAAAAAAAGAAGGGCTGTCAAAAGACTAAGAGATAGTGATTGTATCGTACGTTTCATGGCAAGATCCTCCATCGGAAAAAAGGGGGGCACGCAGAAGACCGTCTGCTTTTTCAAAAAAAGGGTACAAGATCCCTATTCTGTATCTATTATACAGGAGATTTTTCCTTCTGACCCTGTCACAAGTGACAGGGTCAGAAGGGCAGGAAAAAATTTTTTTGAGGGGATGAGGGACTGGGGACTGGTGGCTAAGAGACATTCGGACATAGCCCGATGGATGCTCCGCAGCGTTTCTGCTCTATGCGCCATGCCTCATGTTTCCTTGCTCTCCGTGATATAATATGATGTAAATATTCTCACAGCACCCTTGGTGCTTCCATGTTTCAAAGAAAGGACCCTCTCATGAACACCCCGTTGGGGGCTGACTACAGAAGCCCCACTTTCTGGCAGCGGCTGTTTTTCATCCTGGCCATCACCGTGGTCGGGACATTTCTCTACTCCGTCGGCATCAATGCCTTCTATGTCCCCCATCACTTTCTCGCAGGCGGGCTCACCGGTATCGCGATGATCCTGAACTACCTGACGGGCTTTCCCATCGGTATCGCAAACCTCATCCTGAACATCCCGATCCTTCTTCTTGCCCTGAAGTTCATGGGAAAATTCTATACCCTGATCACCATCATCGGCACCGTGCTTTGCTCCGTCTTCATCGACCTCACCGCGCCGCTTGCCGCCATGTCCTCCGTGAAAGAGCCGCTCGTCTCTGCCATCGCAGGCGGCGTCATCCTTGGCCTTGGCATGGGGCTCCTCTACCGCTACAACAGCAACACCGGCGGCCTCGATGTCATCGGCGCGATCCTGAAAAAATACTTCAATCTGGAGATCGGCTACGTCGTCTTTGCGCTGAACTTCCTGATCGTCATGGCCAGTGCCTGGATCTTTGCCTTGGAGCTCGCCATCTGCACCCTGATCGCGATGTACATCAATGCGAATCTGTCAAGCCGTCTCGTCATCGGCTTCGCCCAGCGGAAAGCCGCCTTCATCGTTTCTGACAAGCCTCTTGAGATCGCAGACGCCATCCTCCGCAACATTCACCACGGTGCGACCCTCCTCTACGGGCAGGGCGCCTTCTCCGGCATGGATAAGCGCATCATCTTTGCCATCGTCGATCTGACACAGATCACGAAACTCCGTCACTACATCGAAGAAATCGACCCGCATGCCTTTCTCTTCATCATGAATACCACAGACGTCATCGGCCGCGGCTTCACAAGCCCGCTCTCCACCGTAAAGACCATGCCGAAGTCCATGCGCTACACCAGCAGCCCCGAGGGCGAAATGGTCCCCACGCGCATGTGGCAGTATGAAATGGACGAAGAAGCCCACCCGAATCAGGGCGAGGCTGAACGTGAAGCTGAGAAGATCGCAAGAAAACGCATGAGCTATCGGAAATAAAAAAACACGCCGCAGGGCGTGTTTTTTTTGGCGGGAATGGGCATATCCTCTTCCACTGGTTGCTGTCCGCTATTTCTGCTATACTGAATGCGTCACACTGCAACTCCTCGCACGAGAATCGTGACAAGAAGGAGGTGCCTTATGGATTTCATTATTACCTTTTGTGGTTCTGTCGCAGCAAGCATGATCTCGCATTATCTTTGCAAATGGCTTGACAGGAAAACCTGGCAGTGCTTGATAAGCCTAAGCTCACTTGTGCTTTGAACAAGAAGAACCCCCAAAAGATCTCGCACATCTTTTGGGGGTTCGTTCTTTTATGCCTATGGCATCATTACCTTTGCCTATCCGTATCTTAGCACGATTTCCCGGCTTCGTCAACGTTCTTCGCTGCCATTCCAATCCCATGCATCATCATCCTGAGCGGTGGAAAACGAAATACCAGTCACTCCTATGAGAGCTGCAAGTCCCCCGCGGCAGATGGAACGCGAAAATGAGATGATCGTTATTTCACATCGCCTTTTTTTGATGGGGATGGGAATATCACCTTTCACTGGCTACTGCCTGTCATTTCTGCTATACTAATTGCGTCACACTGCAACTCCCCGGAGAATCATGACGGGAGGGAGGCACCTGTATGGAAAGTATGTTCACATTTTTGATTTCTGTCGCAGCAAGTATCGTAGCCTACTACATTTGCAAATGGCTTGACGGAAATTGCTAGCAGTGCTTGATAAGCCTACGTCAAGAAAGGACCCCTATGAGATCTCGTACATCTCATAGGGGTTCTTTCTTTTGGCACCACATGGGTATATTCACATTTGCCTATTCGTATCTTAGCACGATTCACTCACTCCGTCAACGCCGGTTTTCTCCTATAAAATGGCGGCGCAGCCGCCTCCTATATTTCCCATTCCTAGTTTTCCTTAGTATCCGCGTATCTGCTTTTCATCCGACAGATCGAAGAGATCTCCGTATCCCGCATTCGCCATCGCCTTCACCGCGTAGACACAGTTCTGCGATGCGGCGTAAATATAGCGGTCATCGATAGGAGCGATGTGCCGAGCCGCACGCATCTGAGCGATCGCCGGGTTCGCCAGAAAATCGTCCCGATATTTCCCCGCCCCCGTCGTATCCGAGGTGCGGTCGGTCGAGACGAAGAGCATATCTGGATCCGCCTTGACGATGAGCTCGGGCGAAATGGCCTGCCCATTCGCACCGCCTGCCTTCTCGATCGCATTCTCCAGACGCGCCCGCGTCAAAAGCTCGTGGAACATCGAGCCTGGTCCCCCATAGCGTGTCATCTGCGAGACCAGGTACACCACCGGCTTCTTGTCCGTGCGCGCTCCCAGCGTATCATCCACCTCTTTCAGCTGGCGGTCCATCTCGCGGATCACATTCTCGCCGCGCTCCTTCTCCCCGACCGCCGCCGCAATGATCCGCACATCATCCTTCACCTGCTGGATCGAGCGAGGCCCGTCGATCACCACGACAGGGATGCCCAGATTGCGATACATCATGAGCTCCTCGCCCTTCGTGTATGTCGAAGCCACCACCAGATCCGGCCGCGCCTGCGTCACAAGCTCCATCGACAGCCCCGCGAGAGGAATGGTCATCGGGATATCCTTCGTATCCTCTGCGATATAGGAAATCGCCGGATCACGATCCGCCTCCGTCGCTCCCACCAGATGATCCGCAGTCACGACACCCAGAAGCATCGTATCGATCGATGCCGAATTTCCCAAGATGCGCTTTGGCTTACCGGGGATCTTCACTTCCTGCCCCGTCGCATCGACCACGGCATAGCTCTCTCCCTCACCGCTCATCGCTACCTGCTTCACCCCGCAGCCGGTCACAGAAAGGGAAAGCAGAATCGCCAATCCCAGTCCCATCGTTTGATATATTTTCATGCGTCCTCCTATGATAGAAATCTTTGTTGTTTCTAATCATAACATAAAAATACTGTCAATGGCGAGAAAGAGGTTTCATAGGTTCTATAGGTTCCAAGGAGGGACGGCGCATAAAAATCAGAAGCGCCGTGAATTTTAGGGAAACACTGATTAAATCATTGTCAGATTTCATTCTTGAATTTTTATACAATGCGAGGAATTATTCGACGCGAATAGCGAGCTATTTAAGGAGAATAATGACGAAGCAGTGTATAAAAATTCTTATGAAATCTGACTCTGCGATTTAATCAGCGTTTCCCTAGATGAGAGGTACTCTCTTTTAGTCCCTAGCTACTCATCCCTAATCCCTAGCCACTAGTCTCCAGCCACCAATTCTTCCAAAGCATCCGTCAGCACCTTGTACACGCCGACTGTGAGCGATGCGATCTCCTCCGTGACGGGCATGAGGTCGGGGATGAGGATCGGCTTCATGCCGGCTGCGTTTGCCGCCAGGATGCCATTCGGGCTGTCCTCAAAGACGCAGCAATCCGCCGGAAGGACGCCCAGTCTTTTCGCAGCCAGCAGAAAAATATCCGGCGCCGGCTTCCCGTGAAGGACTTCATCTCCGCTCGCAATGGCAGAGAAATAGGACGTAAGGCCGCTGACAGACAGATTGCTCTCGATCTGCGCCCGCCGCCCGCTGCTACCGATCGCCATGGGGATGCCGCATGCGTGAAGCGATGCAAGGATCTCCCGGCAGCCGGGCTTCAAAGGCACGCCGCGCGAAAGCTCCTTTGCCACGCGCTGCTTGCACTCCCGCTGGATCTCCGTGCCATCCTTCACCCAGTAATACTTCTCAATGATGCGGTTCATCACCTCGCCCGAGGTGCCGCAGATCTCATACTTGAAAGCATCCGGCAGTACGATGCCCCGTTCTTTTGCGATGGCATTCCAATGCTTCTGAAAGACGGCCTCCGTATCAAAAAGCGTGCCGTCCATGTCGAAAATGACTGCTGTGGACATGTTGATCCTCCTTTATCGTGGAAACACGGGATCGATCGCAGAGAAGCGATCCGCATTTCCCTACCCCAAATGACTTCCCGCCATCCGGAAAACGGGCAGCATGACCGAAAAGAGGACAAGCGCCGTGAGGCCGCCCACGAAGAGCAGCATGGCAGGCTCCGCGATATGACGGAAATGACGGAGCTTCTCCTCCGTTTCCGCCGTCATGAGCCTTGCTGCCTGATCCAGAAATCGCGGCAGCTCCCCGCTCGAAAGTCCCACCTGACAAAGCTCAAAGAGGAGCGGGAAACAGAACCCGCTTTCCTTCCATACGCTCGCAAAATTCTCCCCCTGCATCAGCTTCCTCTCCATACCGCGCACCTTTTCTTCTGCCACGTGATTGCCCAGCACCTTCCTGCTGGCGGCGAGCGCTTCCGAGAGCGGCTTTCCGCTTTCGAGGAAAGCGGAAAGCGAAAGAGTGAAGCGGATGAGCAACAGACGGCGATAAAAGGCAGAGCGGTAGAGCCACACTTCCTTTCGCCGCCGCCCCGCGCGCGTCCGAAGGTACAGCGCTCCGGCGATCAGGACAGCGAAGAGTATAAGGCCAAGAAGCATCCCCCAGTGCCGAAGGAAAAGCCCCAGCGCCAGCCCCGCCGAAGCGAGAAGCGGCAGCGTGATCCCCAGCGTCTCGAAAAGCATCGCAAAGGACGGCAGGATGAAGAGCAGGATCACCAGAAGAAGCACCAGCGCGAAGGCAAGCACAAAGAGCGGATACGCCAGAGAACGCGAGAGGCGCCGCCGGAACAGATCCTCCTTCTCATAGTACAGCGCGATGTGTGTAAGGGCCGACGGCAGTGTCCCCGTCATTTCTCCCACTTCCAGCAGAGAAATAAAAAAAGACGGACACCAGCCGCCCGCCGCAAAGCTCTCTGACAGAGAATGCCCGCTCGCGATCCGCTCTCTCGCAGAGAGGAGGAGCCTCCTCTCCTGCGGTCTTTCTTTCGACGCGAGGAGCGAGAGCGACTCCGTCACCGTCAGCCCAGCGGAAAGAAGGGCTGCCCAGGACGAAGCCAGAAGGGACAGCGCGCGGCGGCTTGCAAAAGGCCGCGCACGGAAAAAACGACGCGCCTCTTTCTCCTCAAAAAGGCGGATGACCGACAGCCCTTCAGAGAAAAGGGTTGCCGCTGCTTCCCTCTTCGTCCTTGCCGCAAGGCTTCCTTCGTGGATCCCGCCCTCTTCGTCATAAGCCTTATAGTGAAATTGTTTCATGAATGGTCCTTTGCTGTGGGAAATGAGTGACTGATGACTTGGTAAACAGGTTCAACGGGTTCAGAAGGTTCAAAAGGAGTGGAAGAGTCGCACAATTTATTCCAAACTCTTCAAGAGCCGTTCCCTTTCCCGTTCACTGATCCCCTTCATGGCATATATCGCCTGCTTCATCGTCCGCATCTGCGAAAGTCCCATTTCCATATACGACGGGATCTGCTCCTCCTTGCCCTCGCGGATCAGATGCGCGACGGCAGCGACATTCGTCAGGATCTCACGCAGGAGCCATGTCTCCTTGCCGCTGCGATAGAGCATCTGAGAAGAGACCGTCACGAGATTCGCCGCGAGAAGACCTCGGATCTCCTCCTGCCGATCGCCGGGAAACGCATGGATGATGCGGGCAGGCACATCCTTCGCGCGCGTCGTGTGCAGCGTCCCCAGCACCAGATGCCCCGTCTCCGCCGCCGTCAGCGCCGCAGAGATCGTCTCGCTGTCTCGCATCTCTCCCAGCGCGATGACATCGGGATCCTCTCTCAGCGCATCACGGATGCCCTGCGGAAAATCCGCCACATCACGCCCGATCTCCCGCTGATGGATGAGCGCCTTCTCCATAGGGATCACGTACTCCACCGGATCCTCCAGCGTCACCACATGACAGGCCCTCTTCTGGCTGATCAGCGAAAGAATGCGCGCCATCGTCGTACTCTTGCCGCTTCCCGAAGAACCCGTGATGAGGACAAGCCCGTGCGAAAGCTGCGATACCTTCTCCAGCCACGTCCTGTCGGGATCCGCGCCAAGCAAAGAAAGCTCCGGCAGGATGCGGATCGCTGCCGATGCCAGACCGCCGCTGCGATACAGATGCAGACGGCAGCGGACATTTCCCAAAGAAAACGCACTGTCCGCGCTTCCTGTCCGCTGATACGCCGCCTGCCTATCGGGAGGCACATAGGAAGAGATGAGCTCTGCAAAGAGCTGAGGCTCCGCAATCTCCTTCATCTTCTTCAGCGCCCCATAGACACGGATCATAAGAGGCAGCCCCTCGGTCAAGTGAATATCCGTCATGGCAGGATTCGCTGCCAGCAGTTTCTCTATATCCATCTCATGCCTCCCCGGCCAGAATGACCGCCGCCGACTCCGGCGAGATTTCCCCCTCTTCCATCAGAAGAAGCGCCGACTCGCCCATCGTTTTCTGTCCCGCTTCCCGCATCGCCTGCTGCAGCTTCTCCTGCGAGAAATCCTGATGCAGGATGCGTCTCTCGCTGTCTCCGATGGCGATCATCTCAAAGACCCCCGTCCGCCCGGAAAAGCCGCGATGACGGCAGGCCTCACAGCCCGCCCGCTCGTAAGCTGTCTGCCCGGCAAGGGAGCGCGGCAGAGCGTGGGCCGTCAGGAGATCCTCCGTCAAGACCACCTCCCTTTTGCAGGAAGGACAAAGCCTCGGTGCCAGCCGTTGCGCCATCACCAGCGACAGCGACGCGGAAAGAAGATAGGGCGGTATGCCCATATCCATCAGACGAAGCGGTGCAGCGGCCGCGCTCATCGTGTGGAGCGTCGACAGCACCAGATGCCCCGTGAGCGAGGCATGGATCGCGATCTCCGCCGTTTCTCTGTCACGGATCTCTCCGATCATCACGATATCCGGATCCTGCCGCACGAGCGAACGCAGCCCTCGCGCAAAGGACAGCCCCGAGCGCTCATTCACCTGGATCTGCGTCACGCCCGGCAGCCGGTACTCCACCGGATCCTCGATAGAAATGATACTCACCGTCTCCTGATTCAAGAGCTTCAGCGCCGCATACAACGTCGACGTCTTTCCGCTGCCCGTCGGCCCCGTCGTGAGGATCAGCCCCTGCCCCTTGGAAAGCGCCCGCCGAAACAGCGACTCCTGCTCCCTTCGCATCCCCAGCTCATTCTTCTCGATAAAATTCACCCGCCCCGACAGAATGCGGATGACGATCGTCTCCCCATACATCGAAGGCAGGACAGAAATGCGGAAATCATACGGCACCCCATCGATCTCCTCCGCCCAGCTCCCATCCTGCGGCAAACGGCTCTCCCCCACATCCAGCCGCCCAAGGACCTTCACGCGCACCGAAAGATTCGGCGCCATGGAGGAAGAGAGACAAAAGCGATCCGAAAGCAGCCCGTCCTTCCGAAACCGCACCCGCACAAAGGAAGCTCCCGGCTCGATATGGACATCACTCGCCCTCTCAGCCGCCGCCTGTCGCATGATCTTCTTCAGCACCACATCCGCTCCACCGCGCAGCTCTTCCATGCGACCGCCTCCTTCTTACCCTCAAGGATTTTCCCTCATTATAGCATAAATAGAAAACGCCCATCCAACAATATCAGAAATATCGCATCCTGTCGTTGGCGTGACTGGCGACTGGTAGCTAGGGATTGGTGGCTAGGGATTAGGTCGTCGATACGAGAATCCCCTCTTCTAAAAAGGCAGCGATGCCGCCGCCCCGTGAGACCATCCGCTCCCCAAGTACCGTCATCCCGAGCGCAGCCGAGGGATCTTTATTGCACTGCCGCCATATGCACACATGCGCCCTCACTCAAACGACACCTTGGTGCTTCCTTTTTCGCCTTTCCCTCGCTCACGTTTTAACGGTCTGCAAGAAAGATCCCTCCACTTCGGTCGGGATGACGTTTAAGGGAAACGGATAGTCTCACATAGTTTTTCACACCGCTGCGTGGATCCATCCTGCGCCTTTGGCGCGGGCCGTTTGGCCTCACAGGAAGGCGCCTTAATGGGCAGGCTAGGCGCCTCTTTGGATTAGGCCAAACTCGGAAGTCCCTCTGCAGGACTTCCGTCTCCAAGGGCCTACTCGTATCGTTGTTATGATTGGTAACCCATGACTAAAATACCACTTTCGAGCATCGCCCAATAAAAAAGGCGGCGAAGCCGCCACCCTGTTAGACTACCCGCTCCCCCGTATCGTCATCCTGAGCGGAGAGAAACGCCCTATGTGAGAAAAGCCCCAGCCAGAACAAGTGGGGACTGAGCCGAAGGATCTCATACCACGCATGTGAGCCGTTTCCAGCCAATAGTACGTTATCCGCTACGTAGAAGGATGCCCCTGCGGGGCATATCCATCCTGCGCCTTTGGCGCGCCCCTTCTCTAAGGGGCTACTCATATCGTTGTTATGACTGGTAACCCATGACTAAAATAGCACTTTCGAGCATCGCCCCAATAAAAAAAGCGGTGAAGCCGCCTCCTCAACCATGAACCTTGAACCCTGAACCCTGAACCAAATGAAAGCAAAGCAAAAAGCACATCTTTGCAGATGTCCTTTCATGTTAATCAGCAGCTTGTTCCTCCCGGCGATTCCAGCCAACAGAGACTTCAAGACAAAGTAAAAAGAACCAACCATTTACATGATTGATCCTTTTTAGTTAATCAGCAGCTTCCTATCCTCCCGGGCCGCTTCCAGCCAAGTACTTTCGGCGTTTGTGAGCTTAACTACCGTGTTCGGCATGGGTACGGGTGTATCCTCACAGCTATCGCCACTGAATCGTTGAGAGTGTCTGTTCTCTCAAAACTATATAGAAGAAAAGTTTTCCGAAGGGCTCTTGCCACTTGGTCGCGCTTGTGAAATTCAAGTTAAGACCTCGACCTATTAGTACTGCGTCGCTCCAACCCTTACGGGCCTTCCACTCACAGCCTATCAACCTCATCGTCTTTAAGGGGTCTTACTCATTGCTGATGAGAAGTCTCATCTCGGGACGGGCTTCACGCTTAGATGCTTTCAGCGTTTATCCTTTCCGGATGCGGCTTTCCAGCCGTGCCACTGGCGTGACAACTGGTACACCGTTGATCCGTCCACTCCGGTCCTCTCGTACTAGGAGCAGCCTCCCTCAAACTTCTTGCGCCCGCGATGGATATGAACCAAACTGTCTCACGACGTTTTGAACCCAGCTCGCGTACCACTTTAATGGGCGAACAGCCCAACCCTTGGAACCTACTCCAGCTCCAGGATGTGATGAGCCGACATCGAGGTGCCAAACCTCCCCGTCGATATGAACTCTTGGGAGAGATTAGCCTGTTATCCCCAGGGTAGCTTTTATCCGTTGAGCGATGGCCTTTCCACACAGTACCACCGGATCACTAAGCCCGACTTTCGTCTCTGCTCGACTTGTCTGTCTCGCAGTCAAGCTCCCTTCTGCCTTTGCACTCTTCGGTCGGTTTCTGTCCGACCTGAGGGAACCTTTGGGCGCCTCCGTTACTCTTTCGGAGGCGACCGCCCCAGTCAAACCGCCTACCTGAGATGGTCCACGAGGTTGTTAGCCTCCGTGTTAGAATCTCAGCAATACAAGGGTGGTATCCCAACATCGACTCGGTATAAGCCAAAGCCCATACTTCAAAGTCTCCCACCTATCCTGTGCATGCATCACCGAGATTCAATCTCAAGCTGCAGTGAAGCTCCATGGGGTCTTTCTGTCCAGTCGCGGGTAACCTGCATCTTCACAGGTATTTCAATTTCACCGGGCCCCTCGTTGAGACAGTGCCCAAATCATTACGCCTTTCATGCGGGTCGGAACTTACCCGACAAGGAATTTCGCTACCTTAGGACCGTTATAGTT
>OIXA01001536.1_pt1 | contig 28928 bp, 27 predicted proteins | sample 1587721 | NCBI WGS metagenome assembly OIXA01 (sample SAMEA3888900, study PRJEB22519) | human gut metagenome | biome: human gut; feature: human-associated habitat; material: faeces | place: Denmark | collected 2013
AGCGACGCTAAAATCCAGTGAGACGCCATTTCGAGCGCAGCGAGATGGGGCATGCTGGCGGTAAGCGTGCCATGTTGAATAGTCCGATGCTATCGATATTCCAACACTTTCATTCAATACCGCTGCGTTGCCCCCTCAGCCCTCCGGGCAGCTCCCCCGATGGGGAGCCAAGACGTTCTGCCGCTTAACTTAACAGCCCCTTTTTACTTACTCAAAATTCCGAATGCGTGCCCCGCACGACCTCGATGCCATTCTCCCGGAAGATACCTGCAAGTGCTTCGATCTCCCGGCACAGCTCCTGATCTCTCCCATCATGACAGCAGCAGATTCCGAGGTGGACTGCCTCCGGATGCAGCTTTACGATCCGCTCCACCTTTTCTTGGAGCCCCCTGTCATTTTCCAGGGTATGCCCGCAGCCGCTGCACCGCATGAAAGCCTCGATCTCCAGCGGCTCCTTCCCGTAGCGGGCAAAGGACCTCGTCCGCTGGTTGAACGCCTGAAAGCAAGCCGCCCCCGTGCAGACACGGTTTGGCTTAAGACATGTTAAAATCACGATCCGTTTCATCATCGGCCTCCTTCCAATGGCGCGGAATGTAAATGATATTCATGCGCCCCGTTTGTTCATCATAATGGATCTCACTATCGACATCATAGAGCGCTTTGATGAAATCCACCGTCAAGAGCTCATGAGGCGTACCAACGCCCACCACTTTCCCCTGCTGTATCGCGATCAGACGATCACAGTACATCGCTGCTATGTTCAGATCATGCACCGCTGCGACCACCGTATGTCCCAGCCCCTTTACGATGTCCATGATCTCCAGCTGGTACTTGATATCGAGATGATTCGTCGGTTCATCGAGGACCAGACATTCCGTCTGCTGCGTGAGCGCCCGTGCGAGGATCACGCGCTGCTGCTCACCCCCGGAGAGCGTCGAGAAATTACGTGCTTCAAAGCCTGAGAGCCCGACGATAGAGAGCGATTCATGCGCCAGACGATAGTCCTCCGCATTGTCCCTGTCCATCATCTTCTTGTGCGGCGAGCGCCCCATCAGCACCACATCGAGCACGGAAAAATCAAAATTATAATAATTGTGCTGTGCCACCACCGCCAGCTTCAGTGCCGACTCACGATATGACATCTCATCTAAGAGCTTTCCGTCAAAGCGGATCGTCCCCTCCGTCGGCTTCTGTACACGATACACGCATTTCAGAAAAGTGCTCTTTCCGCTGCCATTAGGCCCTATGATCCCCAGAAACTCCTTTGGACGAAGGGCAAGGTCGATCCCCTTCAGGATCTCTTTCTTCCCGATGAAATACTTCACCGCTTCTGCCAGGATCTCCATCAGTCGCTCCCTCCGAATCCATATGTTTTCTTAATCATCAGATAAATGAAGCTTGGCGCACCGATCATGGAAATCAGGATACCGATCGGAAGCTCCGTATGCGGGATGATCACGCGGCAAAGGCCATCCGCCACGACAAGGAAGATCGCTCCCACAAGCGCTGCGACAGGAAGCAGTCTCTTGTGATCCGGTCCCGTGAACATGCGAATGACATGCGGGACGATCAGTCCGACAAAGCCGATCATCCCAGCCGAGTACACCGCAAAACCTACGATAAGAGAAGAAATCAGAAGATACCACTGCCGGTACGCGTGGAGATCTGTCCCCATCGTGATCGCTGACTCATCGCCAAGAAGCATCAGATTCAGCACACGGCTCTGCGTCCAGAAAAAAAGGATCGAAGCCATGATGATCGGCGCGATCACCGCGAGCTCTCCCCACTGCGCCCCTGCAAGACTTCCCATCATCCAGTACGCGATCGTCTGCATCCCCTCCTTATTATTGGCAAAGTACACAATAAAGCTGGAAAACGCCCCGCACACCGCCGATAGTGCCATTCCGGCCAGAAGCAGCTTCATCGAGTTCGACCGGCCGCCCAGATTCGAAATGAAAAGTACCGCCAGCGAAATCACAAAAGCTCCTATAAAAGCAGCGATACCGACAAAATTCGGTCCCAGCGCTGCCCCGACGCCCAGAAGGATCGCGGAGGTCGCGCCAAGTGACGCACCCGAAGAGATCCCCAGGATGTACGGATCCGCCAGAGGATTCTTCACGATCGCCTGCATGATGACCCCGCAGGACGCAAGCCCTGCTCCGACAAGTGCTGCCAGGACGAGCCGCGGCAGGCGAAGAAGCCATACGATATCATGGACCGGCCCCTGCCCCGTCGCCTCGATCGGCATCCCGCTCGTGAACTGGTGAAGCACGGCATCATAAATATCTCCGGCCGGCAACTTCACCGTCCCGATGCTGAGCGCCCAGAAAAGCGAGAGCAAGAGAAGCACGGCTAAAACCAGCAAGAAAGCGGCAAAGCCGATGTTTTTTAGATAATTTTTCATACATTATTCCTCCGGGTAAAGCCCTTTCCCGATAATCTGTATCCCATCATACGTCCGCACGCCTGCGCTGTAGATGGCGTAAAGAGGAAGCGGATAAATGCGCCTCTCCTTCACACAGCGTAAGCCCTGCAGCGCCTGATCCTGATACAGCCGTTCTACGATCTGATCCATCCGATCATACGCATTTTCGCAGACCACCATGAAAAGTACCTCGGGATCCATCTCGATCAGCTGCTCCTTGCTGATCGTACGCATACCGACGCCAAGAAGCTCCCCGCCCATAGACGTAAGGATATTTCCTGCCAGCGAGCGTTCTCCGTAGACCGTGATATCCTTCCCCAGATACTCGATGATAAGCCCCCGCGGATGATGCCCCATTTTTTGTGCTTTCCCTTCCGCACGCTCGATCTCATCCTGCATCTTAGAGACCAGCTCTTGAGCCTTCTCCTCCCGGTCAAAAATCTTCCCGAGATTCAAGATATCCTGATACTCATAGTCGATCGTATGTACTTTGATTTTCGACGAAGAACCGGGAGCTATGTATGTCCCGACACCGCGGCCTTCCCAGAAATCCGTCCCGCGGAGCGTCTTCTTATCGAAAGACGATGCCCAGCCCACGATGAGATCCGGATCCTGCAGCATCACCGTCTCCATGTCCAGATGTTCCATACTCGTATACGGGATCTTCGCATACGTCTCACGATACTCCGGGCGCAGATAGCTCCCATCCGGCAACCCCATCGCTGCCACGATCCGATCCCCCACGCCAAGAGCCATAAGATTCTCGATAGAGTTTTGCCAGATGCACACCACCCGTTTCGGCGGCTTTTGGAACGTCTCCTCCCGCATCTCTCCGTGACTGTTTAACGTTTCAACGGTGACAGGGTAATGAGCCGAGTCTCCCACCACCGCTTCCGTCCGCGGCGCCCCCTCCTTCACCATCGGACTGCAGCCCGAGAGAAGGCAACAGGAAAGAAGCGCCGCCGCTATCCATATCTTTTTCATTCTTCCATTTCCTTGATTCGTTCCTTCACAGCGCGGTCGATCAGGACACATACGCCATAAAACCTTTCATGTATATCACCATTCGAAAACCGAAGCACCTTGCATCCATCCTTTTCCAACTTCTCGCTGCGCCATGCATCATAGCTCTTCCCATAGTCAGAGTAATGCTGTGCCCCATCCAGCTCGACGATCAGCCGCGCCCTATGGCAGTAGAAATCACAGATAAAAGCCCCCATCACCCGTTGCCGCCGGAACTTCACCGGATACATGCGTAGGAAATGATACCAAAGATGAAACTCCTCCTTCGTCATGTTCCGACGCATGGAAGAGGCTCGTCCCTTCATCGTCCGGTTCAAAGGTGGTTTCTGCATCCTGTGCTCCTTTCAGATAATAGAACCTTCGCCATTGCATGACATTGTTCGGCCCTTCGGCCCATCGCCCCCTTTGGGGGAGATGCCGAAGGCAGAGGGGGTGTATTTCCTCGGCCGTTAGGCCGGTTTTACGGTTTTCTAAATGATTACGGTATACCGCTGGCATTTAGAAAACCATACAACCTCGCTTCGCTCGTGGAAATGCACCCCCTTTGGTGCCTTCGGCACCACCTTTCCCCCGGAGGGGGCACTGGTCCGATGGACCTATCATTATCTGATAAAGCTATATTCAAAAATACTTCCCAGGAAAATAGGTCGGGTTTTTATACTCCCCGATCCATGCATCATACGTTTCCCCATCGATACCGAGATTTCTCTTGCACCAGGCTTTCCAATTTTCACCATACTTCTTATCTTTCAAGATGGCGTCCATCGTCCAGTCGGAATGCTTGGCAAGGATCCACGTCACTTTCACATAATGCATGGGGTAGCCTTGTCTCATGTAGCGCATCCCGACCTTCTTCGGGATGCCCCACCAGCGTTCGAGATTCACGGCTTTGAGCTCGAGGTCTTTCTGGTAGGCCTTTTCTCCCACCGCACCGATCAGTACTTCCACGCGCTGCCACGGTTCATCTTTCTTCAGTGCGAGGATATCTTTCACCGGTTTTCCGGAAATATAGGAGAGCTTCGCCGCGCGTTCCAGATCGCGGAAGCTCGTCCCGCTATCGATCAGGCTCTTCGTCTCTTCCGGAGTGACGAAATATTTCTGGGAGAGGACAGTCTGCATCTCTTCCATGGTCAGCTGGGGGCGGCGCGGCGGCCGTTTCTGCTGCTGCTCCTGCTTTGTCCCATCCGCCGCATAGACGGGCTGGGCGATGGCAAGCGGCACAGTCAGAAGGAGAGCAGAGAGCGCGAGAATTTGGATCTTTTTCATTTGGTTTTCTCCTGTAGATATGGTGAAAGTGCGCCTGCGAAAGCAGGCGCACTTTTCGCGCATACAGAGTGATTGAGTTTGAAATTAGAATTTGTAGCGAGCCCCTACCATGACGCAGCGTCCCGGCTGTGGTCTTGCACCAATTCCATTATACTGGTAGTAATCATTTTCATATGCTTCATCTGTGAGATTCGTGATGTTGATATAAGTCGTCAGATCATTGGTAACTTCATAGTTGAGGTTCCAGTCCAGTACCAGTGCACGGTTGCTGGTGAAACCTTTTGTGTCCATGCCGGTATACCAGTTAACCAGAAGACCGGTATACCATTTGTTGCATTCATAGGAAATATTTGCGGTGTAATGGTTCTGCGGACGCAGGCTATTGATCATCTGATTGACATTGGAGTTATCTTTCAAAGAAATGTCTGGATCGAATTGCATTCCATCTTTTGCTTTCCACTTATCCTGAAGATGAGTATAAGCCAGACCAATGTTCCAGTGGTCGTTCAGCTGATGTTCCAAAGTAACATTGAAAGACTTCTTCTCTTCCTTGGCATTGACAGACTTATTTACCGATTCATATTTTCCGGTTTGATCATTTTTCAGCCAAACATTGTAATTTGTGACAGCATTACTCATGTCAGTCCAGTCGTAGTGAACAGCCAGCGTGGTCTTTTCTGAAAGGTCTTTGCGGAGCCCAATGGTCCAGACATTGCCCTTTTCATCTTCCAGTTTTCCGCCATTCGGGGTATCCGTTGCAAGGGAAGCAGCTTTAACCGGGCGATATACCTTTGTCCAGCCTGCATAAGCACTGAATGTATCATCAAATGCATACTGGGTGTTCAGAGATGGCGTGATCGTTGATTCACTGCCTACATTGTTGTAACCTACCAGTTTACCGCTACGATCCTTTATATTCGAAGTAAAATTGCTGTAATGTGAATATCTGATAGCTGGGGTGATATCCCACTTGTCATTGACATGAATCTTATCCTGAACATAAGCCATGACCGTGCTTCTTTTCGTGTTGCTGGATTCCCAGATATTCGTTCCTCTCTTCTTGGAACGTCTATCATACTTGGATTTATCATAGGTCACAGCAGCAATGACATCATTAATACCAATAGATTTGGCATACTGAAGTTCAATGCCTCGATTCTTTTCATTATGGAAGGTTGTCGGGGAAGGATCTAACTTAAACGAATTTTTGAATTCTTCGAATCCTGGATTACCGGGGAACCCAACACCTGTTGCCCAGTCAATGTACATATCTTTGCCCCAATAGTGATGGCTCTGATTATACACTCTGACAAAGCTTTCCATTCCATTGTCTTTATTAAACGTATAGGAGATATCCAGATCATTATTTCTATTCGCATTATACGAACCCGCAGCAGCATCCAGGGAGAATACATTTCTATAGCCAGGGTTTACATCATCGCCAAAAAGCCCGTTCTGTGTACCAATAATCATGCGGTCCCAGTCAGCCTGATTCCAGTATCTATAGTCTCTGGCAGTAATTGGATATCCATCTTTTCCGTTTTCATGGTTATACCAGATTTTCAAGCTCTGCTTGTCATTGAAATCTTTATCGATGCGGATATTTGCATTTTCTTCCTTGTAATTGGTTCCCACATAGGTATAAGATTTATCTGTAAGTCCATCATGGTACTTACTGTCCCCAGACATCTGTCTGGTTGCGGAGAGAAAATACTTCCAAGACTTGTCATTTCCAGCGCTTCCGGAGTAGCTGATATTATATACGTGTTTGTCCCAAGAACCCGTAGCAAGATCAATGGTTCCTTGATTCTTTACGCCACCTTTTCTGGTGATAATGTTAATAACACCACCTGTAGCATCTGCACCATAGGCAGAAGCCCCTGGTCCTTTGATGACTTCGATTTTATCTACGGCTTCCATATTAACGATCTGGTTGATATCAGTAACAGCCTTGCTGCTAGAAGCAGAGTTTCCGCCAAAACGGGTGCTAGCCGAGTTGTCTACGCGACGTCCATCAACCAGAATGATGACTCTGGAATCGCCATTGATGGAAATGGTATTACTGTAATTACTGCTACCATATTCGCCCCCACGATACCCTGGGTTTGTGAAAGTAATCCCCGGAATACGCTTAATCGCATCTGTCATATCAATGTAGTGACGTTTTTCAATTTCCTCACGGCTGATGACCTTCACGTCACCACCGGTTCTGTAATACGACTGTTCAGTAATCGTATCACCGAATTTATTCTTTGTCTTATCTGCAGTTACAACAACTGCATCCAGTGTGTATGTATTTAAACTTTCGTCAAATGCAGCGTCTACCCCCCCCAGCATTGAGGTTAACGATAATACCGCTACACACGCATAAAACTTTTTGTTTCTCATATTCAGTTCTCCTTAAACAAAAGTCTACCATCTAACTCCATTGATATACGTAAATACATAATACTCTTCCGTGTTCCAGTTTGTCCATTTCCCTTCGTATGATCCAAGGTTCAGTGTCACTGTCTTAGATCCACCTGCTGGAATTTTCAACATTGGAAGTTTAGCTGGTTTGCCTATGAATGTTTCTCGTGATCCATCTGACTTGTCAAATGTAATCGTCAGCTCAATATCATTCAGTTTGGTAATGGTAAGATCACTGCGCTTATTTGTAAAGGTTCCTCTTACGCAAAGATTTCCTTTGTCAATCCAGACCTTCTCTGAGCGCCAATCGAGAATCATAGTATCATCCGATTGCGTCGCCGCCGATGCGTGTGCAAACGGCAGAAAACAAAACCCGAGCAAAAACAAACAGGCTAAAAATAATTTCTTCATCTCTCCCTCCTTTCTCAAGACATCAAAGAAACAGACATCTATTCCTCGCCCCCGCCCGTCTGTCCGTGTTTCGACGGCGGAAGAGCTAGAATACGCTTTGAACCGGCTAACCGCAAGCTCATCATTTTGAAAATGATCATAATGATGATTTTAATGTTACATGATTATCGCTCATTTTTCAAGCATTTTTCTTAATTTATGCGTTATGTATAGAAATATATGCTTTATCATCTCTCATATTTTCGATAAATAACGTCAGCATTCTATCATTTCCAGCCAAGCCTACGACTTTGCACGCACAAAATAGCTCCATCGGATCATTTCCCTTTCCTCTTGACAATCCCACCCTGATAGAGTATTCTTTCTCTGACAGAACAAGGGAGACGCTGGTCAAGTCGCAGAGTCTGATGAGATCAATGCTTCCCCTGTGAGATCCGTCCATGCTCTATGGATATCCCGAAGGGAGTCTGAAAGAAATCAGGACGGTAGCATGAATCCTCAGCCATTCGAGCAGTATCAGCTGAACTGTATCGAGGAAAGGCCATCGGGCGCTCAATGATCTCACCGTCTGTCAAACTTTAATATCGCTTGGATTTTTATAACCGAGACGAATGCAGAGATTTCAAATCAGAATGCATCCCTCTGGGATGTATTTTTAATTTGCCTTCCTGCCAAGCTGGTATTGCTGGCAAGGGTTGGTTTCTGAAACCGCATTCATTTAGGGTGCGGTTTTTTTGATGGAAAGATCCGCACTCACCCAAGCATTTGACGGGAAGCCCTGCTTCCGGGAAGGAATCTACTATGAAAGTCATCCACACCATCAAAGAGCTGAAAGAATACGTCCACCAGTGCAAGAAGGATGGGCGATCCATCGGTCTTGTGACCACCATGGGTGCGCTTCATGAAGGACATGCATCTCTAATTCAGGCCGCTCGCAAGGAAAATGATTTCGTCATCACTTCTGTCTTTGTGAATCCGACCCAGTTCGGACCGAACGAAGACTACGAAGCATATCCGAGAACACTCGAAGCTGATGCGAAGGTCGCAGAAGCCGCCGGCGCAGATCTTCTCTTCGCTCCGTCTCCCGCTGAAATGTATCCGCATAAGGATATGACATGGGTGGAAGTCACCGGCCCGATCACGAAGGTCCTCTGCGGACGCACACGCCCGATCCATTTCCGCGGCGTAGCGACTGTCTGCACGAAATTCTTCAATCTGACGGAATGCGACCGCGCTTACTATGGCCTGAAGGATGCCCAGCAGACGCAGGTGCTTCAGCGCATGGTGGAAGACCTCTTCATGAATGTGGAGCTCCGCCTGATGCCGATCGTCCGTGAAGCAGACGGCCTTGCAAAGTCTTCCAGAAATGTCTATCTTTCCAAGGAAGAACGCAACGCGGCTCTTGTCCTCTCGAGAAGCCTTTCCCATGCAAAGGAAGCCTTCGAAGCCGGTGAAAGAAATAAGCAGAAGCTGATCGATCAGGTGACGAAGGAGATCGAAGCCGAACCGATGAGCGATATCGACTATGTTGAAATGTATGGCATGCCGGGTCTTCCGGAGGTCGGAGAAACGATCGAAGGTCAGGTCCTTCTCGCTCTCGCTGTCCGTTTCGGCAAGACAAGACTCATTGATAATGTGATCCTGGGATAATTCGCTTTTGGGTTTGAGGTTTTCCCCATCTGAGCCCATCTGAGCAGGCCCTTGAAGAAGGGCCGCGCCAAAGGCGCAGGATAGAGTGCCTCGAAGAGGCACAATTCGTCGCAGCAGCATGAAAGCCAAAGTGATATAATCGTCATCTCACATCACCGCTATTTGCAGAATACCGATTTTCCAACAATTATCCTCTCTCGCCACGCAGAAATCCGAAAGCTGGCGCTTTCGTTTATCCCATTCTTTTGCCGCCCCTTCTCCAAGGGCGAACGCGTCTGATGATAGTCGCATATTGCAGGTAAGCGGATTGGCCTGATAACGGAGCAGGATATATCCCATGTAGCGGCATGAAAAAAACGATGTGAGCTGATCCACTGACTGATGATCGCCCACTGTAAGCAGCAAACTATTTCCAAGGAGGTACCTATGAAAAAATTACTCACCATCGCAGGCTCCGACTCCTCCGGCGGAGCCGGTATCCAAGCAGACCTGAAGACCTTTGCCGCCCTCGGCACCTACGGCATGAGCTGCATCTGCGCCCTGACAGCGCAGAATACGAAGGGGGTCAGCATGGTCGTGAATACTCCGATCTCCTTGGTCAAAGCACAGCTCGAAGCCATCTACGACGACGCAGCACCTGACGCCGTCAAGACAGGCATGCTCGGGACAGCTGCCATCGTGAATACGGTTTCTGATTTCCTTGGAAATCACCGAAGCGCACCTCTCATCGTCGACCCTGTCATGGTCGCCACCAGCGGAGACAAACTGCTCGAGGACGATGCCATCGCACTCTATAAAGAAAAGCTCATCCCCCTGGCGGCACTCATCACGCCGAACATCCCCGAAGCCGAGGTCCTCTCCGGCATATCCATCACGAGCGAGCAGGACCGCCGAAAAGCGGCTGAAATACTTATGACCTTCGGGTGCGAAGCCGTCCTCATCAAGGGCGGGCATCACATCATGGACGCCGATGACCTTCTCTATGACGGCAAAGACTTCATTGCCTATCCCGGAGAGCGCATCGATACGAAAAATACCCACGGTACAGGCTGCACACTTTCAAGCGCCATCGCGGCAAGCCTTGCCAAAGGTCTTCCTCTCGAAGGCGCAATAGAGGTAGCCAAGGACTACCTCACCGGCGCCATCGCGCGCGCGAAAACAGACTCCGTCGGTCACGGCCATGGTCCTGTCCATCATTTCTGGTTTTATGGAGATACATGGGGGAGGATGAAATGAGCTATCCCTTCTTTGCCTACATGTCGCGCCTGAAGTACATCGCCCGCTGGGGCCTCATGCGCAGCACCATCCCCGAGAATGACGCCGAGCACACGCTCCAAACTGCCATGATCGCCCACGCCCTCGCCCTCATCCGGCAAGACATCTTCCATGAGCCGACAGATCCCGAGCACTGCGCCATGCTCGCCCTCTACCATGATGCCAGCGAAGTCTTCACCGGCGACCTTCCGACACCTGTGAAATACTTCACCCCCGGCCTCCACGAAAAGTATGAGGAGATCGAGACCGAGGCCAGGAAGAAACTCCTCGCGACACTCCCCGAAGAACTGCAGGAAAGCTACGCATCCTATCTCGTCACCCTTGAGCAGGATCCCCTCTGGCCCCTTGCCAAAGCCGCCGATACCCTCTCCGCCTTCCTCAAATGCGCCGAAGAAGTCCGCGATGGAAATCCGGAATTTCAAGAAGCCTATCGCACGACACGAAAAAAACTCGAAGACCTTCATATGAAAGAAGTCGACTGGTTTCTCGCTCGTTTCGCCAAGAGCTTCGAGAAGACGCTGGATCAATTGAATCAGAATCAGTAAGAGCAGCCCCTTGCGGGCGGCTCTTTTTTGTTGTGGGAGACTAAGAGACTGAGAGACTGGAAGACATTAGACTTAGAGATTGCGGGAGACGGATGGGAGATATCAGACTTCAGACTTCAGATATCAGATGTCTCCAAGTCTAACGTCTCCAAGTCTCTTAGTCTCAAGGTTTCCATACTCTCAAACATGCGTTATTGTCATGGATGCATATATTTCTATAGAAATTTGTAAAAATACGCTTTAACACTTTACTAACGGGGTGGTAATGCTATCCTAATGACATGAAAAGGAGTTTATTTTTACTTTTATCATGGTCATATTCGGGAGGGATAGGTATGAAGAAAGAAACAAAGAAACTCATTGCCGCTGGTATCGTGATGGCGCTCAGCTGCGGCGTTTTGGGAAGCGTGTCAGCGCAGGATGGAGTTATGGCTAATGGTACAACAGAGAGCATTAACGGTACAAATGTAGAATTACAGAAAACAGTTTCTGTGGGGAGATCAAACTATGCATCGATGTATGTTACCAATAATGGTAAAATTGAGGTAAAATCTGATACACTTAGCTTTACTGGGGTATCAAAACCAGCAGAGAAGGTAGGCTCTCATTTTAAGGGGGAATATTATTTTGCTGGATGGCTAGACGGAAATGGAACCATTGATATAAATACGAAAGAGCTTTATATTGGCAGCAAAGAGGTAGGGGCTGATCGTGGCTTTCAGATGAAGAATGCCGGCAATACATTGAATATCATTGCCGATAAGATTATTTCTTACACGGGAGATGGCTTTATCAATGCGCAGGACGAGACGAAAACAGGAAATTCGATTGTCAATATCGGCACCGCTAAACAAAGAGTGGGATATTTCGAAGCACATACCACTTTCGGCAAGGATGACTACGGAGTAGCCATTTTGCAGGCCAATGAAGGGAATACGGTCAATCTCTATGCGGATAAAGTGCTTTTGGATGGATCTACCAATCCCCAAGGTGGCGTTATCGGTACGGGCAGTTATGGTACTGTCAATGTGGATGCCAAGGATTTGGAAATTGATGGGAACATCTGCGGTACCTATGGCACAGTAGACTATCCTGGTAAAACAGCTTATTTGAATATCACCACGGATAAATTAACTATGACTGGTAATGTCAATATTGGCTTTCTAGCAGAAGGTTGGAGTAACTTCAGCAGAAATACAGAAGTGACCATTAAAGCCAATCAATCGGCAGTGATCAATGGTGATATCAATGTAAATGGGAATATCTCAAAATATGAAGATGATAAGAATAATAAGAGCGAATTGACCATCGAATTTAATGGTGACTCCAAAATTACTGGCGATATCAATGTCAAAGGCTCTGATGCAGATAAGGATACGCAGAAAGTTATCGTGAACCTTGGTGGTACGGGGAACATGACGGCGTCCAAAGGTGTCTATAACGTTGATAACAATGCCAATGTGAACTTCACCGGCGGACAGTGGGTGATCAATGAATGGAATACCGCAGAAGGAAAAGATGCAGGCAATGCGGCTGTAAAATCCGGGGCTTCTGTCGATGTCAATGGGGCATCGATGAAGGTTGGAAATCTGGAAACAGCAGGTACGCTGAATTTGAAATCCAAAGACGGTAAAGCGGCTGATATTTCTGCTAAAACGCTGAAAGGCGCAAATGGCACCGTGACAACCGACAGTCTTGAGAATAAGATTCATGCAGAAGCCAGTGAGGCAACTGGTCTGACGGTCAAAGGAAATGGGGATATTGCAGACCAGATCGCTGCGGATGCCTCGAAGGCTAAGGTACTGGCGAATGTGGTCACCAGCGGCAACGGTGATGCTGCGAAGTCCGCCGCTTCTGGAATTGAAGCCGATGCGGGTGTGATCAGCGGTGGTTTCCGTGCTGCAGTGAATGCAGATGGTGGCATCGAAAAGCTCACGGAGTTCGTGAATACATCCAACCAGGCGGTCAGCAGCATGGCGAACCTCTCCCTCATGACCTGGCGTCAGGAAAACAATGACATGAATAAACGTCTTGGTGAAGTACGCGCAAGAGAAGGCAATCAGGGCATCTGGGCTCGTATGGCGCGCGGGCAGTCTAAGTACGGCGCGCAGGGCATCAAGAACCAGTACAACTACTACCAGCTCGGTTACGACAGCAAGATTTCCGATGACTGGATCCTGGGCGGTGCCTTCACCTATACCGACGGGGACAGCAGCTATACCAATGGCAGCGGTACGAATAAGCACACCGGCTTTGCCGTATACGGCAGCAACCTTCGAGATGACGGCAGCTTCATCGACCTCATTGCGAAGTATGCACACATGAAGAATGACTTCGACGTGAATGGCGGTGTAGGCAGCGGCGACTACAGCACGAATGGCCTCTCCTTCTCCGCGGAATACGGCAAGCGTTTCCATCAGGAAGGCTACTGGATCGAACCGCAGGCGGAACTGACCTACGGCAGAGTCTCCTCGGCAGACTTCACGACGAAGAATGGGGCATCCGTCCATCAGGACAGCATGGACAGCCTCGTCGGACGTCTCGGCTTCTCGCTTGGCAAGGATATCAAGCAGGGCAATGTATACGTTCGCGCGTCCTACCTCTATGATTTCCAGGGTGACACCTCCGTGACGATGTCTAAGGGCGGAGCAGCGACGACCTTCAAGACCGACCTCGGCGGCGGCTGGTGGGAATTCGGCGTCGGCACGAACCTTGACCTCGGTCATGATACCCATTTCTATCTGGATGTAGAAACCACCGCAGGCGGCGATGTCGATACGCCGTGGCAGTGGAATGCAGGGGTGCGCTACTCCTTCTAAAGAAAGAGCGGATGCGCCGGCAATTATTGAAAAGTAAAAAAGAGCCTACTGAGGATGTTTTCTTCAGTAGGCTTTTTTGTATAGAGAAATCAGAGGTCAGACTGAGAGACAAGGAGACGATAGACTTTGAGACTGCGGGAACGGATGGGAGACATCAGACGTCAGACTGAGAGAGCACAAGATGGTGTGTGATCTTTAAATCTGAAGTCTTTAAATTTTTAAGTCTAATGTCTAAAGTCTCGAAGTTTGGAAGTCTCCAAGCGTATAAGCGTGCACTATCATCATGGCACAAGAGAAATCTATAGAAAAATGTTATTTCATTAACTTAATGCTTTACTATCGGAGGGGGGGATGTTATTCTAATACCAAGGCGGAAGGGGTATTTTTATCATGCTGAGACATTATTTTTATGTTTCTATGTGTTAATATGGGTTCGCAATACTGATTTTAAAAGAAGCACCCATATCTCAGGAGGCGAAAAAATGAATAAAGTTTTTAGGAAAAGCTTACATTCAATGATCGGCGTGGGGATGATTTTGGCGGTTGGTACCATTTGCGTCCTGCCTGTCAGCGCAGAAAGCGCGCAGAAGACGGATGTATCTGTCAATGTGCAGGTTTCACAGAGCTATGATGAGGGCATCAATTGGGAGAATGGAAACAGTGCGGATGTCGTAGCCATTGGTACAGGGCTGCCGCCAGAAAATGCCGGAGTAAGGGGTCGTGTTTTAGCACGCCGAGCCGCGCTGGTGGATGCCTACCGCAATCTGGCAGAAATGCTGAATGGTGTTCAGCTAGATGCGGATACCGTAATGGAAGATTTGGCGATCAAGAGCGATATTGTCAGGGTCAAAACCAGCGCACTGATCAAGGGCGCACAAATCGTGGAAGAAAAAGAAATGTCCGATGGAAGTTATCAGATGAAGATTCGCATCCCGATGTACGGGGCAAACAGTGTCGCTTCTGTAGCTGTACCGGAATTGCATCCGAGCGCTTCCTCTGTGCCGCTTCCGAAAGTAGATCTTACCACGACCGTTTTGCCGAGCAGTGAAGTATCTGACATCAAGGGAGAAACTTATACCGGTATCGTCGTAGATGCCAGCGGGCTCGGTTTGGAACCGACTTTCGCGCCGGTCATTTATGATGAAAATGGCCGTGTCGTCTACGGTCTGCAGAACTTGGACTATGATTTCGCCATCAATCATGGCATGGTTGCTTATGCGTCTTCCCTGGCTGATGCACAGAGCCAGTCGAACCGTGGTGGCAGCCATCCGTTGGTCGTCAAAGCGATGGCTGTACGCGGCGGGAAGAACTCTGTGAATAAAGTCAATGTCGTTGTTTCCGCAGAAGATGGAGACCGCATCCTGCTGGCGAGCCAGAAGGGGGATATCCTGCAGAAAGCGGCAGTCGTATTTATTCGCTGATGTGTAGGAAACGCTGATTCAATCGCAGAGTCAAGTCTGACAACGATTTAATCGGAGTTCTCCCTAAAACATCCATGAGGGGAAAGTATGCATATAGAGAAATACGTTTTTTCGTTGAAATATGCGGGGCGGCTTGTCGGCCTCTTCGCACTATCACTCTCATGTCTTCCTTTTTCCTTCGCGGCCGCTGGCTATGCGGCACAGATCGACGGCCTCGCTGCTGTATCAGTCAACACAACAGAGGGGGCTGCCTCGTATCAGGAGGCGGATGAGGCATATAGGGCAGCGATGAGACTCTCCGAGAAAGTGCAGCGGATAGAGAAGCTGAATGAAGCGTTGGAGGGCATGAGTTCATTTTTGGAGGCGCATCCGACTGCTGTGAGTGGGCAGATTCTGGCTTCGGAAATCTACCGTGCCAAAGGCGGTGCTTCCTATGCGGTCAAGTATAATCGGCAGGCGAAAACACTTTTATCTGCGTGTGTGGCCGCGACGAATGGACAGGATCCGTCGTCCGTGCTTGACTATGCGATCCTTTGCTATGCAGGTGACGACCGATTTACAGCGGATGCAGAAAAGAGCAGTGAGCTCGGGCGGAAACAGGCACGGATCGTACTCGAAGAGACGGAAACCATGCTGAAAACCAGCCAGTCTTCTGCGATGAAAGAAGGACTTCTTGAAATAGCAGCCATGGCCTGCCTGATTCTGGGGGATAGAGAACAGTGCAGACAGCACCTGGAAGAAGCCCATTCATCGTGGAAAGAACTATTTCAAAATACAGTAGCCAAAGAAACTTGGCTGTGGCCTGTCAGTAAGGCAGAAAATGTAGAGAAAGAATTTCTGTTGCAGTATCTGAAAAACAGCTAAGGAAACACTGACTCTGCGATTGAATCAGCGTTTCCTTAAGCATTTGAAGAGTTTTTTTAGAAATGAAGGTATATGATGAGAAACATGTTTCGTATGATGATGGCACTGATCGCCATGTTTATGATGACCGCATTTTCCATGACTTGCGAAGCGGCGCAGAAAATCGTCGCCGTCATGCCGATGTCCCAGATTGTTAATAATGGATACTCTTCCTATACGGCGCAAAATATGACGGAGGAACTGATTAATACATTGGTCAACAGCGGTACATACACGGTTATTGAAAGAAGCCAGATTGATAAAGTGATAACAGAGATGGGATTCGAGGAGTCAGGGTATGTTAATGCTGACTCAGCCATCGAAATCGGTCGGCTGAGCGGTGCGCAGTACATCCTCGTCGGCAAGATCACCATGGCTGATGTGTATAACAGCTCCGTACCTTTGATCGGTGTTAAAACTTTGAAAGCAAAAGTAGGTATCGAATACCGTCTGCTCGATGGCAAGACCGGACAGATCCTGCTGAGCAACACTATCGAAGACCAGCACACGGAAGACGAGCTTACCGGCAGCGATTTCTCTGCACAGGTCGTACTGCACAAGGCATGCAGTGATGCTGCAAAAAAGGTGCTGAAAGAAATCCAGAAAAAGAATCCGATCATTGGGACTGTCCTGGACATCGATCCAGCCACCAATATCGTATATGTCGATCTAGGCCGTGGATCCGGGCTGCAGGCAGGCGAAGAACTGCAGGTTTTCAAAGAAGGCACGCCGATCTACGGAACGAATGGAGAAATCATCACCACCAGAACCATCGAACTCGGAAAGATCAAAATCACCGAAGTTAATGACAACCACTCCATCGGCAAGCTGACTGCCAAAGGGGCAGCCATCGAGCGCGGCGCTCTGGTGAAGAGAGTTTTGAAATAATGATTACGCTGTATTTGAGACGGCATAGGACAAAATGATATGAAAAGAATATTAGCACTTGCAGTAGCTGCACTTCTCTTTTCCAGTGCAGCTGCAGACGCCAGAAGCGTCACCGTGACAGGAAGTGGGATTTCACAGAACGAAGCCGAAAGCGACGCCCTACGCAATGCCGTAGAAAAAGCTGTCGGTGTATTGGTAGATTCCCAGACGATGGTGAGCAGCAATACTATCCTTCAAGACGAAATCTATACCCAGTCGAGAGGGTTTGTGACGAACTACAACGTGACAGACCGGCAGCCTGATGGAAATGGCTGGCGTGTCACCGTCAATGCAGACGTGGATGACTCCCCGAATTCCAAACTGATGACAGAACTCACCAGACTCGGCATCATTGATACCAAGCTCAGAAATCCCAAAATCGCTGTCTATATCCCAGAGCATCACATCCAGTACCGCATCCCAGATCCGGCGGGAGAGACCGCGATCATCAAGACATTGGTTGAAGCTGGTTTTACGAATGTCATTGCTGCCAGTCCGAAGGCCGTTCTCATCAATGAAAACAGTTTCGCTTGGCTTTGGAAGCCGATCGTCGAAGTGAATGTAGAAGATATGCGCAGCGCGGCACGTTTCTTCGATGCCGATATCCTGATTATCGGTGAAGCCTTCAGTGAGGGTGTCGGTGATGCAGGCCAGTGGCTTCCGGGACGTCCGAGAACTGGTATGCAGTCCTGCCGCGCTAGAGTTGAAGCAAAAATGTATGTGGCTTCGACAGGACAGATCATTGCAGCGGATGGGAAATATGGATCCGGCGCTGATATTTCGCAGGCTATAGCCTCCAAGAAAGCACTCCAGGCAGCCGGCACGCAGCTCGGCGAATATTTCTTGGATAAGCTCATGGCCAGCGGTTCCGGCAACCGACAGGGCATGGAAGTTGTCGTCCTCGGTGCCAGCGCGTCCAAGGTCAGCCTCGTCCAGTCCGCTATGAATCGTGTTTCAAAAATCAAAAACGTGCAAATGAGCAGCTACTCACAGGGGAAAGGCATCTTCTCTGTGCAGTACAGTGGATCGCCACAGACACTTTTCAAAGAAATACAGGCAGCTACCGATGCCGATCTCGATATGAAGGAAACTTCCTATAATACACTGACTATCGTCGTTCATTAAGCGAGTCCGTGTAATGCAGCAAAGCGTCCATGCAAGAATCGTTCTTGCATGGACGCTTTTGGGTTTGAGACTAGAACACGGGGAGAAATCAGATGTCAGACTGAGAGAGTACAAGAGGGTGTGTGATCTGGAGATTTGAGGCCTACAGTCTTCAAGTCTTACTGAGCAGCAATGTTTACACTAAGTTTAACAGAATGAGTTCTTGCAAATGGAAGACAAAGGGGGTGGAGTGTTATAATAGTAATGAGTATCAGTAAAAAGCGATCTAAATGGCGGAGACTGAGAGAGCAGGAGACATGAGGTATCTGAAGTTTCTCGTCTAGTGCCATTTAGTCTCTCAGTCTGACATCTGACGTCTAACATCTTAAATACCAAAGGAGCAAATCATACATGAAAATACTTGTTACCGGCGGAGCCGGATTCATCGGTTCCCACTTGATGCGGACACTCGAAGCAGCAGGCCATGAAGCCATCGCGCTGGACAATCTCTCCACCGGCCTTCGTGAGAACCTGCTCCCGCATATGAAGCTCATCGTCATGGATGTCCATGACAAGGCGGTCGAAGAAGTTTTCCAGAAGGAGCATTTCGACGCCGTCGTGCATCTCGCGGCGCAGACCCTCGTCTCCGACTCAATGACTGATCCCGAGCATGACATGCATGAGAACATCGCCGGCACGGTCCGCATCCTCGAGTGCTGCCGAAAATACGGCGTCAAGCGCATTGTCTTCTCCTCCTCCGCAGCGACCTATGGGGATGTGGCTGATAGCGCGCTCCCGATTTCCGAGACCCTGCCGCAGCAGCCGCTTTCCTTTTACGGTCTCACCAAAAAGACAGCCGAGAATTATCTCGAGCTCTACCGCCTCGCTTACGGCATAGACTATGTCATTCTCCGCTTTGCCAATGTTTACGGTGAACGCCAAGGCGACGGCGGAGAAGGCGGCGTCATCAGCATCTTTGCGAAACGCATGGCTGAAGGGAAGGGCATCACCATTTTCGGTGATGGAGATCAGACCCGTGACTTCGTTTACGCCGGTGATATCGCAGACGGCATCTTGGATGCGCTCACGACCGAAGCTGCCAATACCGCCTACAACCTCAGTACTTCCGGGGAGACCAGCCTGAAAGAACTGGTAGCCATCCTCTCTAAAGTCTCCGGCAAAGAGATTGCTCCCGCCTACGATAAACCCAGAGAGGGCGACATCTACCGCTCCTCCCTGAACAACGCCAAAGCCAAATGCAACCTTCACTGGGAGCCTAAGATATCCCTCGAAGAAGGACTCCGGCGCACCTACGAAGACTTTGCGAAAAGGGAAGGCAAATAGTAAACAAGTCGGCGGTATGAAAGCCAATGCCGGATAGTCCCAGCAAGTAGGCCCTTCTCCAAGGGCGAACGCGTTTGACGATAGTCGCATATCGTCGGGAAACGGGTTAGCATGACAACAGAGCAAGATACGATCCTATAGGCGGCATGAAAGCCCATGTGAGACAGCCCTTGGCGAGTAGGCCCTTCTCCAAGGGCGAACGCGTCTGACGATAGTCGTATATTGTCGGGAACGGGTTAGCATGATAACAGAGCAGGATACAATCCTACCGGCGGTATGAAAGCAAATGTGAGACAGTCCCTAGCGAGTAGGCCCTTCTCCAAGGGCGAACGCGTCTGGCGATAGTCGCATATCGTCGGAGACGGGTTAGTATGACAACAGAGCAGGATACAATCCTACAGGCGGCATGAAAGCTCATGTGAGATCATCATCATCTCACATCACCGCCATTTGCAGAATACCGATTTCTAACAATTTCCTTCTCTCACCACGCAGAAATTCGAAAGCTGACGCTTTCGTCTATCCCGGCTTTTGGCCGCGCCCTTCTCCAAGGGCGAACGCGTCTGGCGATAGTCGCATATCGTCGGGAACGGGTTAGCATGACAACAGAGCAGGATACGATCCTATAGGCGGTATTAAAGCCCATGCGAGATAATCCCCCGCGAGCAGGCCCTTCTCCAAGGGTGGTCGCATTTGAGAATTGCCAAATATTTCACAAAATGAGGATATCAGTTATGTTCATTCGTCAAAATCCCCTCCTGAAAAACCGTGCGAGTGAGATGCGGGGCCACATGACGCCGCAGGAGACGCTCCTCTGGAATTATTGTCTGAAGCGCCTTCCTGTGCAAATCTACCGCCAATATGTCATAGAAAGCTATATCGTCGATTTCTTTTGCAGGAAAGCACGGCTCGTCATTGAAGTCGACGGCGCTCAGCATTACTCCATGGAAGGCATGAAATACGACGAAAAGCGCAGCAGCCGCATAGAGAAATACGATATTCTTGTCATCCGCTTCTCAAACCTTGACATCGAGCGAAACCTCAAAAATGTGGGGCAGTACATAGAAAATATCATTCGGGAACGCCTGCAATCGCCGGAAACAGAATCCGAACCATAAACCGTAAGACGTGACAAGTGAGCCAGTCTCAATTAACCAGTCCCCTAGAGCCGGCGCAGGATAAAGGCTTCCCTTTTGGGAGATAAGAAAGAACGCATCACACATCTGGATGATGCGTTCTTTTTTCGTGCAGCCAAGGAGCAGGAAGCTGGTTTTATGAGAGTGGAAATGAAAATAGGATATTGTCAACGTTGAATAAAGTCGAGAGTTGTTATATGATATGTATGTTAACTTTACAGATTTATGGGTATAACAATCGAGGCGATGAAGATGATCAGAGGAGAAGCAGCGCTGGCCGGCGGAAGCCGGACGAAGGAGATGGTGCTCTTTGGTTTGTTTACAGCACTGATCGCGATCGGGGCGTTTATCAAGATCCCGGTGCCGGTGTGTCCGTTTACGCTGCAGCTTTTGTTTACGACGCTGGCGGGGCTTATCCTGGGGAGCCGGAACGGGGCTTGCTCGGTGGGGCTATATGTGCTTCTGGGGCTCGCTGGGGTGCCGGTCTTTACGGAGGGCGGCGGGCCTTCATATATTTTCCAGCCGACGTTTGGATACCTCATCGGGTTCATCGCGGGGGCATGGCTGACGGGTTGGATCTCAGAGAGGAGCGGAGACTTCTCTTTCGGTAAGACTCTTTTTGCGAATCTGGCGGGGCTCTTGGTGGTGTATCTTTTCGGGATGGTGTATGTGTACATCATCAATAATTTCTACCTGGGAACGCCGATCGGCATCTGGCCGGTGGTGCTGTACTGCTTCGTGCTGGCGGTGCCGGGGGATATCTGTCTGTGCATCCTGGCTGCGATGCTGGCGTCGCGGCTGAAGAGGGCGATCGGAAAATAGCGGAGGGATCCTTTCTGCATTTTCGGACGCCGTGTGAAGGTGAGGCGCATGGAAGGGCTCGGCGCAGGCTGCATGACTCTCGTCCGATGCCGCACATGATATTTTCTTTCACGCAGGATGATGAATGGCGTTTGGGTAGATGGTCAATGGTGAAGGGATAAACCCGTCACGTTTTATACGAAGGAAGGCATAGCAATGAGCAAGGGACTTTTTATCACGGGGACGGATACGGATATCGGGAAGACCTATGTGACGGCGCTTCTGGTCAAGACGATGCGTCAGAATGGGTATGATACGGGCTACTACAAGGCGGCGATCAGCGGCGCACTGACGGTCGCTGCATCGGATGCGGGCTTTGTGAATGAGTTCGCGGGGATCCATGAACCGGAGGATATGCTCTTGTCGTATCTCTATCAGCATGCGGTGTCGCCGCATCTGGCGGCGCGCCTGGAGGGGCATCCGCTGGAGAAGGATGTGATCCTTGCGGCGTGGAAGCGGGTGACGGAGGCGTATCCGTATGTGACGATGGAAGGGTCCGGCGGCATCGTGTGTCCGATCCGCCACGATGAGAAGGCGGTGTACTATCTGTCGGATATCATTTCTTGGCTGCATTTGCCGGTGCTTGTCATCGCGGATGCGGGGCTGGGGACGATCAATCATGTGGTAACGACGTGCGAATATATCACCCATAGAAATATTCCGATCCGGGGCATCATCCTGAACAACTGGAAGGGCGGCGTGATGGAAGAGGATAATGTGAAGATGATCGAGGAGATCACGGGGGTCTCTGTCATCGCGAAGGTCGCGAAGGGGGATGAGATCCTTCATTGCGATCCGAAGGTACTGGAAGGATTGTATCAAGAGGTGTGATGGATAGTTTGCGGCAGACAGTGGCAAAGGTGGCATTGTCCAACATGGGTTTTATACCGCTCGTGGGATCCATCCTGCGCCTTTGGCGCGGCTCTTCTCTAAGGGCCTGCTCAGATGGAGGAAAAACCAAAAACCATAAATCGTACACACGATTTCCAAACAACCAACAACAAAGTAAAAGGAGAGAAGTCTGATGAGTGGAATCAACTGGGAAGCGGAGGATGCGAAGTATATCTGGCATCCGGCCATGCAGATGAAGGATAATGAGGTATTTCCGCCGGTGGTGATCGACCATGCGAAGGGATGCTATCTGTATGACACGCATGGCAAGGCGTACCTGGATATCATTTCTTCATGGTGGTGCAATCTTCTGGGACATGCGAATCCGGAGATTAATGCGGCGCTGAAGCAGCAGGTGGATGAACTGGAGCATGTCATTTTCACAAATTTCACGCACAAGCCGGCGATCGAGCTGGCTCGTCGTCTGTCGGAGCTTTTACCGGCGGGGCTCACGAAGTTCACTTTCCATGATAATGGGTCGTCTGCGGTCGAGGCGGCACTGAAGATGGCATTCCAGTATCAGTATCAGACGGGACATCCGGAGAGGACGCGCTTCATGTGCCTGCCGGAGTCGTATCACGGGGAGACGATCGGGGCGCTCTCGGTCGGCTCGATGGATCTGTATGCGAAGATCTTCCACCCGATGCTGATGAATAATATTCATTTCAAAGGGCTGGACTGTTACCGCTGTCCATACGGAAAGACGAGAGAGACGTGCGGTGTGGAGTGCTTCGAGGACGCAGAGGCGGCCTTTAAGAAATATGGAAAGGAAACCGTGGCGTGCATCGTGGAGCCGATCCTGCAGGGCGCGGCCGGTATGCGTATCTATCCGGCGGAGTATCTCCGGAAGCTTCGAAAGCTCTGCGATGAGTACGGCGTGCTCCTGATCGATGATGAGATCGCAGCGGGCTTTGGCCGCACGGGCAAGCTCTTTGCGATCGAGCATGCGGGCGTGTCCCCGGATATCCTCTGCACGTCGAAGGGATTGACGGCAGGCTATATGCCGATGTCTCTTACCATCACGACAGATGAGGTGTATGGTGCCTTCTATGATGATTTCGGCACGCACAAGGCCTTTGTCCACAGCCATACCTATGCAGGAAATCCGATGGGCTGCGCCATCGCGCTCACTGTCCTCAAGATCATGAAGCGTGACCATATCCTCACGAAGGTGAATGAGGATGGGAAGTACCTGCATGAGCAGCTGATGCAGGCTCTCGGCAGTCACAAGAATGTCGGAGAGATCCGCCATATCGGGCTCATCCATGCGATCGAGCTGGTCGAGGATCCGAAGACGAAGAAGGCTTTTGATCCTTCGCGCCGTATCGGCTGGCATATTTTCAGAAAGGCCATGGATCTGGGGCTTGTGCTTCGCCCGATGGGGGATATCATTTATTTCAATCCGCCGCTCAATATCACAAGAGAAGATCTGGATCGGGGTGTCTCCCTCTGCAAGGAAGCGGTCGAAGCCGTGCTGGGAAAGTAGAGACTGGTGGTTAGTGACTAGTGACTGGTGACTGGTCGTCAGAAATCAGATATCAGACAAGGAGCATAAAAAGGCCCGTGATTCTCAAACGAGGGAATCACGGGCCTTTTTGTGCTTGAAGTCTAAAGTCTGAAGCCTGACGTCTGACATCTAATGTCTGACGTCTAATCCCCAGTCAATCAGAATTCTTCCACCAGCTTGTAGCCTTTGCCTTTGAGGAAGGCTTCGGTCTCGGACTCGGTGGTGCTGAAGACGGCGATCGGGGAGCTGGTCGCACGGTCGAAGGAAATGTAGAGGTAGCGGATCATGACATTGGCTGCCTGAAGGTCGCCTAAGATGCGGTCGAGGGCGCCCGGCTTGTCCGAGCCCATATCGACAGCGATGACGAGGTCGACGCGGCACTGGTAGCCTTCTTTTTCAAGGATCAAGACGGCTTCTTCCGGTTTATCTACGATGAGGCGGACGATGCCGAATTCCGCGCTGTCGTTGGCGAGCATGGTGTAAATATTGATGTTCTCCTTCGCAAGAATGGATGTCATGCGGGAGAGGGCGCCCTGACGGTTCGCCGTGAAGATGGATACCTGTTGTAACATGATGGACCTCCTTGGATGGGTGAATGTATTTTTACATTGTAGCATAGATAGGGGGAATTAGGAATGAGATCAGGGTTCAAGGTTCAAGGTTGTGGTGGCGGCTTCGCCACACATATATAATGCGGCGAAGCCGCTGCCATAATCCCGAACCCCGAAGTTTGAAAGCAGGGATGAGTAGCTAGGGATTAGTGGCTAGGGATTAGGTGTCGCAAGTGACTGGTGACTAGTGACTGGCATGCGAGCTCATGGCATCGCCATTATTTATGCTTCGCGGCGCATTTCGTCATCCTGAGCGGAGTGAAATGTCGGATGTTCGATCATGTAAAGGCAAAGCAGTGAGAACTGAGTCGAAGGATCTGGCGCCGCACCACCCCCGCTGAACCCTCTGAACCTGTTGAACTCGCCGAACCTCTTTCGCATGCAATCAAAGGGCGGCACGCCCCACGGGCTGACACTCCCCCCATTTCTCAAAGGAACGATGTATGTCTGAAACCAAACGTGCTTACTTCACCTACATGGTCCGCTGTGCGGACGGGACGCTTTATACGGGCTTCACGGTGGACGATGTCCATCGCCGCATCGCGATGCACAATGCGGGGAAAGGCGCCAAATATACGAAAAGCCGCCGCCCGGTGGAGCTTGTGTGGTATCATGAATGGGAGAGCGAGCACGAGGCAAGAAGCGCTGAGTATCATATGAAGATGCTCTCTCACCGAGAGAAAGAAGAGCTGGTCAAAGAGTTTGGGGACTAGCATTCCCTCACCCCTCTTGTTCATTTTCTGAAAGGAGCCGCTATTGACACCTACAAATCCTTCTGTAAGGAAAACAAAATATATGACGGAGGCCGCAGCGGCGGCAGCGATCGCAGCCATTCTGGTGCTCTTGAAGCTCGTCATGCCCTTTCTGGTCGCGGTCACTATGATGGCATCCGCCGTGCCGATCGCGGTCATTGCCGGATTGCATGGCATGCGCTGGGGCATCGGTACGGCGGTCGCAGAGATCCTGCTCGTGAACATGATTGGCGGGCCGGAGATCGGTCTTACGACAGCCTTCTATGCGGCAGCACTGGGACTTGCACTGGGCTACAGCTTCATCCACGGACTGTCCTTTGTGAAGTCCGTGCATGTGGTCGCGCTGGCCTTTCTGGTGGAAATGACGTACAAGGTGACATTCTCCATCTATATCCTCGGTATCGCAGACGCACTGGCGGCGAGCATCGAACGTCTGGCTTCTGTCATCCGCTGGATCTGGCAGCCGCTCGCGCGTCTCTTCTCGATGGACCCTAGTCCGGAGAAAGCCGCCTATACCACGGGCGGCATGATCTTCTTTGCTATCCTCTTTATCATCGAGGCCTATATCTATGCGTACTGGAATGTGGAGATCGGGCGCAACATACTGAAACGATTGAAGGCAGGAATGCGTGAGAATTAAGGAAACGCCGGAGGAGGGGCTTGATAGTTCTTTTCTATGACCTCTTGACAATGTCCATCCCTCTGCCCTATAATAATCCCCATAAAGACATGCGAGGATCAGGAGTAAGCTGGACTTGGATATCACAGAGAGCCGGACAAGGTGGGAACCGGTATGGAAAAGCAGCGTGTCACCTGAGAGCACTTCGTCGAAATCAGTAAGCGAAGCGTTGGTCCGCGTTAAGGATAAGCCTAAGTATAATGCAAGGTGGTACCGCGTATGACGCCCTTGTCCGTAAGGACAGGGGCTTTTCTTTTTGCGATACCTGCATGATGGACGGCGGAGTGAGAAACAGGAGTGGTACCGCGCTGATGCGCCTCCCTGACCGAAGGGTCGGGGAGGCTTTTTTAGATGCGGAATGAGACGTGAAAAAAACGGAGCGAGAGGCGGCCCCTGTTTCCCTGCCGACAATTCATTTACGATCATCGATCATCCCAAGGAGGAAGCCATTATGAAAATCATGAAAACTGCCACTGAAAAACGTATCGCTTTCCGTGAAAACCTGAAATCCGGACACATTATGATCGCCCCTGGCGTCGGTGATGCGCTGGGCGCCAAGATCGCAGAGATGGCGGGCATCCCGGCCCTTGCCATGGGTGGGTACTCCGTCTCCGCGTCTCGTCTTGGACAGCCGGATGTCGGCCTTCTTTCCTGCACGGAAATGGCAGAGCAGCTGACCGGCATCTGCCATGCGGTCAATATCCCGATCATCGCTGACGGGGATACCGGCTACGGCAATGCGCTCAATATCATCCGCACAGAGCAGATGTTCGAACAGGCAGGCGCTGCCTGCATCTTCTTCGAAGACCAGGCATGGCCGAAACGCTGCGGCCACATGGAAGGCAAGCAGGTCATCGCTGCGGAAGAACACGCACAGAAGATCCGCGCCGCCGTCGATGCCCGCTTCGATAAGGAGACGATGATCATGTCCCGCACGGACAGCCGCGCTGTCTACGGCATCGATGATGCCATCGAAAGAAGCAAGCGCTATGCGGATGCGGGCGCGGAGATCTGCTTCGCTGATGGCATCGGTAGCCGCGAAGAGCTGGAAAAATTTGCCAGAGGCCTTGAAGGAAGCGGTGCATACCTCGTGGCAAATATGATCGAAGGCGGCAAGACACCGCTCATCCCCGCCAAAGAGCTTGAGGAAATGGGATACTCCGTCGTTTTCTGGGCTTGCAGTGCAGTCTATGCGATCTCCAAGACCCTGTATGATCTCTTCACTGATCTGAAAGAAAAAGGAACGACCGAAGATCACCTGAAGAATATGATCGAATTCGGACACTTCAACAGCATCATCGGTCTCGATACATACAAAGAACTCGAACGTAAGTACAAAGTCGATAGAGACGACTGAGAAGGCCCCGAGTGAAGTCACTCGCCTCTGGCTCGGGAGTGCGGTGGCGGCATCGCCGCAATTATATAAAGGGCGATGCCCGAGAATCATTCTCGCCCCTTCCTCTGGAAGGGGCAGACGAGCGAAGCGAGGCGGGGTTGGTATCCCCGTGTGTGAAAATACCGCATCGAGAGCCAACCTCCGCCCCTTCGGGGCACCTCCTTCCAAAGGAAGGAGGGAGGAAAGTGGAGTGTGTTGACTGGTAACTAGGGCTCAGGGGCGCGATGGCGGCATCGCCGCGATCCTTCGGCTCAGTCCCCCCGCTTTCTGAATACGGCTTTTCTAACAAATGACAGTTCACTCCGTTCAGGATGACGAAAAGAGGCGATGTCCGAAGGTCTTATGAGCTGACGCGATTCTCGTATCGTTAGCCTTCCCCCCCTAGGGGAAGGTGCCCCGAAGGGGCGGATAGGGGCTTTGGCATGAAAGATGAATGACTGGATGTCTAACAGTCACTATTCCCTAATCTGTATTTTCTTTTCCCTCTTCCCAAAAATTTAATTATGACCTATAATATCTATAATGAATCGTTAGGCATAAAAATTTAGGGGATGAGGGATTTTTGTTTCCTCTCTTCCGGAAAGAGGGATGGATATGACATCAGGGAAGGAAGACTACTTAAAGGCCATTTACATCATCAGTGAAAGCCATGAACTGGTGACGAATAAGGAGCTCTCCGAGATGCTTCATGTATCGCCGCCGTCTGTCAGCGAAATGATCGCAAAGCTGCAGAAGCAGGGCTACGTGGATTACACCGCCTACAAAGGCAGCCGGATGACGAAGAAGGGACGCAGGGAAGCCGGACGTCTTATGCGGTATCATGCGCTGTGGGAGGTCTTTCTGGTGAAGTGTCTGCATTTCTCATGGAGCGGAGCCCATGAGCTGGCAGAAGGTCTCGAGCATCAGACGAATGAGGAGCTCTGCAGCAAGCTTGATGCATATCTGGGAAATCCGGAGTACTGCCCGCACGGTGATCCGATCCCTCGTGTGGATGGCAGCAGAAGCGGCGTCACGAGCCGCGTCCTTGTCGAGCTGGAGGAGGGCGAGAAGACCCATGTGCGCCGCGTCATGGAGGACTACAGCCTGATGGACTATATCCAGAGCAAGGGGATCGAGATCGATATGCCTGTCACCGTGCTGGAAAAGGAGCCTTACGAAGGGCCGATTCTTCTGGAAACGCCGAAGAATGCCTGTGAATGGACGTCAGGAGTGTAAAACCATGGACATGAGTCAAAGCGAACGCCGCCTGTTTTATATGCAAGGCGACTATGGCCTGTTTCAGTGCAGCGAGCCGCGCTGCGCAAAACCTATGCGGCAATTTATCGAATCACCGCAACGCTTCCGCCGGCGGGCTGCTTGGTCACCTCAATACGGCGCGGAAGCCTCCCTTTCACATCCTCCACATGAGAAATGATGCCGATCAGGCGATGGCCGTTCTCCGCCGTATCCTGCCGCCGCAGCAGCACCAGATCCCCGTCCCGGATACCGGCGTTGATCATGCTGTCGCCGGTGACCCGCAGGAAGAAGTGCTCCTCCGGCTCCGCCACGTCGGCGGTGGCCCAGCCCTCCGCCC
>OIXA01001554.1_pt1 | contig 28686 bp, 19 predicted proteins | sample 1587721 | NCBI WGS metagenome assembly OIXA01 (sample SAMEA3888900, study PRJEB22519) | human gut metagenome | biome: human gut; feature: human-associated habitat; material: faeces | place: Denmark | collected 2013
AACCTGTCGCCCTGTAAGGGCAAAAGCTTTAAAACTCCTGGCAATATATAAAGCTATTGCCCTTACAGGGCGCATTGCTCATTGCCTTTATACCCAGGGCGATGCCCTGGGCTAAGAGCTTCTGCCCCTTCAGGGCGTGCCAACCGTACAGGTTGAAATCGTAGTTATAGGCCTTGTAACTTATTGACTGAGCTTTTGGGCCTTCAGGGCGTGCCAACCGTACAGGTTGAAATCATAGTTATAGGCCTTGTAACTTATTGACTGAGCTTTTGGGCCTTCAGCCCGTACTTAAACTACTTGCGAAACTCGAGTAACTTCTATAACTTCTGAACTTGCGAAACTTAAGTAACTTCTATAACTTCTATACTTGCGAAACTTGAGTAACTTTGGTGACACTTACAAGTCCGGCAATGTGAATGGTACCCAGATTCTCTATTTCGACCGTGTAGAAAATGGTAAGGTTTACTTTGTACGTCATGCTTACAATACCATCGTGGCCAACAAACCATTCCTTATCAAGCCAAGCAAGGATGTAGAGAGCATCAGCACCGCTGCTGCAACAGAATATCCTTACGTAACTATCGAGGCAACCAAAAACGAAAATGGTAAACCTGACGATTGGTGTACAGGCAATGGCTATACATGGGCTTCAAGCTACAGCTATGGTATGACCGTGAAGGAAGGCGATGGCTTCATCAGTAATCAGGATGGTACATTCAAGAACTTCGTAGGTGCGAGTGGAACACTGAAAGGTTTCCGTGGTTATCTGAAACGTCTCGACACACAAACTGGTGCCAAACCAACCATGCTGCAGGTGGTAAACAGTAGCAACGTAGATGGCGACAATGGTGAGACTACAGGTATCGAAGACTTGATCATTGATGCTGACGGACAGCTGATGCCAGCCAATGGAAAGGTTTACAACATCAACGGACAGTTGGTTAGCGAAGATGCCAACAGCTTCCAGTCGCTGCCAAGTGGCATCTATATTATTAATGGTAAGAAGTATATCAAATAAAAACATTTGAAGCAATGAATAAAAAAATATATATACAGCCACAGATATTTTACATTCCGTTACAGACAGAAAGTTTGCTGCAAACCTTTTCAAAGACTGTAAATACAGATAATACAGGTGGAGGTATGCCAGGCGGAGGTGTTACCACTAACAAAGACCATCTAACTGGCGGAGCTGAAGAATTGTCCAAGGAGCACTTTAACGACTTTGACTCCTGGGATTCCTGGGATTAAGAACTATCAATAATAGAAACAAGAACAAAGAGGGAGCAACCTAACAGGGTTCGCTCCCTTGTTTTTTGCAGTTGAAATTTGGGTAACATTCAAAAAATTCGTAACTTTGCCGCCTGAAAATAAGATCAACATGATATATCCAGATAATTTTGAACAAAAGATAGGATTCAACGAGATTCGAAACCTGTTGCGTGAGCGATGCCTCTCCACCCTGGGCAAGGAACAGGTGGAGAAGATGCACTTCAGCTCTGATGCCGACGAGGTGAACGAATGGCTGTTGCAGACCCGAGAGTTTCGCAGACTCATGGAGGAGGTGGAAGACTTCCCCCTGCAATACTTCTACGATGTGAGAGAGTCGATTGTACGCATCCGCGTGGAGAACACCCACTTAGAGGAAGACGAGCTCTTTGACCTTCGCCGCTCGCTGAGCACCATCGACGGTATCGTAAAGATACTCAACCACAGCGATGACGACGAGGCCGAACAAGAAGACGGTTGGCGCAGAGAGAAGAAATATCCCTACCCTGCACTGCATCGCCTGTCGGCTGACGTCATGTCTTTCCCACAACTGGTACAACGCATCGACCAGATACTCGACAAGTTTGGCAAGATACGCGACAACGCTACCCCCGAGTTGCTGCAGATACGCCGTGAGTTAGCAAAGACCGAAGGCAGCATCTCTCGCACACTGTACGGCATACTGCGAGCAGCACAGAGCGAGGGAGTGGTAGAGAAAGATGTCACCCCTACCCTGCGCGACGGACGACTCGTCATCCCCGTCATCCCTACCCTGAAACGTAAGATAAAAGGTATCGTGCACGACGAGAGTGCCACAGGAAGAACGGTATTCATTGAGCCTACCGAGGTGGTGGAAGCCAACAACCGCGTGAGAGAACTCGAGGGAGAGGAACGCAAGGAGATCATACGCATCCTCACCGACTTCACCAACAAGGTGCGACCCTTCTCGCACGAGATATTGGACAGCTACCGATTCCTTGCCATCATCGACCTGATACAGGCCAAAGCAAAGCTTGCAGAGACCCAGCAAGCCATAGAACCCGAAGTGGAAGCCCACCCACACGTAGACTGGATCAGAGCCATTCACCCGCTGCTCAGACTCTCGTTGGAGAAGAAAGGCGAGAAGGTGGTGCCACTCGACATCATGCTGACACAAGAGAAGCGCATCCTCATCATCTCAGGTCCTAACGCCGGAGGAAAGTCGGTCTGTCTGAAGACCGTGGGACTGCTGCAATACATGCTGCAGTGCGGACTGAGCATCCCCGTAAGCGAGCGTTCGAAGACGGGCGTGTTCCAGAACATCATGATCGACATAGGCGACGAACAGAGTCTGGAGAACGACCTGAGTACCTACTCCTCGCATCTGCTCAACATGAAGAATATGATGAAGGCTGCCAATGGCGACACCATCATCCTCATCGATGAGTTTGGTACAGGCACCGAACCTGGCATCGGCGGAGCTATCGCCGAGGCTGTGCTCGACCGCTTCTGCCAGCAAGGTGCCTATGGAGTCATTACCACACACTATCAGAACCTGAAGCATTTTGCCGACAGTCATGAGGGTGTGGCTAATGGTGCCATGCTCTACGACCGCCACGAGATGAAAGCTCTCTTCCAGTTGGCTATAGGCAGACCGGGGTCTTCCTTCGCCATCGAGATAGCCCGCAAGATAGGTCTTCCCGAAGAGGTAATCAAGGAGGCCAGCGACATCGTAGGCTCCGAATACATACAGAGCGACAAGTATCTGCAGGACATCGTTCGCGATAAGCGCTACTGGGAGAACAAGCGACAGAGCATACACCAGCGCGAGAAAGACATGGAAAAGACTATCTCGCGATACGAGAGCGACATAGAGGACATAGAACGAAACCGCAAACAGATACTCGCCAAAGCCAAACAACAGGCAGAGGAACTGCTGAAGGAGAGCAACAAAAAGATAGAGAACGCCATACGCGAGATACGCGAGAAGCAGGCTGAGAAGGAGGAGACCAAGCGCATACGTCAGGAGCTGGACGCCTTCAAGGAAGAGATGCAGGACATCGACACCAAGGAGAACGACGACAAGATAGCCCGCAAGATAGCACAGATACAGCAACGCAAGGAACGACATGCCAAGCGTAAAGCCGAAAAAACTCAGAACCAAGAGAAGGCTGCGGCGGCCCTGCGCAGTGCTGTCAACAAGACGCAGCAGGAAAACCGTCCTCTATCAGTAGGCGACACCGTACGCATCAAGGGACTCTCCACCATAGGAACCATAGAGAGCATAGCGGGCGATATGGCTTCTGCTGTCTTTGGAGGTATGCGTACCAAGATGCGCCTCAACCGTCTGGAACATGCTGTCGCCACCACCGAGACCGACAAGACAAAACAACGCAAGGAGAACTTGGGCTCGTATGGCATCAGTACCGAGACACGCAACACGATAGACAAGCACAAGACCAATTTCCACCAAGACCTCGACATCAGAGGTATGCGTGGCGATGAGGCTCTCAATGCCGTGCAGTATTTCATCGACGATGCCATCCTTGTGGGTATGCCCCGTGTGCGCATCCTCCACGGCAAGGGCAACGGTATCCTGCGACAGCTCATACGCCAGTATCTGAGCAGTGTGCCCAATGTCACCCACTTTGCCGATGAGCATGTGCAGTTTGGCGGAGCAGGAATCACGGTCGTGGACTTTTAGAGGAGTTAAAAGAGTTAAGACCACGCCCTGAAGGGGCAGAAGCTCTTAGCCCAGGGCAACGCCCTGGGTATAATAGCAATCGGCAAGGCGCCCTGTAAGGGCAAAAGCTTTACAAATTGCCCCTGGAGTTTTAAAGCTTTTGCCCTTACAGGGCGACAAGTTTGCGAACATGATAACCCAGGGCGTTGCCCTGGGCTAAGAGCTTCTGCCCCTTCAGGGCGTGCTGATAATATGAGGTCTTCAGCCCGTACTTGAACAACTGGAAAAAGTGGAGTAATTTACAGAAAAAGAGGGAGGAAGATACAAAAACATCTGGAAATATTTGGCAGTAAGGAGAAAAAGTCGTAACTTTGCACCCTGTTAAGTCAAAAGGCTATAATGGGCATGCACCGCAAGGACATGAAATGATGGCAACATCCCCATGACGTCTAATTTTAATAACCCAAATAAAAGTAAAAACAAAATGAAAAAAGGTATTCATCCAGAGAACTATCGTCCAGTAGTATTCAAGGATATGTCTAATGGCGACATGTTCCTCTCACAGTCAACTTGCAAGACCAACGACACTGTTGAGTTTGAAGGCGAGACTTACCCAGTAGTAAAGATTGAAATCTCAAGCACCTCTCACCCATTCTATACAGGTAAGAGCAAGCTCGTTGATACTGCAGGTCGCGTTGACCGCTTCATGAACCGTTACGGCAAGTTGAAGAAGTAATATACCTTTTTATATAAGGATATATTATCAATACGAGATAGAAGGTGCGTTCTAACGTAGTTGCATATGCGTTGGAACGCACTTGTCTTTTTTTCTAACTCCCTTTTCAATTATTTATCATCTAACCATCTAAACAATGAAGCAAATCAAGATTTATTTATTCGCCCTCTTGGCTGCCCTAACAGTGGCTGCTTGTTCTAACAGCGATGACAATGGAGGCAGTGGTACAAGCAATAGCAGAAACGATAACAAGAACATTGTTACTATTGGTGTTCCTGCTGAGGTTACTCGCATGGAGTTCCCCAAGATTAAGGGTGGTACCAGCCAGATTATCGTGCATAAAACAGATCAATATGGTGTGAATTTCTGTACAGAATACGACCTCAAGCTAAAGTCGCAACGCTGGAGTTGCTATGCCGTATACAAAACCAACAATGTAAAAGGATGGAACCGCGATAATTGGAGGAATAAGAATGGGGTGTCTTGGAATGGCAAGACTTGGTATAGCGACCCATTCCAACCAGATCCAGAAGTAACTGAAGATGCCCAAGCTGACATCCACGACTACAATAACAGTGGTTACCAAAGAGGACATATCGTGGCCTCGGAAGACAGAATCTGCAACCAAGACATGAATGGACAAACATTCTATATGACCAATATCCAACCCCAAAGAGGAGATTTGAATACTGGCATTTGGCTGACGATGGAAAAAAAAATACAAAACTATGCTTCCACATATATCAAGACCATAAACGACACCATGTGGGTATGCAAAGGTGGAACCATAGAAAACGGAAACGTATTAGCACCTACCAAGGCAGGTCACATAGTACCTAAATATTTCTTTGCTGCCGTATTGATAAAGAACACGCAAGGACTGAGAGCCATCGGCTTTTGGTTTGAGCACAAGGCGTATGCAAGCAGCGAGAAGTTATCTGCCCATGTGGTAAACATTACTCGTTTGCAAGAGCTTACAGGAATCGATTTCTTCTGCAACCTACCTGATAGCGACGAAAACAAAGTGGAAAATGACAACTTGACCGCGGAGAGAATCAAGTCGCTTTGGAATATCACCAATTAAGCCCTAAAAAAGTAATATATGATACTTGGCAAAGTAATATATGATACTTTGCCAAGCATCTTAATATATCTTTTTATCTCCGATTATTCAGTCGAGAAGAGTCTGTCTTGAGAGGCTTGATGGTCGCACCCTTGCCAAACGAAGAAGAACTCTTTACCGTCTTCTCGCTTGTCTTAGAAGAACCGAAGGCCTTGGCTTGGCTTGTCTGGTTGACACGTTCCAAGTCAATATAAATAACATCACCCTTCGAACTTCCCGTACCTATCATATAGCCCCAGAAAGTATCCTTGTCATGACCTTTCTCATAACCCAAGTGGAAACCAGCCTGTGAAGAACCATAATCCATGACAAACGTTGCCCCCGAATTCTTGTATTTGATATAAATATCGTAATTATCATCAATATACCATTTAAACTCCAAGGTCTGTTGATCCGCTACAGAACCATCATCGTTATACTTATAGTCAGTCTCCACGCCCTCTCCACTCAAAGCATCACGAGTGTTAGCATATTGGAAGAACTTCATATCAGCATAGAACTTATCTGTCTGTCGTGACTGCCCATCATCTGAAAGATAAGAATAGGTTACTGGTCCATACCATTCGCCTGTGAGCATCTGTGCCTCTTCCACAAGTCCATTATTCTGCGAACCTCCTTGCCAACCATTATTCCAATCATTGTTGCTCCATCCCCAATCATCATAATGGTCGTACCAACCATAAGGATCATACCAATAATCATCACCATCGCAGCTGGTCATTGTAAGCGACATGGCAGCTATCACAGCCATTGTCATCAAAGAATATACTTTTTTCATATCAATAGTAGTTTAATCAGAATTTATTTGTTTTCCGGAAAGAATCGCTTCGGCAGCATGGTGCTGTCGTTCTGCTCCTGAACACTCTCCTGCTGCTCTTCCTTATTATTACTGCGCGTCTTGGCGTAGCCGTAATATCCCCAAGAATTATACCAGTTGTCGGAACCATACCAGTAATAATTGTCCCAGTCGGGCGTATCTACCTTGACGAACTGGAAGCTGATCCATCTGTTCGTACTGTTGAAATCTATATCGCCATAGAAGTAACCATTGTCGTCAAGATGATAGTTACGAATGACAGCCTTTTCTTGAGTATCAAGGAAATTGATATAAATGGTCGTGCCACTCACGCGCCAGGTGATGCGGTTGGCCACATAGTCCCAGGGCGCATTACTATAATAGTCTATCCAATAGCCATCACCAGAATCATACCCCGAATTGAAGGTTACCTCAGACATGTTTGACTGATAATAACGTCCATCATAATCCAGCTGCGTCTGCATATATCCCTTCCAATTTCCATTGAGAGCATAAGCAATATCTGCATCCTCATCACATGAAGTGAGCGAGAGCATCATGACTGCCATGAATATCATTGAGAAGTAATAAGTAATCTTTTTCATATCGCTTTTATTTATAAGTTAATATTTTCGTTAAATTCTGGTGCAAAGATACCTTATTCTTTTCTTAGGGCAAAGGGAATAGTAGATTATTTTAAGGAAAAATCCCTATTAAAAAGCGGATTTTCCCTAAAATGTTTGGAAATATCAAGTTTAATGCCTAACTTTGTACCAAACTTTATAAAAAAAGCATGAAACGCATACATTTTTTAATTATACTATCATTTATAACAATCTTTTCATCAGCAGAACCCTATTGCGATGTCAGAAAGTTTTCTATCCTCGATGGACTTGCAGCCAACTCCATTTCCGATTTGGCACAAGGCTACGACAATATGATGTGGTTTGGCACCTTGAATGGTCTGTCCTATTACGACGGCTATCATTTCAAGACATTCCGTGACGAGCCCGACGACATCGACATCATGAGTACCAACCGCATACTCGCCATCTTCCCAAGCCCAGACAACAATGTGTGGGTAGTCACCTTCGACCGCAAGCTATACATCTTCGATACAGAGCAATGCCAGTTTATCAAGGTTGGCACGATGCTCTGCCAGCGTTTCGGCATCCATTTGGAGTCAAGCCAGATATATCCACTCGCCAATGGACACACCTGGATTACGACTCACAAACAGAACTTCCTGATTCGTGTAGGTCAAGGAAAGGACATAGAGAGCATGAAGCCCGAGCTCATCAAGGTGGGCGAAAAAGGACTGCGAAGCGGCAACGTATGGTTTATCAAGCAAGACAAGCGAGGCCGTGAATGGATTCTCACCGACAAGGGAACATTCATCTACGGCAAGAACTTCCAAACCTCTACGCCCTTCAAGTGGTTCAGAGAAGTGGGCAACACCATCTTCCTCGCCACGACTGATGGCAAGGTGGCTGTCTACGACAAGCAGAACCATCTCTCCTGGATTCCCATGCCAGCAGGCGTCACTCGCATCAACGAGCTGAAGAATACTGGTTATCAGTTGATTATCGCTACCAATATAGGACTCGTAGTGTACAATCCACGCACATTCAAGACCGATGTCATCAGTGTGCAGAACCCCAACCAGCCCGTAGCAGAAGTGAAGAAAGCCTACGTAGACGGGCACAACATGGTATGGGCATTTACCGAAGGACAGGGCGTAACGGTAATCAATCCTCAGACAATGACCGCCCGATGGCTCTATGCCGACACTCCAACGCCAGCCGACCGTACCACAAGCAACAGCTTCTTTATCATGGAAGACGAGCACGGCACGCTGTGGACTATTCCCAACTATGGCACCTTCAGCTACTACGACCGCAAGACGGGAAAGCTCGTTCCCTATATGCTGAAAAGCCACTCGTCAGGCAACTTCTATATACCTTATATCTCGAAATATGTCGTTTCAGATCAAGGCATACTCTGGCTAATAGGCATACACGACCTGACGCAGGTGAACTTCAAGTTCCACAACTACAACATGACCAAGCTCGAAGAAGGAGAGTCGGAAGTAAGAGCCATGGCTTACACTAACAACGGATTCCACTGGGATGGTTTCAATTCGGGACACCTCAAGATAAGCGACAGCCACTTCAAAAAGATTGGTTATCTGCAGTCCAACGGACAGATCAGCCAGAAGCAGACACCCTTCTCACGCTCAGGTATTTATGCCATCTTTCAAGACATGAAGGATAGAATGTGGATAGGCACAGACGGCGACGGGCTGTATCTGTATGACCGAAACACCATGCGCCATTTCCGCTACAATGCATCCGACAGAAATTCCCTCCCGGGCAACAGCATCTATGATGTGGTGAGCGACCGACAGGGCAACATCTGGGTAGCCACATACGGAGGAGGCTTGGCACTTATGCGTGAAGACCCTCAGGGCAACATCACATTCCTTACTTCTCGTAACGGACTGAGATGGCCAAAGGAACATTACAGTAAAGTACGTAGAATCACCTGTACCGCCAGTGGCGAAATGCTCATCGGAACCACAGGTGGCCTCGTCACCTTCAAGGAAGAAAAGCACCCTTCCAAAAACATACAATTCCATACCACTTCCTACAGGGAGAACGACACAACATCGCTCACCGCATCAGACATCAACTACATCCTGATGCGTTCCAACGGCGAAACCTATGTATCGAGCATCGGAGGAACCCTCGACATGATAACAAGCGAAAACCTGCTGCAGGACAATCTGAAGGTGAGATACTGCAATTTCATCAATACCAGCGAGGGAAATGTGCAGAGCATGATAGAGGACAACAGTGGCAACATCTGGCTCATCAGGGAGTCGAGTGTCGATAAATACAACCCCAAGACAAAAAAGCTGACCGTCTTCGGTCCCAACGACTTCGACCTCAACATGACCTTCTCGGAGGCACGCCCCATTCACGACCCTGTAACCGACAACATCACAGTAGGCACTGCTACGGGCAGCCTGACGTTCAACCCTGCGAGACTGAAGCAGACCGACTATCAGCCCCGCATTATCTTCACTGAGCTGCACTACAACGGAAGCAACGAGAACATACCTATCCTGCACCAGAAGAAGATAGTCATCCCAGCCAACAAACGCAACCTGTCCATCAGCTTTGCCGCACTCGACTATACACGCAAGTACCAGCAGTACTATAAATACCGCATCGACGGACATACCCCCGAAGGCGTATGGATCGACCTTCGAGGACAGAACCGCATCGGCTTCAACCGAATCTCGCATGGCAACTATGTACTCAAGGTCATCGCCACCAATACGCATGGCAAATGGAGCAAACACGTGGCTTCGCTGGAACTCGACGTGCAACCGACGTTCTGGGAAAGCATCTGGGGCAAGTTGCTCATCATCCTCATCATTGCCGGTGTTACGGCTTTGTGTTTCATCACATACAACAAGCAACAGAAGGAACGCATCAACCACGAGATGAACGAGATGAAGAACAGGTTCTTCAGTAAGGCTTCACACAAGCTTCGCACTCCACTCACGCTCATCGGAGGTCCGATAGACGAGGTGTTGGAAAAAGAGGACAACCTCTCTACCGAGAGCCGCAGCCTGCTGCAGATGGTTCAGCGCAATGCCAAGGAGATGCTCAATATGCTCAACAAGATGCTGAAGTTTGACAACGGAAGCGACTTCTATATTGACGAAGGAAGCGATCAGGCATTCGTGTCAAGCGAGAACAACGGCAGCATCAGCGACGAGACAACCAAAGGCTATCTCAAGGAAGTAGAAGAGACAGAAGAGGACGACAAAACTGAACAGGGGGGAAAGGACATCACCATCCTCGTTGTAGAAGACAACCCCGACCTGCGCCAGTTCCTCTTCACCATCCTCAAGACAGACTATAATGTACTGCTTGCCGAAAACGGCAAGGAAGGCTTGGTAATGGCAAGAAACAAGATGCCCGACTTCATCCTTACCGACGTCACCATGCCTGTGATGGACGGTTTCACGATGGTACACTACATCAAGCAGGACACCAACACCGCCCATATTCCTATCATCGTACTGTCGGCTAAAGCCAGTGTGGAAGACCAACTGCGAGGCTTCGAGGAAGGTGTGGACGGTTATCTCACCAAACCGTTCTCGGCCACCTACCTCAAGGGACGCATCGAGGCTGTCATCAATCAGCGTCATGCCCTGCAGCAAGACATGCTGAAACAGATACAACGAGCCGAGGGTGCCGAATTCCATATCACGCACGAATATCCACAGACAGCATCCGGACAGGGCGACAACAGAAGCCCGGCTACTAATAAGCGCATGACGGAAGAGGACGCTCTGACCGAGAAGATCGTACAGTTCATCAATGAGAACATGAGCAATCCCGACCTCAAAATCGATGACATCGCCGTAGCCATGGGTATGAGCCGCAGCGTGCTCTACGGCAAGATCAAGAATGCTGTGGGCATGAAGCCTATCGACTTCGTACGCCACATCCGCATCATGCGTGCCACCGAGTTGCTCTGCAATACCGACGAAACACTTAGCAGCATCGCCTACTCTTTGGGCTTCAGCGATCCTAAGTATTTCTCGAAGGTATTCAAAAAGGAAATGGGTATCATTCCAAGCGAATATAGAGAAAATTCAAAGTAATAACACTTTTTTATACCTGGTGCACGAAAAAAACGAGAATTTACACCTTGATTCTGTACGAAAGCAGTACCTTTGCACCAGTTCTTAGAAAAGTTAAATGATAGTTTAATTCTTGAATACTTCTTTCCTTCAACAACGAAAGGAATATTCAAAGTGATCCGGGGATTGTGAAATTCCCGGATTTTTTATAAAAAAATATCAGTAACTATAGACACATATGAAAGAAAAATCGTATCTTTGCACTCGCTAAAGATACGATAACTGAGATTAAAACTATAAAAAGATACATAAAAAGAAAATGAGAACCGTTTACGAATTCTCTGTCAAGGACAGAAAGGGAAAGGACGTTTCCCTCAAGGAGTATGCCAACGAGGTGCTGCTCATCGTCAACACAGCCACGAAGTGTGGCTTCACCCCACAGTATGAAGAACTGGAAAAGCTCTATGAGAAATATCACTCACAAGGTTTTGAAATCCTCGATTTCCCTTGCAACCAGTTTGGTCAGCAGGCACCCGGTACCGACGAGAGTATTCATCAATTCTGCAAGCTTACTTACGGCACAGAGTTTTCACGCTTCAAGAAGATAAAGGTAAACGGTGATGACGCCGCTCCTCTTTACAAGTTCCTCAAGGAGGTGAAAGGTTTCGCAGGCTGGGACGAGTCACACCCTCTCTACCCTGTCCTCGACAAGATGCTGAGCGAGGCCGACCCCAACTACAAGGAGAGTGCCGACATCAAGTGGAACTTCACCAAGTTCCTCATCAACAAGAAAGGTCAGGTTGTTGCCCGCTTTGAGCCTACCACCAGTTTCGAAGTCATCTCTGCAGCCATCGAAGAATGGCTGAAAGCATAAAACATAAAAATCCCCTGCAGGTTCTAACTTGCAGGGGATTTTTTGTTTTCAAGAATTTAAGAATTTGAGAATTCTAAACTGCAAAATTGTGGATGAATAAGAGTTGTTTGAATTGGGAGGCTAAAGCCACCCATCGCTGCAGATTCGATTTCTTAAATTCTCAAATTCTTGACAATAAAAATATCAATCTTGTTACTGATTAACGCTGTTTTACAATTTCTTGACAATAGAAATATAGTACTTGTTTAATCAAGAAATTACACTTTTGGAACATCCTTGAGGAACTGCTCTATCTCTTCGTCGCTGACAGAATAGTTTTGCAAGTCACCATTGATATAGCTGTCGTATGAAGGCATATCGATGAGACCATGACCAGACAGACAGAAGAGGATGACCTTCTCCTCGCCCTTCTCCTTCGCCTTGAGCGCCTCACGGATAGTGGCAGCGATGGCATGACAGCTCTCTGGAGCAGGAATAATTCCCTCGGTACGGGCAAAGAGCATACCTGCCTGGAACGACTCCAACTGTGGAATGTCCACACCATGCAGATAACCGTCCTTGAGCAACTGCGAGATGATCATACCGGCACCATGATAACGCAGACCACCAGCATGAATGTTGGCAGGCTTGAAGTCATGACCCAGGGTGAACATCGGCAGCAGCGGAGTGTAGCCAGCCTCATCGCCGAAGTCATATTCGAACTTACCCCTTGTCAGCTTAGGACAGCTCTCTGGCTCGGCTGCGATAAACTCAGTGTTCTTCTCTCCGCTCAGATTATGACGCATGAATGGGAAAGCCAGTCCGCCGAAATTGCTTCCGCCACCGAAGCAGGCAATCACCTGATCGGGATATTCGCCAGCCATCTGCATCTGCTTTTCTGCCTCCAGTCCGATGATCGTCTGATGCAGAGCCACATGGTTGAGCACCGAACCCAGTGTGTACTTACAGCCCGGAGTGGTAGTAGCCAGTTCGACAGCCTCGCTGATAGCAGTACCGAGTGAACCAGGATGATGAGGGTCGCGTGTAATGATGTTCTTTCCGGCACGTGTACTCATTGATGGAGAACCCTCCACAGTAGCGCCAAAGGTACGCATGATGCTGGAGCGATAAGGTTTCTGACGCATGGTGATCTTCACCTGATACACAGCCGCCTCCAGTCCGTAGAGTTTGGCTGCATACGACAAGGCTGCGCCCCACTGTCCTGCACCCGTCTCAGTGGTGACGTTGGTGTCGCCCTCCTGCTTGCAGTAGTAGCACTGTGGCAAGGCCGAATTGATCTTATGAGAGCCTAAAGGATTGACACTCTCGTTCTTGAAATAGATGTGGGCAGTAGTACCCAGTGCCTCCTCCAGACCGTAGGCACGCACCAGCGGAGTGGAACGATAGAAGGTGTACTTCTCCTGCACGTCCTCAGGGATGTCGATCCAGGCATGTTCTGTATCGAGCTCCTGCTTGGCACACTCCAGGTTGAACACGTGCGACAAGTCCTCAGCCGTCATGGGCTTGTGGGTCTGCGGATTAAGTGGTGGCAATGGCTTGTTGGGCATTTCTGCCTGAATGTTGTACCACTGTGTAGGAATGTCTTTTTCCTGTAGGATGAACTTTTTCTGTCTCATAATTTTTAAGTTGATATTGATTGTTATTTTTAGTTATTGACTTTTTGCTGGGTTTTAGAAGTTATCTTTTGGGGAAGTTAAAGAAGTTAAAGAAGTTAAAGAAGTTATCACTCCCTTCGGTCGTTAGAAGTTAAAGCCAACAGCTTTTTGCAGAATATTTAGCTGTAAAGCATATGGCTTTAACTTCTTTAACTTCCCATTTCTGAAAAGTTCGTTGAGCTTTTATTTTCCTGCCTCTTCCTTGGTAGCCTTCATGATGACTTCCAGGTGGTTGCCTGGCTTGAGGACGATATTCTTAAGGAAGTCGCCTATAGCCTTACCGTCGACGCTGCTTACTGTCTTCACATAATCGGTGTGCAGGTCGATGCCGTTGATGACATAGTTGCGCAGGATGCCAGTCCAGTAGCCATTGGTCTTGGCGTCTACCGAAGCCTGCTTGGTCAGAATCTCCTTGATCTTCTGCAGGTCGCTGGCGTTAGGCTGCTCTACGGTATTCTTCAGGCCAGAGAAGAAGTAAGGCAGAGCCTCGTCGAGCTTCTCGGGGTTGAGCTGTGCGCTGCCGATCAGGCTGAGTGCCAGCTGTCCGTCCCAGTCGAGCTCCATGCTTGCCTCGGCTCCTGCATGGTAGGCTGCACTCAGCTTCTCGCGTATGTTGCGCAGATAGTCCATTTGGAGCAATCGTGCAGAGATGTCGGCGAGCACGCTTGTCTGCAGGGTGTAAGGAGTCTTGGCATACCATATCTCGGTCACCTGCGACATTGGGTTCTCCATGCTCTTGGTGAAGATGTTTTTCACCTCGCCAGTAGCTACAGGGATGGCCTTGTTCTTCAGCTTGGCGCCCTTGGTTGGGATAGAGGCGATGTACTGCTCGATGAGTGGCAGGAGAGTAGCCTCGTCGAAGTTGCCCACGAAGAAGAAGGTGAAGTCCTTGGCATTGGTGAACATCTGCTTGCCCAGTTCGAGCACGCGGTCGTAGTTGACAGCATCGAGGTCTTCGGTCTTAGGGATGCGTGCCATCTTGTTGCCCATGTAGATAGTGCTCTGCAGCGAATCCTGGTAAACCATCTCTGGGTTCTTGCTCTGGTTGGCAAGAGCGGTCTTGATGGTGCTCAGGAGGTTGGCAGCCGATTTCTCGTCCTTGCTCAGCGCTGTCATCTTGAGGTAGATGAGCTGCATGAGGGTTTCGATGTCCTTAGGAGTAGAGTTGCCTGAGAGTCCATGCTTGAAAGGAGTGATGGTGTAAGCCACGCTTGCCTGCTTGCCTGCGAGGGCTTTCTCGAGGTCGTTGCTTGAGAACTGGCCCAGACCGCTGGCGTTGAGCAGCATGCCGCCCATGAAGGCGAAGGTGTAGTCGGCCTTGTCGAGTGCTGCGTAACCTACGTTGGCTGTGGCAGCAAACTGTATCTCGTTGTCCTTGTAGTCGGTCTTCTTCAGTACCACCTTGGCACCGTTGGAGAGGGTGAGGGTCTTGAATCCCAGCTTCTTGTCTTTTGCTGTGCTCTTGATCTTGCCAGCCTTAGGCTTCTGGGCGATGAGAGGCTCCTGCTTCACATTGTCCACATAGGCCTCGAGCTTCTCGCCGCGCACCTGCTTCACGATGTCGGCAAGCTCCTGCTCGGTGGGATAAACAGCACCGTCGGCCTCGCGCATCATGACGAGTGACACCAGGTTGGTGTCGGTTTCGCAAATCAACTGCTTGGCGTACTGGTTGACGGCCTCTACAGGGATGTGAGGCACCAGCATCTGATAGATCTGATATTCGTCCTCTACCGAAGGGATAGGCTCGTTGCTGGTGAAGTTGTCCACATATTGAGTGGTGAACTGTTCGTTCTTCATCTTGTCGCGATTGGTGTAAACCTTCTCCATCTGGCTCATAAACTCATCCTTGGCACGCTGATACTCAGTGGCGGTGAAGCCGAAGTCGTGTGCACGCTTCAGTTCGCGCATCACGGCGGCATAAGCCTCCTTCATCTGTCCGTCCTTGGCAGCGCCGAAGGAAGTGAGCGCCTCCTTGGTGCTGGAGAGCAGATAGTCGCCAATGCTGGTTCCTGCCTGCAGATAAGGGCAGTCGGGCTCCTGCGATTTCTCGCTGAAGCGGGCATTCATCATGCTGGCAAAGATGTTGTCCATATAGCCTTTGAGCAGATAGTCGACACCGTTTTTCAGCGAGTCGGGTGTGGCTTCGTGCTTCATGAAGATCTGGAAGATGCCCATCTGCTGCTCCTTGTCCTTGTCTACCACGTAGATGCCCTGGTTGTTGTCGGGCACTTCCACGGGCACTACCTTGGCAGCGTTGGCTGGCACCTTGATGCCTCCGAAGAGTTTCTTGATTTGTGCCTCGATATGGTCTACGTCCACGTCGCCGACGATGATGATAGCCTGGTTGTCTGGGCGATACCACTTGCGGTAATAGGCGCGCAGGGTCTCTGGGTCGCAGCCGTCGACGACGCTCATCAGTCCGATAGGCATGCGGTAGCCATACTTACAGCCAGGGTAGAGCTTAGGAAGGGCACGCTCCAGTATGCGCTGCTGTCCCACCATGCGCATACGGTACTCATTGTGCACCACGTCGCGCTCGTCGTTGATGGCTTCCTTGGTGAGAGAGATGCCGTTGCTCCAGTCTTTCAGGATGAGCATACATGAGTCTACTGCCGACACGCGTGTGGTGGGCACGTCGGTGAAGTAGTACACGGTTTTCTCAATAGAGGTGTAGGCATTGAGGTTGCGGCCATATTCCACACCGATGCTCTGCAGGTATTCCTGAAGGCTGTTGCCCTGGAAGTGCTCAGAGCCATTGAAGGCGAGGTGCTCCAAGAGGTGAGCCAGACCGCGCTGGTCGTCGTTTTCGTTGATAGAGCCTACTTTCTGTGCGATGTAGAAGCTGGCTACATGCTCAGGGAAACTGTTGTGTCGGATGTAATAAGTCAGACCATTGTCCAAATGGCCTATTCTCACATCTTTGTCTACCGGGATAGGTGGCATCATCTGAGCCATGGTCTGTCCGGCAGTAAGCAGCACGATGGCTGCAGCAAAAAACTTTTTAAGTTTCATAATAGCTGATGTTGGTTTATATATAATAATGTGTATTTATTCTTCTTTCATAAACTTGATGCTGCAAAAGTAGCACATTTCTAACGACAAAGCAAGCATTTGGGAAGTTTTTTCCCAAAATGCCTGCATTCTTAACATTAAACTAACATTCCACTAACATAACCTAACATTAGGTTCTGTTTTTCAGCCCTTCGCTTTCAGAAAACTGTTCATCCAGCTGCCACGATAGAGGCGGATGAGGAACAGGATGCCGCGGAAAGTCAGTTCGGTGGCCATGGCTATCCATACACCTTCCAGGCCGAAGCGCTGCGAGAGGGCATAGGCCAGGGTGAGGCGCACCAACCACATTGTTCCCAGGTTGATGGCGGCAGGCTTGAAGGTGTCGCCGGCTCCCACGCAGACACAATAGGTCACGATGCTGGCAGCAAAGAACGGTTCGGCAAAAGCCTCTATGCGAAGACAGCGTGTGCCTAAGTCGCAGATGGCATCGACGGGAGAGAGTACTGCCATCATGCCCGGTGCAAAGAGATACATGACAACACCCATCACAGCCATTACGCCCATGCCGAGACCCACCGTCATGTAGGCAAAATTGCGGCACAAGTCGATGCGGCCAGCGCCATGGGTCTGACCGACGAGCGTGGTGGCGGCATCGCCTATTCCGTAGCCAGGCATATAGCACAGGCTTTCGGCGGTGATGGCAAATGAGTGGGCGGCAATGGCGATGTTGCCCAATGGCGCCACTATCATGGTGCTGACAATCTGTGCACCGCTCATCAGGATGTTCTGTATGGCCAAGGGAATGCTTATCTTGAAGGCATTGCGCACGTATTCTCGTACCCAGCAGAAGCGAATCTTGTCCTGACGCAGGTTGAGAATCTTGTTGTGGCAGGCTGCCTGCCAAAGGTTGGGCAGCGAGATGCAGACATAAGCCAGGGCGGTTCCGAAGGCTGCGCCCACCACGCCCATGTGCAGCACATAGATGAAGATGTAGTTGAACACGACGTCGCACAGGCAGATCAGAATTGCCATGACGCTGGGCGTGTGCATGTTGCCTGCGGCCTTGAGCATCATGCCCGACATGTGGTACAGGTAGACAAAGGGCAGCACGAGGCTGTAGACCAGGAAATAGGCCGATGACTTGTCGACAATGTCATCGCCTCCGCCCAACCAGTGGGGCAGGGGAGAATGAATGCCCACGCCGATGAGGGCTATCAGGGTGCTGAAGATGATGCCGCAGAGCAGCGAGTGGCGAAACACCTGGCGGGCTTTGCCGAAGTCGTTGGCTCCGATGAAGTGGGCTACCTGCACTGAGAAACCAGTGGCAAAGGCACTCAGCAGGCTGCCGATAAGCCAGGTGGTGGACTCGATGAGTCCGATGCTCGCTGAAGCCTCTGCACCCAAATGTCCCACCATAGAGGCATCGATAAAGAACATCATGACGGTGGAAATTTGTGCCAGCATGGAGGGAATACTCAAGCCTACGATGAGGTTCAGTTTCTCACCGCGGTGCATGGAGCGTCCTGCCCGTATCGATTCCATCAGATATTCTGTCTTTTTGCTATATAACATAATGTTTGTACTGCCATTTATTGTTTTCTGTTGAACTGCCCGATAGTATGTAGGAACAGTCAAAGCGAGAAAATGGCGATTCCTCCTAAAAGGAATCGCCATTTTTATGATTTGAATGTTAAATTTCTATTTATCCCAAAATACAAGATTTAAACAAAATCTCTATCTATTGGGTTGAATTCAGCGGATAAGAAAAAGAGAATCTTGAAAACTCTTTTCTATATCCTGACTTCATTCACTTTTCGTCGTCCTTGAATAACAATCTCTTATTTACCTTTAGATTCTAATACCTGTCGTCCTTGAATAACAATCTCTTGTTAACTTTAGATTCTAATACCTGTCGTCCTTGAATAACAATCTCTTGTTTACCTAAAACTAATAACCTATCACAATCAATTACCTAACTAAAAACCTAAAGCTTATAATTCTGGTGCAAAGGTACTACTATTCTTGAAATCTGCAATACTTTTGCGTATATTTTTGCATGAAAATAACATTTTTTTTGCTTATAAGCCCCAAATGTGTGCGAACACATACACTTGTTTATTCTTTGAAACATATTTTTAGATTTCGGATTTCAGGAGTTTCTTAAGGAGTTAAGGAGTTTTTTCAGGAGTTAAGGAGTTAAAGGAGTTAAGGAGTTAAGACAACAGCTTTGTGGGCTTGTGAATTTTAACATTAAACATTCCCTCAAGGCTATTGTCTTAACTCCTCAGCGACCGAAGGGAGCGATAACTCCTTTAACTCCTTAACTCCCGAAGAAACTTCCAAAGAAACTCCCGAAGAAACTCCTCCGAGTTGATGGGGAAAATAAAAAAGTCCTGTGCCGAAGAAGCACAGGACTTTCTGTATGGAGGAATAGAATTATTTCTTAATCCATTTGCCATCGGTGTACCAACCCTTGAGCACAATCTCGAATTTGAGCATTGAGTAAGCAGGTATGGTGGAACTGCTGCTCTGGCTGGAACCATAGCCGAGAGTGTAAGGCATGTAAACCATCCAGTGGTCGCCGATATGAGTCATTTTCATCAGGGCAGTGGCAAATCCGTCGACAACGCCCTTCACAATGAAATTGCTGGTCTGAGCCTTGTCGACATCATAGTCGCCAGTGAAATTGCTGTCGAAGACATAGTCGTTCTTCAGCATGCCCTTGTAGCTGACCATCACCGAGTCGGTGTAGAGAGGGCGCACGGCAGAACCTTCGCCCTGCTGCATCACCTGCACCACGATATTGTCTTCCTGTTCATTGAAGGTAGGAGTGACAGGCTGGTTGTTGAGATCCGTATTTCCCGTCTGGTTCTCCATACTCCAATTGCGGTAGACGTGCCATCCGTTGGCTTCTCCCTCCTGCTTGGCCTTGACGAGAATCTCGGCAAAAGCCGTCTCGTTCTTTGCCTGCCAGTCGTCGTACTCGGATTCGGTGTTTTCGTCAGTCTCGCTGCATGATGCCAGCACAAGAGCCGACATCATGAGCAGAAACAGATATTTCAAATTCTTCAAATTCATCTATGTGTATTTGATTTTTTCCGTGGTTCGTTTAGAAGTTCTTGATCTCCGCGCCAAGCTTCTTCAGTACGCTCGTGATGCTCACACGGTCCTCGATGATGCCGCGAAGCTCGCTTATGGCAACACGCTCCTGCTTCATCGTGTCACGATAACGCAGAGTAACCTTGTGGTCGTTAGGAGTTTCGTGGTCTACGGTGATACAGAACGGAGTACCGATGGCATCCTGACGACGGTAGCGCTTGCCGATAGAGTCCTTAGGATCGCCATAGTGGGTGTTGAAGTGGAACTTCAGCTCGTCAACGATCTCGTGAGCCAACTCGGGCAGGCCGTCCTTCTTGTCGAGTGGGAATACGGCACACTTTACAGGAGCCAATGCCTCAGGCAACTTCAGAACCACGCGGCTCTCGCCGTTCTCGAGCTTCTCCTCGCAGTAAGAGTGGCACATCACGCTGAGGAACATACGGTCTACACCGATAGAAGTCTCTACATCGTAAGGCACGTAGCTCTCGTTCTTCTCAGGATCGAAGTACTTGATAGAACGGCCGCTGAACTTCTCGTGCTGAGAAAGGTCGAAGTTGGTACGGCTGTGAATGCCCTCTACCTCCTTGAAGCCAAATGGCATCTTGAACTCGATGTCGGTAGCAGCGTTGGCATAGTGGGCCAGCTTCTCGTGGTCGTGGTAGCGATAGTTCTCGTTGCCCATGCCGAGTGCCTCGTGCCATGCCAGACGAACCTTCTTCCAGTACTCAAACCACTTCATCTCGGTGCCAGGCTGGCAGAAGAACTGCATCTCCATCTGCTCGAACTCGCGCATACGGAATACGAACTGGCGAGCCACAACCTCGTTGCGGAAAGCCTTACCTATCTGGCAGATACCGAAAGGAAGCTTCATGCGGCCTGTCTTCTGAACGCTCAGGTAGTCGACAAAGATACCCTGGGCTGTCTCAGGACGCAGATAAACCTTGCTGGTAGCATCGCTCGCTGCACCCATCTGGGTAGAGAACATCAGGTTGAACTGACGAACGTCTGTCCAGTTCTTGGTGCCGCTGATAGGGCATACGATGCCCTCGTCCTCGATGATCTGCTTCAGCATCTCGAGGTTAGGACCCTGCATGGCCTTGGTGTAGCGGGCATGAAGGTCGTCGAACTTCTTCTGATTCTCCAAGACGCGAGGATTGGTGGCGCGGAACTGAGCCTCGTCGAAGCTGTCGCCGAAGCGCTTCTTAGCCTTGGCGATCTCCTTGGCGATCTTCTCCTCGTATTTGGCCATGTGGTCCTCGATGAGCACATCGGCGCGATAACGCTTCTTCGAGTCGCGGTTGTCGATCAATGGATCATTGAACGCATCCACGTGACCTGAAGCCTTCCAAACAGTAGGGTGCATAAAGATGGCTGCGTCGAGACCCACAATGTTCTCGTGCAGCAATACCATGCTCTGCCACCAGTACTGCTTGATATTGTTTTTCAGCTCGACACCGTTCTGACCATAGTCGTAAACGGCTGCCAAACCATCATAAATTTCGCTACTTGGAAACACGAAGCCATACTCTTTGCAATGGCTTACAATCTTCTTAAAAACATCTTCTTGTGCCATGATGAAATCTTATATTTTTCAAATTTTCGGCAAAGATACGCCTTTTTCTCGAATTTTCTTTGTATTTTTGCCTAAAATATATAAAATAAGTATTAAAAGCTATCTATGAGCGACGAAATTAAAGACAAAGACGAACTTCAGAAGGGTGGTGAGCCACAAGATTTGGATGCGGCTGAACAGCATTCCGACTACAAGCCTGTCAACAGGTTTGATGCTTCGGCGGTGCGCCATCTTAGCGGAATGTACCAGAACTGGTTCCTCGACTATGCCTCCTATGTAATTCTCGAGCGTGCCGTGCCTCATATCGAGGACGGACTGAAGCCCGTGCAGCGACGCATACTGCACTCGATGAAGAGAATGGACGACGGAAGATACAACAAGGTGGCGAATATCGTGGGACACACCATGCAGTTTCACCCGCATGGTGACGCCTCTATCGGCGACGCACTCGTACAGATGGGACAGAAAGACCTGCTCATCGACACACAGGGAAACTGGGGAAATATCCTCACCGGCGACCGTGCGGCGGCTTCACGATACATAGAGGCGCGTCTGTCCAAGTTCGCGCTCGACGTGGTGTTTAATCCCAAAACAACCGACTGGCAGCTCTCCTATGACGGCCGCAACAAGGAGCCTATTACGCTCCCCGCCAAGTTCCCCTTGCTGCTGGCACAGGGAGCAGAGGGCATCGCCGTAGGTCTGAGCAGCAAGGTGCTGCCACACAACTTCAATGAGCTTTGCGATGCTGCCGTACACTATCTCAAGGGCGAGCCTTTCACCATCTATCCCGACTTCCCTACGGGTGGAGCCATCGATGTGGGCAAGTATAACGACGGACAGCGTGGAGGCGTGCTGAAGGTGCGCGCCAAGATAGACAAACTCGACAACAAGACGCTTGTCATCACCGAGATTCCTTTCAGCAAGACCACCGGAAGCCTCATCGACTCCATCACCAAGGCGGTGGAGAAGGGAAAGATAAAGGCCAGAAAGATAGAGGACGTTACCTCTGCCAACGTGGAAATTCTCGTCCATCTGGCTCCCGGAACCTCTTCCGACAAGACCATGGACGCACTCTATGCCTTCAGCGACTGCGAGATCAACATCTCGCCCAACTGCTGTGTCATCGAGGACAATAAGCCTTGCTTCCTCACCGTGAGCGATGTGCTGCGCCACAGCGTAGACCGCACCATGGGACTGCTGCGCAAGGAGCTGATGCTGCGCAAGGGTGAACTGGAGGAACAGCTCTTCTTCTCCTCGCTCGAGCGTATCTTCATCGAGGAGCGCATCTACAAGGAGCGCAAGTTCGAGCAGAGCAAGAGTCAGGACGAGGTTGTGGCCTTTATCGCCTCGAAGCTGGAGCCTTTCAAGGACAAACTCTTCACAGCCGTAGTTGACGGAAAAGGCAAGGTGGAGTATGCATTCCACAGAGAGATAACGCGCGAGGACATTCTGAAACTCCTTGAAATCAAAATGCAGCGCATCCTAAAATATAATAAGGACAAGGCCGACGACCTCTTGCTGAAAATCAAAGCCGAACTGTCGGAGATAGAGAACGACCTCGCCCACATGACTGATGTCACTATCAACTGGTTTGAATATCTCAAGACCAAGTATGGCAAGGCGCATCCACGACGCACCGAGATAAGAAACTTCGACACTATCGAGGTGACCAAGGTGGTGGAGGCCAATCAGAAACTCTACATCAACCGACAGGAAGGATTCGTGGGTACAGGACTGAAGAAGGATGAGCTGGTGTGCAACTGCTCCGACCTCGACGATATCATCATCTTCTATAAGGACGGAAAGTTCAAGGTGACCAAGGTGGCCGACAAGATCTTCGTGGGAAAGAACATCCTTCATGTGCAGGTGTTCAAGAAGAACGATAAGCGAACCATCTACAACTGTGTGTATCGCGACGGCAAGCAGGGCGAATACTTCATCAAGCGATTCAACGTGACGTCGATGACACGCGACAAGATGTACGACATCACGCAGGGAACGCCCGGAAGCCGTGTCATCTACTTCACGGCCAATCCCAACGGTGAGGCTGAAATCATCAAGATAACACTGGATCCAGACCTCTCGAAGAAGCGACAGAGCATCTTTATCGAGAAAGACTTCTCGGATATTATCATCAAGGGACGTGCCGCCAAGGGCAATCTGCTCACCAGGCGAACCATCCGTCGCATTGGTCTGAAGAGTCATGGACACAGTACCTTGGGAGGAAGAAAGGTGTGGTTCGATCCTGATGTCAACCGTATCAATTACGACGAGAACGGACGTTTCCTCGGCGAGTTTAATGACGATGAATATATCTTGGTGGTTCTCGACAATGGCGAGTTCTATATCACCAACTTCGACCCCAACAACCACTATGAGGACAATATCCTGCGACTGGAAAAGTGGGACGAGCATAAGATATGGACTGCCGTCCTCTATGATGCCGACAACGAAGGCTATCCTTACATCAAGCGATTCACCATGGATGCTGCCAAGCGCCATCAGAGCTTCCTTGGCGAGAATGTCAACAGCAAGCTGATTCTCCTTACCGATACAGTTTATCCTCGTATCAAGGTGACTTATGGAGGTGTGGATGCTGTGCGTCCTGCCGAGGAAATCGACGCCGAGCAGTTTATCGCACAGAAGAGTTTCAAGGCTAAGGGAAAACGACTCTCTACCTGGAACATAGGTTCTATAGAGGAAATAGAGCCGACCCGTTTCCCAGAGCCTGCAGATACAGCCGATGCTGCCGACGCAGCCGAGGGCGATGCTGCCGACGGCACTGTGTCGTCTCGGATAAAGGCAAAATCATCCGACGAGAACCTCGACCCTGATGCCGGCAAGAGCCAGCAACAGATTATCGATGAGCTGACAGGACAGACAAGCCTCTTCGACGATAAGAACTTTACTGCGGAAGACGAAAAAGACCGCGACTGGCTGAAGGATCAATAGGGGAGTTACTTCAGAAGTTAAAGAAGAAACTTCCTTCCCCATAAAGAAAGCCGCCCCAGAAGCTTAAAGCTATCTGTGGCGGCTTAAAAGAAAAGATTTACCCTGTATTATTACTCAATAGTAATCAAAACTCTGCGGCATTCCTCCTTTGGACAGCCGTTGCTGTCGCCAATGGCCTTCTCCAACTTGATGTCGAAGTCCTTGATGCCTTGTTTCTTCAGGAAGTTGACAACATTGTTCAGACGACCCTCGCTGAGTTTGTAGTTCTTTGAAGAAACTCCGTCCGACGAAGCCTCACCGATGATGGTAAGCTTGTAGTCGCCCTGTTCCTTCAGGGTGTTGATAAACTTCTTCAAGCGAAGTCTTTCCTGAGTCGTGATGTTGGTCTTGTCTACGTTGAAGAATACCTCGTAAGACTTCACCTTCTTCGACTTCTCGCAGTCGTCGAGCAATGACTGCAGTTCGGCATTGTCCTTGCGGCAAGCCTTCAGACTCTCAGACAATCCGTCGTATGCACGCTGCTTTTCAGCCAATTGCTTTTCGTAGGCTTCCTTCATTTCGGCCTGATCTCTCAGAGCCTTGTAGTAGCGGGCCTTGTTGCTTGGCATCACCTTGCTGACGAAGTTGAAGCGAAGAACCACTCCTGCACTGTACATTCCCTTAGGAGTCAAGTCCTTGTTGAGAGGCAGATAGCTGTATCTGCCGAATACACCTGCTGTCCAGCGAGAGGAAAGGTCGTATTCCAACGACAGGGTTGCCGGGATATACATCGCGTCAACATGTTCGTTGAAAGCATGACTCTTCATGTAGTTGTGGGTGTAGACGTTGTAGTATCCTTCACCCTTGGCAACAGCCATCTCTCTGAAAGAGAAGGTAGTGGAGTTGCGGCTCCATCCACGCAGATAACCGACACCGACTCCCAACCAGAGGTTGAGCTGCTGAGCCTTGCGGTTGTGCCAGAACTCCATGATGTTGAAGTCTACATTCAGGTCGGCCATGGCGTACTGCATGGTATAGCGGTTCTGGAATCTGTCCATCTTGGTCTCCAAGGTCGTAGGATAGGTCTTTCCTGTAGAAGGATCTTTTATCTCATAATCCTTGTTCGTTGTGGTAGAGAGCATGCCCTTGTCTGTCGACCTGAGCATGTCGTACTCTAAGTTCAAACCCAGTCTTACCCAGGGCTTGATATTGTATTTCACTCCGACACCTCCGAAGGGCATGATGTGCTTTCTTTTAGCTATCTCGTCCATACCCCTCATGCCATGATACAGAGTTCCTCCTCCCTGGATGTAAACCGACCAAGTGTGAGTACGGACCGTATCATTGTAAGTCTGGGCTTGAAGTGTGGTAGCCGTCGCTATGACGGCCGCCACTATAGTTAAACGTTTCATTTTCATAATCTCCAAGCTTTAAGTTTCTACTCCGGCCAAGTATATTCTGGTATGCTGGTTACTGTCCCATTTGGCTCAAGATAAATGTTGCACTTCACAAGAGAGGTGATGATGCCATTATTGTATGTTTTGAATGCCATTTCTACCTCCTTAGCAAAAAACGACTTGATAGATTTTCCTTCAGAATCAATGTAATATATCTTCTCTATCTTTCTGTCAGAGGAAGTAAAACGATATGAAATTTCAGAAATAACCTTAGTCACTCGTATTACCTGCTTGCCATTTGCCAAATCCATTGGTTGGAGAGTTCCTGCAGCTAATGTAGCAGAGCCTTTTCCTATTTTTTCTGCCCAAACCATGGTGGATACATTCTCCAATTCATTATTACGTATAGCGTATGCGGCAGAATAGGTAAGAGATGGTTCTTCTGCTACAGTCAGCATATTGGCAATGACTCTACGGAGATCAGTAGAATTGATTACATCCCACAAACGTGGATCTACATAGATGGAAGAGTTGTCGCCTGGATTCTTATAGATACCATTGTCAGCCAGCATCTTTTTCAAGAGGTCAATCTGCGTCTTGGCGTTTGCGTCCTGCTTATTCTCCAGTGACTTGATGGCATTTTCGATAGCAGTCTTCAATTCACCATTGGAAGTAACTACGGAAGCAGTACCATCTTTTATAGCCTTGTTGAGTTCTGCGGTTTGCTTTTTGATAGCATTTACGACACCTACTATCTTCAAGCCGATTTGCTCGGTATTGTTGTTAATGGCACCCTTGATTTCACCACCTTGGGTAGTAATGGCCTTGCTGATAACCTTGCCGTTCTTGTTGATAGCAGCAGCAACTACCACTCCGTTTTTGTCGATAGCGGTAACGATTTTGCCTCCCTGCTCATCTACAGCATCCTTCAGGCTCTTGAGATTGTCCTTCATGCTGCCTTCCATGTTGACGATAGCTGTCGTGTTGTCGGCAAGTTTGACAGACAATTCACCAGACATCTTATTGATGCTGTTCTCCACAGTCTTGAAGCCAGATACTAAGTTCTCGTTGAGCGTCTTTAAGGTAGTGTTCAGTGTCGTCAACTGAGCGTTTGCGTTTTGCAACTCAGTGTTGGTACCTTGCAACTGGGTGTCGATGGCTGTTAAGCGCAAGTCGAGCGTCTTGTTGATCTTCGATTCCTGTGCTGTCACCATTGCCAAACCACTAAAGATGGTGGTGTTGATAGCATCCAACTTGGAACTCAACAAGGCATTCTGACTCGCAAGAATAAAATTCAATGTATTGATGCTACCTACAATCTCTGCTGCTATCAGTTTACCAGACTTCGTGATAGTCGTGCGCAGCAACTTACCTTGCTTCTTGATAGCTTCTGTTTGTGTACCGATGGCATCAGTTTGTGTACCGATGGCTGTGACAATCTTGTTGCCCTTGTCGTCCACGGTCTCGTTCAATTTGTTGAAGCCATTCAAAATTGTCGTATTGAGAGTACCCAAACTTGCTTGTGTATTTGTATCTAAGGTCTTGATGGCACCTGTGTTCTTGTCAATCTCCACCTTGATATTTGCCAAACCTGTAGAAAGAGCAGTGGTGAGTGCTTCAAATCGGCTACTCAAAGATGCTGTCTGATCGTTGATAGCCTGGGCGAGCTTGTTAGTTTGAGCCACAATTGTTGCACTGAGAAGTTTCTGCTGCTTGTCAAGTTCCAGACGGAGCAAGTTGCCGTTGCTGTCCAATGCTGTGATGATTTTACCACCTGTGTCAGAAATCTCTGTCTTGATAGCCTGGAATCCAGAAATCAAAGTTTCGTCAATCTTACCCAAGGACACGTTGATACCGTTGAGGCTTACCTGTGTATTCTTGTCGAGCAACGTGATGGCACCTGTGTTCTTATCTACGCTGACCACTACATTCTTCAGACCAGTCTCCACTACGGTACTCAAGGCTTCAATGCGCTTGTCCAAAGTGCTGGTTTGGTCATTGATGGCAGCGATGAGCTTGGTTGTCTGACCTACGATAGTGGCACTGAGAGCCTCCTGCTGCTTGCCCAATTCAACACGGAGCAAGTTGCCGTTGTTGTCCAATGCGTAGATGACATCATTGCCTGTCGTAGAAATCTGCTCTTTGAGCAACTTAAAGCCATTTGTTAACGAACCGTTAATCTTTTCAAGGCTTGCATTTGTATTCTTATCCAACAAGGTGATGGCGCCTGTATTCTTATCTACGCTGACCTTCACATCGGTAAAGCCAGCCTTCAAGGAAGCGTCCAAGATGGCGAAGCGCTCCTCCAACGACTTCGTCTGGTCGTTGATGGCCTTCACGATGGCATCCGTTGAGTTCAACAAAGAGGTAGAGAGCAACTTGCCAGTCTCGTCAATCTGGAGACGCAGCAACTCGCCGTTGTTGTTCATGGCAACGACAATGCTCTTGCCCTGTTCGTCAATTTTGCCAGAAAGAGTAGTGAATCCATTGAATATGGAGGTGTTCACGTCCTTCAATCCTTGCTCTGTCTTCTCGCTGAGAACTTTGATGGCACCCGTGTTGGAGTCAATGGCAAGTTTGATATCTACCATATTGCTCTTCAGCAGTTGATTGAGAGCATCAAATCGCTCTTTCAGCGTCTTGTTTAAGTTATTGACTGCATCTACCAGTGCTGAGTAGTCATTGATAAATGTGTTTCCACCATAATCGACAGTAGGTTCAGTTACGTCCGTACATGCCGACAAGCTCAAGGCTGCTATGAGCAACATAGGATAAAACTTCTTTTTCATAATTAATTTAGTTTTTAAGCTCCACTTTTCCTTATATACCTTTTAAATATATCTAAAGTTTCCCACCTCATATAAAGTGGGATAAAATAACAGTTTCTCGATAATTT
>OIXA01001567.1_pt1 | contig 28550 bp, 18 predicted proteins | sample 1587721 | NCBI WGS metagenome assembly OIXA01 (sample SAMEA3888900, study PRJEB22519) | human gut metagenome | biome: human gut; feature: human-associated habitat; material: faeces | place: Denmark | collected 2013
ACTCCATCCGACAGACAAACAGCACCCCACGAAGCCTCCCCATCAATCAACTTCACGTTAGAATAATTAAAACGACTTTGATCCGATGAGTACACCATTTTAGTCAACGGACTCATTAACTCAAACTTCTTCCACTGACACATAACGCCTGACTCCTCCGGTTTATCCGTGATAACAGAAAACAAATTAAACATCTCCCCCCTGCCATATGGATAATAATAAGTAATATAATTACCCAGACATTGAGCCATTCCCTCTAAACGTTTTCCCGTTTCCTTATAATAAGCATCCCGTGTCTTCAATATGCTATTCCCCATATATTCAACAGCACCCAATGCAGCGTGCCCATTCTCATTATGCAGAATCATCCACGCCCCATCATACGGTTTTACAAGTTTTATCTTCACATTAAAAGGATAATTAATTTCGGTCAACTTATCGTACACGTTCAATCTGAAATAATGTTCGTACTCCAAATCCGGATCATCCGGAACAATATGGAATCGTAACGTATCAATTCGGCTAATCGTATCGTTATCATCGTGTCCTTCAATAAACTCATTAATCACGGAATGTACCCACATAAACTCCAAATTATCCCTATTCTTTTGCAAAGATTGACTTAACTCGGGAATGATACACACGGTCGTGTCCCCATCCAAACGATACGAATAAACATCATCCAAAAGAACTGTAATCGTGTTAATTTCCTCGTAATCATAATTTCCTTTATCGTCATAACAAGCCGCTAAAAGAAAAACAATCAAAATATAGAATACCTGTTTCATAACTTTCATCATTAATTACATTATCACATCATTTCGGATAAATCAGGAAATTCAATCCATTCACCCGTATTCTCATCCAGTAAAGGCGGATTAGAAGAATCGGCCTTATACTCTTCCAGTGATTCATACAACACATTTCCCATAAGAGCTTCAAAAAAACTGTCTTCATTATAATACCAGTTCATGAAACTCACACATCCTAACATCGTTATCATGTAACGCATTTTCGTTTCACTCCACTCCCCGAAAAAGAACACTGGTTCATATTCCCAATCCTCTTGCGTAATTCCCCATAATTCCATGGAAACCTTATCCTCTGCCTTCAAATTAAACACCTGTCTTTCCCGCGTTCCAGCTTCAAAATCCGATTGCGAATAATCAAACATTAATTTCGTCGTGTAAGTAATATTTCTTGTTGCCGGACGTTTTACAATCACCCTAAACGTAGCAACAGCCGTATCTGCCGGGACATAATACTCTTCCGGAAAAATCACCTCCAATGCATTTTCCGCAGGAGCCTCAGACTTCAACACCACTTTCCGTGGGTAATTCACAATCTCTCCCATTATCTTTACCCCTACAATCACCGTATCTTGCAACAAAGAATCACCCTGAACATTCATTCCAAAATTCCTTTCCCATTCCAAGTACTTCTCATCATCACTCCAATAATATTTACTTCCGTTCAAGTATCGTCCCCTGAAATTAATCTCGCCCCCTTCCCCAAATTCCACCATATCATATTTTTCACAACTCGAAAAAAATGCAAGCAAAATCATCAACAACCCTATATTTTTATTCTTTTTCATAACATCCATTTTACGTTATAACCATTATTCATCGTATCAATTAGTCATTCCGAATAACTCCTCGTTTTCCGGCCAAGTGAACATATAATTTTTCTCAACCATCCTTTCCACCGGACAATGCAAGAAAGTTGTGTAACCATGCCGCTTGTAGAAAAAGAATAATTGTCCTTCCCCGTAGAACTCTTTGCGATACTCTTTCTCTATCTCATTCAAACGCGTAGCTTCCGTTAAACCCGTGGGATCAACACCCCTAGCCTCACGCACCGCATTCAGATAACCTGCAGCAGTTTGGGCATCCGCTGCACACTCGGCCAGAACGTAATACATCTCTGCCAAACGAATCAACACCACCGTTCCTTCTGTAGAAGACCACATGTTCTCCTGTCTATATTTCCGGGTTGTTATCCCGTTTAAAGCAAAGTCAAAACTAACCCCTTCCCGTATTCTAAAATCATTCGTACCATCATGAGTGACATCAAACATTTCGTACAAAAAATTCATCGTCGAAACATAATAAGAACCGTTAGTCCCGAATTCCTCTTTCACCTGTAAATCAAAATCATCCACGTATATCGAAAACACAATCTCCTTCGAACGTTGCAAATCAGCTACATCGGCCACGAAATCAAATTGTTTGCTATCGATCACCTGTTTCGCATAATTAGCCGCCTCGATTTTATTTCCCGCATACAAGTATACCCTAGCCAATAAAGCTTTCACCGCATACAAGTTCATACGTTTATGACGATAAACCAAAAAACGGTCACTTGTCATACTCTGCTCTTCATACTCATCTTTCGGGAAATCAAAGTTTAACGGATCAGTATTAGTCAACAATATTTCAGCTTGTTTCAAATCGCCATTCTTCAAAGCTACAGCACCCAAGTTGTTTTGAACAACCGGATTGTTAGCTGACATTGAGTTAGCTTTATTGAAATTAGACTGAGCTGCAGCAATATTACCCATTTCAAATTGAACCATACCTGCATCGTTGAAACCTCTCCAGTCATTCGGGAATTGTCTCATGCAAGTTTCATAGATAGCCAATTTGTCATTGTTGTTATCGAATAAAGTCGCAGAATAAAGCAATTCCTCAACATTCAATTCAGCAGGACTTGATTTAGCTAAAGCTTTCAATTCATCATCTGATTTACCAATCAACTCGGTATTTACAACAAACAAAGATCTTCTTAATTTCGGAAGGATTTGATCAGCAACAACCGCAAAAGCAGAAGCGATATTTCTGATTTCTCTCTCTCTTACTTCAGGATCAGAATGCATAGACAATACGCGAAGAATCAATTCTTTATCTTGGATATTTGATTCTTCCATAGCTTTCTTGAATCCATCCCAGTCTTCAGCTACAACGAAATTCTTGAAGAAATTCTCGTCTTTATATTGCTCAACTTTACCTTTCTTCATTTGCTTTTTCAAGAAAGTAGAAGAACTCTTTTCACGTTGGTTAGCTAATTTCTCGTTGAAGTCATAAGCACCATCAGGAGAAGCGTATGATCTAACATCAATTCCGTTCAAGTTCATATTTTCTTTTGCAGCAGCTTCTTTGATATAAGCCTCTAACTTTTTCATTTCCTCAGAAGTCATTTCTTTAGAACGAATGTTTGCAGAGTTAATCAAATAATAGATAGCAGCCTCTTCTTGTTGTTTGATAATCCGTTGGAATTTATCCTCTCCGACTGAAGTTGCAGGAGCGTTCACTACCAAAGTTTCAGTAGCAATCACACCATCACCAATTTTTCTCGGATCGAATTTCACAGTTTTGGCGCCTTTTGCCCCGGTAATATCAATTTCCAAATCAGAAAGTCTCATTGCATCCTCGTAAGGAATACGGCTCATGTAAGAAACAGTCTTACCAGCTTCGTAAGGAATCACTTCTGCATTACCCTGAACTTTCTCTCCTTGGATAGCTTTCATTTCATAAGCTTTCTCTCCTCCTTTGAAACGCAATACAGGGGTAGCCTCAATAGCCACTTTTTTGTTAAAATATTTAGCCGGGAAAGTTACGTCTATCTTTAAATCAACCATTCCTCCTTTAGCCACTAATGTCTCCGGAGTAACAGAATACGTGATTTCTCCTGCACGTTTCTTCATTTTATTCAATGAAGAACAGGAGACAGTTATTAACCCAGATAAGGCAACAACGGCAACAAAACCTAATGTTTTTTTCATACTCGTCTTAATTTTTATTGTAATACTCAAATTAGTTCACTTCCTTTTTCACAAAACAAATGTATAAATTTTTATTAATATATAAAAGGCTACACAAATTTTGTACCAAAAACTAATGAATTTTATCCAAAATCAGTTTCTCCGCTCTTTCCAGAGCTTTACTAATCCCCTCAGGATTTGATCCTCCGGCAGTTGCGAAAAATGGTTGTCCACCGCCACCACCTTTAATTTCTTGAGCAGCATCTTTGACGATCTGCCCGGCATACAATCCGAAGTCTTTCACCAGAGTATCGCTGAACATCACTGTCAAATGAGGCTTATTGTTAAAGACACCACCAATCACCAGAATAAGGTTATTCAACTCCCCTTTTAGTTGAAAAGCAATATCTTTCACGTTTGCCGGGGACATCATAACCGTCTTCACGATCATGTTAATATCACGAATTACACGCTTTTCGTTCTTCCACCCTTCTTTCATGATCCGTAAACTCTCCTGCGTGAATTTCTCTACATCTTTCCTTAACCCCTCGTTTTCGTTCAACAGTTCTCTAACATTCTCTAATACACCTCGGTTAGACTTAAACATACTATCAATTTCCTTCAACATCTTGAAATAATTCAAGATATATTCTTCCGCCTTCGCTGCCGTAATGGCTTCTATACGACGAACCCCGGCAGAAACGGAACTCTCTGAAATAATCTTGAAGAACCCGATTTGCCCCGTGGCATGGGCATGCGTACCTCCACACAATTCCACAGATTCCCCAAATTTCACCACACGAACCAAATCCCCATACTTCTCCCCGAAGATGGCCATCGCGCCCATTTTCTTGGCTTGTCCGATAGGTATAGCCCGACTTTCTTCCAACGGGTAATTCTTACGAATTTCTTGGTTCACTATAGCTGCAACTTTCTCCAACTCTTCGTCGGTCACCTTTTGGAAATGGGAAAAGTCAAAACGCAAATACTCGTCACTCACGTATGATCCTTTCTGCTCCACGTGCGTTCCCAATACTTTCCGCAAAGCATAATGCAACAAGTGAGTCGACGTGTGATTATTTTCCGTGGCAACCCGCTTGTCCAAATCCACCTTTGCCGTGAACACCTGAGTCAAATCCTCCGGCAAACGGTCTGTTATATGAACAGTTAACCCGTTTTCTTTATGAGTATCTAAAACATTAATTTTTTCAGTTTCTGAAATCAACCAGCCGCGATCACCGACCTGTCCTCCACTCTCCCCGTAGAATGGAGTTATATTAAACACCAGTTGATAAAGCGTTTTCCCTTTCGTACTCACCCGGCGATAGCGGGTAATCTGCACTTCTGTTTCAGTGTAATCATACCCCACAAACTCCTGTGTATCATCGGCAATCAATTCCACCCAATCATCCGTATTCACGGCAGCAGCTGAACGGGAACGTTCTTTCTGAGCTTCCATCTCGGCCTTGAACTCCCGACGATTTACCACCAATCCGTTTTCTTTCAAAATTAACTCGGTCAAATCCAACGGGAAACCATAAGTATCATACAACTCAAAAGCCACATTCCCCGGTACAGTCAAGAAATCTTCCGCCTTGGTTTTCTCAATAATCTTATCCAATAATTTTATACCTTTATCCAATGTACGCAAGAAGGCATTTTCCTCCTCTCGTATTACCCGCTCAATCAATACCCGCTGGGAAGAGAGTTCCGGATAGTGTTGCCCCATAACCTCAATTAACACCGGCACCAACTTATACATGAATGCATCCTTCTGATCCAAGAATGTATAAGCATAACGAACAGCTCGACGCAAAATTCTCCGGATCACGTAACCGGCTTTCACGTTCGAAGGCAATTGCCCGTCTGTAATTGAAAATGCGATCGTACGCAAGTGATCCGCAATCACCCGCATTGCGACATCTGCAGCCGCATCCTTCCCGTATTCTTTTCCACTTAATCGGGCAATCTCCCCGATGATCGGAGTAAATACATCTGTGTCATAATTGGACGTCTTTCCCTGTACGGCCATACACAAACGCTCGAATCCCATCCCCGTGTCCACGTGATGACTGGGCAAATTCTCCAAACTACCATCAGCCTTACGGTTATACTGCATAAACACCAGATTCCAGATCTCGATCACTAACGGGTTATCCTTATTCACCAGTTCACGCCCCGGTTTCAATACTCGTTCTGCTTCCGGGCGCAAGTCTATGTGAATCTCCGAACAAGGTCCGCAAGGTCCCATATCTCCCATTTCCCAGAAATTATCTTTTTTATTCCCGTACAGAATCCGATCTTCAGGCAAGTACAATTTCCAATACTCCAACGCCTCTTTATCTTCTTCTAAATGATCATCCTTACTTCCCTCAAAAACGGTTGCATACAATCGATTTTTATCCAAACCCATCTCCCCCGTAAGGAACTCCCAAGCGTAAGCAATCGCCTCTTTCTTGAAATAATCACCGAACGACCAGTTACCCAACATCTCGAACATCGTGTGATGATAGGTATCATGTCCCACCTCCTCCAAATCATTGTGCTTTCCGGAAACACGCAAACATTTCTGGGAATCCGCCACCCGGGTTGCTTTCGGACGCACATTTCCTAGAATTATATCTTTAAATTGATTCATTCCGGCATTCGTGAACATCAAGGTCGGGTCTCCCTTGATCACCATCGGTGCCGATGGTACTATTGTATGTGATTTCTTCTCAAAAAAATCTAAAAATCTCTGTCTGATTTCTGCTGACTTCATACCTTCTAAATTTAAAAATGACATACACAGATCCTGTCTTTCACTCTCTATCAACTCCATGCTTATTGCCCTAATCCTCGCTCGAAAAGAAATTCAGATCCCTTTTTGACATCCTTCCTACCAAGCGCATTTCAACCGGGATTATCATGCTATCACTTTGATCTGCCTTATTTACCAAGTTGCAAATTTAGATTATTTCTTTAACTTTGCATCGCAAACACTATTTTTTATTAGTAACTATGCGAAAAGCAGGGTATCATTTTAATTCGGACACATTATCTTTTGATAAAATAGAATCATCTTTAAGAAAAAGGCTTTGGAGATTATTCAAGAAATTCTTTTCTAGTTTCTCCTTGGCTATTGTCATGCTATACTTGGTATATGCCTTCATTGATTCCCCGAAAGAAAAACTTTTAAAACGGAAATACGAGGAAGTTCTCACTCAATATAGTTTATTAAGTAACAAGGTAGAACACCTAGATAACGTCTTGAAAGACATGGAATCACGGGATGATAACATTTATCGGGTGATCTTCGAAACCGACCCAATCCCATCATCCATTCGCCGGGCAGGTTCCGGGGGAGTCGACCAGTACGAACATCTGAGACAAATCGACAACGCAGATCTGATAATCGGGACAGCCAAGAAAATAGATGAATTATCAAAAGCAATCTATATCCAAAGTAAATCCTTTGACAAAATTGAAGAACTAGCCAAAAACAAAATCGATATGTTAGCCTCCATTCCGGCTATCCTTCCGGTATCGTTGAAAGACAAAAATACACATCAGGTAACATCTTCATTCGGCTACCGGATGCATCCTATCTACAAAACCCCGAAATTCCATGCAGGCATGGATTTCACGGGTACCATCGGGACTCCAATCTATGCAACGGGCAATGGGGTAGTTATCGAAAGTAAGTTTGACAAGGGATATGGCCGTCACGTGGTTATCGACCACGGATTCAGTTATAAAACGCTGTATGCCCACATGGATAAAATCTTGGCTAAAAAAGGCCAAAAAATCAAACGAGGGGACGTTATCGGATATTTAGGAAATACTGGACTATCCACGGGACCTCACCTACATTATGAAGTACGGAAAAATGACAAGCCGATAGATCCCATAAACTTTTATTTCAACGATCTCACCCCCGACGAGTTCGAGTTATTGGTTGAGACGGCAAATAACACGGGACAAAGTATGGACTGATTAATTTTCAATTAAATCATGGTGGCTGAAGAATCATTAAAATTGTATTATTCTATCGGAGAAGTAGCCGATATGTTCGGTGTCAACACTTCCCTAATCCGATTCTGGGAAAAAGAATTCGATGTGATTAAACCTCACAAGAATAAAAAGGGGAATCGTCAATTCACGAAAGCGGATGTCGATAATTTCCATTTGATCTATCACTTGGTCAAGGAAAAAGGAATGACACTAAAAGGAGCCCAACAACAACTCAAGAACCGAAAAGACGAAACAGAATTACACTTTGAGGTAATAAAACGCTTGAAAGGTATCAAAGAAGAGTTGTTATCCATTAAGAGCCAACTTCCCTGATAATCTAAATTTTAGATTCTAAATTCCCTATATGTATATAAAAGAGATTATTTCGCTCATAGAAGACTATGCCCCGTTAAAATTTCAGGCAAGTTTCGATAACTCCGGATTACTTTGCGGGAACCCGGAACAAGAATTAACATCCATACTGCTATGTATTGATGTCACCGAAGAAGTTATAAAGGAAGCGATTGATAAGGGACACAATTTAATTATTTCCCACCACCCACTCATTTTCAGCGGACTAAAACATATTACACCAGCAACTTACGTGGAGCGTTGCGTGATTGATGCCATCAAACACGACATCACTATTTACGCTGCACACACGAACATGGACGTGGTATTCAACGGTGTAAGCGGACGTATGGCAGATAAACTCGACCTGCACCATCGGCAGATTCTTCAACCGGAAGGCGACCCGATGACCGGTAACGGATTCGGGATTATCGGCGAATTACAACACCCCGTTGAAAGTATGGCCTTTTTGCAGCAAATAAAAGAAATATTCCGGTGTGATCGGTTACGTTACACCACACCTCATATACCCTCAATACAACGGGTTGCCGTTTGTGGTGGAGCCGGAGCCTCCTTTTTCAAGCAGGCCCTAGCCAGACAGGCCGACATATACATCTCCGGAGATTTCAAATATCACGACTTTTTCCTCACGGAAAACCGCATTATGATTGCCGATATTGGCCATTACGAAAGCGAACAATTCACAAAAGAGATATTTTATGAGATACTTACAAAAAAAATATCTAAATTTGCGGTTCAGTTTTCTGAGATTAATACAAATCCGATTAAGTATTTATAATATATGGTGACGAATAACAATGAGAAAATGCAAGAGCTGACAGTTGAAGAAAAACTGCAGAACCTGTATGAATTACAAAGAATTGACACCGAGATCGATAAAATCAAGACTCTACGGGGAGAATTACCGTTAGAAGTTCAAGACCTTGAAGACGAGATCGCGGGATTGGAAACACGTATCGAAAACTTGAAGGTTGAATTAGGTGAACTTGACAAAACCTCTTCCACTCGGAAAATGGACATCAAGAAAGCCGAAGAAGCGATCAAAAAATACAGTGAACAATTGGATAACGTTCGCAACAATCGCGAATACGATGCTTTAAGCAAGGAAATCGAATTCCAGAAACTGGAAATTGAATTACAGGAAAAGAGAATCCGGGAGGCTCAAAAAGCAAAAGCAGAAAAAGAAGCCCTAATGGAAGAATCCAAAAAGCGTTACGAAGACAAAGTATCTGACTTGGAGGCTAAAAAAGGTGAATTGAACGATATTATCAATGAAACTCACAAGGATGAAGAGTCTCTGCAAACCAAATCGGAAGAACTTGCAGCAACCATCGATGAACGTCTATTGACCGCATATCGCCGTATCCGTTCCAACGCCCGCAATGGATTAGCCGTTGTTACCGTGTGGTGGATGTTTCAACAAAATCCCGCCACAGAGACAGTTAGACATCCGTTCTCGGAAGAAAATCATCGTCTGCGAGTACTGTGGTCGTATTCTCATCGATAAATACATCTGTGACTACGACGGTTCGCAACAAAAAGCAGACCTTGAAGCTCTCCTGGATGCACAAAAGAAAAAAGGAAGAAGACTTAGAAAATCAGAAGAATAAAAAAACAAGGCTGCTCGACAAGGCAGCCTTTTTACGAATATATAATTTTAATCTGAATTAAAATGATCCCAACAAACTACGATCCGCGAACGAGCGAAGAGAAATGGTATCAATATTGGTTGGAACACAGATTTTTCCACTCCACTGTTGATAAAAAGAGAACTCCGTATTGTATTGTAATCCCGCCACCTAACGTCACGGGAGTCCTGCACATGGGACACATGCTGAACAACACGATACAGGATGTACTCGTCAGACGCGCACGTTTACTCGGTAAAAATGCTTGTTGGGTTCCGGGAACCGACCATGCCTCCATTGCCACAGAAGCTAAAGTTGTAGCCAAACTTAAAAGTGAAGGCATCGAGAAAAGGGACCTTTCCCGAGATGAGTTTTTAAAACACGCTTGGGCATGGACTGAAAAACACGGGGGAATCATCCTCGAACAGTTGAAACGACTGGGTGCATCCTGCGACTGGGACAGAACTTGTTTCACGATGGACGAGATTCGTTCTGCCAGCGTGATAAAGGTATTTATTGACCTGTATAACAAAGGACTTATCTATAAAGGAGTCCGAATGGTTAACTGGGACCCGTCAGCCAAAACAGCCGTATCCGATGAAGAGGTTGTTTACAAAGAAGAGCATAGCAAGTTATATTACCTACGTTACCGCATTGACGGAACGGAAGACGAGTATATCACTATTGCCACGACCCGCCCGGAAACCATTTTGGGTGATAGTGCCGTGTGCGTGAATCCCAACGACGAGCGTTTTCGTCATCTGGCCGGCAAGAAATGTATTGTCCCCTTGGTAAACCGGGTGATTCCGATTATTCAGGACGAATACGTGGATATGGAATTCGGTACCGGAGCATTAAAAATCACCCCGGCACACGACATCAATGACTACGAAATCGGTTATAAACACCATCTTGAAACCATCGATATTTTCAACGATGACGGTACATTAAACGAGAATGCCCAGCTTTTCGTGGGTAAAGATCGGTTTGTTGTGCGTCAAGAAATCATTCCCGAACTGGAAAAAGCGGGTAACCTTGTAAAGATAGAAGACTACAATAACAAAGTAGGATACTCCGAGCGGACTAACGTGGTTATCGAACCCAAACTATCCATGCAATGGTTCCTAAAAATGAAGGAACTTGCCAAACCCGCTTTGGATGCTGTCATGAACGATGACATTCTCTTGACCCCAGCGAAATACAAAAACACCTATCGCTATTGGATGGAAAACGTAAAGGATTGGTGTATCAGCCGCCAGTTATGGTGGGGACACCAGATTCCGGTTTATTACCTTCCTGACAGCAATGATTACGTGGTAGCCGAGAATATCACGGAAGCCGTACGATTGGTAAAGGAAAAATTCGGCCAAGACATTACGGCAGAGCAATTACGCCAAGATGAAGATTGTCTTGACACGTGGTTCTCATCTTGGTTATGGCCCATCTCTGTATTCAACGGGATACTAGAACCGGACAATGAAGATATTAACTATTATTACCCGACAAATGACCTGGTATCCGGACCGGATATCCTGTTCTTCTGGATGGCAAGAATGATCATGGCCGGTTATGAATATCGCCACGAGAAACCGTTCTCGAACCTGTACCTCACGGGAATCGTTCGAGATAAACTTCATCGTAAGATGTCCAAATCCCTCGGTAACTCTCCGGACCCGATTGATCTGATCAACCAATACGGGGCAGACGGAGTACGAGTTGGTATGTTATTGTGCGCTCCCGCAGGAGGAGACCTTCTCTTTGACGAAAGTCTTCCGGAACAAGGACGTAATTTCACAACTAAGATATGGAATGCATTCCGCCTGGTCAGCAACTGGAAAGTCGCTGATCTAGAACAACCATTGCATTCTAAATTAGCTCTTGAATGGTTTGAACAATACTTGAACAAGTGCAAAGAAACCTTGAACACCCAATTCGAGCAATACCGAATCTCCGAGGCTCTTATGACCGTGTACACCGGATTCCGCGACGAGTTCTCCTCTTGGTTACTGGAAATCATCAAACCAGGATTCGAACAACCGATTGACCGAACCACTTATGATAAAACCATTTACCTCTTCGAGGAAATGTTACAATTGCTTCACCCGTTCATGCCGTTCATCACGGAAGAAATCTGGCAGAACTTGAGAGAGCGGAAAGACGGAGAAAGTATTATGGTTTCCGTGATGCCCATTCCCGGGAAATATGATGAAAACTTCTTGAATACTTTTGAGAATATGAAAGAAGTGATCGCCGGAATCCGTACGATTCGCAAGCAAAATAACATTGCCTTCAAGGATACAATCTCTTTGAGGGTTAAAAGTAACGATCGCTACCCGCTACAATTCGAAAACATCATTCGCAAAATGGGTAATATCCAAGATGTAGAAATGGTGAATGACACGGTGAAAGGTGCATGGAGTTTTATTTGCGACACGGTGGAATATTTCATTCCCGCTGTCGGAGAAGTCAACACGGAAGAAGTAAGAGCCAAACTGCAAGCAGATTTAGCATATGCCCAAGGTTTCCTGGCATCCGTGATGAAAAAACTCTCTAACGAGAAATTCGTTAGCGGTGCCCCCGCCCAAGTTGTCGAGAACGAACGCAAGAAACAAGCTGATGCCGAAGCAAAAATCAAAGCCATAGAACAACAATTGGCAGAATTGAACTAAGGTATCATTCAAACATAAAACAAGCAGTCCGACAGTGGACTGCTTGTTTTAAAAAAGATATAAGCCATGAGACCGTTGATACTTTTACTATTCATCTTGAACTCAGTCCTGATTATTTCATGTAACTCAAATCGGAATCGCTCGGGAAATAAACAAAAACCGGAACAAACCTTTCTGTTACATGGCCCAATACAAGAAAGCACGGCACCTAAAAATCTCACGGCATATTTCGATTCCTTACAACAACAAGGTTTCTTCATTCCCTATCACACAGATTCCACCGCGCAGCAAAAAGTCATACACACGGTAGCACTCCTACAAAAATACCAAATAGGAGAACGTAAATATTACCCGGCAGAAGAGGTTCAAGCAGCCTTGGAACTCATGCGACATGAATTAGGCTACCGCCAGAACCATCGGAGTGAAGAGCTGACAACCGAAGAAACAGGCTTCTTCTTCTGTTTTCTCGAACAAGCAGCCCGTCTATGTCAGGATGTACATTTATTAGCTGACGTAGCCTCTGCAGACCACAAAGTCGGAGTCATAAATTTTCAAGAATGGTCATACAACCCCTTGTATTCATTCCTCCTTTACGAGAACGGTAAAGGTGGTTGGAACACCGTAGCCATTGATACCACCGGATACGTAAAGATCGAGAAGATATTCACCTTACAAAAGGACGGACAAACCTACTATCTTCTTTCCAACAACTTCCAACTACTCGGCTTTTCACAATTCATTTTTATGATTGAAAACGGGATCGCCTCATTATTCCAAGGCAAACAATATGAGGAATCTATAAACCAATGGTGTGAATTCTACCCGGAAGACGCAACCATCATCTTCAATCCTCAAAAGATATGTTGGAACTTCTGCCATAAAGTCGGAGAACATTACCAGCAAATCGAAGGTACAAAGACGCTTTATTTAGAACTTGCTAAAGAACAGTCATATTTTCATGTAGAATAGTTTAATTATTAATTTTCCGTTTTTTTAAAAGTGATCCCAAAGGCATCAATATCGGCATAAAAAATACTAAAGCTATTATTGAAAATAGTAATCCCCCGATCGTTCCAATGGCGAATGAAAACCAAAACTCTTCTGCTTTCGGCCCATCAATCAAAAATGGGACCAAGCCAAGTACCGTTGATATAATGGTTAATAGCACGGCAATAATCTTATGGTTATAAGCCTTCACGTAAAGTCGAACCGGGTTAATCCGATTTAGCCGTCCAAGATTTCTATTTACGAAACCATTATATTCATTAATCACGTAAATTGCCGCATTCACCACCAAACCGCTCAACAAAACAAGTGATGCAAAACCACCCGTTCCAAAATTTACCCTTGAGAAATAAAATGTCAGGAAAGTACCTATAAACGAGATAGGAATCAACGAGATAATCACAAGAGGCTGCCGCAGAGACTCAAACAGTATCGAGCAGGTAAAAAAGATTATCACAACAATCAACAGAATTAACCAATATTGGGAACCTCTATCATCGTACCACCCGAAACTCTGGTTAACCGTCCGGAAACCGACAGGCAAAATAGCATTAATCTCTTCGGTTGTCTTTTTGATAAACTTATCCGACAAATCATACGATCCCATAAAATTAAAAGCCACCTGCAACGAATACACCTGGTTATTTTTCGTAATTCGTGCAGCAGCATTTCGTTTTCCTATCTCTCCGATATTAGCATAACAAATCTGCCGATCTCCTGCAGTTAAATAACTGTTCATCAAATGCCACACATCAAAGTTATCACGTTCCGAAGAATGATAATCAATTGCAATCCGTTGATCTTTATTCCGATACGTTCCAACAGTTCCCTCATCCATCAGTGCGGCCAAAGTTGAATAACATTGTCCCAAATTCAAACGATTAAGAGCAATTTTTTCCATATCATATTTGATATACATCTCCGAAGTCGGTTCTCCTTGCGATTGCCAATAATCAGAACTTCCCAACTCGATTCCCACGTCATTCACTCGTTTATTGGCCTTGACCTTCTCGGCCACCATTTCCGCATACTTATACAAACGATCATAATTATACCCGCTCAAACCGATTCGATGTGATTTACGTCCCAATCCCAGCGAATTGGAAAATCCCCGTTCACTAACACCCGTTGTACTCCAATCTACACCACCAATCAACAAAGCCTCTCGAATAACCTGTGATTCCAGATATTGAGGGAAAGTCCCATCCTTGTGTTCATCGGTAAATTCTACCTCGATGGAACCGCTTTTACCATCCACTCTGGTCACGAAACGTTTTATCTCCTTGAATTTGGCTAAAAAACGATCCATTTGCCACATCTTTTGATTAAGCACCCCCGCGTCATCTCCTTCTGTCAATTGAGCAGAAATATAAAGTTTCACCTCCCGTTCCCGTTGAGAAAAAGTACGTGATGACTGGATAGATGAAAAAAGCCGTAATGTCCCACCAAATACCTTTTCCAATGGCTGGCGTAAAGTTCCCTGATAAAAATTACTCCCTATAGTCTTATTATAAAGATCTTCATACCATGCCATCTCTTGTTTTTCTTCCATCCGGTAATAATAATCACTTTTACCTAATTTAGAAGGCAGCAAATGCACCGGGATTCCAAATGCAAGTACGAAAATGGTAATATATATCCATTTCCGTTTCTGTGTAAAAGTAATATAGCGGGTATAAAACCGACTCCAGCTCACGATTCTTTTTAAACGCTTACAACTTTTCTTCATCTGCCGACAACACAACTCACTATGATCAATAATTGCAGGCACGAAAAAAAGAGCCACAAACAATGCCACAACCAGATTAATAATAATAATCGTGGAAAAATGATTCAACGCACCTTTCACGTAATCGGGCATAAAAAAGACGATCACCAATGAACCGATTGTAGTAAGCAATGCCGCCAGAATAGCGATAAAAGCACTCCGATTGTGGTAATAGCTATAATGATCAACCATCACAATAACAGTATCGATCATAATACCCAACGAGACAGCAACACCCGCCAACGAAATCAAGTTAAGCTCAACATCAAACAAGTAATAAAAAATAACGGCTATCAACACGTTGGCAAATAATGAAATCGCTATAACAGAAAGATAACGTCTGCTCCGGCTAATAATCCAAACAAACAGGAACAATATCGCCAAACATAAAAAAGTACGTTTAACCAATTTCACAAGTTCCTCCCGTACCTCCTTAGCAGCATCATTCGTGAGTGTCACGTAAAATCCATCCGTCAAATTTGCTTGAATCTTTTCCATTCGCTCTCGAATTTCCGCAGATGCTTTAATAATATTTGTCTCCGTGTCTGCAAAAATGCTCAAGTAAATCGTATTCAAACCATTGATACGATAAAAGCTGGTTTCTTGTCGCTTTTTGTAATCAAATTTAGCAACATCATTCAAATAGATAATTTTACCATCTATTGTTGCCAAAGGAGTTTTACCTATATCCGGCCCCAACCGCTCGGTCTCTAATAATAAAGTAATACGCTCTTTATTCCCGTCACGATCAATTCGATCAACATCCCCGACAATAGAACGTTGTCCCAAAAAGTTCTGAAGTCCCGACACGATAACATTAGATTCAAGACCATACCGCTGCAATTCTATCGGGTTATACTCAATATCCAGGTAAAGTGGCATAGCCCCCCCGACCGACACATCCCGCACATAATCAATCTGTGTGAGATAAGGTTTAATATTACGCTCGACATAGTCTTTTATATTAGCGGGATCCATATCGGCATTGATGATATAAGATAAGACCTGTCGTGTGTTCTGTCGAAGCCCTCCCCCGATATTCCCTCCTTGTAAATAAAGACCACCCGCACCCTCCGGTAATTTCTCGGCAATCTGTTTCAGCAAGGATGATATTTCAAAACGCACGGCCGATACGTTAGCTTTCTCCTTGAGTACGACAGTCACACTTCCGTTTCCTTGTGATGACACGGAAGAAGTTTTCTCCACGCCCACCACCGAGGCAACCAATCCTTCCACTTTAGAAGTGATTTCCTGCTCTATGACCCGTTGTGATGCCCCGGGCCAACTAAACGAGATAGTCAGCCTTTTCCCCTGTTCCGGGGATGGATGGTAAGAGATTCGTAACAGAGGTATCAAAGCACCTCCCACCACCATCAACACAGCCATTATCAAAATAAGTGAAAAGGCGGGAATACGTTCTAAAAATCCCTTTTTCTTTATATCATTACTCATAAAATCAGTGTTTACGGTAGATCACGTAATAAATTAACGGTATAAAAAACAAACTGACAATCGTCCCGACACTCATACCGATAATAATAGAAAGAGATAACGGGTACTGCAAATCTGATCCCATATCAACCCGGTTCAAGAACGGGGCAATAGCCAATATCGTTGTCAGAGAGGTCATAATAATGGGCTTTAACCGACTGTGCCCACCAGTAAAAACAGCCTTTAATAACGGCATACCATGTTTACGAAGGCGATTAATCGTATCCACTTTCAGAATAGAATCATTGATAATAATGCCACTCATCACGACCAAACCTATCATCGACATGATATTCAAACTCTCGCCAAATATCCAAAGCCCAAACAAAACGAAGAAAATATCAACCACAATTTCTGATAGAATAATAAGCGGCTGTATGATACTTTCAAACTGGGCCGCGAGAATAAAATAGAGTAACGAAATAGCAACCAACAGGATAACGATCAACTCCCGAATAGTCTCCCGACTCGAAAAATACTCTCCCGTAAAGGTCACGAAAAAGTCCTTATCCTCCTTAACGACCTCTTCTACCGTCTCCATCACCCGTTTCACATCAGCATCGTCCACATCTATAACAACCGGATAATAATCCCCCCCACTACCGGAATAAAGTTTCTTAAAATCCTCGCCTTTGGTCTCGTTGATTACCATTGAGAGAGGAATTTCAACCCCGTTACGGTTACGCACCTTACCCGACAAAATATCCGATGCTTCGGCCCGCGTATCACCCGTGGTCACGGGAACGGAATACCCCCCTTGATTAATACGAAACAAGGTATTCTGGCTAATCATATTTCTCATTTTCGCATAAACATTACCGAACGTAACCTCATGGATTGCCATTGCCTCCACATCAGCAATATAACGAATATTCTGTTCCATCATCGCCGGAGGGATCAACACGTCCGGCAGGGCTTTTTCTATCTTGTTGACCACACGAGTTACCTGCTCTACCGTCGGAGCCTGTCCTTCCTTACTATGCAATCTTGCAACAAGCGTGCTTCCTTTTTCCGCAAATATCATATTAAAAATATTGCCGGAAACTTGAAAAGAAACTTGTGCTTTCGGGTAATTCGAGACCACGTAATCCGAAATTTTCCGTTCTATCCGTTTCAAGCTCTCGGCATCTTTAGCCTTAATATAGATCACGCTTTCAGAAGGAGTGATCTCTTTGGTATGTGACATCAAAAACTGTTGAACACCCACCATCGAGGTTGTTTGCAAAATAAAACTATCTACTTGTGCCAACAGTCTATAAACACGCAGATCATTTTCTTCCAAAGAAATACCGCTATTCCAATCAATTGTCAAAATCGTATCGTCATGCGATATACGAGGCAAGCGACTCTTCTCCACCATTTGATAAACGAAATAAGCAAGAGGAACAAGTAGTACAAACCCGATAATCAGCAACCGACCATGACGTAACGTCCATTTTAACCCGATCTCGTACGGACGATAGTAGTCAAACGTGAAGAATCTCGCAATAAACCGATTCTCCGTCCATGCCGAACGTTTGCGATACATCAGATAAAAATACACGGGCAGAACAAGCACCGACACCAATAATGACGCAAACAAAGCAACCGTCACGGCCATTGCCTGATCATAGAAAAGTGCGCCAGCCGTGCCACTTAAAAAGATCAGCGGCAAAAAAACGGAACAAGTAGTCAGCACACTACTCAACATCGGGGTAAAAACCTCCCCCACCGCACTGGAAATAGCATCATCAAGCCGCAATCCTAATCGCCATTTCTGAAATATATTATCTATAACAATAATCGAGTTATCAACCATCATTCCCGTCCCGAGAATCAACCCCGATAGCGATATAATATTCAGAGATATTCCCAAAACATGAAAAGCCAAAAGCGTGACCACAAGTGACAACGGAATGGTTATAACAATCAGTACCGGAGAACGCAAATCCTTCATAAATAAAAAGATAATTAATGCCGCCAGAATAGCACCGACCAATAGATTACTACTCAAATTATCCATGGAATACGATAACAATTTGGTCTGATCCCGTGTCAACTCAAAACGAATGTTAGGATATTCCCTCTCCAAATCAGCCATCAACGTGGCAATACTTTCCTGCAAATCAGCCATCTTGGCATCGTTCTGTTTTATAATTGCCAACGTAACAGCCGGATCATCACCACTACGTACCAAACCGCTCCGTTTCGCCGGACGCTCCACAATTTCACACAACTCTTTGAATTGATAAATGCGCCCGTTATGATTGATATATATATTCTCAATATCTTCTTTCGAGATAATCCGGGAATCAAAGTGAATACTGTAACGATATTCTCCATCTTTAATACTTAATGCTCCTAAGGATACATTATTATTGTTAATCGCGTTTTCAAGCAAATTAATACCCACGCCCATAGAAGTCAACTTCGTGTAATCAGGAATACAAAGTAGCTCGGGGGTTACAACACCACTCATATCGACCATCGCCGTCTGTGGTAGTTGTTCGATACGTTTTGAAATAACATCCCGGGCAAATTGCCCCAGTTCACTGAAATCTATTCCGGCCTCACGCGGCCTGTCATGCTCTTTGGGCGCCACGTTTTTTAACGACAGGTTAAGATAAAAAGCCGGGATATCGGTCACACTAGCCTTGATCACCTTGGGACGTTCTATATCTTTGGGTAATGTCGCAACAGCTCGATCCAACTTCTCGTTCACGTCAATAAAAATGATGTCAACATTACTGTTCGGCTCAAAATCCATATATATAGCTCCCGCATCCGCTCGCGCTTCTGCCGTTATATTTTTCAATCCGGTCACCTGAGACAACTGATTTTTCAACGGTTTCAAAAGCGTGTTATCCACCTCCCGAACCGACAAACCGGGAGCCGACACCTGGATCGTGATCTGCGGGATATCAATAGCGGGCATAAGCGACACGGGCAGGTACCCCATCGCCACGATACTCAACACCACGATCGCGACAACGCTCATGGTAACCCCAATAGGACGCTTTAACAATTCCTTTATCATGATTACCGTCTATTATTGGGTGTCACATCCGTTCCGTCGGCAAGATTCAAATTATTGGATGTAATAACAACATCCTCTTCCGAAATAACCGTCTGTTTCTTTTCACTCCCTTTAATCACGTGGGAATCAATATTCGACATCACGACATCAACATACGTCCAAACCGCTTTCCCCTCCCGGTAACAGAACATCACCTGAAAACCATCTCGCAGCACCACCGCATCCTTGGGAACCACGAAACTATTCTTAATCTCTCGCTCAAGTATAATCTTCACGTTCATCCCTTCCATCAAGTAGCGGTCAGCATTACGCACCCTTGCACGAATCTTCACCTGTCCGTGTTCATCAATCAAGGGATTTATCTCCGTCACATCTCCATAAAACGTCTTTTCATCATTAATAAACGGGATAATCTTCACATGTTGCCCTTTTGTCACCTCTTCGATCTCCGCCTCCAATATACTGAACTCGACATCAAAATACGAATCGTCAATTAACGTACATAACTTATTGGCGGAACGATCATATATCTTGGCATCCAGATTGGCAATACGCCCACTGAAAGGAGCAATCAAATAACAACTTGCCAAACGGCGTTTTGCTGCCTCCAACTGATCAATCGCGTTATCATAACCGGACGAAATCTTCACATTCCGCAGGATAGCCGTCGGAATCCCTGTCGTGTCTGCCGAATATCCCTGCCCGATTAACTTGTCCTGTAAATCTATATTCGCCTTTTCCATCGCCCGGTAACTTTTTTCCAATTCAACCTGAGCCTCTTTCATATCAAGAGTTGCCAGTACCTCTCCTTTTTTCACGTATCCCCCGTTACTTCCGTTGATCGCGGTAATCACGCCCGTACCGTCAAAACTGAGATCGCTTTTAAAAACCGCACGCAACTTACCGTTACACACGATCTGTTTCTGGAAAGTCCGTTTTTTCAACACTAGCGTGTCAACCGTGATTAACGGACTCTGGCTTTCACTTTTACCGATTTCTTTCTCGTCTTTCTTTTTTTCGTTACCGCAAGCGATCGCCCCCAGCACGATCACGCTCAACAACAGGCTTCTATACAGGTTCATTTTCATTATCATTAGTATTTTCACGAGTGACTATTTCTCTACTATTTTATCAAATTCAGCACTGATATCTCTTTTGGATATAAAATCGTACAGGGACAACTTGCGCAATTCGAAATAAGCGTTCCAGAACGTACGCAGTTGATTGATATACTGCTCGCTGGCACTATCCAGTTCCTTTTGGGCCGTGTTCAGGTCCGTTACCGTGATCCCCCCGTTCTGGAAACGTTTTTTGGTGATATCGTAACGCTCCTCCGCAACCTGTAAGGCTTTGGCTGATATATTACACTGCCGGGCTTGATTATTGAATTGCATCACCTTGATCCGGATATCCTGCTGGAACTTCGTCTCCTCTTGTTCCAGTTCCGTCCGGGCCAGGCGAGCCTCCGCTTCAGCCATCTTGACACGCCCGCGGCTCATCCCCCAGTCGTAAATAGGCATGGACAAGGATAACCCGACTACCTCCCGATCTTTCAAGCGACTGTACACTCCTTGCAGGTCATCCCCGGTTTGTGAGAATCCCAGGTTAGCCCTCAATTCCACCTGGATCCCCCGGTCTGCTTTGGCCTGAGCCACGCTTTTCCGCGAGTTCAATTCTTTTATTTTAAGCGACACGTTGTGAGAAGAGTTTTGCAACGCCTTGTTTAACACGAAATCGTATTCCATGAACACTTCCGGCACGTTCATCGGCGGTTGCAACTCGAAGAACGTGCTTTCCGCCACTCCCAAGTATGATTTAAAATTAAAAAGCGCCACCTCCAAATCCACCTTGCTGTTACTTACCGTTAACTCCGCGTTCATCATGGACAATTCCAGCTGCAATAACTCGCTTTTAGTCACCGTGCCAATGTCATGCCGTTGTTGAGCGATCTTGTACATGCCGCGGGTATCTCTCAAGTTCTCCTCGCTTTTCCTGTAACTTGTCTGGGCCGACAAAACCGAGAAGAAATAAGAGGTCGTTTGAAGCGTTATACCCTCCAGCGATTCCAGGTACTGTTTCTTGGCCTTCTCGTACTGCAAGGGCTCCGTTTTCTTCTGCCATTTCAGCGTGTTGAAAGAACGTAGCGGTTGCGTGTAATTGATCGTGACCGGGTTCGAGTTATAAGTTTTCGTGTCGTAAGAGAACTGGTCCAGGCGGGCAAGCGAGGTGTTAAGAGACACGTTTCCCCCCGTGAGCGCAATTTTCTGGTTGATGTAAACGGACAAGTCATTACTCAAGGTGTTGTTCGCCACGTAACTGATGCGCCCGGTTTCCGGGTCTCTCACGTCAACCAGCGAACGGTTATAATTACCCAGGTTCCCGCTTAAATTAAGCGAGGGCAACAACTGAGCCTTGTAGGAACGAAAACTCCAGTATTGCGACATGAAACTGAGTTGCACCATCTGGGCCTGCGGGGAACGGGCATGAGCGATCTTGATCGCCTCCTCCAGGGTTAGCTTACCCGTGACCGGGTTCTGTCCCACGCCAAAACTGCAAACTAGCCATCCCACGAATAATAGTAATAGTCTTTTTTTCATTCGATATATTTGTTATTGTATTATCATTTTAAAGTTTCACATCCAGCATTTTTCTAATTTCAAACTTCATCTCGTCCACGGCAAGAGAAGGCACCTTGGGACGTTTTCCCAGCAAAATACGGCCATAATAATTCATCATCGTCGTGTCACCCCGTTCGGCTTCCAGCTTGGTCAACAAGTAGAGCGGGTAAACACGATTCGGACACGTGTAATAAGCTCGCAGATAAGCCGTCATTCCTTGGTCATATTGTTTTAACGCCAGGTAATTATTACCCGCTATATTCCAGAACATGGGATCAGCACTATGTCTGATACCTCGCTTCAGCATAATATTACTCTCCTCGTATCGTCCCACCTTATGAAGTGAATGACCATATTCAAATAAAAATTTAAAATCATTCTTCAAGACTGGATAAAGTTTCCCGTACTCCTCGACAACGCTTTGATAATCCTCCCACGTGTAATAAACAGCGTTATTTTTCCACTTCCGGTACGCCTCTCGGCGACCAAACTCTCGAAAGTCAAAAAACAAGACCACGATACCCATTATTCCGAACATCAAAACATTCACGTAACGCCCTCCCCTTACCCGCCGATCCGGTAACTGTGCCACGGCAAAAAGAAAGACGATCGCGATAGACGGGATATAAAAGGTGTACGAGAAAAATGACGCAACAAGCAATGCCACCGCCACGCAACTATAAGCCGTCAGTCTTTGTAACTTAAAAAACAGAACCATTGCCGTTAACACACCCCCTACTGCCCCCAACAACAAAAACAAAGCAAGTGGTTCATTAAATGCAGACTCCACAACTCCTGCCATTTCTACATGACGATTGTCCTGTTCCAACACCTTCTCTTTTTCAAAATAATCATGTTGAGCCTCTGCAAAAGCCCTCTCGAAACCATCAATCCCAACCCCGAATAAAGGAGTTTTCCAATAAGCAGACACCGTATTCTGCCAAATAAAAAGCCGTCCGTTGGCCGAATCTTTCTTTAACAGGTAAAATAACGTCAAGACCACGATCATCCCCACGATACCGCCACCAATCACCCACCGTCGCCTCGTATTACCCCACGCTACAATCTCTCTGCGATAAAGTAACATCACCCCTACCAATGCCCCGATCCATCCGGCACGGCTCATCGTCGGGACCAGGGCTACCAAGGTGACACCAAATGTCACGCAAGCCGTCACGTAACGCACAAACATCAGGTTAAAACCCACCTTCCGGTATCCCTTTTTCATCATCGCAACAGCAAGCACGAACACTCCTGCCAAAAAGATACCGCAAGGTCCGGGATTAAAAAATGACCCGGTCACGACAAAACGGAGGTGATTGGAAGCCTCGTATCCTAACAGTTGCCCCAACACTAAGCAAGACTGGTAAATCCCGCAAAGCATCACCGCAAACGTCATATAATTAGCCAGCCGCAACCCCTTGATGACCCGAAATACCGCGTAAAGCGCGAAATAAGAAATACTTAAATAGAACTCTCTACTCTGCATCGCATGAGTCAAGCTTGCATGAATCAACAAGTAAACAAACAACACGAACACCATTGCATCTCCCCGGTAAAGCGCTTTAGGAGCTTTTACCAAACACACTATCGCCACCATTGCCCCTAACAACAAAGCAAAGTAGTTTGAGATGTCGATCCCTCCGTAAAGGCCATCCGTCACTTGAAACTGACTCAGTAAAAGCATACATCCCCCCAAAAATACAATGGCTCTCATCATCATTAATCATTCTTTAACAAATCATCCACACTTATGGTTGTCAAACACGTTTTATCCCCATCTTGGTTCACCAGCAAAACCTTATCATCAAAAGCATACACATCAACAACAGAATCCGAAGGGGAAGAATCAAACATAAATGATGCTGTTTTACCATTTGATTTGTCATAAACCCCCAAACACTTTTTTTTCTTCCATAAAAATCTAAAACAGAAATATTTATCCGATTCGTAAATATTCGATACTAATATGGCATAATCCTCCTCACTACTATTAATGAAATCGATACAATCATATTCGTCTCTCCAACTCAAATCAAAAGGCATATTATTCTCACCAAAATCGATATTGTATTTTACCGACACATTTTGCTTATCATCAATGGCATAAATATTATTATAGAAATATCTGTAATATAGTATTTCACTAGGACGATACATGAAAAAAGGGTAACCGATATAAATCCCGGATTTTATCTTTAAATCCCCGATTTCTTTTACAAATTCAAAATTTTTATCATACAAATTCAACTCACAATCTTCCATGCCACCATACGCACGTTTCCCCACGTAATTACCCTCAACAGTTTTTATTAAAACTTGGAATGGATTGTCTTCTCCCTTATTCGTGACAAAGGTTACATCAGAATTTTTTCCATTTAAATCGCATCGAAAAACTTTTTTATCCTTTACATCATACATACAAATAGTCTTCCCCTCGACCCAAGTATCCCAAAGATGGAGAAATGTTCTATTTTCTCCCCATTGTCCTGAAAAAGACATCTTCTGAGTACCGGTTTGCACATCAAACCCCAAAACCTTATTTTTACACTGAACAATATATTGATCTCCAGCAAGCAAAACTTTTTTCACCTCATCAATCAATACCGACGTTCCATCATTCGTTAAGCAAATTTGTCTGGCATACTCTCCATGCATATCTATTTGATGCATCTTTTTCAAATCCATTCGAATGATCGTTTCACGACTTACTTCAGATTGTTTACAGTCAAGAATACAGCTCAAAATTGCGCACACGATTAAATATTTACTCATACGATTCTCTTTATTTCATTTATTTACTTTCTTCAATAACCTATCCCAACGAAACTCACCGCTTTCACGATCACGGGAGTAAGTGATGTGAGTAACCACCCCGACAATAAACTCTTCAGGAACGAAACCCCAGTAACGGGAATCGTTCGAATTCAACACCTGATCTCCGCAAAAGAAGTAGTAATTACCTTGAAACGTATAACTGTCTATCGGTTTCCCTCCCAACGTCAGCTGGCGTTGAGCGTTAACCCTAAGTTTTTCACCCGTCTCGTATTCAATCACCAACCGATAGAGTTGAAAATTAACGGTATCAAGTATCACCTGTCCCCCCTTCCGAGGCACGTAGAGAGGTCCGAACTCCTTGATTGTCCAACTGTAATGCCGGAAATCAAACGGAAACGCATGTATAACCGTATTAGCGATCAACGAGTCTGGTGTTTCCGACAGGCGGCGTTGCTCCTCTTCGACACCAAAAATTCCATTATAATTATTATTCTTAAAATACCCGTTTCGAATCTCGACCGTATCCCCCGGCAGACCGATACACCGTTTACCGTAAACGTAATTGATCTTAAACTCGATCCTGTACTTACTCCGGTTGATCGGGAAATTAAAAATCACGATATCATTGTGTTCCACCTTACGCAACCCCTTCATTCGATGGCACTCCAACGGATCTCCGTCTTTAAAGTCAAGCCTGTCATAAATCCGGGCTCCGGCGATCAGCTTATTCACAATCACGTAATCCCCCGGTATCAAGGTGGGACGCATCGAATCCGTCGGAATTGCGAACTGATCCACCACGTAAACACGCATCGCGATAATAATTCCGATCACCACCCCGATTCCAATAAAGGTGTACATCACCCGTAAGATAATATCCCAGAAATCCAACCTTTTTTTCATTCCTCCATCTTTTTGCGTCCATAAAATAACAACACGCCCATCACCAACAACACCCCGAAGAATGCCCCTCTCTTCCATCGTTCCCCGCTTAATTCTTCCCCGTATCCTCCATCAAAACGATAAGGCGTGTATAACAAATTCCATTTCCCCACAATACGCCCATTCGCAAAAGCAACTACCCCGGCAGCCGTCCGTAAAATCGATTTCAGCATCACGTTATCCATAAAATAAACCGGGACATCGCTACAACCGGGTATCGCAATACCACCTTGAGAGGTTGCTACAAACAAATTGATTTTTCCCTTTTCATATTCCTCATGTAAAGCGGCTAACTTACCACTCTTCTCCGGTGTTATCTTTTCCTTTAACCCGATCATGTAAGTAGGCTTTCCCCCTACAAACACCGTTTCCGTGACATCATTAAAACCGGAATCATAAAGACGAACCACGTTTTTTGCCTCAATCTTCGTACCTACATTATAGGGTAAAAAATCAAAAGGCGGCAAATAAAAATAAGAATAAAGCGGCACGAAAAACGCCATCACCAGCACCCCGATAGTTAACCCGATCTGCCGATAATTAAAATTGTTTTTAGCCTGCCTGAAAACATTCCACGAATGAATCCCGGCCACAACAAGCAAAAGAATATTCTTCGCGAAAGTAGCCCCATTGGAAAGATGGATAGCCTCCCCGAAACAGCCGCATTCATTGATCCCGCCGTATGGGTCGATATAAATCAAGTAAGTCAGGATCGTGAATCCAAGAATAAAAAGAGTCACCGTTACCGCCGTAACCCTACGCCATAATCGCAGCAATAACAACATCCCCAAGGTCATCTCGGCAACACAGAGTAACACCGAAAAAGACACTGAAAACTCCCTCCAACTCGAAAGCTGAAACATCCCCAAGTATTCCTCGATCTTATACGAGAATCCCACCGGGTCAACCGCCTTAACAAAGCCGGACACGACAAACAACACCCCCAACACAACATCCGACCACATTTTCTTTACAAAGTTCCTCATCCCCAAAATCAATTAGTAATATACTAGCCAAACTATTCTTAACCAAACTCGCTTACCCTAAAAATCATTTTGTTACATATTTCAAAATTGTCACTCCTCCATTTTCCATATGATCTTCCACTTCTTTCGATGCACGAGGGAATCCGTCGTTTACCAACATTTCGTACTCACCGAAAGAATTCAACAGGCAAATAAAGCGTCCTTGTTCATCAACACCCAAGGGATAAGGCATCACCATACTCTCGCCATCATAATTTTGCGTCATCACGTTATCCTTCATGGAATACAAATAACACCCGTAAGTATCTCGACTCAAAATTTCAAGGGCTATATAGTTTCCATTCGTAACAGGTGTCTCTCCAATATAATAACTCCCGCTTTGATTTATCTTTTCCATATCATCTCTATATTTGTCCGGAATCTCCTTATCTCCGAAATCAACAGCCACAATTTTAATACTGTCCCCTTCGACCCGATCAATGACCGAAAAGTAGCTGGCCCCGCACCAATGAAACAAGATTTTCTCCCGTGACGACGAGAAATAGGTCATCTTTCCAATCGGGTCAAATTCATTTTCCTCGTACGGGAACAACTTTTTTGTAATGTTCAAATCATTATCTGTAAAAAACAGCCGGAATCTCGCTTTGTTGAGATGATACTCTTTGTTGGCAGGCGAAAACGCGAACACGTACCCTCCACGATCCAGCCCTTCCACATCCCACGCCATGAATGGCATATTCTTGTTCATCAGGAAACGTCCTGTTTCAGCATCATAAATCTTAAAAAGATGATTACCATTGTCTATGATGCCGATCTCATGATCCGTCACGCAAAAACTCTTGATCTCCAAATACTCGTTAGCAGCCCGTCCCCGGCTATTTAACGTGAACAAGAACTTTCCGGCATCACTATAAACAGCGATTTTATGTTGAAATAAATCCCCAACAAATATCTTCCCCTCCCGAAATACGACTTTTGTTCCATTGGAAAAATAAGCCAGCGAATCCGATTCCAAAGGGAGATATGATACCGAATCAATGTCTTGTGAAATTGACGCTATCCCCTCCTCTTTAAATGTAATCACTTTATCCGCATGTACATTCTCTCGCACGTTTGAATGACACGATGTGATCATGTACAATACAATAGCAAATTTAAACTTCATCTTCATATCTAATTTCCCCAGTAAAAGCATCGTTATCAAAGATGTAAACAACTCATCAAAACAACCATATTTCTTATTACTAACACAACAACTAACCTCCCAACACCACGCCTCAATCACATTTCCATTGTAAAAATCTCCATCACAAGCTCAAGTAGTTTCAGTAAAAATTACTGCGGTTTACCTAATTTTTCTTCCACGATTTTATAAAACATTTTCCTAATTTTTTTGTTATACAACGGATTTCCTGCCAAAATCACGTTATTATTCTCATCCAATAAGAATGTATGCAAAGCCTTATCTTTCGGCAAATGCGAATTCAACTTTTCAAATTCGCCCAGAGTATCAATCAATAC
>OIXA01001573.1_pt1 | contig 28488 bp, 24 predicted proteins | sample 1587721 | NCBI WGS metagenome assembly OIXA01 (sample SAMEA3888900, study PRJEB22519) | human gut metagenome | biome: human gut; feature: human-associated habitat; material: faeces | place: Denmark | collected 2013
TCTTAAAAATCAGCAATTTATATTTAACTCGTTAGGTAATTGTCGGGAATGCAGGGTATAAGGGACATAACCTGGAAGGACAGACTGGCTGGAAAATTCTGAAGAGGTACAGCTGAAAGGCACCACGGCCTGCAGTCCCTGTGAAGGATTGAACGTCAGCCCGACGGTCATGTTGCTCATCCTTAATTCCATGTTCCAGACATCCGTATCCGTGCCCGGAACCTCATTGGCCTGAGCGCCTGCGGACAATTCCTTGAACCTTTTCCGGAAACTCTCCATAAGGCTCTCCAGCCTTTTGGGGCCATCGTCGCATGGTCCGGCCACCTGTCTCCAGAACTCTCTGCAAGGCGCGAACCTATTTCTGAAATTCAGATGCGCATCTTCGGTCAGAAGTTCCGACAACAGATCATATTTCACATGGCTGAAATTCCGGTCCACGCTCCTTCGCGAAACCTCCTTCCTCATCCAGCGTCTAAGGCCAATGACGGAATCCAGCGTAACCAGATGGGTATTGATGACCATACCTGGATTCAGCCTTCCACGTTTCAAAATTCTTCCCATAGTCAAATATCTGTATGTATTATATACAGCACCGCCGAATACATCTTTCAGGTTTTTCGTATATTTGTCCGAGTTTTAATGCACATCAAGTCATGGATTATATCAAATTTGTCAAGGAATATCGGGACCTCGCATGCAGGTACGCCGACGCGGCAATCTGCCGCCACGTCCAGAAACACGGAGCACTCAATTCAAGGATTGATGTGGATCTGGTGAAGGATTTGGCCGTGGAGACGGCTCTCTCAAAGGTCTTTTACAACTATGATCCCGAAAGGGCGAAAAAGGCGAACGCCCAATTTTCCACATTTCTCAACAAAGTGGTAAACAACTGCGTCTTGAACGAACTCACCTCCGAGGTAAGGGCACTGAATAGGGGAGGACTCCTGAACGGACACGAAACGGCGCTCGACAATTCGACTCCAGGAGCCGGGAAATCAGGCAATGACGGGAGGTTCTTCGAGCCGTACACCTATAACGCCTGGGAAAGGGGGATAAGCTGCAGGCAGAGATACAAGCTGAACGAAATGGTTATGAACAAGCTGTCAATGCTTCCTGAAGCCGACAAGATAGTTATAGATTGCCTGTTATATTCTTTCAGTCATCCGGGCACCAACTACATTGACCTGTACATCGAAAAGATGGGTCTTACCGATGTCAAAAGGAATGCGATTGAGGTCAGGAAACGCAGGGCTCTCGACAGGCTCAAGGAGCTGCTTGGCGGCAAACGGCCCGACTACCACGACATTTATGTGTCACTGCGACGGTCCTACGACAATGCCGATGACATCTCTGACACGATGCCTTACCTTCCAGAAGACGGAATGCTCGGTTACAATGGCATGCGCAAGCGAATGTCTTCAATGAAATCCACCTATTCGGCATCGGACCTCAGAAGGATTGCCGACGACATCGTCAACCGCTGTAAGGAAAATACGGAATAAGGCTTTGAGTAAAGCATAAGCGACTTGCAATGTAAAGAGTAAATTGAATTTTTCCATTATCTGAACACTTTTCTACTATTTACATTAACTTTATTGCATAGAAAAAGGAAATGATATACTTGTTGGCAACAAGTCTGTCACTATTCCCATATAAGACACAAAAATCTCAGAGAAGTTCAACCTTTTCTGAGATTTTCTTTTTATTGTCAGCAGCAGGCACTTTTTGCTTGGCAACTATAGAAAAAACAGAAAAACTATTATGTTTTCGATAGGATTTGCTATATTCGAGAGGATATAAGAGCGTAATAATGATAGCACCACCAACAGACTCATCACTTATTTTGAGTGGATACTCATTCTCATTATACAATCTTGACAACTTTGAGAAATCACTATTGTTGTAAACCAACTTATTTTTAGGGAACGATAGACGTGTTTACACCAAGTTTCTCATAACTAATTGAAATCCAGACAAAAAGTCTGCATTTTTCGTAAGATTCGGCTACTCTTAAGGTATAAGTAAATAGAAAAACCTTAGAGATAGCCTATGAAACTTGAACTACAACACTTCAACTCCCTCATCTCCCTCGCTAACTACTTCAACTCTGACAAGCGTTGCCGTGACTTCATCACAGAGCAACGTTGGCATGGTGAGGTATCTTGTCCGTTCTGTGGTTGTAAGCACGTTTACACTTGCTCCAACGGGGATAATCAGTTCAAATGTGCTGAGTGTCACAAGCGGTTCTCTTGCCTTGTGGGAACTATCTTTCAGAACACCAAACTTCCGCTTCAGAAGTGGTTTATGGCTATGTACCTCATCTCATCCCACAAGAAGGGTATCTCTTCACATCAGTTAGCCCGTGACTTGGATACTTGTCAGAAGACAGCGTGGTTCATACTCCACAAGGTGCGTACCCTCTTCACACAGAATGACTCTATCGCCCTTGATGGCGAAGTGGAGTTGGATGAGATGTACCTCGGCGGAAGGGAAACCAACAAGCACGATAGCAAGAAAACCGAGAAGACTCAGGGAAGAAGCACCAAAACGAAAACTCCCATCTTCGGTATGACGATGGTATGGAAAACCGAGGATGTGGACAAGGAGACGGGCGAGGTTCGTGAGAAGACGCACACCTATGAGATTGCGAAGAAGGTGGTTGACACCAAGGCTGCAACCCTAATCCCTATCATTGAACATTTTGTTGCAGAGGGCAGCACCGTTGTTACTGACGAACTGTCCGCCTATAAAGGACTTGGCAAGAAATACAACCATATCTTCGTCCGTCACGGAGAGCGTGAATTCACCGTCGGTTCCTATTCAACCAACGGCATTGAGGGCTTTTGGGGACACTTCAAGCGTGTCATCTTCGGCACGTACCACTTTGTTTCCAAGGCTTACCTTGAAAGGAACATTGACGAGGCGGTGTTCCGTTTCAATACAAAAGAAATGAGCGAATCTGCACGATTCGCCCATATGTTTAAGAAGTCTATCGGTAAGCGTTCCTATGAGGATGTGAAGATGGCAGCTTAACCATACAACTCACTCAACACCTTCTTTACTGACTCCGCAACGATGTTACGGAGTTGTGATTCGTTGAGTTTTAGTGTATTCTTATTCATATTCTTGTTTGTTTTTGATTCTTCTATTGAGTAGTCCATTCCGTGATTCCATTTGGTTGATGGCACGGTGTCCCCATTATAAGTTGCCGTAGTGTTTTGAGTCACATACTTTCCAACAACATCAGATTCGGTTGCCATTCCTAACGGGTCAACGAATGAGCCGCTTGATGCTGTTCGGATTGCTTTTGTCAGCATTGCTATTTCTTTATCGGAGAGTGTTGAACCATCGGTTAAATCATAAACATATTCCGTTACCGATATTTGTCTCCTTACAGGTTCGTGTAACAAGACATTCCCCGCATAATTGTTGTCCTTGAAAACTATACTGATTCTTGTTGATGGTGATTGCCCTCTATATTGCCTGAAAGCCCAAGTGTTGATATCTGTCTTATGGTTTGATATTCGTATTTCAACATTTTGATAGAAACCATTAGACATGGTTAAGTACCAAGAATCATCCTCATCCAAACTCTTGCCGCTTCTCGGAATATCCAAGTTGTTTACCAACTGAGATATTATCCTCTTTACATTTGTCTTCATCATATAACCATACTTTCTAAGTAAATAGTTTCGTATCAAGAAAATTGCCTATCTTTGTAAAAAAGTAGAGGGTTATGATTATTAAGATACGACGACAAATAGAAAGTATTTTAGACGACGAGTTTTTACGCGAGTTGGCAATGCCTGCCCCGTTTGAGGATAGTGCCGATGATTTATACGATAGGCTTAGCCGTTATGAACTTAATCCGCAAGACATAGCCTACAACCCACAAGAATCTTTTGCCATTATCAGTTCTGAACGAGAGCCAAAAGGCGTTTTTGGGTATGTCTTATTTGATAATCGCCCTTTTCCCTCTGCTAATAGTGAAAACACCCGATTCCATAGGCTTTCATTCATTGAGATGGCGGCGGGGCTTTATGATGAGGTTTGGCTTGCTGAAACATTCCACACAATTTTCCACCGTATCATAAAACACGAAACAGAGAAGGATGCTGAGATGAGGGATGTTGTTTGGTGTGATTACAATGGGGAACCTTTCGTTACGATAATGGATAAAACCTATGATTTGTCCTGTAATATGTTTTTGACAGAAGCGAGGAAGATAGCAAACTTTATAAACAAAGCAGTAAACGCTCCCTCAAAATAGGATTCGTTTCTTTGATTCGGTGTAAACAGATATATCATTCCCAATTTTTTTGCAGCAACCCCCTCATCTCTAGATGCGGATGCTTTATTCTTGATGATTATGCCGATAACATTGATGCTGAGTACAAACAATATAATTCGGGTGTCATCGATGCTGAAAACGGAAGAACAGAAAGTCAATGGGGGAGAATCTTCGATAAGGCCATAAACAGAAACAAATCTAAAGACCTGACATTCAAGCTTGCGTTCACCGGCAGTTATTGGGAAATCTATGTAACAAAAAAGCTAACTGGTACTGGCGTTCAAACATGTACTGACCCTATACTCAATGTAAGATCCACAATCTTTGAAGGAAAACCCCCTAAGATCTATTTTTTCGTTTACGACAAACTGACAACCATTCCAGCTCTGAAGAAGAACAAGAAATCTGCAACATACGACATTCCGACATATAATCCTACATTCTATCATGGTAAATTGACATCCAGCAATTATCTCAAAAGTAACATAAGCGAGAAAGACATTGAAGACTTGCTCGATGCGATTTGCGAAGAATACGATCGCGTATGTAGTAGTGGGTTCAAAGTCGCGTTCTCCCTGTTGTGACATATCCTTCCCTCTCTACTCCAAAACAGGGGAAGAGAGGTAAGGATTTTCAGTAACAATCGACAAGAAATGTTTTTATGACATGAGCACACTGAAAGTGAATCAGTCGATAAGACTAAGCAATGGGACAACAGCCGTCGTCCAAAAAGAACCGGGTCGCGGTGGTCAAGGAATCTATATCTCGTCGTTCGCACTGTTCAGAACATGCCCCGCCAAGTGAACCAGTCCTACATTAGATGTTGATACTATGGAGAGAATTTCGCCGTTTATCCTTGTAGGGCTCCGAAGGAAGTCTGCCGGGAACATGGGTAAGCCGAAGAAAGAATCGCATCGCAGATTTTACGTACGGTCTTGTCCAGATCAAAGTCCGGACAGACAGGATTCCTGTACCGTTCCACCGGACGGACCATAACCGCCCGCTGCATAAATTCAGTTTCAAAACTACTGTAAGGCAGCTTGAAGAATACGGATTCGTCGTAGTCCTCGACGGACTTTTCCAGCAGTCTGGACAGCGTCTCAATAGCGCGGGTCTTGCGCACGCTCACGCGCCCACGGGGAATGCCCAGTTCCTCCGCGGCCCTGTCGACGAAGGAACTGGGATCGTCAATGAAATATGCGAGAATGACCTGGTCCACCGGCTTGAGTTCCTTCATCGCATTCTCAAGCCGCTCCTTCATGTTCAACATGGCTGCAGATGAAACTGACGAGGCAAGGTCATCCAGAGTATATTCCTTCTCCTGTTCGAGGGTTATGTCCTTGACCATCGAAAGACATTTCATCTCTTTCTCCAACTTGTCAACCACTTCGTTGTGGACCGCCCTTGAAAGGTATGACTCCAGAGCCCCCTTGTCCGGGTCATACTTTGTATACACATTCTGAAGGGCATCTATCGCTGCGTCCCTCACGACGTTCTCCTCTTCAATGCGGTTGTCCCAGAATGCGGATGAGCCCTTTTTCCGCTTGAAACAATTCGATGCCCGCTGCACGGCGAAGTCGTAGTACTTCGCCATATAATCCTTCCATAATATGTTCGTAACCATACTCTCTTATACTTGTGTCTATATCGTGTTGCTCTACCGGAGGCATGTGGCTGAAAGAATGCTCCGGCGTTCATGACTTAATCTGCGATTTCCTGCACATCGTGAGGTCCCAATACAGGCCCTTTGGCTGTCAGCAGGTGATCCTTATCGCCTCTGCCTGCATGGCGAGATAGATGATGCTGTCCTTTACAGTGAGCCCGCCCCTTTCAAGTGCGGTCCTGTAGGCATTGAGCTGCGGGGCGTACTGGCCAAGGAACCTCCTGTCGTTAGGTTTCAGGACCAGTCTGGTCGCTCCCGGACGGTTCTTGATGTCGACAAGCACACATTCGTTCTCCGAAGTGAACCAGACAAGGTCAATTGAGCCGACAATAGTCTGTCCGTCAATGATTTCGCTAAAAGGGAACTCATGTTCGATACGGGTTGCCTTTCCGTACTTCTCCTCAAGGATCTTATACAGGCGCTCTTCGGACCCGATGATGGACTCCGGCTGAGGAAGGACATCCTGAAGGCCGTGCCTTCGTATCGTCCTCTCTGCAATGGCGAGCATCTCCTCACGTGGCCTGCTCGGATCATATGTCGCGAAAATATTGTGGATACAGGTGCCCACCTCATCGTCTTCAGCCTCTGATGCCTTGCTTATGACCTGGCGGAAAAGCCCGTCACTGCTGATGCACTCGGCCTGCGACCCAGCTACCAGCCCGTCATCTGAAATGGAACTTGGGGAGATTTTCTTCGCGGCAATAGTCCCGTCTGGCTTTTTCTCCGGCATATATGTGTATGTCTCCGCCTCGTGAACTTCCGGAGCGGGGTCAATTGCCATCTCACGGTAATAGAAGAGAGGCGTTCCCGGCCCCCAGATCTGCTGACAGGTGCCGTTGTCCCAGTCCTTTCCGGTCTGGCTCTTCCATTTTGGATCCGCATAAAGGTCCTTCATGGTTTCGGTTATCATCTTGTTCTCCTTGGCGTGCTGCCCCACTTCCACGAAGATGTCACGGGCACGGGTCACGGCGACATAAAGCAGGCGACGTCCTTCCCTGATGACGGAGTCCCTGAAGTCCTCATAGTTGCCGACTCCGGTGACACCGTCAATCCCGCTTTTCATATCTTCCGGCAGACTTTTCGAGCCCGAGCCCAACTTAGGGACATAAGTGAGGTAGTAGCCCGGATAGAGGTTGCCTGATGCCGGTTTGTCTTTCCTTACGTGACGGACATCCCAAAGGAACGACTTTGAGATCTGCTGGTCAGAGAGCCTGTCGTTGGCAAGCGAGAACATGAACACAAGCGGCCACTGAAGGCCCTTCGAGCCGTGATAGGTGATGACATTGACACCGGCCGAGTATCCGCTGACGGAGATGTTCCCGTTCTCGATCTCCGAGATGAACCCCTCGACGGTGGCACTCCTCCCGAGCGTGAGGCAGTCGCTCTCGTAGTCCCTGGCGTTCTGGATAAGGGCCATGAGGTTGTTCCGCCTGTTGAAGGCATCTCCCCAGCGCGCGCAGCCGTCAAGCAGTCCCATACGGATGATGATGCCGCGGACTATGCTGGATACGCTCCTGGACGCGAAGTCCTCGCGATAGCTGTCCAGGAAGGCCGTCAGTTTCTCGATGTCGTCATAGTCCTTGTTCACGATATCGGAGAGAGACAGGCCGCAGCACACTTTCGCAAGTTCTGCCGTGAGCAGTTTCGCCTTGCCCAAGACATGGTTGAGCATCAGAAGGACAAGACGGATCTCCACCATGGAGGCATCGGCCACGCTCTCAAGCGAAACCGGAATGCCGTACTTCTTGAACTCCGCGGCAATGCTGTCCACATCGGCATTCGTGCGGCACAGGACAGCCATGTCCGAAGGGCGGACAGCACGAAGTTCCCCGGAGTCCTTGTCAAAGATTTCCCTGACGGTCGACTTTCCGTCGAGGATTTTCCTCACTTCGGATGCCAGTGCGGAGATGGTCTCGTCTTTGGAAGGAGAAGAAGGAGCTCCCGGCGTGCCGTCCTTCTTTGGCTTCCCGGGCCTGAGAGGTCCGTCCCAGTGCTGTATATTCGGGACGCATTCCGGCAAGGACTCCTTGCGGAAAGGATTCAGCACAACGTCATCCCTGTCCATTTCCGGGAAAACATTCACGAATACGTCGTTGGTGAACTTGACCAGTGGCTCCAGCGAACGCCTTGAGTCGTTGAGCCTGCCCGTCTCGAAACCTTCCTTTCCCTCGGACACCAGTTTTCTGATTTCGTCAGCCAGAGCCTGTACCAAGTCGGTGTCGCAGGCTCTGAACCCGTAGATGGCCTGCTTCGGGTCGCCCACCCAGTAGCTCTTTGTCACGAGCTCGCTCAAGCGGTCGAAGATCTCCAGCTGCTTAGGGTTTGAGTCCTGGAACTCGTCGACGAACACATATTTGACGCTTTCCGATATGTCCTTGCGTACATCTTCAAAGCCCGGCTCCTTGAGCATCTTCAGGAAGAGGTTCTCCATATCGTTGTAGTCGATGACGGAGTTGTCTTTCTTGTACCTTTCAAACTCGCCTCTCCATTTCCCGGTTATCCTGAAGACACGGTCGGCACAATCACGGATGAGCGCATAGTGCTCGTTTGTCATGCACACAAGGTCAATCAGACCGAGAGACTTCTCTCGGCTCTCTTCAAGATCAGATATGCCCATGCTGTCAGCCTTGGAGATGATGCCAGCTGCAGCCGACTTCCAGAAGTCATAGTCAAATTTGCTGGACATGGCCGGCTTGAGGTCCACCTTCACGGCATAGCTGTGGAAGGCCTTGATGTCGTCAATATCCGTCACGTTGCCTAGGGTGGATGAGATGTAGGCCTCCTTGTTCTCGTCGGTCATCACCTCGCATTTTGCGCTGATGCCGAGCAGGTACCAGTATTTCCTTATGTAACTCAAGGCTATCGAATGCACGGTGCCGATATTGGCCGTATCAAGCTGAGCGGCAGCATCGTCGAGACCGTTCTCAAGAAAACGGATGCGGGCATTGCGCTTGATGTCGGCGGCAGCCTTCTCCGAGAAGGTCGTCATTATCACCTCCGATGGGGTGCAATCACCATTCTTCACGTGCTGCGCGAAGGTTTCAGTAAGAAAATATGTCTTTCCGGAGCCGGCTCCGGCATTGATGTATTTTATGTTCTTCATTTCAATCCTCCTTTCAAAGTGCAGTTCTTGTTTCCATAGGCCGACGCCTTGATATTGACTTTGTTGTAGTCCGGCTCAAGCGGGTAAAGGCCGAGCGCATCCTGGTTCCTGTAGTAATCCATATCGGCGAGATCCATTCCTTCGCCTTCTTCCAGTTTTCCGTTCCTTAACTGTTTCCACCTGAAGTCATACCCTTTGGACGCCATCGCGAAAAGGTCCTTTTCTGAATCCTTGGGGACGACCTCGACCGCCTTGTGCGGTTTAAGGACGTCATCTGCCGTAAAGAGAGTCCTGCGTGGGATTGCGTAATAGCCCGTGAACTTGACATCGCCAGACACTGTTTCCACCACCTTCTTGTACACGGCCAACTGAAGTTCCCTGTTCTCTTCTATCTTCTTCCTGTATGTGGTTCCGGAATTGTATTTGAAATCAAAGACAAGATACTTCCCGTCCTTCGGGTCCCGGAGAAGACAGTCGATGATCGCATAAACGTCTGCGGAGGTTCCGTCCTCCTTGTTTCCGATAAGGCCTTCAGCGGTGAGACTCTCCTCAAACCCGACTATGTCAAGGCCGTTCGAGATGATGATGTCGAGCAGCACGCCGATGCTTTCCCTGAGCGAGACCTTGAAGCTCTTCAGCTCGATTGTGTTCTCCCTGAGACAAAGGATGAGCCCCTTTTCTGAAAGCACCCTGCCAAAAAGTTCGTCGAAGCATTCATTGTGCCTCCCGAGCATCTCCTTCGGATCGTTCCCGCACGCTTTTCCGAGTTCCTCGATATAAGCGTGGGCAACATTTCCTTCTACGGTAGGCACATCGGCAATCTCCTGAATTCCGTACTGCACGTATCCCTTTACATAGTCAAGCATATAGTCCACCGGCCTCTGGATAAGGGTATCTATACTGCTGTAACTCTCCCTTTTCCGTCTGAAGCCCATGACAATCCCGCTGTCGAAGTCGTGGAAGGTGGCTTTCCCGAGATCCGTATTGACCTTCCCGGCAGCCGGCTTGGCGACATCAGGCCCCTTTCCGGCAGGAAGGTCCCTGCTTATCCTTGCCAGTACCGCCGACGGTGTCGTCTCCACTCCGCTTATCTTCCTGCAGGTTATTATGCTCGCCCTCGAGCACCTTGAAAGGCCGTCCATCTTGAGGGTGTTGAGATTCCTTGCCGCCTGCTCACGGCCTGTGATGAGCAGTCCTGCATCCCTGAGAGCCTCAATCTCGCTCCTGGTAAGGAAGGCATACTCGTAAGGCAGGTCATTGGACGTCGTCGAGGCGAACCAGATGAGGCGCTCAGCCTTGGAATGGATATCCGCAAGGCTGTCCGTAAGGCTGATGCATCCGAGGCGTGCGTAGTCGCTGCTGATGTCCACCGGGACCGTAAGGTGCGCTGCCCAGCGGCAGAGCCTGTCTATATCGGCGGTCTCTTCGCCCACTGAGTCAAGGAGCCTGAGCATAGCCCTGCAGCTGCCGCGAAGCGCATGGAACTGGCTGTCGAGATTGCTCTCAGGGGCGATTCCGCCCGCAGCCCACTTGTCAAGTCTGCATACGAAGTCCTTGACGTCCTTCACATTGGCCATTCCCTCGGGCAGGGTCCTGGACTTGTCCCAGAGGTTAAGGAAAGCCACGGCCCTGTCATAGTCCCTCGCACTTATGTCCTTACCGTCGTATGTGAACCTTGCATCACGTATGATACCATCCCATCCGTCACCAAGCCCGCCGTTTGCACAGATATGCTGGAGGAGTGCGATGCTGGCCTTCACGTGGTACTTCTTGCCGTCCTCTTCCTCACGCTCAATGTAGAGCTTTCCGACAGGGTTTTTCGGAGACTGAAGGAACGACTGGAGTGAGGCTATGTCGGCAGGGTATCTGAAAAGGGCAACGCCCAAAGGAAGCAGACGCATGACCGGTCCGATGCCCTTGTCGGCGGCGCCTGTCTGCGGCTTTCCCAAACTCCTGAGAAGCTCCCCCAAAAGGGCGGTATCAGCCTCCGCGACCACGTCAGCAGCGGTCAGCTCCTGTGAGGCGATCCACTCGTGTGCCCTGTACTCGTCATCAAACTCCAGGATCTCCATCTCCGGCAGTTCCGTCACGTCCTTTTCCATATACTGCACGGACCCCGGTCCGGACATCTTTTCAATATTGGAAAGCAGACGCGCAAGTACCGCATCGAGGGCGTCCTCCCGGCAGCATACCTTTATCCGGTCAGACGGGCCAAGCAACGGTCTCTTCCCGGATTCTGCGATGATCTCCCTCCATCTGTCCGCCCTTCCCTGGTCACGGAAAGAGGCCTCGATTTCCGAGAGGCGCCTCACCTTCTCGCTATCTATCACAGTCTTGCCGTCCCATCCTGCCCTCACGAGGGCATCCCTCCAGCCCAGCATCAGCTCGGCCGTGCCGTAGTCGTCCTGACGGAAAGACTCCAAGTAGAACGGCATAGTGCCATTTGCGGCAACCTTCCGCATGGCTTCCATGTAAGAAATCACCCTCTGGGAGTGCTCATTCTCGACAGTTGTGAGCCCGCACCGCAATTCCAGTTCAGCAAGAAGCGCGTCAGGCCCTTCGAAAGTCTTGCCCAGTCCGCAGTCTTCCGCCCTCAGGAAGACAGACGAGTCGTAGAACGGGTTGAAATATATTTCCATAATTGTCTTTAGTTTTAGTTATTATACTGACCGGCGGCGGTTTTATTTCACCGGAGGGTCAAAAAATTACCACAATTCAAATATATGAAAAATCACCATACCTTGTCCTCGTCTATGAGGAAAAGTCCTGGCACTCTCTTCTGAACGACATGCACGCCTCAAAGAGGTCATAGAACTCGGGACCGAGACTGTACAAGAATGCCGTACGATCGGCACGGTCTCTCATGATTGACACCTCTCCGAAGTTCCTGTCTACCGCAACTTCCCAATATTCTGTCACGGAGGACAGGAGCCCGTCCCCATCGACATCTCCTACGTCCGGTCTGGTTATCCCCACAGTCACGGAGTGATACTCCTTGAAGCGGATCCTCTTCGCCGCGTCAAGAAGACAGGTCCCCTTCTCCATCACGTCAGCCAGGTGGCCATAACGGTCTGCCAACTCCATTGCCGAACCAACAAGTCCGGAAAGGAAATCCCTTTCGAAGATCGAATGGACATCAGCATGGACATCCGCAACGTTCTTGTCCGGAAACAATGCCGAAAGCGCCCTTCTCGCACACTCCTCGCACTTTTCTCCCCAAGAGGTATCCTCAATGAGTATGGCGGCATCGTTCCGGTACACGTTTGGAGCGGTGAAACGCGGATTGACGGAACCGTATGCCTCCAGCTCCTCTTCTGACAGGCAAGACAAATCGACCTTTCCAATGACATCACCGGCTGCGGCTATGCACCGGAATCCGTCAACCGGAGACAGGGTCGTCACCAGCAGGGCCTCATCCTCGCCGATGACCGAGTCAATCCTTCCGACATATTCTTCAAGTTCGATTTCCTCCGGGTCAAAGTCATTTACTCCGATTATCTCCATCATATGAACCTGAGGCGCCCTCGTCATGAATCTGATGACTTCATCTTCTCTTAATGCAGTTTTCATTGTATAGCCTAATTTCTTCCTTTATATCCCTATACCGACATTGGCGCGAATTCTTTCACGGAGATGAACAGTTTTTTCCACGAATTTACAAGAATATGCCCTGACATGTATAAAGACGGCTACAACGTTCTCACTTTTTGATGGAAATAATTCACTGCCAGACACTCCGGCTGCCACTATTTTTCAGTGAAGGTTGTTTCCTTTGCACAAGTAAAGGAGGCAGCCATGACAAAAGAGACTCTCATTTCAAATTTTAGTGAACATACCACAGAGGACATGTTCCAGCAATTGAGCGCACACATCAGTGACAATATTAAAACAATTGCCGCCAAAGACGACAGTTTCCATCTGATCGGCGTCCTCAATGAAATCCGTGAAGGACTCATACTTCCCCAGGGATGCAAATTCAGGTTGCAAGGTTACGACCTATTCCTGGATACTCCTTTGCCGTTTTTCATCAAGTTCGGTTGTGGCCAATTGTGGATAGGAGCCAAGACAATCGATTTGCGTTTCAAGGAAGAAGTGGTACGGGCCTTCCGCTATATCATCACGAATCTTCTCCATCCGGCCCTTGAGGAGTTCCGTACAATTACGTATGAGGAAAACCTCAAGTATCTGAAAGCCGAGAAACTACGGTCCATCCTGGAAGTCAACGCAGAGCCAATGATCAAAGACGCGCTGAGTGGTACCGGGATGAAGTTCGAGATAACGTTCCATCCCCTAAATGCGAGGTTGAAATTCTGGAAGAGAAAAAGGGACGTGGTGCACGTGGACGTCCTTCACTATGACTCATTCGAAGAAGACTTACAAAAAGCAATATCATATGTCCATAAACATCAACACAAAAGAACTCAAGAATCTCTTGGACAGCACTCCGCCCTCACATAACATCATGCTGTCCGGCAAACACGGCATAGGCAAGTCCAAGATAATCACAGACCATTTCTCGGCCAAGGGCCAGAAAGTGGTCACCTTATTCCTGGGACAGATGTCCGACCCTGGAGACCTTATCGGTTTGCCGAACAAGGACGAGAAGACCGGCAAGACCGTATTCATGCCACCATACTGGTTCCCGACGGACAACCAGCCGGTGGTGCTTTTCCTCGACGAACTGAACCGCGCCCGCCCTGAAATACTCCAGACCATCATGGATCTGGCCCTGAACCGCAAACTCGCAGGACTGGAACTGCCTGCCGGCAGCAGGATAGTGTCTGCGGTCAATGACGGCGAGGAGTATCAGCTTACAGACCTTGACCCGGCGCTCGTTTCACGATTCAACATCTACAATTTCCGCCCCACTGTCGGAGAATGGGTGTTGTGGGCGTCGAATAATGGCATTGACAAGCACGTAATCAGTTTCATTGAAGGGAACAACCGGATGCTCGACGGGGACGGAGCCGCAACGGACACATCCTCCTCGCTAGAGAAGACACCGGACCGACGCGGATGGGAGCGTGTTTCAGACATCATCAGAAACACTCCGAACATCACGGCAACTACAAGGAAAGTGATTGCCGGCATCGTAGGAGCAAAGGCCGCATCCGAGTTCTTCGAGAGCTTCAATCAGAGCGGCATCATCAGTGCCGAATCCGTCCTGAAGGATTTTGACGGGCATAAGTCAATGCTTGAGAAGTATCAGGCCCACGACCTTGCCATTGTCAATGAGAGCATCTTCCGCTGCATCGAGAATGCCAAGCAGGGCCCCGAGCAGGTCGCTGCGGACAATCTCATAAACTATATGAACTGGCTGGCATCAGGAAACAGACGCGAATCGATGGCTCATTTCTGCTCCGTATTCGAGGGCGCCACCTACACAAAGGCCAATCTTTTCATGATGAGCAAAGCCCCAAAATGCTTCAAGACAATAACCGAATTCATCAAGAACCTGTAATGGAAGAAACAATCTCCAAAATCGTCGAGGAATGGTTCCTGACCGAGCCTCTCCTGTTTTCCGCCTGGTGCACGCATACACTGGCGGAGAACACCAAGATGAATGTGCCGATGCGTACCGGAAAGATGCGGATAGAATACAACCCGGACATGATGAAGGATTGGGGAAGGAGACAAATCGAGGAACGCCTGCGTTTCGAGGTCATCCGCATCCTGTTGGGACACCCGTATCAGAGACAGCCCTACAAGGCTAAGAAGGCAACTCTCGGCATAGCAAGCGATATGACATTGACCTCATCCTACCACAACATCAGCACAATCTCCCTTCCGAAAGGATTGAGGTTCGACTATGGTCTGTGTTTCGAAGAGTATTATGCCATCGTGAAAGACTTTCTCGACACTAATATGCAGTCTCCGCCTTACGATATCGTGGGAGAGATTGATGACGGCGGTGGCGGCCAAAGCGATAACGCGGAATCCGGCGGAGAGTCTGACGGCAGTAATGAGCAGGAGAATGATGAAAACGGGAGCGGCCAAAATGACGATGCTGAAAATAGACCATGTCAAAGAGATGAACCGGAAGAGGGCTGCAAAAAGAATGACCGGGAGGAGCAAGATGAACAACCCGAAAGAGAGGACGATAGGCTCCAACAAGTGGCAAATCTGGCAGCGGAGTCCGCGGAACTTTGGGAGGAGGACCAACTGGCCTCGGAGCAGTTGAAGGAGACTGTCCGTCGGGCACAACGTTGCAGACAATGGGGATCCATCGGAGGCAAACTGAAGGAGAAGATCGAAGCTACCACAATCGTCCGGATAGACTACAGATCAATACTTTCTGGGTTCAGAGCCTCGGTCTTGAGCAGCAAGCGCAGCCGTACCAGAATGATTCCGAGCCGCCGCTACGGCTTCCAGTATATGGGCAGCAAGCGAGACTTCGCAACCCGGCTGCTGGTGGCCGTCGATGTAAGCGGATCAGTGGATAACCGCCAGGTGTCGCAGGCCCTCTCGATCATCAACCGGTTCTTCAAGTATGGAGTGGAGCGTATCGACATAATCCAGTTTGACGTCGGACTGCAGGGTGACGTTCTCACGATGAAGAAGGCGAGGAAATCCCTGAAGATTAGCGGGCGTGGCGGCACCGATTTCCAGGCTCCCTTCGACTTCTTCTTCGAGAACCGATACGACGGACTCATAATGATTACAGACGGATATGCTCCGAAACCAAGTTTTCCGAAAAGATTTCATGGGAACATCCTCTGGATGATATATGATGAAGAGGCCTTCGGCGGGCAAGGCTTTTATGACCTGGACGACGCCCAAAAATGGATAGCAAGCATGCCCAGATCCAAATATACAGTTTTACCTCCGATATAGATGCCTGGAGAATGATGATGGAATCCAGCCAATCTAGACATAAAACAAAATATTAAACACAACAAACATGAAACAAGACAAAGAACAGGACAACAGAATAGTCCTGAACCAATGGAATGAAGAGCGTGCTGAAGACATCTTTTTCCCGGAGATAGTCTACCATTTCAAAGACAATGACGGAAACAATTGGATTATTCTTCTTACATGGAATGAGTGTTACTGTGGCAAGGAGCCCTGGCGCGCTGGGCTGTGGCGATGCGACGAAAATTGGAAAATAATCGACGGCAGTCCAGACAATATTTCCGACCTGCTAAAAGAAAAAGAACACACGCCGGGAATCGTCAAAGACTATTTCTATTTAGAGGAATACAAATTCGTGGAGGAGCGTGCCCTCGAGATTGTCCGTGAATTGAAACCTGAACTGAAAGACCAATTATAGAGTCAGTCCCTTTGATTGTTCGTCAGCATTTTTTAACCTGTCGAGAAACCATTCAACCATACTTCCGTCCATAAGTTTCTGAATGGTTTCTCCATTGTACCAATATCGATACTGAAACTGACTAGGATATCCCCAGAACCAATATTTAGTCTTCTTGTCTGAGTAGCCAAGCCTCTGAGCTAGTTCATTAGCGCCACTTACATTCCGAATATCTTCGCAATCCTCTTTTTTTAAAAGTCCGATAGCCATATTTGAGAGATTCTTTCCTTCAAATTCAACTGCAAACGTAATTTCCTTCCAGTCCTGATGCACGAACTGAAGTTGCACTGAAGGACAATTCAACCAGTCCTTCCCCTGCTCCACTTCAGTTATACATTTGAATGGCAAATCATTAAGTTTCTTTTTTAACCCAACTAAAAAAGAATTCATTGCTTCGTTTATGGAAGCATTAAGATTCTCACTAATTGCAAAGGCTGCACAAATATTATCTGGTTGTCCAATAAGTTTAATTATATCATCATTTGTTGCCATATAACTATTGGTAATTTGTTTTAATGTATTGATATATTGATTAATAGTTTCTCTTACATATGGAAGGGTAGAAGCCAGCTGAACACATCTTTCCAACCAAGGGATTATATCGTCTCGATACGACAAGATAGTAACATCATCCAGACTTAAAGATCCCAACGATTCTTCATCCGGCTTATCACCATACAATGTCAAATAGACCAATTTGCTATCAGGTTTAAAATTATGATACCTGAGCAACTGATTATGCTGGTCACGTGCATATATTTTATTTTCAATGATAAGACTATTAGATTCATCAGTTATGAAAATATCTATCCTCCCACCAGTACTATCAGTACACTGGCCAATATACTTTTCAACTTCTACACTTGTTTTCGATATGTCAAGAAAACCATCCTTCAAATTCAGTGTCGGGATGCGAAGGAATTCTTTCAAAAAACTACTTTTGGCTCCATGCCTATCTGACTGTAGCAATGATGCGATAATGGAAGAATGAAGTCGGACTTCTGAAGTCGACAGTTTTAGAACATCGAAAATATTATAGCGAATACCGCTATTCTCATAGATTTTTTCAATTTCCGACCTCTTAGCCTCGTAAGAATCAACTATTTTTAACAGTCGCACTACTTCTTTTAAATCAATATTCATATGCTGTATTATCTTACTTATTAACATTGTCAAACTCAAGAGGGTATTTTGAAATTACACTCTAAATCTTACATATCATCCAGCAATACTTCAAAAAAATCATTTAGGCTTTCATCCTGGAAACTCAAAGTTAATTGTTATAATTCAATTTGACAAATATTGAACAACAAAATGATAATCAAATCCTTACTGCCACACTTTTGCAGTGGCGCATTTTAACTTTGTCTGCAAGAAAAGGACATGAAGTATGGGAAAGACATTGCACATCATACCTTCGGGAAACATCTGGCCACGCATCGTCGGAAAATGGATTGGCGACGGGCCTGACAAATCAGAACACGAGGTGACCCAGTACCCCGTCCACACCAATCTTCACTATCAGCCGGATGCCTTGACTGACGTGGAGATGATGAAGACGGCCATATCGTGGTATAAGCCAAATTCATATCCGGTGGCCAACCTATATCAGGACTTGAAGAACTTTATCGAGACCGTTAAGAAAGGGCCTGAGTTTGACAAAGTGTTCGTCTGGCACGCTGAGGATGCCGATTCCAGGTTGCTCCTCTACTTGATCGCGTACGCATATAAGCACAGGTTCTATGCCGTCGATATCACTCCGAAAGACCGTCGGTTTAAATGGAAGGTCAATGATGATGTCGACAGTCAATTCGAGGATGTCAAAGTCTACACCGACAGCGATGTCGATATAGACTCGATCACACGCGATTCTTTCGAACCTGGAGCAGTCACCCAAAAGACAAGAAAAGAATTCTATGAGATATGGAAAAGTTGGGGCGGAGAGGACGCCCTGGGAAGTCCGGTGCTCGTAAACCAGTTCGGCACATTCTTCCATCCTTATCGTATTTACCTGTACCAGGATGTCTTTGCAGCCACGCCAAAAGATCATCCCGAGAGCATCGGAGCAATCTGTGAAGAAATCCATACGAAGCATCCCCAGATCAGCCATGAATACATCCATGACACTATTGTCCAGATGGCTGATTCAGGTCTGGTCAAATGGGTCAAGAAAGAAGAGAACAATCAACTCGGTCACTTGCTTCAGCAGTACAAGTACGATGTGGAAGGAGAATGGAACCGATATCCGCATGAGTTTCTGCACGAGTTTGCGGATCTATGCGGCAAAAAGATAAGGATGTCAGAGGATGATCGTAAAGCCGAATTCCTCAGGGCTCGAAAAGACCATGACGATATGTTTTGCAAAGGCCACTTGGCCAGAGAGGACAGATCCAAGAAGAGAGAACATTGGCACAACAGTCTGGTAATACGGTGGGCGGCCGCGTTTAATGAGAACTGGGGCTGGTACCATCTGATGTCAGTAATGAAGGTAAAACTGGGAATGATGGCAGAATATATGCGCGAATGGTCTTACATAGCCAACGGACCTGTCTATGCCGACCAGATGGAACGGGCCATCAGATTGATGGAAGTGATCCTCGACTATGGAGGCGAATCGGAATACAGACGTGATGAAGGAGATGAACCATGTCTTGATTCGGAACATTTCTCCCGCTACGTCAATTTCCGGAACAGAGAACGCTTTATAGGTCCGGATTGCGACAGTTACAATTTCTGGTGCGATGCCCAGCGTCTTCGATTCATCAAGGCATGGAACATCCTGTGGGAGATGTTCCGCACAAAGTTGCTCGATTGGGAGGATTAGTTCACGTTTCGTCAAATTTGGAACAGCCAATTGTAACCTTGACATATTTTCACAAATTCACAATTATTAGCATGATACAGTACATCGCAGACGAAGCGCACTTCCAGGCAGTCATAGCCCGCGTTGCAAACGTGAAAAAACATCTTTGGATCGGGACTGCCGACATAAAGGACCTTTATGTCGGCGAGCGTCCTCTCCTGGGCGTACTTGCCGACCTGATCAGCAAAGGGCGTGAAATCCGTCTCATCCATGCCAAGGAACCAGGCCCGAAATTCAGGGAGGATTTCGACCATTATCCAGTACTGTTTTCCGGACTGGAGCGGGTTCTGTGCCCCAGAGTACACTTCAAACTGATTATCTTTGACTTCAAGCTTGCCTACATCGGCTCGGCAAACCTCACCGGCGCAGGCCTGGGAATGAAAAGCCCACGCAACCGCAACTTCGAGGCAGGCATTCTGACAGATGACCCAGCTCTGGTAGAAGCCGCAATGAACCAATTCGATACCATCTGGGCCGGCTTCAAATGCCAAGACTGCGGCCGCAAGCAATACTGCTCTGATCCCGTCGATTGTCGGAAAGTCTAGCAAACAGTATTTCAGCATCGTTTATAAAATATTTTTTATACATTTGTGTAATTAGCATGCAATAAAAACCCATAGCCAAAATGCCTATCATGAACCTTACAAAAGAAAAGCTTGTGTCGCTTTGGAGAATGAGAAAAACAATCTTCAATAATCCCGACAATAGTGAAATTTGTCACCGCTTTGACTTTATCAAGAAAACATTTGAGGATATTATGTCTCATGAGGTCGTCTATAAAGACGGCGCAGTATTCATAGATGGTGAGCAGATCCTAATGGATGACGGTTCCGCCCCCTCGCTTCATTACTTCGGCTGTAAGAAAGACGAAATGACCTCCCCTGTCGCGTTCGATGGCATCCGCAAAATGAAAAAAACATTCCCGAAGTTCAAGGATCTCATAACTGAAATCGGGAGTATGCTTGGCGGTTTCGACGAAAACGAGACCATGAAGGGTGAATACCGCATAATCTCCAACAAGATAACAGACTCCAACGATAGCGGAACGCTAATCAGCGAAGGACAAGTTCGTCATCCTTCCTCTCACTTTGCTGACAACAATTATTTTTTTAACGTTGTTGACACAGTCAAAAGCATCTCTCAAGACACATTTGACCCGAAGAACTCACGTTTGGTTTTGCGCTGGCCAAGTACCAACTACTACAGATATTCACCAGAAGAGGTTGACGAACAGGCCATTCCGCTCCAGCAGAACGCTCTCATCGGGCGCTTCCCATACAAGTTCTTCTACATGTGGACACACTCTAAGGATGTCATTCATCCTGTCAGCCTTATGGCATATAGAAATCTGGTCCAGCAAAAGGACTCCTTAATAAAATATGCCCCCGACAATAACATGGGACAAGACTATTCTGACTTTATCAAAATTGATGGATGGAACAAGTATTCCCAGGCTATCGCCAATCTTATTCCGGAGGAGGAACGAGGAAAAAACTTTATGGAGGAACTTTCCCGTCTGCTTTCAGTTGTCATGACTCTAGAACAGGATGTCAGGGACTACTCCGAATTATTGGAGACCGGCAACAAGGCTCTGATATTATGGGGGCCTCCTGGAACCGGAAAAACCTATGCCGCCAAGGAATTAATCCAAAAGATGCTCGGCATTAAACAGGAAGAAATGCCAGATTATCTTTTCGACAACGGCAATAAAGACGATAAGGGAAAATGGGCTATTGTCCAGTTCCATCCAAGTTATTCATACGAGGATTTCATAGGCGGCATTTCTCCGCGACTTGAAGGGAACACTCTTTCATATTTTTTGAAAGAAGGGGTTTTTAAGCGATTTTGCGACTACGCTGCCGAGAAGGAGAATGAAGGGAAAAAATTTGTATTCGTGATCGATGAAATAAACCGTGCGAATCTTTCATCAGTTCTCGGAGAACTGATGTATGCTCTGGAGTATCGTGGAGAAGAAATAAGGCTTCCCAATTTCAAAGACCCCTTCAAGATTCCTGGAAACGTGTACCTGATCGGCACAATGAACAGTGTGGATAAGAGCCTTGCAACCTTTGATCTTGCATTGCGTCGCAGGTTCGCCTTCTTCAAGGTGATGCCCAATATGAAGGCCCTGGAAACGATACTTGCCAAATACAATATCAAAGAAGGTAATTTACAGGACTTTATAGACCGTTGCGAACGCCTGAATCGTGACATAATAGATCCTCAGAAGCAGTTCAGGCTCAGCGAGGACTATCAAATTGGACATGCTTACTTCGCGAAGATTAAGGATTTTCTCATTTTCGAAGAAGAGGCTGATGAGTGCAACTCCGAAGAAACACAACGCATAGGCATTATCAATAGTTATGGTCTTGAGAAACTTTGGCTGTATCACTTACTGCCTCTTCTGGAAGAATATCTTGGAAGCAGGATTGAGGATGCCGAGATCCAGCAACTATTGAAAAAAGAGGAATACATATTCACCGGTTTTTAATAGTCCTATGTCCAAATGGATCTCAAAGATTCTACAATTAATGGGTTTGAGCCCAATGGCATTAATCATCATAACGCCACAACCTATATCCGCGCTGTCAACGAATTGAATGATCAGTTTGACAGCGGGGAGATAAATTGTATCCATCTATCCGATTATGGGAGAGACGTGCCAGATGAACATCCGGTTGAAGTACAAGTTTCAAAATATACCACACTTCATGGTAATCTGATACCTGATAAATGCCTCTTTACCACATCGCACTATATAGGATACTATGGTAACTCCGATGTATCCATAAGAATTTTGCCTCGCTATGGGAACTTTTCTTATCTTCTGGGATATGCGGCGAATGTGTACCTTCCAGTAGGAGAATCCGGGCTGTCACTATCTGGAGGCAATTCGTACTGGCTCTTGGCTGTCTTATGGAAGTCCATGTTGAATAGGGCTTTAACAACAGGCCAAATACCTAAAACCTATATCGCCGAACATGGAAACTTGAATGTTTATCGAGGTCATCTCGATGTTCATCAGAATATCAGGAACAACCTCGTTGACCAAAGTAAATTCTACTGCACATATCGGAAACTATCCATGGACAACACGATAAACCGGGCTGTCAGACATGCTTATAGAATATTAGGGGAAAAAGGGTTGTCTGGAATACTGGCAGACTTGTCAGCATTTGACACACGACTCGAGTCGTTGGGCGTGAAAGACAACGTCCCAAACCCAAAGGATTTAGACGATATCCGTTATACGCGAATGAACGCTGTCTACAAGCCTGTCGTCAACCTATGTAAAACTATTATCAGTAACGATGCTTCCTCATTTGAAGGTAACGAGAGAAAGGTTTTTTCCTATATGATTGATATTGCAGAATTATGGGAACTCTACCTTCTACGACTGCTGCAGCGCAATCTCTCTCCAGATTATTACGTGTATTCACCTAATACTCTTTCGGGGGATTGTCTCTTAGAAGGCGAAATGCGCACAATCCGTCCTGATATTCTTATTGAAAAGGATGGCAATGTCATATTGATTATTGACGCCAAATACAAGTACTATTCTCAAGTGGGAAAAACAGGAGCGAAAAATGGATGTGTTCATAGAGATGACTTATATCAAATGAACACTTATTTGTATCATTACGGCAGGGGAAGACGTATCGCCGGCATTCTCACATCGCCAGTGAAAGAATCTGATTCTGCGCTTCATCGGTATGCAAATAATACCGAGCATCGAATTGGAGTCGTCAATCTGAACATTCACAGTTGTGGAAACGATGTCGGTAAAATCCATGAAGAGGAACGGTCATATGTAAAGAGAATCCTAGACATTCTCGGAGAACTATCATAAGTTTATACTCAGCAAAACTGATCATTTGAATCAGTCGAGCCAAGTTTCATCTTCATCAATGCCTTCAATCTCAGTTTGGGAGCGGAGGTTTTTCATGATGAACTTCTGTCTCTCAAACGTATTTACACCCGTGTAGAACGATAGCAGCATTTGGACATCCTCCGCTTCATCGATAGTGATCGGAACCAGACGCATGTCTTTCCCGATGAAATCACGGAACTCCCCCTCATTGATCTCACCGAGACCTTTGAAACGGGTTATCTCTACCTTCTCTTTGCTGAATTCAGCCACTGCCGCGTCCCTTTCCTCCTGACTGTAACAATAGCGATTCCGCTTCTTCGTCTTGACACGGAATAGCGGGGTCTCCAGTATATATAAATGGCCGGCTTTTATCAGGTCGATGTAGTACTTCAGAAAGAACGTGACCAGCAGCATCCTTATGTGCATTCCATCATCATCCGCATCGGATGCCACGATTACCTGGTTGTAACGGAGCCCGTCAAGTCCGTCATACAGGCCGAGAGCCGCTACAAGATTTCTCAATTCCACGTTTTCAAGGACTTTCGCCTCACTGCTCCGATAACTGTTCTTGGATTTGCCTCGGATGCTGAACACAGCCTGATAGATCGGACTACGGACTTTAGTAATTGTACCGCTCGTCGACTTTCCCTCCGTTATGAAAATACTGGTCTAGTCAATGTATTGAGCCAATTCTTTCGATGCACGAGACCCATAATGCACGCGACAATCCCTCAGGTTCTCATTGTAGACACTCGCAACTTTGGAAATCTTATTCCTATTCTTGATGTCATTGATTTCCTGCCTCAGTTTATAGGCTTGGTTTATCTTTTTCTCAATGAGTGCTGAGATATCTTTATGCATCAACAGATAGTTCCCGAGATTACGGCTGACGAAATCATTGATGAACGATCGGACCGTAGGGCCGTCTTCGCCATCCTTCCTGCTTATTTTTTCGGAGTACAGCGCTATTTTCTGCTGTGAGGAAAAAAGAGGAGCCTGCATATGGATATAGATAGCCCCGACTAGTCCCTGTCTGCAGTCATCCGCGGAATAGTCCTTCTTGTAAAAATCCATAAGGGCCCTCGCAACAGCCTCCTTGAATGCTGACAGATGAGTGCCTCCATCAATAGTAAACTGCCCATTGACAAACGAACCAAGGATTGTACCGCTACCGTCATAGTGAGTAAGTACCAGTTCAATGTCCTCACCTTCCAGATGAATTGGCTCATACAATGGCATCTGAGGGATGTTGTAGGCAATCCAATCCGGAAAGCCATTTTCTGACCGGTACGGTCTGCCGTTGAACGTCATAGTCAGGCCGACTTTGACACAGGTATAGTTGCGGACCATCTGCTCAAGATGCTCCATCTTATATGCATAATTTGGAAACATCGCCTCATCAGGAGTAAAGCGGATCAAGACACCGTTCTTTTCTTCGGAAGCCTCTCTTCCGCTGTCAACCAGTTCCCCCTCGGGAGAATTTCGCCCAGGAGCATTCCCCGTCCCTGTAGGATGCAACGTAAAAGTCAATGGACAAAGCGTTTGTAGCCTTCAGTCCTACGCCATTCAAACCGATGGTCTTCTGATATACCGAGTCGTCAAAACGCCCACTGGTATTCAGTGTGCTTACAGCTTTTATCACCGAGCCTAAAGGTATTCCTTGGCCAAAGTCCCGGACAGTAGCCGTCTTTTCGTCAACATCCACAATGATATTCTTTCCGAATCCCGTAGTGAATTCATCGACAGAGTTGTCAAGGACTTCCTTAAGTATCGTATAGATGCCATCCCTGGGGTCAGATCCGTCTCCTAATGCTCCAATGTACATTCCCGGACGGAGACGTATGTGTTTCAGCCCCTCCATCGTCCGGATACTGTCATCATTGTAATTTGCTATTGCGGCCTTGCTGCTCTCTTCCATTTTACGTCTAGTTTAGTCCGCGAATTTAAGCCACCTCCCTGCCAAACCTTGGTAAGTTGCCATAGTTCATCATGTCATTGTCGATAACTCCGGCAAATAATGCCACATTCACTACTATTTTTAAGACAGACGACCGCCCACCTGCCACTCTTTTGCAGTTTCAAACAATATCTTTACGGCATGAAAAGAAACATTGACAAACCGGACTATCGTTCGATGGACGAGGTCCAGCTCAAACATGAACTCGCAGGACTCGAGCAGCGGATTCTCGGAATCACCGGCGATCCCCTCGACTACCAGCACTACCGCCGGTTCCTTGATTGGAGCCGGAACGAGGTGAAGGTCAATGAGATTGAGGAGCTGATGTCGGACCGCTGCCTCATCCTGAATCTCCTCTTCGGCTGCCATTGCACCCCTGGGGAGGTCGAGAGGTTGGAAAAGGTCAATGACCTGCTTCTGGAAATGACCAACCGGACATATCATCGCACGGCAGACCTCGTACGGGCGCTGCTGGTGATGAATAAAGACGATATGGATGACGACTACATGATTGAAAGCCGACTGGTCCCGATATTCGACATTCCGTACTCAGTTCTGCGTCTGGAGGATGACGAATACTATGGTTCGGATTTCATCCGTATGGCAGCCATCCTACAGGAAACGGAGAAGAACAAACCCGGCATGGCCGATGTAGTCTGCAATTGGTCGCTACTGAAAGACAAATCCCCGTCAGCGACAGACGCTGAACTGGAGTGCTCAAACGATATGGATGACGGAAGCACCTGGGCTGAAGGGCCTCTGCGCAATCCCAAGCTGGAGCATATCGTTGTCTGCCATGCCCTACATGCGTTATGTTCACACATGAACTGGTCCATTCCTGATGTGCTGCGTATCAATGACCTCTCCATAGAGGTCAAACTCACCATCCAGCAGTTCTCTGACCAGGAAAGGAACCGGCTCGACTGGTGCAGCAATTATGATCTACAACACTTCAAGGAAGTCCTTCTGAAGGAAGCTGCAGATCGTTCTGAAGGAGTATCGCTGGAGAATGCGCTGCTGCAGCGGTGCAGGGACTACTTCGAGGACATTGCGGATGAAATTCTCGACAAAGTCGGACTCTCGGACATTGACCTTTACCTGGAAACCCTCAAAAATAGAATCGACAAATCCTGAACAACAATGATACTCAAGGATCTTATACTCAAATATGAGTTCGACACCATAGTGCCGGACCTGACTGGCATTGAAGAGCCGGTGAAAAGCAACCTGTACGCATTCAAAGAGGCTTTCGACACGCTCCGACGCATGACTCCGGGTGATGCAGGAGGAGAGCAGATAGTCGTAAGTGAGCACGTGGAGACTGATGATGACGGCTCCGAAATGGAAAGGTACCTGCACGCGTCCAACTGTGAAGGAGAAATCTGGGAGTCGGCTCTTGCAAAAGAGGTGGTCTTGCAGGCTGACGTCACGGAGCCCCAGGCTCTTGCGCGGATCCTTTGGCATATCACCTTCTATGGTTTCACTCCGGAAGGTGAATACTTCTCCAGATATGACAGGCCGAAGAACAAGTATGAACTTAAGGCCTCAATCCTGCAATATCATCAGTTCTGCAACTATGCCCGCGTCAGGCGCGAAAAGATTATTTCGGGTCGTATCCCCAGTTGCGCGCTGCCGATGGAGGAATGGGACATTTACCATGCCAGGGAGGCACGCCGCAACAGGGCTAAGCGGATGCGTGACGCCAGACAGGATCGTCAGATCAAAAAGTACGAGCGGCTCGGAAAAATCCAGAGACTGATTGACAGCATCGTGCCGTTCAGCAGCGATTCCGACTATTCGGACTACCATTATCTCTTCGGCACCAATGAAATCCGCGAATTTGAATTCTACTCTAGAACGGCAGACAAGGAATCCAGGGCACAATATATTGCCGACAATTTCTGCAATTATTTCAATGAAGATCTGACCGGATATACCCGTTTCTGTATAGTCATCTCTTCATCGGAAGAAAGTGAAGTCACACGTCCTGAAACACTTTCCATCTGCAAGGCCATGTGCCAGCGCATCGGATTGGTTCCGGATGGAAAGGAAAACCCGGCCTGTTACTTTACTGGTCAAAAGCCGGAATGCCATGTCCATTTCGTAACGGACCCCGGACTCGGCGAAGACTTGCGGATTCGGTTAGTCTGCAGCAGATAAAGACAAAACGAATCCCGACTGCTGGATTTTTTCAGCAAGTCTTCATACATTTGCATTGACAAAAACAAAACTTTATGGCAGTGAATTTCTTAAAGCGGTACATCTGGCTGATTGACCTCATCAACCGCAGGGGTTACATCTCTTTCAGGGAAATCAGCGAGGCTTGGAGCAGGAGTCCGCTCAACGACAGCGGGTCCGCATTGAGCGAAAGGACTTTCTTCAATCACAAGACCGCCATCGAGGAGATGCTCGGCATTGAAATAAAGAACGACAGGACCATGGGGTACTATATCCGAGGTGAAGAGGTCGGGGACAATGCTACCCTGAACTGGATGCTGCACTCACTTTGCATGAACAACCTTTTCCAGGAGAATTCTGACATGAAAGACCGCATACTTGTGGAGAACGTGCCTTCCAGCGAGAAGTTCCTCTCAGACATCATCAGCGCGATGCGTTCCGGGAGAGTGATCCAGATTTCATACAAAAGTTTCTACCGTCCGGAGGCCACCTTTTTTTCCATCGAGCCGTATTGCGTAAAACTCTTCAAGCAAAGGTGGTACGTTCTGGGAAAATCGGAGCTCGGACTGAGGATATACGCACTGGACCGTATCGAGGACATGGAGGAACTCGACGAGCCGTTTACCTTACCGAAAAAGTTCGACCCTGAAGAGTATTTCAAGAACTTCTTCGGAGTCATCGTTGGGAACGATCAGCCGGCGCAGGATGTGCTAATACGTGTCGTAAACGACCAGACGAAATATTTCGACACCCTGCCTCTCCACAGTTCCCAGCAAAAGATCGAGGAGAAATCGAACGACACCCACACCGTCTACAGATACCGACTGGTCCCGACCTTCGACTTCAAGCAGGAACTGCTGAGACATGGGCCCTCTGTCGAAGTGCTGGAGCCGGAAGAACTGCGCGACGAAATTGTCGACGACATCAAGAGAATGGCAGAGAACTATAAGATTTAGCCGGGGTCTGAAAAATCAAGTGGGAGGAAAACGAAGTAGTTTTCTTCCTACTTACGTTTTCCTACCTCTCAATGTCTACCTGCAGATTAATCAAATGCGGCTCAAGCAGCATGCCGTAATGCTCGTCCATCATGGCAGCATTGGAAAAGACGGTTCCGCCGCTTTTCTCCTGGCCATTGGACTTATGGATATGGCCGAAAAGATGTACCCGGGGACGGACTGCCGTTACACGCGAGAGCAGTTCATTGGAGCCGTAATGGATGCTTCCGTCCCGGTCGAGGATTCCGTATGGCG
>OIXA01001591.1_pt1 | contig 28300 bp, 26 predicted proteins | sample 1587721 | NCBI WGS metagenome assembly OIXA01 (sample SAMEA3888900, study PRJEB22519) | human gut metagenome | biome: human gut; feature: human-associated habitat; material: faeces | place: Denmark | collected 2013
ACCAATGCAGAATCGCAAGAAATCAAAGAAAATCTTTTGTTGTTTCAACATAAAGCTGTACTTTTGCACGCATGAAAGATAAATTACAAAGAGCCATCGGTCATATTATACCGACGCTCCTACTCATTATATTACTTCCTATCTCGGTAGTCTTCACTCCCATTCACTGGCTGTACAAGACTATCCGAAGATTTTTTCTGCGATAAATCTTGCAGGAAACAGCAAGCCTGCCATCACATAACGCTTACGGGTATGAGGTTCCTTCCACATTCGATAAACAAAACGAAGATTTGTTTTATCTACCCATGCCGGATAATAATCTATCTCATTCCTGGAAGTCTGATGGATAAATCCGCCACAGGTAAATCCGATACCCAGATAACCGGCATTCTTCACCTTTAGCAGGAACTTCTCTTGCATCAAGGCTCCCATACCAACTATCAAAAAATCTGAATTCAGTTTAACGATATGCTTAGCCTCCTCATCCATTTCTTGTTCTGAGGCAAAGTAACCATTGCGATAACCTGCGAACTTCACCTTTGGATACCGCTCACGGAATATCTCCACAGCCTTCTCCACCTGTTCCTGCTTAGAAGCCACAATATAGATGGTCTTTCCATGCTCCTCTGCATACGAGAACAACTCCGGTGCCATCGAAGTCATATCAAAGCTTCTTCTTGTCACCTGGTTGCCATACACCATTTTAATGGCTTTCACCAACAAACCACCATCGGCAAATATACCATCCATCTTACCAAACAGCTCCTTATTATCCAGAGCTGTGAGATATGAAACAGGATTGAGGTAAGTATAAACCATACCCTTTGTTTCAAATATCTGATTGACGGAATACTTCTCCGTCAAAAGTATTTTGTCTACTAATACGGACATATTTTTCTATTTATTTTAATCAGGAAGTCCTATTCGGGACTGAAAGAATGCAAAACGTTGAGTAATTTTTTCTCTATACAAATCTGCAAGTGAAAATAAGCGTTTATCAATGTTTAAATATAAATAATCCGTACTTATGGTAAAAAAATGCTTAAAATCAATGATGTAATCTGGTAGATTTTGACTTTCATCAAAATGTAAAAAATGAAATCGTGGATCATCATTATTCATGATTTTTTTTACTGCTGTATCTTTTCTTTTCATATGAGGGGCAACCATAAATAAGTCTCCCCAATGTTCTCCTTTTAGGAATTCGTCAAAATTGAAAATTGGAGCAACAATCAAATGAAGTAATCTACAATTTTTATTTGAATGTTCTTCTTGTTTATCTCGAAAATCACTATTCAAATCACAATCTTGATTTAGGCAAATTACCATAGGGAAATGCAATGTTGAAACAATAACTTTTCCCTCAGTTTCTTTCACATACTCTACAACGTCAACATCCTTAAAAATATCACATTGAGAGATTCTTTCAATCGGTTTTTGAATTTTTGCTGTAATCGACATATTCCTGACTTATTTCGTATATTTTCACAAGACGTTTCGGCTTCATTGTGTCTTTATCTATAAAAACAGGATTTTCAGTATTAATATCTTGTGGAATATCTATATAATTATCTGCCATACTATTTTAATTTTCCCAAATAATCCTCTTTTATAAATAGGCGAAAAACTTCAAAGGCTTTATGATTGCAAACTTTAACAGACTCTGCCCAGTCTGTAATAAATTGAGCTCCTGCTTGAAAGACATCAATATCCAACAATAAATCTAGAGATTTGATTAGTGACGGATAAAACTTATTTGGAATTCCATATTGCACTCTAGCATAACAATCCTCATGTTGGTATTCTTCCAAAACAATTGCTCTTGTCAACTGTTCTGACTTCAATATACTTGAAACAGTAGCTCCATAAGTCAAATTTAAGACTTTTCGCACATCAGCAACTTTTGCACATGGAAAAGAATTCACATACCTTAATCCTATTCGTCTTGCTGTGACTTGATCTCCCACAGCAGTCATTATCATTCCAATTAAAACATTTAATCGTTCTTTATATATAGAATTATCTAAATAGTGATTTGTTTCAAAAACAATCGCTTTTTCTCGAGTTTGCAGTTTTAATGTTGTTCCATCAGAGGAATTAAATACATAATTTACAAAATCTCTTTTTTCCAGATTTTCTTCTTCTACAAGAATATTTAAATTATGCTCCATCTCTGATTTGTAACTATCAAACATTTTTTCAATTTCAGGAACAATCATGTCAAACTTTAGGCCTCTATCATCTAAGAGATCTATTCTTAAAATAAATTGATTAATTTTATTTTGCGCTAAAGTATTACCCATCTTACCTTTAAGTTTTATCCATTATATATCTTCAGCAATTCATTTGCTTCATTCTCTATGTTATACCCAGCTTTGGTAATTAACTCATAATTATTATGGCATCTTACCTCACGACTTATTGCATAATCGAAAGAATCTATTGAGTCTGCCCAATCCTTAACCCCATCAGTCAAATCCTTCACCTTTACATCTTGCCCAATATTAACATCACTAGTCACATTAGATGAAATCAAACATGGAAGACCAGAAGCCTGAGCCTCAAGCACTGTTAATGGCATGCCTTCATATATCGATGGAAATACAAAAATATCCATGGCTTGAACAATAGCTGGAATATCAGAACGTAAACCTGCTAGAATTATAGAATCAGCACAGCCACTATCAGCGACCCAAGTTTCGACTTTCGAACGCCATTCGCCATCACCAACAAGAAGCAATTTAGAATTAGAATGCTTCAAATGGTATTCAGCAAATACCTTTATCAAAAACTCATGATTCTTTGCATCCATGAATTTGCCTATATGCCCAACAACAAAATCCTCTTCTTTTATGCCAAACTCATTTCTTATAAGTACACGTGCATCATTATTATATTCAAACTTAGCAATATCTATTGCATTTCTCAAAATCTTATAGTTATTCTTTCCAAATAACCAATCTCCAGCCAATTGAGAACAAGCGATTGCATCGGTAAATGAATGCATAAACATCGGATGTAATAGCGCATTAATAAATGGATGCTGTGTTTTGCTCGTATGATTGTGGTGAATGCGTTTAGGAACCCCTGCATTTTTTGCTGCAGAGAGTTCTATTACGGCAGTAGAACTATTGGCATGTAAATGAACAACATCATAATTTCTCGACAAACACTTAACTGCCTTCCAATATCTAATGATATTTTTTCTTTTGGGAAGCTGATAATATTTGCTACCGTTTTTTTGAATTTCGTCATTCAAGTCTGGAGTAATGGTATTAGTTGATGCAAAATCTATTTGAAGCCCTTTCTTATCAAGACTTCTATAATAGTTTAACATTACAGAAGCCAAACCTCCAGTAGCAGTAAAAGTTGTTGTTATTATGACTAGTATTCTTTTCATTATAATTTTAGACTTTCGATTAAACGTTCAAACATATGTTTCAAATCATATCTTGGTGTCCATCCCAAAGATTCCAGCTTATCTGTTTTCATCTTAACTTTCGTTGTTGGAGGATAAATACTACTATCTCCCGTATCCACCAAAACCTTATTGCTTGGCGAGAAAGCATCCAACACCATTTCTGCCATATCTCTTACAGAAATATAAGTGTCTTCATTCGCCACATTATAGGCTTCTCCATTCTCACCTAAAAGTAAAATTCTCAATATGGCATCTATTGCATCTATTGTATAACAATAGTTGCGCTTTCCCATACCTGGTGTATTAAGACGAACATCTTTTTCTGCAATAGCTGATCTCGCAATATAAGCAAAGACTCTTTTATCTTCTGGCGACACTCCGGCACCAAAAGTTTGCCCCAATCTTGCAATTTTTATAGGAAGTTGATACTCTGAGAAATAAGAATAACACAGACATTCTGCAGCTCTTTTACCCATAGAATAACTACTTCTTGCACTCAAAGGATTAATATATCCCTGCTTATCTTCGGTAACAAAATCAGTATCATCTAAGATTTCACCATAAACCTCTAAAGAAGATAAGTAAACGAGGCTATCAACATGCATTTTATGTGAAAGTGCAAGAACATTTTTAGTCATTTCAACGACTCCATCAAAAGTCTCAACAGGATTATTTGCAAAAAATGTCGATGATGTTGGAGCAGCAGCATGAATTAGATAATTCAATTTTCCTTCTATCCATATTGAATCTGCAGACAAAAAGTCATTAATAGATACTATATTTACAGAGGAGAAAGAGGCAAACATGTCCCTAGCCTTATCCGTATTTCTAACGATGCAAAAGATGGCCATATCCAGATCGTATTTAACATTTAATACATCTAGACATTTAACTAAAATGGAACCTATTAAACCTGTAGCTCCAGTTACTGCAACACGTTTGTTCTTGAATTTCGCCCAATAGGTACATTCTTTAACAAAATCGTTAATATCTTCGTTTAATATATGCGTATTCATATTTTTAATATCCAAAAATTTGTTGATTTTCATGCACTTGAACCATTGCTCTAAATATAAAATAATCGGTAGGTGTTGTTATCTTTATATTCTCCATAGGACCAATAATCAGGCCTAATTTGTAACCAAAGTAACTCATCATCGAACAACTATCTATGAAATCAGGCAACTTCTGTTCTATGCTTTTTCTATGAGCCCAAATAATATCCTTCAAATGAAAAGATTGAGGGGCTCTAGCGATAAGAGAATCTGTTCGCTTTGGTATTTGCAAATTTCCGTCTTCTTTTTTAACTATAAATGTTTCAATGGCAGGAACACAAGTAATGCAGCTTCCTTCCTCTTTAACCTTTTCGATGTTATCTGTTACCGTTTCCTCTGTAATTAACGGTCTAACTCCATCATGAATAAGCACGATAGCATCATCCTCCCCATACGACTTTATATATTCCTCTGCAGCACAAAGGCCATGATAAATCGAATTTTGACCTGAAGTTCCACCGGGAACAATCTTAACAACTTTATTAATTTCAAACTTCTTCAGCATTTTCTTTAAGAAGGGAATCCATGAATTCAAACAGACACAAATAATCGCATCTATGTCAGAATGATTATCAAATAACTCCAATGTATAAATCAGTATTGGTTTACCATTCAATTCAAGAAATTGCTTAGGACGGCTCTTAGTATTCATTCGAGTACCAGAACCACCTGCAAAGATTACTGCTATATTCTTCATACCAAATATATTTTTTACAAGTTAATACCAACACATTCAAGAGCTCTTTTACAAAACTTGCCATCATGGTAATCATTGGCTAGAGCCATTACTCTTTTTCGCTCACTTTTATAATCATCATCCCCATTGACCAAACTCTCAGCAAAAGCCAAGAAATCCTCTTTTGTTTTTATTCTAAAACCAGGTTGATAAGATTTAGGATTGTCAAAAACAAATCCACGAGTATAGTCATCCATGTCATCTTCTGTAAATGCTATAGGTCTGTCAAGCAACAGATAATCTATAAAGATAGAAGAATAATCAGTAATAAGAGCATCAGACTGCGCCATGAACTTATATAAATCCATCTTTCTTCTCACAAATTCCTGGTGACTAAGCAGCACGAAATGATCTAAATCCATTGTCTTATATTGATCTAAATCCTGAAGAGGATGAAGTTTTACCACAACCTTGACTCCTAAATCACGAAGCTTGTCATTTATTTCGCCAAAATCTTTGGAATCCAATACAGGAACAAGACTATTACTTGTATTTGAATCACTATATCCCGTAACTGAGGATTTTCTAAAAGTAGGAGTCCATAATACCAATTTACGATAGTCACCAAAATCATAGTGTGGACTACTCTTATAAAGAGCATCACATCTAGGCTGACCACATATTGTTACTTGCTCAACTGGTATAGAGAAACAATAACTAAAAATAGGTGCAAAATGTTTGGAGGATGAAAAAACATTCGTATAGTAAGGCTTATCAAATGAATGACCTTTCAACATTCCTTCATCAGGCGCTTTAAAAGCACTACCATGCCACATCTGAACAACCTTTTGGTCTTTCCCATGGAAAATTGGAAGTTTGCCAAAACAATAGTAGACAAATCCCGCTGACAAGAATTCTTTTATTCCTTGAACATTACTAATGAATTTTACATTAGAAGGAACATGACTTAAAAAATTATTATAATCATTAGTACTACATACGATTTGATACTTTTGATTATAACCATTCTCTATCAAATAATCATATAGAGCCTTCACATTGTCTCGAAATCCCATATTAGAATATAGCATGATTTTCTTCTTGTCATGCTTCTTTCGTTGATTCAGCCAAGAAAAGGCTGAGAATACAGTGTTCTGCAAAAACACCTTAACTTTTACGTTTTTTATCATAAACCCAGAACATTAATGTAATCAAGATATAGAATACACATTTTTAGTGATGGCGCTTCCATCTTTTATACTTGCGTATTTGCCAGAAAAACTTTTTCAAAAGCTTAAATTTAAGATGAATAAAATCTATGACCTCATACTCATCTGTCATAGTATAGGTATGAAAATTATCTACACCACAGACTCCATCAATCTTAATCTTGCTGTTATCAAATTCAGAAATGACCTGCTCAGAAAATTTTTCTCCATCAAATTTCACTTCATAGATGAATATACCATTGCCATAACCTTTCTGACAATTTTGTACGGGACGACATAAGCGCCCCTTTTCATCAATAAAGAATTTACCTGCAGGGCGACAAGCATTCTTATCATAACTCAATGTTTGAATCAAACTTACGGATTTTGATTTGGCATCAAAATCATAAATCAACAAATCCCATGACACTTTTTTATCATGGTAGGTGAATAGGTATTTCTTGCCATTCAAATCCAAAAGAGTTGTATCTGCATAATGAACTCCAGCTACTAATGTTTTTAGTCGTTTCCATCTTCTCGGAAAGGCCTCAGACTGATACAAATCAACCGTTCCATTCTCTTCGGATTCAGGAATCATAAAATATTCATTTTGCTCACTTCTCCAAACCATTGGATATGACATATGAAAATTGTTGTCTATCAGTAATTCGAAATCAGAGACCTTATTGTTCTGAATTGTAAAGAATCCGATATTTCCCTTATATGTCTTTTTATCAAAAGCTTCCACAAAAAGATATGTATTTCCATTATCAGCGAACAACATAGGATCAGCAAACCAATATCTATCCGTATTAGGAATTTTGATAAAACTATCTTCATAAAAGTCCGATTTATCCGTACGTTTTCTATAGGCTATCTGCCAATCTCCACAGATGAAAGCCCAATTATAAAAATCTTTTATTGTCATAACTATTATTTTTGATATATTTCTAACAACTTATCTTTTATCAAAGATGTTTGATAATTTTTCTTATAGCATTCAAGTTCCTTCTCTTTCATCATGAACACATCTTGTTCTAACAGAGCTAGAAGTTTTTCTTTTAAATCTTCGACATTACGATTTTGAAACAGAAGGCCTGCACCTGTTTTTTCAATATTCTCTTTAAAAAACGGGACGTCGCTAGCTAACACAGGAGTCTGGTAATAGTAAGCTATGGAAAGAACTCCAGATTGTGTAGCAGAGATATAAGGATATACAACACACTTTGCATTTAGATACATAGCTTTAAGCTCTGTATCTTTAACATAACGTTGTATCCAAATGACATTTTTCTCATTCTTGTTTCGTTCAAATCCGATTTCCCCCTTTCCAGCAATTACCAAATAGTAATACTCGTTCAGTAGAGGAGTATTCACGAAAGCCTCATATAAGTAGGAAATTCCCTTATACTCTTCAATTCTACCAAAGAACAAAATATATGGTTTATCCAAATTAGCTAGTTCTGGAGGGTACTCGGTACCTTTTTCTATTTCAAGTGTTACCAAAGAAGGAAAAGAATGGTAATAAAGTTCTTTATTGGGATACATACTCAGCAACTTTTCATATTGTGCCTTACCATTAGTTACCAAAACTTTTCCGTAATTAGTATTTTTGCGTCTTTGCTTTTCACTTATCCAGGCTCTCAGCATCTTGTGAGGTGCTTTCTTTGCCTCATGTGCTTCCAAATCATGTACTGTGCCAACCACTCTAATACCTTTATTTTCCAGTATCTTTGCAGTCGAACATGGAGCGGGGTCACAAATATAATGCACAACTCTAATACTTTTAATCCTACATAACTCTAAAACAAGATTGGAAAACTCCTTGTCCCCCAAAAGCATAGACTTTAGTTTATTCCAACTAGAATTAGCCTTCTTGTAGAACGTACAATGAGATTTCAATTCGTTCTTTATGTTTATCTGAAAAAAATTATCTTCATAATCATAAAGGAGGAAATATACATCATCCTCAGGTGAAAATGTATTTACTATCTCACTTACATACGGTCCCATACCTGCGTACGAGGTCGTTGCAACAATCAATGTTCGTTTCATATTTCTGCCTCTATCAATAATCCCGTTTTGGAAACTTTTCCATATACTCATTAAACGTTTCTTTGTCAATAGTTCCGTCAAGCATACCTTTGAAATACTCCTCAGATGTCCTATCGAACTCATTGCAATTAAAAGGTGAGAACTTTGCTGCTAAAATAAAGTTATAAGGAGTAAGATAGCGAAGTCGTAGTTTCGCACGACCATGCAGTTGCACATGTGCACCATTTATCATAGCAGAGCCATCATCATATTCTTGCCTTGATATATTTCTTTCAGGCAAATACCATTTGGGCTTGAATACAGCAAATTCCTCGTCATAATATCCCCTTGATTTCACTATATCTTTTACAACAGCCTCATTATGTGAATAACATCCACAAGACTTATCTGGTTCCACTTCAACATAAACATATTGTCCATAATATCTACCACTATCACGATATACAACAATACGTTTAATCAACAGTTCGTCTGTATTCATCAAAACCTTATTTCTTCCTATACGCAGAAAAGTTTGTATGTCTTCTGTGGCCCCAGCCCTAAAGAACCATACTGGATCGGTATCGGCCTTATCCAAACCATGTTCGAATTTCAGAGGAAATTGCAGTAAAATAGAAAGCCGTTTGATAATATCTTTGCGATTAGTAAACTCACAGACACCTCTCACTCCAGGAAAAGCCTCCGCCATTCTTCTCGAAAAGAAAACCGTTGACTCCTCCGTTGCCTTTATCGGCATCATTTGCTTTGGCTTATACGAAAATTCAATTGCAGGCAATTTATCTTTCAAACCTCCAATCCTACTATATAATTTTCTCCAATCAATTTTAGAGAAAGACCATTTTGCACAATATTTAAGACTACTGTCAATTTCAAACTCTAAATCACAATCCTTAGCGGAAGAAAAACAACCAATCCGGCGGTGATTGAAATCAAAAGGCATATTATTGACATTCCAATCGTCTTTCTTAACTTTCTTTGCTAACAAAATAACCCTTTCATCACCCAATGCATGCAAGGCAAAGCCTAACTCAAATATCACATTACTATTTGGCATCAGCTTCTCTCCGCAGCTAGCTACTGGAGTGACATCACAAACAAATATATCTGCATGAACAATCTTCTTTAAGATGGCATCTTCTATCTTTGGGCTGCCAGGTAGATTACGAGTTGCCTCGTCTATCTCTACATCATAACCATTCTTTTCTTTTTGCTTCTGACATTCGGCTAGAATGGCATCCTTGATAATCTTCTTATTACCATCTGTATCAGTCTGCCAAGAAAGGAATATTTTAAATTTTGTCTTTGCCATAAATACAAATATTATTTTCTTTTCAAATCTTCAAAGAAATACTTTTGGCGAGCCCGAATTAGCTCACTCTCACTCATTTTGTTCTTCTTCTCTAAAGGCATCCATGGAAACTCATGCGACTTTTCTTTCAGCTTATAGGCATACTCCTCTGTCGTCATTATAAACTTGGCAGGAATACCACCCCAAACTTCATTGTCTGGAACATGCTTGGTTACAATACTTCCTGCAGCAATTACAGAATTTTTACCTACGGAGCAATTTGGCATTAAAATAGTACTTGTACCTATGAAGCAATTCTCAAATAGTTCAATACTGCCCACTTTATCAATATCACCACGCCTTAGTCCTAGCAATCTTGCCACATTGAATACACTAACATCATGATTGACAAAATTAACTCCAGCAGCAACTATTACATTATCATGTATGCTAACAAGATAAGGTTCTGTTCCAAAATTGATGGTATAAAGTTCTACATTTTTACCAAGATAATAAAATTTATCTCTCATCAACTCTGCTCTTTCCTTTGGATTTGCCTTTTTCAGTTTCAATCTAAACCACTTATTATGAAGGAGATTTATTGCCCCCCCGAATTTTTCAAATACACTCATTTTTGAGCTTTTAACATTTTATTTAAAATTGCAAGCGATTTCTGTCTTTCCCCATCAAGGATTTTATTGACAGAAAAATAATCAATATCGCCAAAACTATCAATTGAACGACTATCATCAGTTACAACCCTTGATTCTAAGCCAGTAATCTGCAACAAACTCATAACTCTACTGTTAAACTTCTTAGGTGATACAGTAATAAAAGGTTTGTTGAAATTTATAGAGAAAGCTGTTCCATGAAACGAGCTGACCACTATAAATGAAGCATGAAGCATCAAATTAAGGAATTGGTCTGGCGTCGCATAAGTAAACACCTTATCATAATAATTATCAAATGGCTTTCCACCATATGTAATATGATATAATTTCAACCCTTTCTTTTCTGCAATTTGCTTGGCATAATGCTTGATATAAGAGTCTTCCTTTCCATATTCTACACTATATGTCAACAAATAAGATTCCGACTCTTTAAAAGCATATCTTTCTGCAATTTCAGACCATGCTACTTTGTCTAGCAACAACGTAGGATCAAGAACAACTTTTGATTCTAACCCAAGACTTTCCAATATTTTTTTTGCAGCCAATTCTCTTACCGTAATATATTGGTATTTTTCTAATAGCCTTTTGGTTTCATCAACCTCATTCTCAGGAAAGTTTGGCATACCGATACTCGCAGCATAACTTATTCTCTTTTTATCTTCTGGAACAAAATCTAAATAATAGCTTTTATCTATTCCTCGGTTATAGAAACTATTCCATACTTGATCACTACCGGTAATATACACATCTGCTTGAGGTGGATTTTCTACAAGTGAATTGAAACCTATATATTCTGAAGTTACAGGCAAATAGCATCTCAAGAAATCCATATCAAGCTTTTTGAGTTGGTAAGATTTCCTAGAATATTTCAATACACAGCGATAAAACCATCTGATGAAACCTCGATCTTCATAAATAGCTTTAGAATTTCCTTTAGGCGTCATACATGGTCTAGTATAATGTATAATTTCCACTTCATGACCTAGTGACTTAACAGCGATACCAGTAGCAAGAGCCTGCAAATATGTACCATAGTTGGTATTATCTAAAATAGTTATTATCGAAACTTTCATGTGATTAAGTTCTTAATTCTAGAGATTAATAAAAACAACCAAGGGTAACGTCTTATATTATACTCAACTTGTACCTTCAAGTTATTTATAAAATAATTACCTATATAATATTTATCAAGAAAAGCAGGATAATGATTCAATGCCAAATCATAACTCATTTCTCTGTCTTTTGATAATGGCGTAGGATGACTTAAATTCGCATTTGTTTCCACAGCCATATCCATAGGAATTACCTTCAGAACAAACTGATCTTTCAAGCTATCTAAAACCTTCGCTCCTTTAGCAGTATTGATAAGTAACAAACTTACGCCTCGATGAATAAATGGAAAATCAGGAAAATTTTCTCGCACACCCCAAAAATCAGCCAAAGTTATATCACCACACCGATGAGTGTTTGCAAATGGACATTGATAGCAATTCATTCGCATAAGATGACCTGAAATAAATGCCTTAAAGTACGACTCCATATCTTTGGAATAATTTATATACTTTATCTTGCCTGAAGAGCGCATTTTGTAAGAAGAAGAAGAAGAACAGCTCCAACCACGAACTCTCTTATCTCTAAAAGAATAGTCAACGAAATCAGCATCCATTTTTTCTTCAACATGGCTAATCATATTCTTGAAAATCTCAGGCGATGGAGTACCATGACATATCAAATCCGAAGTCAGCAAATTATCATATTCTTTTCTCAGGAAAAGCTTTAAGCCAGCCACTTGACAAGGTGTACCAACAAAGTAAACAATACGTTCCTCTCGTAAATCCTTTTTTACTTGTTTATAGGAATCACCTATATCAGATTGAACATATTTGCTTCCTTTCAATTTTTCTAAATCAGAAGACTTCTCAACCCTAAAATGACATACATTTGGTCCATTCTTGTAAGTAGCTCCATAGACAACGCCATTTTGAGACAGAACTTTTTTGGCAATTGCAATAAAGCCACCTCCAGAAGAACTCGTTTTAAGATCACCGACATTCTTATTCTGTGCAACATAAGCTTGACCTTCATCCTGACGAACAGTTTCTGCATTCATCATTGGGCAAACACTTTCACATAATCCACAATTCACGCACTTCGTTGCATCCAATTTAGGATAAAGGAACCCCTCTTCATTTGATTCCATTTGTAAAGCCCGGTGTGCACACACTTGCTCACAAGCTCTACATCCACAACAATCAGCTGCATCCATGGTTGAAATATACTTTAACATATATATTATCTTTTTATATTAACCAATATTCTCACAAGAAAGCATAAGAAGGATATATTGTGTCCTTCACAAAACTCCACAATCGATTCTTCTATTACTTCTTTTGGTGTATATCTACTAAACATTGCAACTCTACTTACAAACGCTCTCATATTTGTGAAAAGATGAGCCTGATTTCTTGCTTTAAAATACGAATGTGCCCATGTGAAAAAAGCGACCAATGCTCTAACTTTTCTAATAGCAATAGGCTGACTAACATTCGGTGAAATATTTTGATTTCCACATCTCCATAAAACATGTGAATTATTTATCGTATGGAAGCCCTTCCTTTCAGAAAACAAAACCCATGTAGCAGTATCACTTCCCCAAGCCAAATCAAATTTCTTAAATCCATTATATTTCCGGTAAACTTCTCTACTAAATATATTTTCTACTACAAGACTGGCATATTTGCCTTTTAATTTACCTTTATAATAAGAAAAGTTATCTAAATCTTGAGGATATTTTTCAGGAATACTTGTTATCATTCCATCGTCGTTGATAACCTTCACATCAAAATGATATAAATCATAGGAAGCATTTGTTTCTTGTAAACTTTTATAAAAATTTTCAACACAAGATGCTTCAATTACGTCATCATCCGAGAAAAGCCATATCCACTCTTCATCCTGGCTCATATCGATACAGCGTTCCCATTGAGCTACAAGATCCTTACCACCAAAATTGGTATCAAAACGGCGATACACCAAGTTGATCTTATCCCTGTACCTGTCCACTATCTCCCCAAGATTGTTGGGGCTACAGTCATCGCCAATATAAAGCGTAAAGTCTTGGCACGTCTGAGCCGCGATGGAATCCAACGCTGCAGCCAAGAACGTTGCCTTATAGGCAGGGATGATAATTGCTAAATTATTTTGCTTTAACATTTTTACATCCAAGAAATTCTTTTTTTACTAAAAATGTTGAGTAAAACCCAAATATAATCAATACAGCAGGGTAAGACTCTAAATCGAATGAAAAAGATATACTAACCCAAATAAGAAATATAAAGCATAAGAGTTTTAATGCCTGAAGATTTTTCAAAAAATGGAAATAGTATTGAAAATAAAAATAGAATGCTACTATAGAAAAATAGCCATAAGCTGCAATTTGTGTCAAAAAGAAATTATCTAATGTACCAAAACCTACAATAAATCCCCATGTTGCATAACCTTGAGTTGCAATAACATTATCTATTTGCCACTTCCCAACACCAAATGGCTTATCGCGAATAAGTTTCTCAACAGTTGCAAAAGCTGCTTCTCTATGATATGCTTCGCCATTTACAAAGCGATAAATTATGCCTTCTGACAAATCTGGAAAGAAATATATTATTCCATAAATTACCAGTAATGCAACTGTCAATAAAGTAACTATTTTCTTTAAACTTTTAAAAAAGTTAGTTATGAAAAGAAAATACAACAATAAAACGGCATAAACAATATATACTGTTCTAGAAACAGTAATCATTGCAACTATAATAGAAAAAATATATAGAAAAAAATTAAACTTCTTTGTATAAATATACCTTACATATAAAAATACTTGATACAATAAGGTTATGATAGCAAGGACCAAAGGGTGACCTAATAGACCACTTGCTCTAAATACGGAAAATTCCAAGTTATACTTATATGGACATATTCCACAAAATGACTCTAAAATTCCATAGACACCTGTACAAAGAAATATAGCATTAAAATATATATATACAGAATTTATCTCCATTCTGTCTTTTGAAGAAATATAATTTACCATTGATAAATAAATAACCGCATAAACAACATAAGAAAATTCTTGAGCATTGCCTGTAATCAATGAATAAAACTCTCCTAATAGCAACATGATGATTGGAGCAATTCCTTTTATACTTAGTTTGACTCTATACAAAATAATATAATAATAACACCATATGGCTAAAATTAAAAATCGTATAAAATACAATAAAAACTTTGCATTTTCACCCATGTCATCCAAAAAACCAGGTGAAGTTAAAGATAATGCTATTATTAAAGGCGTATAATTTTTTCGAGCAACAAAAGCCTGTCGCAAGATAACATAAGAATAAACCAGTAAAATCGGAATCAAATACTTAGAGGTTAAAGTATAAGGAATAATAACAAACATAGAAATTATCACATACACTATTTTTCTTTCCTCATTTTTGATATTAATATTATTAAATATATATTTCATAAAACTACAAGAAGATATAATCTATTTGTGAAAAAAAGATTTCCTTTTCTTTTTTGATAGCCTTTTGATATATATCGAAATCTTTGATACAGTCGTCGTAGTCTGTTAAAATATTCGAAATTTTATCACAAATTTTGTTTATATTACAAGACTTTGTATCAAACTTATAATCATCATTTATAGGCAAATCTTCATAAAAGAAAGAAGCACCATTTTTTCCTGTGACTATACAGCAATCATGTAAAGCAGCCTCGCGAGGCAATCTATCTTTTCCGGGAAATTCTCCAAAATCTATATAAAGTTTGGCTTTATCCATAAGTTCATTAAGCTGAGTTCGATTCAAACCTTTTAAAGGGATGAAATTATAACCAACCATTCGGTCTATTATTTTTTTTGTAAACTCAAATCCTTTGGCAGGATTATACAAAATAATATTGTCTTTTGTTTTATTATGATTCTTAGAAATCAATTCATCATTTACATAATCAAATAAAGGAAGTATTTTATGCATACCTAATTTATAAAGATGAAATTGTGCATAATGAGATTGGTAAAGATGAATGATGCGTTCTCCTTGTTTTTGTAAATCACTAATTCTATTTTTAAAATGATACTTACCATTAAATAGATATTGCTTTATCATATGTAATCTTTTAATCCAATCTCTATTAAATTTGAACCCTTCCCAAAAATTAGAATAGTTGTAATGATTATTCACAGACATCCACCAACATGCTATTTGAATGTATTTAAATTGGAAAATAAAATCACAATATATCTCAGGTAAAACAAGTATATTTTCAGAAGAATCTTCTATCATCTTTGTTGTTCCTATATTATACTTTTTATAAGATTCCGTAACAGATTGTTTTTCTGATATTTTCCAATTACTAATATACACAATAAAAGCATTTTGATTATTGTTTCTCAAATAATCTACTAACTGATGGCTAAGTTCTACACCACCAGTTGAGATTCCCAAAGGGGCTAAGACATAAATATTTTTATATTTCATAGAATTGTTATTATATGTAAAAAACACTAGAATTACAAGAATTTTCCTATTAACATCTCAATAATTGGTGCCATGTCATAGTACTTATATTCCGCCAATCGACCACCGAAGATGACCTTGTCTTCTTTATCTGCCAAAGTCTTGTACTGGGCATAAAGATTAGAGTTGGCGTCATCATTCACAGGATAATACGGTTCCATACCTTCCTTCCATTCCGTGGAATATTCCTTCGAGATAACGGTCTTAGGATTGACATACACCTCCTGTCCAAACATCTCGAAATGCTTGTGCTCGATGACTCTGGTATATGGCACCTCGCGCTCAGTATAGTTCACAACGGCATTGCCTTGATAATTTGGTCTATCTATTACCTCTGTCTCAAAGCGTACTGTACGATAGTTGAGCTTGCCATACTGATAATTATAGAATTCATCTATCTTACCTGTAAAGACGAGCTTGTCGGCAATCTTCTGCCAATCATCCTTAAATCGAATCGTATCGCCCGAAGCTGTCTCGATGCAATCAGTAAAGAAATCTACATTCGTCTTTGTCTCTACTCCTTCAAGCAAGCCATCAATCAACTTATTATATCCCCCCACAGGGATACCCTGATACTTATCATTGAAGTAGTTATTATCAAAGATGAGACGAACAGGCAGACGCTTAATGATGAAGGCAGGAAGTTCTGTACACTTTCTACCCCACTGCTTCTCAGTATACCCCTTGATAAGTTTTTCGTAAATGTCTTTTCCTATCAATACCTGGGCCTGCTCCTCGAGGTTACGAGGTTCTGTAACGCCATCAGCTTTCATACGAGCCACAGCTTCCGCTTTCTGCTCATCAATCTTAGCCTGTGCCTCCTCTGGTGTAGTTACGCCCCACATCTGATAGAAGGTATTCATATTGAAAGGCAGATTATAAAGTTTACCTTTGTAGTTTGCTACTGGTGAATTGGTATAGCGGTTAAACTCAACGATAGAGTTTACAAAGTCCCACACCTTTTTGTTGGAAGTATGAAAGATATGCGCACCATACTTATGCACATTGATTCCCTCGATGTTCTCACAATAGATGTTGCCACCTAAGTGAGAACGTTTGTCTATTACCAAGCACTTCTTACCTTGCTTATGGGCAAGATGTGCAAATGTGGCTCCAAAAAGGCCGGAGCCGACTATTAGATAGTCGTATTTTTGATTAGCCATAATATTTTATTTTTTGATTTTCGAAAAAACTTGCATCAAGAATATATCCTTCCGTACACAAAGTACTAAGAAATACACTACGATGCCACTACAACCTTGCAAGATAAGGATTGAGATTGTTGAGAACTGCAAATCAGCAATGGCATACAAAACTATAGCCATCAAGATACAGCCCAAAAGATAATTCAAATGATTTTTCTTGAAATAAGTAATAGGTAGATACTTTCTACCAATAAAGAACATAGATATCGTTGTTGCTACTTCCGCTCCCAAATAAGCAATAGAAGTTCCTACATAGGAAAAGAATGGTATCAGACAAAGATTTAGAACCAAATCTACGACTGCGCCAATTCCGCAACAGAGTGTTACTATGTTTATTTTACCTTTAGGGAATAAAACCTGTATGCCAAATACATTAGATATAGCTACCATCAATATGATAGGAGCGATTATCTGAGATGGCAAAATAGAGTTTTCAAACTTAACGCCACACAAAGATGTTATCAAATTTGGAGCACAGAATATCAATCCTACAGTCATTGGCAAAGCTATCGCCAAGGTAAAGTCGTATGATTTCTGAATCAATGCGTTAAACTCGCTTTCCTTGTTCTCCGCTATTAGGTGTGAAGCTCTTGGCATCATCACCGAACCTAAGCAAGCTGACATTTGCAGCAGCATCTGCATCACTTTTGTTGCTGCTGCAAAATATCCTACCGCTAATGCATTTTTTAAGAAACCTAACAAAACTGTATTTAATTGAAGGTAAATGCTCGTCACTACGGAAAAGGAAAAGACTTTCAATACCGGTTTGATATGCCTTTTAATATGAAGTTCCGAAAAAATGATGTTTTCTCGATGAATATACTTCCTAAGTCGAAAGAAGTTGAAGATATTACCTCCCAACACACCAAACACCGTATAGCAGCCATAATATAGCAAGTCCGTTTTGCTCTTAACGAAGATGAATAATAAAACTAACGAGATGGTCTTGATAATTAATCCTCTTATCGTGATATACTTAAAGTTTTCTATGCCTTGATAAAACCATTCACAGCCGATAGCCGTAAAAAAGATGGTAAGGCTCAGAATCAAGAACAATGGTATGTTGACTTGAATCTGCGGAACAGTCAAACAAAGGATGGCGACTATAGCGTAGCCCACCAATGTCAGCATCGAATGCAGCAACAGGATCTCCATCGCCGTTCGATTCATCTGTACCACATCACTTCTATCTCTTGCTATCTCTCGGATGGCATACATCGGTATGCCTAAGCAAGTGAACAAGGAAATATAACTGATAATGGACTGGAAGAAATTGATCTGTCCGATACCATCAGCCTCTATAACTCGGCAAACATAAGGAAAGGTTATCAATGGGAACAGCATCTGAGTTCCCGTATTGATAAGATTTAATATATAATTAACTTTTACTGATTTAGCCATTTGTGCAGAAATATACTTTTAAGACTTTCAACATATATATTCTTTTCATCTTCTCCTTGTTGTCGTAGCTGTCTTCCTTGTTGTTTTCATAGAAGACTTCTTTGCTGTTGTTTTCAAAGGAGTTGTTTTATTACAGACATTTTGCTTATTACTATCAGAAACCGCTTGTGGGAGTTCCTCTCCTTTAATTGTTGGTGCAACAACTATATTTTTAAGTTCATCAATTCTACGACCAAAGCTATGTTTTATCGCATATTTTATCAACTCTAATTGACTTGGTATTTTCGTCGCCACCATCAACTGTTCTTTAAACTTATCAGTTATTTTCGTTATAATGGTATCAGTAGCATTATCCTTCTTAGAGTCAAAATATGCTTGTCCAAAAGCGTTTTTATAACTATCTGGTGCTACGTTTATATCATCTGCATTTAATGCTTTTTGGAAATCTTCGTATTCTTTCCTTATATTGGCACCCAAAATATAATAATAATTATCAGAATACAACCAAGTCAAAATTATTTGGTACACTAAAGGCAAGACTACTAGGACTGAGCAATAAAGATTCAAATGTCTTACAATATGTAAAATAACAGGATTTCCCAAACATACAGACAAATCAAAAATATTCAATATCATAAATATAGCGATCCACGCTACACATACAATGAATGCATGTAGCAAACGTGTTGCCCAAATACAAACTACCACGTAACCGACAATTGAGAGTAGAGTAAAGGCAGCAAATGAAACATGAAAAGTCTCCACTTCAAATTGAGAACATCCAATAGGTAAACTATTCTGTTCATATCCAACATACCATAATGTAGCAGAGCAATAAAGCAAACAGAAGAAACCTCGTAAACGAGAACGCCTTTCAATTAATGTTGCATTATTTGCAACATTGTTTATTAGATGCTGTTCTATAGTTGAACTGCTAGACTTGAACAAAGTCTCAACTCGCTCATTGATTAATTTAGCATAACTCATCGACCATAAGCTTTTAAACAACCAAGTATCAAAACTAAGAGTCACATAGATAGCAGCAACAAACTGTATAAGTGTACTATAATAATATATCATAAATATTTTCCATATATTCGTTTAATTTCTTCTTGGCGATTTTTGTTTACCTTAAACTCATCATCAGCCACTACATTTTTATCATCTTCACTTTTTACAGCTATATGATATACCGGATAGTCTAATCCTTTAGATACATTATTATGCCAATTAAATGCACGCAAATTAGCAATATTATCTATTTCATCCAGATCAGCACCTTTCTCTTTTAAAAGTGCTTGCGGATATACATGGTCAACTTCCCAACCAAAATCGCTATCTCGATCATTATACTTATCCCTTTGTATCCACGCCCCACAAGGGTCTTTACGAACAAGTGTGGAATCATAACCATCAACAGGGTTGGCCTTTTCCCACAATTCATTTAATAAATCATCAGAATATCTACACATATTAAAAAAATACATATTAACTAATTATAGCCATAATGTCCTTATCTTTATATATTTTTAACCATACAAAAAGGCTCAAAATGCCATATATATATTAATCACTTGAACAAATCCATATTGATATCAAACGGACTATCGAAGTCCTTCAGCATTGCATGCTTCGTATCTTTCTCTGAGAGATTAGCATGTTCTGTTGGGATCTTCCAATCAATACCGAGGGAATCATCAAGGATAGAGATACCTCCATCTGCCTCAGGATGATAGAAGTTATCACACTTGTATTGGAAGACAGCAGTCTCTGAGAGGACTGCGAAACCATGGGCAAAGCCCTTAGGGATGAAGAACTGGCGATGATTGTCTTCTGTCAGTTCCACAACCACATGCTTGCCATAGGTTGGTGAACCTTTACGGATGTCTACAGCTACATCGAGGACTCTACCTTTTACGCAGCGTACCAACTTACTCTGGGTATATGGTGGGCGTTGGAAATGCAAGCCTCGCATTACGCCATAGCTGCTCATAGACTCGTTATCTTGGCAGAAGTGAACACTGTGACCCAGAATAGGAGAGACCTTCTCTTCAAACTCTCGCTCGCTGAAGCTCTCGAAGAAGTAGCCACGAGCATCACGGAAGAGGCGTGGCTCTATAATTAGCACGCCTTCAATATTTGTTTTGATTATATTCATTATTTTATTTATATGTGAGAAATACCTATTTTGTCAAAGAATGCAGCATTCCTTTCTTTTGCAGAATTAAGCAATTGGTCAAAAGAGATTACTTCAAAATAAATCTTCAGTTCTGTTTTGTAACCAAAGTAACCTAAGCTATCATATGTCTTCCTAAAATCATGCTTCTTGCAAACAGATTGCATACTTGGTGTGAGATCGCATATAACATAACAATAGGCAGGAATTTCTTCCGAGACATTTATTGGCCGTCCACTCTTGGTGGTAGTTTTTCCTTCTCTTATTTTCTCAACGTAATCAATACATTGATCTATTGGATTCTTTGTTCTATCTTCTGATTCCATGTTGTCACGCATCGGTCTTTTGAATTCTACTATTCTTAGCGTAGCAAAAGGCGGTGTGTCTTTTTCTGAAACAAACATAGGATTATTAAAAATGTTATCAACAAGAATATCTGGTCTTCGATTAGATTCACAATCCGTAACTTCCATAGACTTGAATGTTTTGTCTGACGCCAAATAGTGATGAAATACCAAACGCTCATCAATAATCCAAAGATTGTTATTTTGGAACTTGACGTCATCACTTGTTGTTCGCATTGGCATGATTATTTCATGCACTCTGTCTTCTTTGCAATAGTTTCCATTGTCATCTTTTTGTAATGCAGACTCTAATAACTCTAAGATATACTTACGGTGTAAAACATATCGTGCAAGATCTGTTTGTTTTAATTGTTGAGCACTATAAAAATACTTGTCAACTCTTTTTCTGTAATCTTCTTCTGATTCTCCTGTTCTGACCTTTAATATATCATGTCCTTCTTCTATAAGTTGATGTTCTTTCTCTACAAGCTTGTTGTGCAGATATAAATCGATAGATTTTTCTGTTGAGGTTGGATTTACGACTTTCTCTTCATCAGAAAAACCAGCAAAAAGTGGCTTGTAATATGGAGCCTTTGCATCTATATACTGTGATAACCTTTCTTTACCTGCCAATATGTTTTCACCAAGATATGGAGATAAGAATTCTTTTACCTTATCCATGACATGGTTCCTAATATCATCAAAGTAAATCTGTTCTAATCCATCAATTTGTGCATCTTGTTCGAGTTTGTCAGGTATAAGGAAGGCATATCTGTCGGGGGCTACATGCTCATCAAAATATGAAGATGTAACAAAGCATTTGTAATAAAATGAACCATTTTGTGTTTCTATTGCAGAATCGTATAATCCTACAACTTCTTTTATCTTTTCGTTTTTGACTATTCGGTTGCCAGCGCAATAAGAAATCAGATTGTTGCTTTCTGATTTTTGCAATCTAACATGAAGAATATCAAACGTCTCTCCTGCAATTTGAAATGAAACATGGTTGTTGTCGTTGTCGTACAAATAGTTATCATATATTTTTGAAAGATTAGTAACATTACATCCATCAATAATTTTAATATCGGGACATGAACCTTCACGGAGAAAGAACCACAAGCAATGCTCAAACAATGATTTTGCTATAGTTTCCTGTCCATACTTACTAATTGCCTTTTTGTAGGCATTCATGGGACTTTTGAGAGTAACCTTTGTACCAATACACTTTTCTTCAATGCTTGTTTCTGGCAAATCTGTAATACCATCTGGCGTAAATGCAAAATGCCTTTTTTTTGTAGTTCCATCAACTGATTTGTAGAAACTCTCGATTTCAACACTTGCAAAACACTTTAGCCAAAGTAATCTACCTATACCCTTACAACCTCTGTTTGCACGGTACATTGAGTCCAACTCGCAAAAAGAATTGTAATTGTTGTCGTCAAATCCTATACCGTTATCTTCTATCGTTATAGTAGATAGTTCTGCTTTTTCTCCGAACAGGTCACTATCTGAAGAACGATTCAATGTAACTCGTATTTTTCCCTCAGTTGAAGCAAATGAATCAGCAGAAGCTATTCGGTCATCTATTGCGTAGATAGAATTAACGACTGCTTCAAAAAGAGGAAATAAACATTTGGAGACAGGTAAATCAGTATTCCTTAGTCGTCCCCTAAGATTTGACTCCAAATTCCGTACCATGATTATTTCTTGTTAAGAATATTGTTTGTATTTCAGAAAGTTGTATCATATCACCTCGCTCACGCTCACCTCCTCCATAATCTTGCGCCACAAGTTCTTGGTCATGACAATGGTGGGTGATATAATGAAACTATAATATTGCTTTTTAGAACAGATATTCGTAATGCGACAATATCTCCTGATAATCATTCTCGTATCTGGTCTTGTCGTTAGGACTGATATGAGAACTTTTAATAATCTGTTCCATTTCTTGGAGTACCTTGCCTCCTTCACACATGATGGGGTCAAGGTGCTCCTTGAACTGTTCTACAAAGGGCGCATAGTAGTAGTTTATCTCCTCGATGATAAAGGAAAAGATGTTCCATGTATCATTGATATTGATACGGTTATGCGCCAACTCGTCCAAGGCGTATTTTCTCAGATAGTCGATGTTTTCGGCTTGCAACGCCACTTCCTTGTCGTCTTTCACAGGATGGAAATAGCGGTCTATCAGCACTTGTCGCTCTTGCAGGTTGCGCTGATAAAAGATATTCTCATGGGTGATTGAGGTTTTGCTTTGCTCCACTTCCTCAAAGTGCTCGGCATGAACACCGCTGATTGCTACACTCATTCCGCCGATGTCCATCACCAGGCGGCGATCTCGGTCAATACGAATGATGTAGCCTTCCAATCCAGCCATCTCACCTGTGGTGATACGGAGGAGAATGCGGTTGCGAGCATAATAATGATAAGGGTGGAGAAGGAAACGGATGCGCTCAGGAGAGGTTTCCGTGACACGCATGAATGGTTGCATCTGTGAGTCGGGTATCTCTGCTACCTTGCCTGTGCTACAATTCTTACACAGACGGGCGTGAGAGAAGTGCTTATTGAGATAGGCTTGTATTTCTTCGGGAAAACCTTGGAAGAAGACAAGTCCGCTGACGGTCGGAACTTCTTGATGTTGAACCTTTTGCTTGCCCAATTTCTTGAAATAACGCACAGTCTTATGCACAAAAAAGGTTATCTTGTCCGTCTCCAACTGTTCCTCCATCTTCTTCACTTTGCTGTTGTGAACAAAGACGTAAGACCATGTTGTTCCGTTCGATTGACGACACTTCTTTATCGCAGAACCAGTCTTTGCGTCTGGCTCTGTAACGTGGTTGCCCTTTGGAGAAACAAGTTTCTCGTCGGCTGTAGAAAAAGAACTTGTACCATCCGGTTTCATAAATTCTGCTCTACTTTATGTCCTCAGCTACAACCATACATGATGGTTGTGGAGATATAGTCAATTTATTATTGCTGTGCATAATCTTAATCGTATTTATGAGTATCAGACATTACTGCCTTTGCACATGTATCATTATTTTACATTCATTACACTCTCTTCTTATAAGAGAGCAAACTCGCTACAAAAATACGAAAATTAGTTGGATTACATGTCAGATTTTATTATTTTCTGTATGTCATTCTAAAAAAATCACACAAATGTTTAGCAAATCTGCCTTGGACGATTCCTCCAAGTGGCAGATTTGCACTTGTTTCGGCTGTTTTTGCGCTTTTATAAGAAGAAAGCGTGAAATTTGCTAAACATTTTACCCCACCATTTCGGGATGGTGTAAATGCGACTATTTATTTACAAATCTTTCAAGATCTTTTGATAAAATCCTCACGCTCAGCAATCTGAAAACTAATTTTCATTGCACTCGCTTAATCGGATTTTTCTTATGATTCGCTCGTTAGCTTCGTTGATGGTTGCCACGTCTAACGACTGTAAGTAAATCTGTGTGGTCTTGTAGGAGTTGTGACCCATTCCCTCGCTGATAGTGGCTATCGGAATGTTCATGTGCAGGGCGATACTTGCCCATGTGTGACGTGCCACATAGGTAGTAAGCGGTATCTTCAAGCCTATCCTCTCACCGATTTTCTTCAGGTTGTAGTTGGTATTGTGTTCCACCTTACGATATGCGGTATAAAGCGAAGGCTCTTTGCCTGTCAAGATAGGCAGCAGATAAAGAGAGTCTTTAGTTTGCTCGGCGTATTTGTCTATGATCATTTGCATCGGCTTAATCCACTCGATATTGAGATTTTGGTGAGTTTTGCGACGGTTGTAGCTTATCATTCCACATTTCAAGTCGCTTTTCTTCAGGAATGCCATATCCACAAAAGCCATACCTCGCAGATAGAAACTGAGCAAGAACAGGTCTCGTGCCTTGTCAAGAGATGAACAGCGAGGCAATTCCAATTTTTCAATCTTGCGAATATCCTTGACGGAAATGGCTCGCTTGGCAGTTCTCACATTGGCGGTCTGTATGTGAGAAAAGATGTCGTTGAACGGAGCTTGCCCTGCTTCCACTGCCTTGTTATAGAGAGTGCGGAGGGTGCGCAGATAGAACGCTACGGTGTTTTGACCTACGCCTCTATTCCAAAGCCATGCTTGATACATTTCCATCATGTCGCTTGTCATCTGGATGAAGGCAAGGTCTTCGTGGCCACGAAACTCCATGAAGCGATTGGCGGCACTGACATAGTTGTTTTTGGTGCCTATGCACAACATCTGCTCTTTCTTAGCTATCTGCTGTCGGAAGAATGTAAATACGCTCTGACTTGGCGGCAGTTGCTGGATTTCCTTGGCAAGGTCATCTATGGAATAAGGGAAGCCCACCATCTCCTTGTCATGGATGATGCGCTGCATCTGCTTCATCTCCCAATCTATCTTTGACTGGATAAGTTGCAGATGTGCCTGACGATTATTGCGATCACTAATGATGATAGCCGATTTCTTGTCGTTCCACTCATCAGGAAAGACATGATAGTCGGTACTGATCCAACGCAGGTTGCGCTGATGGATGAGGTGATAATACAATGTACCTTCCTTTCCCTCTACCGTGGAGGCACGAAACTTTACTTTTACTGTTGCCATAATGCTTTACTTTTAATGATGAATAATGTTTTTTCGGTTTACATCTTATTATATAAGCAGTAAAAGTTCTGTTTGTCTCCGTCTTCTGATGGATGGGATATGCTTGCCTCTCCATCTGCAAAAGTCAAGGTAATCTTTTTCTATGTCCTGCAATCCTCGCTCAATCTTTTGCAGGAGGCGGCTCTTGGGAAATCTTTTATTCCCTAATATCTTGTAGGGGCCGACATTATAGGCAAGTACGGCAAGGAGTAATGAGTCCTTGCCATACTTACGAAACATGGCACATAACTTGGTGAGATCTGAGCGCAACAGGGAGTCGGCTTGCAGATAAGTGAGATTCTTCTTGAACTTTTCATGTGGCAATATCCGATGTCCCCATCCGATATAGGGAAAGTTGCGCTTGATGTCGTGCCATCCCTCATAATACTTGATGCAACGGACTGCTCGCTCAAAGGGTGGCAAAGCGAAAATACCCAAGTCGGTTTGGCTTGGGCTATCGTTTGTGGGTGTCTTGTTCTGTGCCACGATACTTTGACACAGGAACAAGAGCGTCAGGGTAATATATGTTCTTATCTTTTTCGTCATGGATGTTGTTTTTGTTTGGGAGATGTCATTGTATTGTCACTTGGCATTCTTCTTGTTGAATATCTCTACTATCATGGCTTTCACGTCCTCACCAACTTGCACGAAGTTCTTATAGAGGATGCGCTCACGTTCATCACGGCTCTTGAAGGTGTAGAACTTGGGTAGTGGCACATACTCGCTTTCCTCCTTTTTGATGTCTGCCATATTGAAGTCGGTCTTGCAATAGAACTTACTGGTCTTGAACTCGTCGCTCTCCTGTATGTTCATACTGCCGTTCATGCCTGTCTTGGTTGCAACAAAGTCTCTTGCTGTCTGTCCGCAGATCCATCCTGTTGGCATATCAGAGATTTTACTGGCTGGCACAAGACTGTCCATATTCTCATTCAGGTTGATGCTTGTCTTATCTCTGTCGATGGTCACGCCTTTCTTCAGCTGCACCACCTTTCCAAAGATGTCGGAGGATAGCCATTCCAGTGTTTCCTTGCTTCGTGCCGAACCGCTCACCACATTGCCTACGGTGGTGATAATCTTCTGCATACCTACCTTGCCATAGTCGGCTTCCAACTGCGGCAACTCCTGAAAGCCCAAGGCTACGCTCACCTTGTTGCTTCGGGCTGTACCTATCAGTCGGTCTATCTTATGGAAGTAGAGGGTTGGTAACTCGTCCACGATGATGCTCACAGGGATGTTCTTGCCTTGCCCTGTGTTCACTCGTGTCACCAGTCGGTTGAGGATTAGGGCATTCAATGCTCCGATGATGCTCTCCATCTCTGGGTCATTGGCTATCAGCAGATAGCTCGGATTCTTCGGGTCACTGACTTTCAGGTCGAAGTCATCGCCATCCTTATGGAAGATCCAATAGCTTTCCTTGGTGGCAAGGCGTGAGGTATAGACACGCAGGGTGCCTATCATACCCTCCAACTGCTCCATTGCCTTGTTCTTCAAGGCGGTCTGGAATGGTCCCAGCAATGGTGCAACCTCATTGTCGGTCTCCAGCACATTGAAGATGGTCTGGTAACTCTCATTCAAAAAACTGAGGATATGGGGCATATCGCTGTACTTGCCCAACCAATAGGCTGGCTCCACTTCTTCTCCTGCATGGTTAAACACCTTTCCGGTCGGCTTCATCTGCATGGTCTTCGGGTCAAGTACTTTCTCCGCTATCAGCATCTTGCCGTCCTTGTCGTATGGTTCCTTGCCATAGTTGATGAAGAAGTAGATACAGGCGGCGAGGAAGTTGACGGCTGAGGTCTGGAAGAACTGGTCGCTGCCGCCTCCGCCTTCTTTCTTGCCTTTTTGCAGTGATTCTAGCAGTGTTTCTGCGGTCTCACTCGCTGCTGCCAAGTTATTGATATACTTCTGTTGTATCGGATTCACTCGCTTGGAGTATTCCACATCCACAAAGTTGATGATGTTGAACTTGCAGCCTTCTGGCAGTTTTCCCAACTGTTGATTCTTCTTGTAGTGGTAGTACAACTTGGTTGCCAAGGTCGGGAACTTGTAGTCGTAAACGACCATGGCAAAGCCTTTTGCACTATGCTGTCGAATGAACGGCTCGATGATGGAGAATGTCTTACCGCTACCCGGTGTACCCACTACCCAAGTGCCACGGAATGGGTTCACGATGTTCACCCATCCCTTGCGGAACTTGCCCTTATAGTAGTAGCGCATAGGTATATTCACGCTGTATTTGTTGTATTCCTCCTTTTGGCACTGCTCAAAACTCTCGTTTTCAAAATTGAAACGGTCTTTCATCAGTCCTTCCTTCAAGAACTTCGAGATGTTGTCCAAGGCCACATGCACCAGCACCGTTCCGATGATGGTTGCCACCATATAGAGAATGGTGTTCAATCTTAGGGCATAGAGACGAGTGTCCATTGCATAGCCGAAGATCCACACGGACAACACCAACAGCAGCACGCCACTCACCAAGGGGTACAGCACCTGCTTTCGGGCATCAAATTCCAAGTGTTTCTTGTTTCTCGTGCCTACACAGGTGATGCACACCAACAAGAACGTCACCACCTTGCTATACACCAGGT
>OIXA01001593.1_pt1 | contig 28292 bp, 18 predicted proteins | sample 1587721 | NCBI WGS metagenome assembly OIXA01 (sample SAMEA3888900, study PRJEB22519) | human gut metagenome | biome: human gut; feature: human-associated habitat; material: faeces | place: Denmark | collected 2013
CCATGGACTGGATGGAGCAGGAGCAGGAGCGTGGTATCACCATCACCTCCGCCGCTACCACCTGCTACTGGAAGGGCTCCAAGGATCAGTTCCCCCAGACCCGCATCAACATCATCGACACCCCGGGCCACGTGGACTTTACTGTGGAGGTGGAACGTTCTCTGCGCGTGCTGGACGGTTCCGTCACCGTAATGTGCGCCAAGGGCGGTGTTGAGCCGCAGTCCGAGACGGTGTGGCGTCAGGCCGATCACTACCATGTCCCCCGTATGATCTACGTCAACAAGATGGATATCACCGGCGCGGACTTCTACCACGTGCTGGACATGGTGCATGACCGTCTGAAGGCCAACGCCGTCCCCATCCAGCTCCCCATCGGGAAGGAGGATACCTTCAAGGGTATCATCGATCTGGTGGAGATGGATGCCGATATCTACTACGATCAGCTGGGTAAGGACATGCGCGTGGAGCCCATCCCCGAGGACATGGTGGATCTGGCCAACGAGTACCGCGAGAAGCTGCTGGATGCCGTTTCCATGTTCGATGACGAGATCATGGAGATGTATCTGGAGGGTCAGGAGATCCCCACCGCCAAGATCCGCGCCGCCATCCGCAAGGCCACCTGCGCCGTGAAGATGGTGCCCGTGGTCTGCGGCTCCAGCTATCGCAACAAGGGCGTACAGAAGCTGCTGGACGCCATCGTGGACTACATGCCCGCACCCACCGACGTTCCTGCCATCAAGGGCGTCAACCCCAGGACCGACGAGGAGGAGGAGCGCAAGTCTTCCGACGACGAACCCTTCGCCGCGCTGGCCTTTAAGATCATGACCGACCCCTATGTGGGCCGTCTGAGCTTTTTCCGCGTGTACTCCGGTACGCTGACCACGGGCTCCTCCGTCCTCAATGCCACCAAGGGCAAGCGCGAGCGTATGGGCCGCATCCTGCAGATGCACGCCAATCACCGCGAGGATATCGAGTCCGTCTACTCCGGCGACATCGCCGCCGTGGTGGGTCTGAAGAACACCACCACCGGCGACACGCTGTGCGATGAGAAGAACCCCATTATCCTGGAGTCCATGGAGTTCCCCGAGCCTGTGATCCGCGTGGCCATCGAGCCCAAGACCAAGGCCGGCCAGGAGAAGATGGGCGTTGCCCTGGCCAAGCTGGCCGAGGAGGATCCCACCTTCCGTACCTACACGGACGAGGAGACGGGTCAGACCATCATCGCCGGTATGGGCGAGCTGCACCTGGAGATCATCGTGGACCGTCTGCTCCGCGAGTTCAAGGTGGAGGCCAACGTAGGCGCACCTCAGGTGGCCTACAAGGAGACCATCCGCAAGGCCGTGGATCAGGACACCAAGTATGCCCGCCAGTCCGGCGGTAAGGGCCAGTATGGTCACGTCAAGATCCATGTGGAGCCCAACGAGTCCGGCAAGGGCTACGAATTTGTCAACGCTGTGGTGGGCGGCGCCATTCCCAAGGAGTATATTCCGGCCATCGATGCCGGTATTCAGGGCGCCATGCTGGCCGGTGTCGTGGCGGGCTATCCCGTCGTGGACGTGAAGGTCACGCTGTTCGACGGCTCCTACCACGAGGTGGACTCCTCCGAAATGGCGTTTAAGATCGCCGGCTCCATGGCCTTCAAGGAGGCCATGCGCAAGGCCGATCCCACGCTGCTGGAGCCCATCATGAAAGTCTGCGTCATCGTGCCTGACGAGTATATGGGCGATGTCATCGGCGATATCAACTCCCGCCGCGGACAGATCCAGGGCTACGAGATGCGCTCCGGCGCACAGCAGATCGACGCCTTCGTGCCTCTGGCAGAGATGTTCGGCTACGCCACTGACCTGCGCTCCCGTACTCAGGGCCGCGGCCAGTACACCATGGAGCCCAGCCACTACATCGAGCTGCCCAAGAGCCTGCAGGAAAAGCTGATCAGCAAGCGCACCGGCCGGGAAAATTTATAAAACCGTAATTTACAATTGATTTTCCCGCGTGAATACTGTAAAATGGCAGTGTTAGATTGTTAGTGCTGCCCAACACATGATACAAAACTGTTAAGGAGGATCATTTCAAATGGCTAAGCAGAAATTTGAAAGAACAAAGCCCCATGTTAACATCGGTACCATCGGTCATATCGACCATGGTAAGACCACTCTGACCGCTGCGATCACCAAGTATCTGGCGATGCAGGGCGGCGCTGAGTACACCGATTACTCTTCCATCGATAAGGCTCCCGAAGAGCGCGAGCGTGGTATCACCATCAACACCGCTCACGTCGAGTACGAGACCGCGAAGCGTCACTATGCCCACGTTGACTGCCCGGGCCACGCCGACTATATCAAGAACATGATCACCGGTGCTGCTCAGATGGACGGCGCCATCCTGGTCATCGCTGCCTCCGACGGCCCCATGGCTCAGACTCGTGAGCACCTGCTGCTGGCCCGTCAGGTGAACGTGCCCTCCGTGCTGGTCTTCCTGAACAAGTGCGATCAGGTCGACGATGAGGAGCTGCTGGAGCTGGTGGAGATGGAAGTCCGCGAGCTGCTGGACTTCTACGGCTTCCCCGGCGACGAGACCCCCATCATCCGTGGTTCCGCTCTGAACGCTCTGGTTTCCGAGTCCACCGATCCCAACGCTCCCGAGTATCAGTGCATCAAGGAGCTGATGGACGCTGTTGACACTTGGATCCCCACCCCCGACCGCAAGGAGGATATGCCCTTCCTGATGCCCGTCGAGGACGTGTTCACCATCTCCGGCCGTGGTACCGTTGCTACCGGCCGTGTGGAGCGTGGCATTCTGAACCTGAACGAGAAGGTCGAGATCGTCGGTCTGTCCGATGAGAAGCGTGAGACCACCGTTACCGGTATCGAGATGTTCCACAAGCTGCTGGACTACGCTGAGGCCGGCGACAACATCGGCGCTCTGCTGCGTGGTGTTGCGAAGACCGAGATCGAGCGCGGCCAGGTTCTGTCTAAGCCCGGTTCCATCCATCCCCACACCAAGTTCACCGGTCAGGTCTACGTTCTGACCAAGGACGAGGGTGGCCGTCATACCCCCTTCTTCAACAACTATCGTCCCCAGTTCTACTTCCGTACCACCGACGTGACCGGCATCATCTCCCTGCCCGAGGGCACTGAGATGTGCATGCCCGGCGATAACGTCGACATGAACGTGGAGCTGATCACCCCCATCGCTATCGAGACCGGTCTGCGTTTCGCTATCCGTGAGGGCGGCCGTACCGTCGGTTCCGGTGTTGTCATCGCCATCAACCAGGACTAATTGAACGAAGAACTGTGACCCCAACGGCACACCATCGGTGCAGCCAGAGGTGAAATAGTACGAGATAAGGCGCAAGCGGAAACCGCTTGCGCCTTATTTTTGTGCCTTGCATTATTTTTGCACCGCTTAGGGAGATGCTTTCCAATCGGAGGCGGCATCTTCTTACAAAGCGAAGAACTGAGCCATGCGACGTGGGGGAGAGCGGGGTAGGAGAAAGTGCAGCAAGGGGTTCTAATAGGGACGAGATTCTATGGAGCGTGAAGGAGAGGAGTGTATTCTTTTAGGCCAGTGAGAAAAGGGCGGGCCGGTTGGGGGAAAGCATAAAGTGCGGAGGGCAGAGTTCGGTGTATGGTGTTTAGGATAAGATGCGTTTATCGTTCTGCATAATAGAACGATAAACGGAAGAGGACGAGAGCAATGATACCACTTTTGTATGCAAAAGTGTATGCCCACAGGAACTTTCTCTGAAATATACAAAACAAGAAAAGAAATATGTAAATAACGACAAAATGCGGCGGAGGATATTGACAAATGACTCATTTGGGAATAAAATACGGGCATCGACATTGTAGAACGGCGAACGGAAATATCCGCTTACCGATGCGGCGCAAGGGAGAAGGTGTCGCATGAGTAAGCGGGCAGAGAGCCTGCTGCAAGTCAGAGAGAAAATCTGAAAAGGAGAAAACACTATGTCTGCTGGAGTATTCATTCTGATTCTGGTAGTGGCGATCGCAGCTCTGGTGCTGATGATCGTCAAAGCAAAGATGCATCCCGTGCTGGCGCTGTTTATTGCTGCGCTGGGTACCGGTATCGCCCTGGGTTACGGCGTCACCGGTTCCGTGGATTACATCAGCAACGGTTTTGGCGGCACGTTGGGCAGCGTGGGCATCACCATCATCCTTGGCGCCATCATTTCCATGGCCATCGAGGATACCGGTGCCGCCAAGGTCATTGCAAACTTCTTTATCAAGCTGTTCCGTGGTAAGCGTATGGAGCTGGCTCCGGCCCTGACGGCCTTCATTATGTCTATCCCTGTTTTCGGGGATATCACCATGGTGCTGACGGCCCCCATCGCCTCTATGCTCTCCAAGCGTAAGCACATCTCCATGTCCACCATGGCTTCCTTCACCGGTCTGGGTCTGTTCCTGACCCACGGTCTGGTGCCTCCCACCCCCGGCATCCTGGCCATCGCTCTGATGTTCGGCAGCGATCTGGGTATGACCATCGTCTGGGGTCTGGTCATCAGCTTCGTGGGCTTCTTCGGTACCTACTTCCTGCTGCGGAAGTGGACGGAGAAGGAGTGGATCGAGCCCAATCCCGAGTTCGTTCGTGGCATGGAGGAGACCGATTCCGACAGCGTGGATGACATCCTCATCAAGGATCCCGGCCTGCCCCACACCGGTGAGGGTTTCCTGCCCCTGCTGCTGCCTGTGCTGCTGATCTCCGTGTCCTCCTTTGCTCAGATGTATGCCGCCGAGGGCAGCGCTATCTACACCATCTGCACCACCATCGGCAACAAGGTCATCGCTCTGTCCATCGGCCTGCTGTACTCCTTCTATCTGGGCTACAAGCAGCGCAAGATGGTGCTGGGCGTGTATGCCGACACCTACAATGAGCCCAAGGCAAAGCTGGGCGAGGTCATGCTCAACAAGTGGGTGGCCCGTGGCTTGGTGGTTTGCCTGTCTCCCCTGCTGATCACCGCTATGGGCGGCGCCTTCGGCAACGTGCTGAAGAATTCCCCCGCTCTGGAGCCCCTGTCCAAGCTCATCGCTGACAGTCCCATCCCCGCCATTCTGGTGCCTTGGGCCATCGCCGCTATCATGATGACCTCCGTGGGTTCCATGACCACCGCCGGCATGACCGCAGCCGCCATCGTGCTGCCCATGATGCCCGATCTGGGCCTGTCTTCTCTGGCCGCCGTGCTGGCCATCGGTAGCGGCACCCTGATGGGCAACCACTACAACAACTCCGGCTTCTGGGTCATGGGTCAGTTCTTCCACCTGAATACCAAGCAGGCCGTGAAGTACGTCACGGTACCCTGCGCCGTGGCTTCCGTGATCTGTCTGATCGCCGTGGTCATCCTTAACGCCGTAGGCGTCTTCGGCTGATCTCTGCGTAACTGAATCAAACGTGCATTCCCAGCCGGGGACGCTCCGTTCACCGGGGCGTCCCCGGCCGCTTTTTTCCGGGGGACCGGAACCATAGAAAGGAGAATCCTGTCATGAGCATGAACATCCGTTTTGACAACAAGGTGGCCGTCGTCACCGGCGGTACCGCCGGTATCGGCTTGGCCTGCGCCCAGCTGTTCGGCCAGTTGGGGGCCAAGGTGGCCATCTGCGGCACCAATCCCACGAAGCTGGCTGCAGCGCTGGAGGAGCTGAAGGCGCAGGGCATCACCGCCTTCGGCGAGACCTGCGACGTGTCCCACGACGAGTCCCTGAAGGGCTTTGCCCGCCACGCCGAGGAAGCACTGGGCGGGCTGGACATCTGGGTCAGCAACGCCGGTGTCTATCCCCAGTACAGCATCATCGACACCCCGGAGAACGTCTGGGACAAGACGGTGGACACCAACATGAAGTCGGTGTATCTGGGCGCACGCATTGCGTATGAGGCCATGAAGGATAAGGGCGGCGTCATGCTGCTGGCCTCCTCCTTTGCGGCGGTGTTCCCCTCTGTGGGCAGCGGCGTGTATGCCGCCACCAAGTCCGCCGTAAAGTCCATGGTGAACACGCTGGCAGCGGAGCTGGCCCCCTACGGCATCCGAGTCAACGGATATATCCCCGGCGTCATCGATACGGACATGACCCACGCACTTACCGTCAGCAACGGCGAGGCCATGAAGAGCGCCATCGCCATGCAGACCTTCGGTGAGCCCATGGATGTGGCGTGGGCGCTGGCGTTTCTGGCATCGGACTATGCCCGCTATATCACCGGCACCACGCTGGAGATCAGCGGCGGCAAGATGGGCGTGCAGAACCCCGCCAAGGCGTGGAAGGATAAGGAAACCAGAGCGTAACGCACGAAAGGGAGGAATTTAACATGAACGTACAGAATAAGGTCATCGTTATCACCGGCGGTGCAGGCGGCATCGGCTCGGCACAGGCGAAGCTGCTGGCCCGGAATGGGGCCGAGGTCTGGATCCTGGATCTGGTGCAGGAGAAGATCGACCAGCTGGTGGAGGAGCTGAAGCGTCAGGGCGGCAAGGCCCACGGCGCCGTGGCGGATGTCACCAGCGAGGAGGAGTGGAAGACCATCGTAGAGTGCATCGTCTCCGAGAGCGGACGGCTGGATGTGGTGGTGAACAACGCCGGCATCAACATCCGCAAGCCCATCGAGGAAATGGTGAAGGACGAGTGGATGAAGATGATGGAGGTCAACACCGCCAGCGTCTTTCTGGCCACCAAGTATGTTCTGCCGGTGATGCGGAAGCAGGGGGGCGGTGCCATCATCAACACCTCCTCCATCTGCGGCCTCATCGGCCACATGAACACTCCGGAGGCCTACACGGCCACCAAGGGCGCTATCACCCTGCTGACCAAGTCTGTGGCCGCCCGGTATGGCAAGGACAACATCCGCTGCAACTCCATCCATCCCGCCACCGTGGACACGCCCTTTGTGGCGGCTCTGATGGCGGACCCGGTGAAGAAGCAGGCCCGGCTCAACGAGATCCCGCTGGGCCGCCTGACCTCCGTGGAGGATGTGGCCAATGCGGTGCTGTATCTGGCCAGCGACGAGGCGTCCTTCCTCAACGGCGTGAACCTGCCCATCGACGGCGGCGTGACGTGCTATTAAAAAATTGCGGAAGGAGTGAATGGATCCTTCCGTGAGAGATTTGCCGTCTGCTGTGCGGCACTGAGGCAAAAGAAAGCGGAGGGGGAAACTATGTTTCCCCTCCGCTTTGTGAGACGATCGGTATACAGTTGGATCGCAGGACCCGTTACAGGAGGTCATCGGCGGGCTGATAGCCGTAAAGACTGCGGGAGATGTCGGCGGAGGCCTGCCTCAGATCGTCCAGCAGTCCACCCCGCAGGGCGGTGCGGACACGGGGGGTCATGCCGGAGATGCTGATGGAGCAGGAGACTTGCCCCGGTGCGGAGAACACCGGCACTGCCACGCAGGACAGACCCACCTCCACCTCCTCGTTGTCCATGGCGTAGCCGTCGGCCCGGATGTGCCGCAGCTCCGCCTGAAGCTGACGGGGGTCCACAATGGTGTTGAAGGTCAGTGCCTTCAGCGGTCCGGCGAGGATGTGCTGCTGCTCATCCTCCGGCATATAGGCCAGAATACACTTGCCCACGCCGGTGCAGTGGAGGTAGTTCTTGGTGCCGATCTGGGTGTTGATAGACAGCGACCGGCTGGACTCCACCTTGTCCACATAGATGACGCTGTCCCCTTGAGCCACGCCGCAGTGGGCGATCTCGCCGTATTTCAGGCTGATCTGCTCCAGATAGGGGTGGACGGTGCGGATGATGCTGTTCTGGACCTTGATGGTGTTGGAGAAGCTCAGCAGCTTCAGGCTCAGCACATACTTCTGGTTATCTGCGTTCTGCTGCAGGTAGCCCAGCGTGGTCAGGGTGTTGATGAGGCCGAAGGCGGTGCTCTTGTTCAGCTCCAGTGCGTCAGCGATCTCCTTGACGCTGCGCTCTCCGCCGCCGCACTGTTGAAGGTATTCCAGAATGGAGAAGGCCCGCTCCACCGACTGGATGGTTTTTGTGGTTGCCATATCTTTTCCTTCCTTGTTCGTTCTGTATCATAGAACATTGCGAACCGATCTAATTCAGACCATTATAGACCTTCTCACAGATAAAGTCAACTAATACCGGAAAACAGTCAAGTTTTTTAGAAAAGCAGAAGATATCCTATTGACAAAAGGCACCATGGATTTTATAATATTTTCAGAATGATAAACGGCATTATAGAACAGCCGCCAAACCAAGCCGCATCCTGCGGCCAGTAACATAAGAAAAAGAGATATGTCATATTTGAAGGAGGAAACACAATGGAAAACCGTAGTAAGGCGATCCTTGGCATGGAGGACAGCGCATTTGCCCGCTCCCTGTTCAAGTCCATGGGCTACACGGACAGCGAACTGAAGGAGGGCAAGCCCCTGATCGGCATTGCCAACACCTGGAACACGCTGGTTCCCGGCCACTACAATCTGGACAAGGTGGCTGAGTATGTGAAGAACGGCATCTATGCCGCCGGCGGCACCGCTGTGGAGTTCGGCACCATCGCTGCCTGCGATGGTGTGGCACAGGGCCATGAGGGTATGCACTACATTCTGCCCTCCCGTGAGATCATCTGCGACTCCGTGGAGATCATGGCGCAGGCCCACCGGCTGGACGGTCTGGTGCTGCTGGCCTCCTGCGATAAGATCGTGCCTGCCATGCTGATGGCGGCGGCTCGTCTGGATATCCCCTGCATTGTCTGCGTGGGCGGTCCCATGCTGGGCGGCATCGAGTTCGACGGCCGTAAGTCCGACCTGACCTCCATCTCCGAGGCCCTGGGTATGCTGAAGGCCGGTAAGATCACCGAGTGCGAGTACAACTCTCTGGAGAACACCGCCTGTCCCGGCTGCGGCTCCTGTTCCTTCCTTGGCACCGCCAACACCATGTGCTGCGTGTCCGAGGCACTGGGCATGACCCTGCCCGGCGGCGCTCTGATCCCCGCTGCTTACGCCGGCCGTCTGCGCCACTCCTTCGAGTCCGGCCGTGCCATTGTGGAGCTGTGCAAGAAGGGCATCACCGCCCGCCAGATCCTCACCAAGGAGGCCATCCGCAACGCCATCAAGGTGACCATGGCCATCTGCGGCTCCACCAACGCCGTGCTGCATCTGCCCGCCATTGCCAACGAGGCGGAGCTGGATATGAACGTGCTGGAGGAGTTCGAGGCCCTCACCAAGACCACACCCCAGATCGCCAAGGTCAATCCCGCTGCCAAGCCGGAGATGGAGGCATTCTACCGGGCCGGCGGTATCCCCCGTGTCATGCAGCATCTGGGCGGCCTGCTGGATACCTCCGTCATGACCGTCAGCGGCAAGACGCTGGCCGAGAATCTGGCCGGCTACGTCTACGAGTATCCGGAGGATCCCACCATCATCAAGACGGTGGAGGAGCCCTTCTCCAAGACCGGCGGCGTGGCCGTTCTGCACGGCAACCTCTGCCCCCGTACCGCCGTGTCCAAGCCCGGCGCCATCGATCCCTCCATGCACCGCTTTGTGGGTAAGGCCAAGTGCTACAACAGCGAGGAGGAGGCCGAGGAGGCCATCCTGGGCGGCAAGATCCAGGCCGGCGACGTGGTGGTCATCCGCTACGAGGGCCCCAAGGGCGGCCCCGGTATGCGTGAGATGTTCAAGGCCATGAAGTATATGTACGGCGTGGGCCTGAGCAAGTCCGCTGCCCTGATCACCGACGGCCGGTTCTCCGGCACCAACAACGGATGCTTCGTGGGCCATATCTCCCCGGAGGCTGCCGAGGGCGGTCCTCTGGCCATCGTTCACGACGGCGACGAGATCCTCATCGACGTGGATGAGGGCGTTCTGGAGCTGCACGTCTCCGACGAGGAGATCGCTGAGCGCTACAAGACACTGGAACTGCCCAAGAAGAACATCCCCAACGGCTATCTGCGGCTGTATGCCAAGGTGGCTGCCTCTGCCGACGAGGGCGCTATCATCAAGGCGTAACTCAGCATCCGACAGATAGAAAAATGCCGCACCGGCTGCTGCCGGGCGACGGATACGTTAGGAGGCAATGTAATGTCCGATAAGAAAGTCATGAAAACCATGGACGGTAACGAGGCCTGTGCCACCGTTGCCTACCATTTCACCGATGTAGCCGGTATCTACCCCATCACCCCCTCCTCTCCCATGAGCGAGAAGGTGGATGAGTGGTCTGCCGCCGGTAAGAAGAATATGTTCGGCCAGCCTGTGCGGCTGGTGGAGATGCAGTCCGAGGCGGGCGCTGCCGGCGCCCTCCACGGCGTGGCGGAGGCCGGTGCGCTGGCCACCACCTTCACCTCCTCTCAGGGTCTGCTGCTGATGATCCCCAACCTGTACATCATGGCCGGTCACCGGATGCCCGCCGTGTTCCACGTGGCTGCCCGTTCCGTGGCCCAGCACGCCAACAACATCTTCGGTGACCATCAGGATGTCATGAGCTGCCGTACCACCGGCGTCACCATGATGTCCACCGGCAGCGTGCAGGAGGTCATGGATCTGGCCGCCGTGGCCCACCTGACCACCATCAAGACCCGTGTACCCTTCATCCACTTCCACGACGGCTTCCGCACCAGCCACGAGATCCAGAAGATCGAGGTCATCGATCTGGACAAGGTGGAGAAGCTGCTGGACCGTCAGGCGCTGGAGGACTATCATGCCATCGCCATGAACCCGGAGCATCCGGTGATGCGTACCACCGTGCAGGGCCCCGACGTCTACTACCAGTCTCAGGAGGCCAACAACGGCGCCTATGACAGCATCCCCGCTGTGGTGGAGGGGTATATGCAGGGCATCAACGAGATCACCGGTCGGGACTACCACATTTTCAATTACTACGGCGCCAAGGATGCCGACCGTGTCATGGTGATGATGGGCTCCGCCTGCGAGTGCGCCCGTGAGGTGGTGGACTATCTGTGTGCCAAGGGCGAGAAGGTGGGTCTGATGCAGATCCATCTGTTCCGCCCCTTCGACATGGAGTACTTCCTGAACGCCCTGCCCAGAACGGTGAAGAAGATCACCGCCATGGACCGCTCCAAGGAGCCCGGCGCCATTGCCGGCGCTGTGTATCTGGATGTGTGCGCCGCCTTTGCCAACCGCAGCGACGCCCCGGAGATCTACGGCGGTCGCTATGGTCTGGCCTCCAAGGACGTGACACCCGCCCAGCTGAAGGCCGTGTTCGACAACATGAAGGATGAAAGCGGCAAGCACCTGTTCACCATCGGCGTCAACGACGATGTGACTCATCTGTCTCTGGATGTCCATGAGCCTCTCATCACCGAGTCCGCCGACACCGTGTCCTGCAAGTTCTGGGGTCTGGGCTCCGACGGTACGGTGGGTGCCAACAAGAACTCCGCCAAGATCATCGGTGACTACGCCGGTATGTATACGCAGGCCTACTTCGAGTACGACTCCAAGAAGTCCTACGGCATCACCAAGAGCCACCTGCGGTTCAGCAAGAGTCCCATCCGCTCCACCTACCTCATCAAGGCGGCGGATTTCCTGGCCTGTCACTCCCAGTCCTACATCACCCGCTATGACATGATCCACGAGATCAAGGACGGCGGCACCTTCCTGCTGAACACCTCCTGGACCGAGGAGGAGCTGACGGAGAAGCTGCCCGGCGACGTCAAGCAGTACATCGCCCGCCACAACGTGCAGTTCTATATCGTGGACGCCAACCGTCTGGCCCGTGAGCTGGGCTTGGGCAACCACGCCAACATGATCCTGCAGGCCGCCTTCTTCAAGCTCTCCGGTGTGATGCCGGTGGAGGACGCCGTGCGCCACATGAAGGAGGCTGTGCAAAAGACCTACGCCAAGAAGGGCGAAAAGGTGGTCAACATGAACATGGCCGCCGTGGACGCCGGTATCAACAGCCCTGTGAAGGTCAACGTTCCCGCTGACTGGGCGAATGCCGCCGACGACCGCACCGTGGACGAGAGCCTGCCGGATGTGGTGAAGAACATCGTGGTCCCCTGCAACCGTCAGCGTGGCGACGATTTGCCCGTGTCCGCCTTCCTGCCCTATCAGGACGGTACCTATCCGCTGGGTACCTCCAAGTACGACAAGCGTGGCATTGCTGCCTTCCTGCCCCAGTGGGACAGCAACAAGTGCCTGCAGTGCAACCAGTGTACCTTTGTCTGCCCCCATGCCGCCATCCGGGCCTATCTGGTGGACGAGGAGGAGGCCGCTGCGGCTCCCGCCGCCTTCACCACCGTTCCCGCCAAGGGAGCCAAGGGCTTGCAGTACCGCCTGCAGGTCAGCACGCTGGATTGCACCGGCTGCGGCAGCTGTGCCGCTTCCTGTCTCGCCAAGGATAAGGCCTTGACGATGCAGCCTGTGGATGGTACTATGTATGATGAGACCAATTGGAACTATGCCCTGTCCCTGAAGGACAAGCCCGGTGTGTTCGACCGCAAGACCCTCAAGGGCAGCCAGTTCAGCCAGCCGCTGGTGGAGTTCTCCGGCGCCTGCGCCGGCTGCGGCGAGACCCCCTATGCCAAGCTCATCACCCAGCTGTACGGCGAAAAGACCTACTGGGTCAACGGCGTGGGCTGCTCTCTGGCTTGGGCCGGTGCATTCCCGTCCCTGCCCTATACCAAGAACAAGGAGGGCCGCGGCCCTGCCTTCTACGGTACCCTGTTCGAGGATCAGGCCGAGAACGGTCTGGGCGTGGTGCTGGCTACCAAGCAGCGCCGGGCCTACGTCAAGCAGGTGGCTCAGCAGCTGCTGCCGCTGGTCCCCGGCACGGAGCTGGAGGGTGCCATCCACGCATGGCTGGCCTCCTTCGACGATCTGGATGCCAACGATGCCGATGCCCGCAAGCTGACGGCGGCTCTGGAGTCTGCCTCCCTCACCGGTGAGGCTGCCGAGCTGGCCGAGAAGCTGCTGAAGAACAAGGATCAGCTGGGCAAGAAGGTGGTATGGCTTTTCGGCGGCGACGGCTGGGCCTACGACATCGGCTATGGCGGACTGGATCACGTCATGGCCTCCGGCGAGGACATCAACGTCTTTGTGGTGGATACCGAGGTGTACTCCAACACCGGCGGCCAGTCCTCCAAGGCCACGCCTGTGGGCGCCTCCGCCAAGTTTGCTGACGGCGGCAAAAAGACTGCCAAGAAGGATCTGGGCCGTCTGATGATGACCTATCCCAACGTGTATGTGGCCTCCGTGGCCATGGGCGCCAATCCCGCTCAGCTGATGAAGGCCGTCACCGAGGCTGTGGCCCACAAGGGTCCCTCCATCGTCATCGCCTACGCCCCCTGCATCAACCACGGCATCAAGGCTGGCATGAACAACGTGCAGGCCGAGATGAAGAAGGCTGTGGACTGCGGCCTGTGGCCCCTGTACCGCTACGATCCCAACAAGACCGAAAAGCCCTTCTCTCTGGACTATAAGAAGCCCTCTGTGCCTGTGGAGGAGTTCTTCAACGGCGAGGTCCGCTATGCCGGCCTGAAGATCAAATATCCGGAGACGGCGGCCAAGCTCTTTGCCGAGGCTCAGGTGGAGGCAGATGCCCGCTATGAGACCTATGTGGCGCTGGCGCACAGCTACAACAAGGACTAAAATACAGATAGAAAAAATCACAGCGTGACCCACCGGGACAGACGGCGCAAGCCGTCTGTCCCGGCTGTGTGTGTACGCAGCCCCCTGTGGGCGGGAAGGAATCCGGTATGATCGAATCATTTCTCTCGGTAGGCACACAGGTGCTGATCCTGTTCCTCATGATCGGCACGGGCTTCGTGCTGGGGAAGCTGCACCTCATCACCCACAAGGGTGCGGTGTCCATGTCCAACCTGCTGATGTATGTGGTGTCCCCCTGTATCCTCATCGTGGTGTTCCAGCGGCCGCTGGAGACGGAGACCTTCCACAATTTTTGGGTAGCGCTGCTGGCGGCGCTGGTGATCCACGGCATCAATATTCTGGTCAGTGAGTTGGTCATCCGGGACCGGGATCCCATGCGAAAGAGCTTCTTCCGATTTTCCGCCATTTTCTCCAACTGCGGCTTCATGGCAGTGCCGCTGCAAACGGCCATTCTGGGTTCGCTGGGTGTGTTCTACGGCTCGGCCTATCTGCTGGTGTTCACCGTCCTGACTTGGACGCTGGGCATCCAGCTGGTGAAGGGCGGCAAGATGGCGTTCTCATGGCGCACGCTGCTGATGAATCCCGGCGTGATCGGCGTGGCTATCGCCATGGTGCTGTACCTGCTGCAGATCACCCTGCCGGAGATCATTCTCTCTCCCATTACATATCTCTCCGACATGAATACGCCCCTGCCCATGGTGGTCATCGGTTATCAGCTGTCTCAGGCGGATTTCCGCCGGGCGCTGCACGGGGCCAGCTTCTGGGTGTCGGCGGCACTGCGGCTGGTGATTTTGCCGCTGCTGGCGCTGGGGGTATGTATGCTGATGCGGCTGGATTCCGGCGTGACGCTGGCGGTGGTCATTGCGGCCAGTACGCCTCCTGCGGCGCTGCTGGGGATGTTCGCCGCCAAGTTCGACAGGGATGTGTCTCTGGCTCCATCGCTGGTGGCGGTGCAGACGCTGCTGTCCATGATCACTATGCCGCTGGTGCTGGGACTGGCGAAGTTCCTGGTTTGAGTTTCTTCTGTATTATAGAATTAAAGTCCGGAAACCAGTCGTTTCCGGACTTTATTTTTACCCTCGGCGGCGATCATAGCAAGACCGTCTCTCACCGTATCAGCACGCCGCAGACCAGCGCCATATACTCCGGCAGGCATCCCTTCCGGCTCCACAGAAGCGGCCAGCCCAGCAGCTGCTCCGCCGCAGCGGACACGTCGCAGCCCAAAGACTCCAGCGTATAGCCGATGCCCTCCGGATACCGGCAGGGCCGGCCCTCCGGCCGGGTGCAGTGCTCGCACAGATGGCACCCGCCCACGGTGAGGATATCCGACCGGGGATACTCCTCCCGCAGCCGGAGGATCATCTGCCGGGCCGTCCGGGAGAACAGCTGCCGTAGTCGCTCCGCCAGATCCTCCGGATGATAGCTGCGGGCCTGCTCCTCCGGGGAGAATCGGAGCTGCACGCCCCGCAGGCATACCTCCCGGAATCCGCTCCAGTAGCCGGAGACGGAGAAATCATAGGGGGGACATACCCACCCCTGCCCGTAGTTATCACACCCCCGGCACCCGGCGTCATAGTGGTCGGTATCCACATACCGCTCCACGAATTGAGCCACCGGCAGGGTGGGGGAGGTATATTCCCGAATGTCCATAGCGGCACCTCCATAGGGGAGAATTTTTCTGTATCCATGGTATGGATTAGCTTACCACGCTGGCAGCAGGGCCGTCAAGAGGGGGTATTCAGGTTGTAATGATTATTTATTATTTTAATAATAAAACGGAATCCTCTATTGCCAAGAATAGAGGACATCTGCTATAATATGCGTGAAAAGTGCCGGGTTGTCGGCAGAGCATGATGCATTTGGAACTTAACGGGAACTTAGCGAGGGAACACATGAGAAATTTGTACTGCAACGTGGAGGCGCTGCGTAAGCAGGTCTTTGCCGCTGTGGCAAAGCTGGCCTATGAGGGTGGGGACTACTGCTCCCGCATGGAGAAGCTGCCCTATGAGATCATCCCCGGTGAGGTGGGGACCTATCGGGAATCCATTTTTCTGGAGCGGGCCATCGTTGGTGAGCGCATCCGGCTGGCCATGGGTCTGCCGCTGCGGGACGTGACGGAGGAGAACATGATCTCCGACGGCGTGGAGGCTAGCGCCATCTCCGAAAAATACTACGATCCACCGCTGATCAACATCATCAAGTACGCCTGTCACGCCTGCCCGGACACCCACTACGAGGTGACGCAGGCCTGTCAGGGGTGCTTGGCCAAGCACTGCTATCAGTCCTGCCCCAAGGGCGCCATCGAGCTGGAGCATGGCCGGGCCCGCATCGATCAGACCAAATGCATCAAGTGCGGCCGGTGCAAGGAGGCCTGCTCCTATCAGGCCATCATCAAGTTCCTGCGGCCCTGTCAGGAGGCCTGCGGCATGAACGCCATCGGCAAGGACCAGTATGGCCGGGCGGACATCGACTACGATAAGTGCGTCAACTGCGGCCAGTGTCTGGTGAACTGCCCCTTTGGCGCCATTGTCGACAAGGGCCAGATCTTCCAGCTGATCCACGCCATCAAGAAGGGGGAGAAGGTCATCGCCATCATCGCCCCGGCCTTCTGGGGCCAGTTTGGTGAAAAGGTCACTCCCGGACAGATCCTCACCGCCATGAAGCGGCTGGGCTTCGAAGGACTGGAGGAGGTGGCGGTGGGCGCCGACCTCTGCGCCGTGGAGGAGGCGGAGGAGTTCATGGAGCACGTCCCCGCCAGACAGCCCTTTATGGCAACCTCCTGCTGCCCGGCATGGTCCGTCATGGCCAAGAAGGAGTTCCCCGGCTTTGCGCCGTATATCTCCATGACCATGACCCCCATGGTGCTGACGGCCCGACTCCAGAAGCGGAAGCACCCCGACTGCAAGATCGCCTTTATTGGCCCCTGCGCCGCCAAGAAGCTGGAGGCCAGCCGCCGCAGCGTCCGCAGCGAAGTGGACTTCGTGCTGACCTTTGAGGAGCTGCGGGGAATGTTCGCCGCCAAGGATATCGACTTCTCCCAAATCCCTGATACGGAGGCTAACTATAAGGCGTCGGCTCCCGGCGTGGGCTTTGCTGCCTCCGGCGGCGTGGCTAAGGCCGTGGAGAAGGTGATTCAGACCAAGAATCCGGATCGGGAGGTCAAGACGGTGTACGCCGCGGGCTTGCGGGCCTGCCGCCAGATGCTGCGGGTGGCCCGGTCCGGCAAATACGACGGCTATCTGCTGGAGGGCATGGCCTGCCCTGGCGGCTGCATCGCCGGCGCCGGTACGGTTCAGCCGCCGGAGAAGTCCCGGCGGATGCTGGAGCAGTACAAGGCTCGGGCGGCGCTGGACAACCCAATGGATTCGGAGTATATGGAGGACATTGAGCTGCTGTACGAGGATCCGGAGAACTGGGACCGTGTGTCCCGGCACTGATAGGCGGAATATTGGATAGAAGATCTCGGTGGAAGGGACAAAAGAGGGACACGCTGGCGGGCGTGTCCCTCTTTTGCTGCGGAGAGGCTGTTTTGTTCAGAAGATTTTTCCCTTGTCTCCGATAGCCCACTTTTCCGGCTGCTGGGAAAAGCGGGTCGCCGGAGGTACGTTCCCATCGAAGTTACCCGCAGGAGACAACAAAAGCGAAAAGCATCATAGGCTGCTGAAGGCTATCAACATAAATATAGCACTGTCATTCCCACGACCAGTCCGCAGATCGACCGTGGGAATCCGTAATACTTTTGCATGAGTTGCCGTACTGTAAAAACAAACCGTATAATTCGATGCATATATTTCAAATTGTTATCATACTTCCCGCCTTGCTGAACAGAAGCACCCAACGAAAAGACCCCTGATGGGAGCAAGAGTTGTACCATCCGGAAGACCCTCTGCATCCCGGCATATCCCCGAAAAATCTGCGAACAGACGTCGGTTATTCCGAACGGCAGAGCATATGACGGAATTTGAATAATTTCATTCAGCGAAACGAAATAACGTGTCAGGAAAACCAAGGTAGTCAAAAAGTACCATATTTCGGGGAAAACAGTGATTTCTGAGTTTTCGGTATCGTTACCGGCAATAAGCAAAGTGTGAATTTTCTGTGAAAATTGCAAAAAAATTTTGTGATGATTTTGTCGATTCTGATTGTTGACTTTTTTCACAAAAGAGATATGATAATGTCGTATGGCGGAGGCGGAAACGTTTTCTGTCAGTAATGGCCGTTATATTTGTGCGAAAAATGTACCTGCGGAGCGGGAGTTCCCCCGTGCCGCACCCGGACTGCAGCCGGGGAAACCTTTTGTGTCATTGTGTAAGGAGGAGACAATATGATTAGTTTTCTGATCTGTCTTGCTTTGCTGATCGGCGGCTACTTCCTGTACGGCAAGGTCGTAGAGAACACCTTCGGCCCCGACGACCGTGAAACGCCTGCCGTAAAGATCAACGACGGCGTGGACTATGTGGTCCTGCCCCAGTGGAAGCTGTTCATGATCCAGCTGCTGAACATTGCGGGCCTCGGTCCCATCTTCGGCGCTTTGCAGGGTGCTCTGTGGGGCCCCATCGTGTTCCTGTGGATCACCTTCGGCACCATCTTCGCTGGCGGCGTCCACGACTATTTCTCCGGTATGATGAGCGAGCGCAACAACGGCGCCTCCATCTCCGAGATCTCCGGCATCTATCTGGGCGGCTTCATGAAGAACGTCATGCGTGTGTTCAGCGTGGTGCTGCTGATTATGGTGGGTACGGTGTTTGCTGTTGGCCCTGCCGGCCTGATCGTCACCCTGTTCAAGAACGGCGGCTCCAACGGTATCGTCACCACCACGCTGTTCTGGCTGATTATCGTGCTGGTCTATTACTTCATCGCTACCTTCCTGTCCATCGACAAGATCATCGGCAAGATTTATCCCGTGTTTGGTATCTGCCTGATCGTTATGGCGGCGGGCGTGATCATCGGTATCTTTGTCAAGCCTGAGTACACCATTCCCGAGCTGTGGGACAACTTCCGCTCCATGCATCCCAGCGGAACCCCCGTGTGGAGCTTCATGTTCATCACCGTGGCCTGCGGTGCTATCTCCGGCTTCCATTCCACGCAGAGCCCCTTGATGGCTCGCTGCATGAAGAGCGAGAAGCAGGGTCACTTCGTGTTCTACGGCGCCATGGTTTCCGAGGGTATCATTGCGCTGGTGTGGGCCGCTGCCGGATGCGCCCTGTATGAGGTCACCGGTGGCCTGAATACCGGACTGGCCGAGATTCTGGCCAACGGTCAGTCTGCCGCCATTTACGATGTGTGCATCAAGACCATGGGTAAGGTCGGCGTGGCTCTGGCCATGCTGGGCGTGATCGCCTGCCCCATCACCTCCGGCGATACGGCCTTCCGCAGCGCCCGTCTGGTGCTGGCCGACTGGTTCAAGCTGGACCAGAAGAAGTGGAAGAACCGTCTGCTGCTGTGTGTGCCCGTGCTGGGTGTCGGCGCTATTTTGGGTGTGGGTAATGCTCTGGGCGCCATCAACTATACCATCATCTGGCGTTACTTCAGCTGGACCAACCAGACGCTGGCGATGATCGTGCTGTGGGCTGCCTCCATGTATCTGTTCTACGATAAGAAGAACTACTGGCTGACGGCTGTTCCCGCCACCTTCATGAGCGCCGTGTCTGCCACCTACTTCCTGCTGGGCAACGAGTGTCTGGGTCAACTCATCAACCACAAGGCCGCTGACGGCACCATCATCTACAACACCGCCGTGGCGTATCCCATCGGTATCGCTGTGGCAGCGCTGTTCTTGGGTATCTTCCTGTATACCATCAAAAAGCGCCATACGCAGCCTCACTATGAGACGCTGGGCAAGTAACTTTTCATGCAAAGCAGTGGGGGGGCACGCTCTCCCACTGCTTTTCGCACTTTGGAGGGACACACGATGTTTACACCTGTGAAACTGGGCAACACCACTCTGCCGCCGGAGGTGCTGAAGGCAGACAAGAAGTCCTGCAAGCGCTACGGCCCCTGCGGCGTGGGGGAGCAGGCGCTGTATCTCAACAGCTTCTTCATCGACCGGCGGTACTATGTGGCACTGGAGTCCGTGCGCCGTGTCTTTAAGCGGGTGGCCATGAGCAAGGGCGGCTTCACCGGCAAGGGGGCCTTTGGCTCCATCCCCTATCTGGTGGTGGAGCTGGACGACGGCAGCCAGAAGCAGTGCAACTTCAAGCACGAGGAGGACGTGGACCTTCTGCTGGCCCACATGGCACGGGTCTGCCCGGATATCCCCCGCCACAGTGTGGAGGCGGAGCGCCGCCTGCGGGAGAAGGCCGAGCGGGAGGCCAAGCGCTATCTCAAGCAGCTGACGCCGCAGGCGCAGGCCGCCCGGGAGACACTGGAGCAGGCCCAGCAGCTGCTGGAGAAGTACCCGGAGCAGACGGCGAAGCTGTCCACGGCGGCTAAGGCCAAGCGGGTCAATGACCGCAGCAATCCCGCCTATCGCTGGGTGGCGCTGGCTATTATTGTAGCGGGCATCGCCGCCGTGGTGTATGGCATTATGGCCCTGATCCGTGGCGAGAATGTGGGCGTGTACTTCGCCCTGTTCGGCCTGGCGGCCATCTTCTTCTTTTCCGGCGCCCATGTGCTGCCTACCGCCAAGAACAACAAGAAAGCCATCGCCCAGGAGTGGGAGCGCTCCATCTCCGACGTGGCTGCCCTGCTGCCGGAGGACTTCCCGGTGCCGGCCCGGTACGCCCACCCTGTGGTGCTGCAGCGGATGATCCGGGTGCTGCGGGAGGGCCGTGCCCAGAGCGTGGGGGAGGCCCTGAACGTCATGAAAAAGGATCTGAAGGCCCTGAACGCCTCCGTGCAGGTAGAGCAGGAGGAGTACGACGAGGTAGTGGCCATCAAGCCCATGTTCCTGCTGTGGGACTACGAATAAAAGACGAAAAAAGGCGGCGTATGCGGCCTTTTTTTCATGGCCGGAGCTGCCACCGCAACATGGAGTGAAATTTTGGGTTCTCCTTGCAATCCATGGAAATACGTGGTATCATGAGTAAAAATGCAATGAGTGTCATTTTAGGCGGAGGCTTATGCTATTTTTCTGCGTAAGTCTCCCTTTTTGTCAAAGGGGCAGCGGTATGCCGATGGAGGTTGACAGGCCATGGAGAGGCAAGCTAAACTTTCCAAGCAAGCAAGCAAGCAAGCAAGCAAGCAAGCAAGCAAGCAAGCAAGCAAGCAAGCGGAACTATGAGGGCGGCATTATGATGAAGAAATTCCGGCAGCTGGGGGCCACCGTGGGCCTCCTGCTCCTGATGGTCCTGCTGCTGATCTCGGTGTATACCTATGTGCTGTACCAGAATTTCAGCCGCAATATGCTGGAGGCGGCGCTGACCCGTGATACCACCTGCGCCGACGCCATCCACCGGCTGGTGTCCGACGAGTTCACACGGGAGGATTTTGATGACCCCGCCATCTGGAGCGACATGACCTCGCCTCGCTATCTGGAACTGCAAAAGACCCTCAATCAGCTGCGGACCCTGAACTCCACCCGGTATCTCTACACCGCCAAGCTGGGGGAGGACGGGCAGCCTGTCTACCTCATCGACGGTCTGGATCTGGGGGCGGAGGACTTTGCCTACCCCGGCACCCGCATCGAGGAGGAGATGGCCCCCTATATCCAGACGGCGCTGTCTGGAGAGCCCGTGTATTCTCGTGATGTAGTGGATACCACGTGGGGTCCCATTTTCACGGCCTGCTACCCGGTGAAGGATGAAAATGGCCAGGTCATGGGTGCTCTGTGCGTGGAGATCGCCATGAACACCACCTATCAATTTTTGAAGAGAAGTAGTCAGACCACCGTAAGTGTGGCTCTGGCCAGCGGTATGGTGGCAGCGTTGCTGAGCATGAGCATCTACCTGTACCTGCGGTGGCAGCGGATGGCGGAGGCCCGGCAGCAGGTGCTTTTGCAGAACGCCGTGGTAGCCGCCGATGCCGCTAATCAGGCTAAGAGTACCTTCCTCTTCAATATGTCCCACGATATCCGCACCCCCATGAACGCCATCATCGGCTATGCCGATCTGGCGGAGAAGCACCGGCAGGAGCCGGAACGGCTCCAGGGCTATCTGAAGAACATCCAGATCAGCGGCGAGAAGATGCTCTCCATCATTGACAACGTGCTGGAGCTCTCCCGCATCGAGAGCGGCAAGGTGACGCTGGAGGAGACGGCGGTGGAGGCCGGCAGCATCTTTGAGTCCTGTGTCGTCATGGTGCAGCCGGAGCTGGAGCGTAAGCACCAGACCATGACAGTGGAGAAGCATACGCCCAATCCCTATCTGTATATGGATACCTCCCGCATTTTGGAGGTGATCCTGAATCTGGTGAGCAACGCCATCAAATATACCGGCGATGGCGGACATATCCGCTGTGCCATCCGCCAGCTGCCCAGCGACCGAGAGGGCTGGTGCGTGCAGGAACTATCCGTGGCGGACAACGGCATTGGCATGAGTGAAGAGTTTCAGCAGCATATTTTTGAAGCCTTTGCCAGAGAGCGCTCCAGCACCGTCAGCGGCGTGGCGGGCTCCGGCTTGGGCATGGGCATCGTGAAGAAGCTGGTGGATCTGATGAACGGCAGCATCGATATCCAGAGCAAGCTGGGGGAGGGCTCCACCTTCACCGTCTACATCCCCTGCCGTCTGGCCCGACAGGAGGATGCCGTGCCCAAGCGTGCCGCAGAGCGGGTGGATAAGACCGGCCTTGCCGGGCGGCGTATCCTGCTGGCAGAGGACAACGACCTTAACGCCGAGATCACCGCTGAGCTCATGGGCGAGGAGGGTCTGCTGGTGGATCGGGCGGAAAACGGTGCCCACTGTCTGGAAATGCTGGAGAAGGCTCCGGCGGGGATGTATGACGCCATCCTCATGGATGTGCAGATGCCGGTGTTGGACGGCTACGAGGCCACCCAGAAGATCCGGCGGCTGACGGACCCGTGGCGGGCCAATATCCCCATTATCGCCATTACGGCCAACGCCTTTGCCGAGGACCGTCAACGGGCGCTGGAGGTAGGCATGGACGATCATGTGGCAAAGCCCATTGATATGGCCAAGCTGATCCCGGTGCTGCAAAAGCAGCTACACAAGCACGATGGGGAAGCGGAAGAAAAGCGTTTCTCTCAAAGTGCCCCTTAAAGACGTGTAGTGAGAAGCCCTGAAGAAGTAAAATAATAAAAGAGCCACACCCGCACGGAAGTGACCCCCAAAAGTTAGACAAAAACAAGAATTAAGCGGCCTGAACGGTCTGAATCCTGTACTGCACAGGGCTCAGGCCGTTTAGTTTTAATTTGATTCTGTGGTATTCCCTTTGGCCTATAAACACACCCCATTTGTTGGACAGCATACCATACTGTCCAACAAATGGGGTGCAGTTCATAGGTGACGCACCGCTCTTTTTGATTCCTCGAATCGCCGTCTCTCTCCCCAGGGAGCAGCGCTCTGCGCCGGAGGAAGTAGTAGCCGTATCCCACGGCGTCCGCCAGAAACCAGCCGATAGGGATAGCGGCGTTGACGCCCACGGCCCCGCCAGCGCATAGGCCAGCGCCACACGGGTCCTCCGCTGCCATAGGCAGGGCAAACAGCAGCAGTCCCCGAGTGATGCTGCCACGGGTCATATCACGATACATAGCTTCCTCACAGAAACATATATGATACGACGCATTATACTCCCGCCGCCGGAAAAAGACAAGTCATCCTTCTGCTTGCACCGGGAGAGGGAGTGTGGTATACTTTACTCTGTACCATTATACTGGCAGGAGGGAAGCTATGGCCGGAAAGAACGAATATACGGTTTTCGACTATCTCCAGTGGAGAGGAGATCTGACGTTGCAGCAGGACCCCTTCAATGAGGTGGACAATCTGGTGCTGTGCATCATCGCCTACATCAACCTTCGGAAGATCGACCGCCTGTGGAGCAAGAACCCTAAGGACGCCATGCCCATCGGGGACGTATGCGCCCGGCTGACAGCGGCGGATGAACAGCTGGGCTTGTCGTCGCTGGACTATATCCCGGTGATGCGGGCGGCGGCGGAGACGGAGCGGTTCCGGGATACCCGGTTGTTCGCCTTTGAGAGCCGCAATGACGAGGCGAAGCAGATGCAGTTTGCCGCCGTGTCCTTCCTGCTGCCGGACGGCAGCGTGTTCATCTCCTATCGGGGGACGGATACCAGTCTGGTGGGCTGGAAGGAGAACTTCAACATGAGCTATCTGGAGACGGTGCCGGCACAGGCCCGTGCCACGGAGTACGCTAAGGAGGTGATCCGGGCCTGCAAGCACCGTCCCTACCGCATCGGTGGCCACTCCAAGGGCGGGAATCTGGCGGCGTGGGCGGCGGTCCATCTGCCGGAGAAGCTTCAGGGCAAGCGCCTGTTGGCGGCCTATAACAACGACGGGCCGGGCTTCCACGCCGACCTGCTGGATACCCCCGCCTACCGGCGGGTGGAGGATCGGCTCCACACTTATATCCCGGAATCCTCCATCGTGGGGGTGCTGCTGGTTCACGCCGAGGACTACGACGTCATTGACAGCACCAGCCACGCCGCCATGCAGCATGAGGCACTGTCGTGGCAGGTGATGGGGAACCGGTTTGTGCATCTGGGCCAGCGCTCCCAGCTGGGGCAGATGTCCGACGACGTGCTGCGGGAGTGGCTGGACTCCGTGTCTCAGGAGGACCGGGAAGCCTTCTGCGACGCCCTGTACAGCATCCTCTCCATGGGTGGCCGTGCCAAGACCTTCGAGGATCTGCGCAAGGGCGGGCTCTCCGGCTGGGCGGCCCTGTGGAAGGAGTATGCCGGAGCCGACGAGAGAAAGAAGCAGATCCTGACGGAGGTGTTCGGGCGGCTGGCCATCGACGTGAAGGATGAGCTGATGAAGGCGGCGGGGCAGGGCCTGCGGTCCGCCGGACACGGCATCCGGACGGTGGGACAGAACCTCATGGGCCGCCGTGAACCGGATAAAACACAGACAAAATAGAGCAAGATAGAACGACCCGTCGGAGGAAACACAAAACCGGGCTTCGGCCCGCAAGAAAGGACAAGAAAGGAACAACGCCATGAAACTGAGCTTTTACGGAGCAGATCAATGTGTCACCGGCAGCTGCCATTGTCTGGAGGTGGGCGGCAAGCACATCCTCATTGACTGCGGCCTGCAGCAGGGCCGGGACGAGATCGATAACGCCAGCCTGCCCTTCCATCCGGGCCAGATCGACTATGTGCTGGTGACTCACGCCCATATCGATCATTCCGGCCGTATCCCTCTGCTGATCAAGCAGGGCTTTCAGGGCCGTATCCTCACCACTCGCCTGACGGCGGACCTGCTGGATATCATGCTTCAGGACTCCGCCCACATTCAGGAGAGCGACGCTGAGTATAAAAACCGCAAGAACCAGCGGGCGGGCCGCCCCATGGAGGAGCCGCTGTACACGGTAGAGGATGCCATGCGGGTGCGGGAATTCATGGATACCTGCGAGTACGGCCAACAGATCCACATCTGCGACGGTGTAGACGCCGTGTTCATCGATGCCGGCCACCTGCTGGGCTCTGCCAGCATCCGCCTGACCCTCACCGAGGGCGGCGAGACGAGGACCATCGTCTTTTCCGGCGATATCGGCAACGTGGATCAGCCCATCATCCGGAACCCCCAGTTCTTCACCGGGGCAGACTATGTGGTGATGGAGAGCACCTACGGCAACCGCAACCACACGGAGGTGTGGAGCTATACCGATGAGCTGGCCCAGATCATCGACGAGACACTGGGCCGGGGCGGCAACGTGGTGATCCCCGCCTTCGCCGTGGGCCGCACCCAGGAGCTGCTGTACTTTATCCGGGAGATCAAGGATAAGAATCTGGTGAAGTCCGTGAAGGACTTCCCGGTGTATGTGGACAGTCCTCTGGCCAAGCGGGCCACCACCATCTTCTGCGGCGACCTGCGGGGCTATCTGGACGAGGAGGCGCTGGCGCTGGTGCAGGACGGCACCCATATGTTCAGCTTCCCCGGCCTGCACTTGACGGAGACGGTGGAGGAGTCCAAGCTGCTGAATATGGACCGCACCCCCAAGGTGATCCTGTCCGCCTCCGGTATGTGCGACGCAGGCCGCATCCGGCACCACCTGAAGTATAACCTGTGGCGGCCGGAGAGCAGCATCGTGTTCGTGGGCTTCCAGTCTCCCGGTACGCTGGGCCGTACCCTGCTGGACGGCGCTCCCAGTGTGAAGCTGTTCGGTGAGGAGGTAGCCGTCCGGGCCAAGGTGGTGAATTTCCAGGGCCTCAGCTCCCACGCCGACCACGACCATCTGGTGAATTGGATCAGCCAGTTCAAGGAGCCCAAGCCCCAGCACGTTTTCGTGGTCCACGGCGACCGGGAGGTGGCGCCGGTGTTTGCCCAAACAGTGACACAGCTGGGCTTTGCCGCCCATGCACCGCAGTATACGGAGTCCTATGACCTGCTGACCTGCCGCCAGCTGGAGGCAGGCTACCTGCCGGAGCGGAAGAAGCCCGCCTTCGAGGGCGCACCCCGCACCACGGCGGCCTATCAGCGGCTGGTGCAGCTGGGCGATGCCCTGCTGGGCCTCATTCGCCGCAGCAAGGGCCGGGACAACAAGACGCTGGCGTCCTTTGCCGAGTCGCTGCGTAAGCTGATCGAGAAGTTTGAGTTTTAACGGCCCGCCGATGGCCGGATAGGAGACGGCGTCCATGCAGATGGAGAGCTTGTCATGGTGCTTGGGCCAGCTGGGGCCGGTGCGCCCGCTGGGCAGCACCCTGCGCTTTCCCGACGGGGAGGAGTGGTACGCCTTCGGCCTTACCACCAACCGCTGGTATCGCCAGATGTCCCTCCTGATCGCCATGCCGCAGGATTCCCAACGCTGGAGGATGTGCGGCGATGCCGTGCTTCGGCTGGGGCCGCAGGCGTATCAGGTGGCCTGGTGAGCATCTTCTCCCCGCTGTATACCGATTTGGGCGGAACGCATCTGGACGGCGATAGGCTGCTGCAGCTGTGCCTTTTGCTCCACGGGGAGCATACGCTGCCGAGCTGGATGAAGGAGCTGGAGCCGGGGCAGCTGAACCTGCTGGAAATTCGGCTGTAGCCCATGCCGCAGGTGGTGCTGCCGGATGGCCGCCGCTGGGATCTGACCGCCCCGCTGACGGGCCTCTGCTGAGCCGCATGGCCCCTGCACCACGGTATTCTTCTCTGAATGCATGATTCCCACGGCCGGTTCACAAGCTGGCCGTGGGAATCCGTAATGCCCCCGGGTAGTCAATCTCGCAAGGAGTCGCCAAGTCACCCGCCGGAAATAAGAAGAAAATCCCCATATCAAAGGAGGGCCGCTATGCCCGCATTGGAGAAAAATCATATATACCGCAGTACCATCGAGGGCTACTCCAGTGAGGGGCTGGGCGTGGCCCGCATCGACGGGCAGGTGGTGTTCGTCCACGACGCCGTCCGGGGCGAGGACTGCGACATTCTGGTGATGAAGGTGCTGAAAAACGTGGCCTTCGGCAAGCCGGTCCTGCGCCATAGCACCTCCCCCTACCGGCAGGAGCCGGACTGTCCCTACTATGGCCGCTGCGGCGGCTGCGACTTCCGCCATCTGGACTACGCCGAGGAGCTGTGGGCCAAGCGCCAGCGGGTTCAGGATGCCCTGACCCGATTGGGCGGCAGCGACGTGACCGTGGAGGAAATCTTGGGTGCCGCACAGCCCCTGCGCTACCGCAATAAGAGCCAGTACCCGGTGTCCGCCGACGGCAGGGTGGGCTTTTATCGGGCCCGCAGCCATCAGGTGGTGGAGGTGGAGCACTGCCTCCTCCAGAAGCCGCAGGCGGATGCACTGGCGGCGGCCCTGCGGCAGTATCTGGCGCAGTATCATGTGCCGGGATACGACGAGACCACCGGCCGGGGGCTGGTGCGGCACCTGTATGTGCGGAGCAACTGTAAAGACGAGAGCCTTGTGTGCTTGCTGGTGAACGGCGAAAGCCTCCCCTACGAGACGGAACTGGTGGCCCTGCTGCGTCAGGCGGCACCACAGACCGTGGGCGTGGTGCTGGGGGTCAATACCCGCCCCGGCAACGCCATTCTGGGGGATCGCTACCGCACTCTTTGGGGGGAGGGCGCTCTGACGGACGTGCTGTGCGGTCGGACGGTCCGGCTGTCGGTGCCGTCGTTTTATCAGGTGAACCACCCCCAGGCAGAGGTGCTGTACGGCAAGGCGCTGGAGTTCGCCGGTCTCACCGGTACGGAGCTGGCGGTGGATTTGTACTGCGGCGCAGGCACCATCACGCAGGTGCTGGCCCGGCAGGCCCGCCATGTCATCGGCGGCGAGATCGTGCCGGAGGCCATCCGGGATGCACGGGCCAGCGCCCGGCGCAACGGCGTGGAGAACGTGGAGTTTCTGGGGGGGGACGCCGCCGACGTGGCGGCGGAGTTGGCCCTGCGGCAGCTGCGGCCGGATGTCATCTGCGTGGACCCGCCCCGGAAGGGACTGGCCCCGGAGGTCATCGCCTCCATCGCCGCCATGGCTCCCCGGCGGGTGGTGTATGTCTCCTGCGACCCCGGCACGCTGGGCCGGGATGTGAAGCGCTTTGCCGAGATGGGCTACCTCGCCCGCCGTGCCGTGGCCGTGGACCTCTTCCCCCGCACTCGCCATGTGGAGACGGTAGTTCTTTTGTCCCACAAAAAAGCCGACAGTTATATCCACATTGATG
>OIXA01001600.1_pt1 | contig 28229 bp, 27 predicted proteins | sample 1587721 | NCBI WGS metagenome assembly OIXA01 (sample SAMEA3888900, study PRJEB22519) | human gut metagenome | biome: human gut; feature: human-associated habitat; material: faeces | place: Denmark | collected 2013
AGCGCAGCGCGGGTTTTCCTACAAGCAGGACGCGCCGCTCGATATGCGCATGGACGAATCCGCCGCACTGACCGCGCGCGAGGTCGTGAATACCTATTCTTATGAAGAGCTGCGCCGCATCCTCTTTGAATACGGCGAGGAGCGCTATGCGCCCGCCATCGCGAAGAGAATTTGCCAGCACCGCGAGCAAAAGCCCATCGAAACGACGCTTGAGCTCGCCGATATCATCCGTTCGGCCATGCCCGCGAGCGCGCTGCGCGAAAAGCAGCACCCTGCCAAGCGTAGCTTTCAGGCCATCCGCATTGCCGTGAACGACGAGCTGGGCGAGCTTCCGCCGATGCTCGACGCGGCGGAGAAAAATCTGAAACCGGGCGGACGGCTCGCGGTCATCACGTTCCACTCGCTCGAAGACCGCATCGTCAAGAAGAAATTACAGGAGCTTGCACAGGGCTGCATCTGCCCGCCGGAATTTCCGGTGTGCGTGTGCGGACGAAAGCCAAAGGTCAAGCTCATCACAAGAAAGCCCATCGTTTCGGGCGAAGAAGAACTCGCAGAGAATCCCCGTGCCCGCAGCGCCAAGCTGCGCGTCGCGGAAAAGTGCTGACAACAGCCGAAAATACGCAAAAGAAAGGAGATCGCCATGGCCAGCCGCAGAGAGCAGAACATGAAATACCGCCGCTACAGCGGACGAGTCAATGGCAATCTCGCTTACGATCCCGCCTACGAAGAGCGCCAGCGCAGGCTGCGCCGCGAGCGTGAATACGAGCGTGAGCACGAGCGTCAGCGCGAGGAATTCATGCGTCCCCCGCAGCGGAAGGTGCAGAAAAAGGCTGCGCCCGTCCGCCGTCAACGCGAAAAGGTCTCGCTCGGCACGCTGTGCGGCTTTATGGCGCTGGCCGCAATGGTCGCGCTGATGATCATGTGCCGCGCACAGCTGACGGAAATATCCGCGCAGGTCGTCTCCGTGCAGAAAGAAATCTCCGCGCTCGAAGACGAGCATGTCGCGCTGCTCACGCGCTACGAAAAAACCTTTGATCTTACCACCATCAAGGAGGCGGCGGCCGCGGCCGGTATGGCCAAGCCCAGCGCCTCGCAGGTCTACTACATCGACCTGTCGGAGCCCGACAGCGTGGTCGTCTACCAGCAGAAGAGCCAGAACGTTTTGTCGCGGGTGCTCACGTCGCTTGGCAACGGCGTATGCGCAGTGGTGGAATATTTCAAATGAGCGAAGCTATACATAAGGAGTAAGGAGCTTCCTTACTCCTTTTCCATCTTTAAGGAGGATGAACGACTGTGGCACCACGCCCCCAGAACCAGAAAAGACGGCCCGAATCCGCGCGCCGCGCAAACCGCATCATTCAGACAAGAACGCTGCTGCTTCTGGGCGTGTTCGGCGTGCTGACGTTTGTGCTGCTCTTCACCCAACTCTATCGCTGGCAGATCACCGAGCATGACGAGCTCCAGTCCGTCGCTGTGCGCCAGCAAACGCTGCGCACCACGGTGGAGGCGAGCCGCGGCACGATCTACGATCGAAACGGCACGATCCTCGCGATGTCCGCCTCGGCGGAGGATATTTTCATCTCTCCGAAGGAGATCATCGAAAACGATCAGGATCAAAACCTGATCGCCAACGGCCTTGCTGAAATTCTGGACCTTGACCCCGCTGACATCCTCAAAAAGATGGAGAAAACGAACTCGCAGTACGAAGAGCTCAAGAAAAAGGCGGACGATGAGCTCGCCGACAAGGTGCGCGAATTCATCAATGAGAACGACCTCAAGGGCGTTTTCATTCGTCCGACGAGCAAGAGGACCTATCCCAAGGGGACGCTCGCCTCACAGGTCATCGGCTTTGCCAATGAAAACGGCGGCGCGATGGGCCTTGAGGCGGCGTACAACGACGAGCTGACCGGCGAGAACGGTATGGTCGTCACCGCGCGCGACCGCGACGGCCGCTCCGTGCTCTACCAGTACGACCAGTATTTCGACGCGGAAAACGGCTGCGACCTGCACACGACGCTCGACACGACCATCCAGTATTACCTTGAGAAAGGTGTGCAGGAGCTTGAGGCGCGCTTCGGCACTGGCAAGGGCGCCGAGGGCATCGTCATGGATGTCAACACCGGCGCGGTGCTGGCGATGGCGTCGCTGCCGACCTACGACTTGAATTCCCCCGGCACGGTCTACAACGACTTTCTGACCTCCGGCATGACGGAGGAGCAGGTCCTCGAAAACATGAGAGACCTTCTCAACAAGCAGTGGCGCAGCAAGGCCATCAACGACACCTACGAGCCGGGCTCCACGTTCAAAACACTGACGCTTGCGATGGCGCTTGAGGAAAACGTTGTCGACCTGAACACGGGCTTTTATTGCAGCGGCAGCGTGAAGATCGAGGGCGAGACCATCAACTGCTCCAAGCGCGCGCCCGGTCACGGCCAGCAAAACCTGACGCAGGCGTTCGCCAACTCCTGCAACCCCGCGTTCATCAACATCGGCCTTCGCATCGGCAACGACAAGTTTTACCAGTACGTGCTGGACTTTGGCCTGACGGAGAAGACCGGCATCGACACCACGGGTGAGGCCAGCGGCTTCGTCAACAGCGAAATTAAATATTCGACGCTGGCGCTGGCGTGCTACGCCTTCGGCCAGAACTTCAACGTCACGCCCATCGCGCTGCTGGCGGCGCAGTGCGCCTGCGTCAACGGCGGCTACCTCTATACGCCCTATCTTGCCGAAGAGATCACCGACCAGGACGGCAACGTCGTCTCCAAGCACGACTCCACGCCCATCCGTCAGGTCGTCTCCGAGGAGACGTCCGCGCTTGTGCGCGACATCATGGAGTATGAGGTCACAAGCGGCACGGGCAAGAACGGTCAGGTCGCGGGCTACCGCATCGGCGGCAAGACCGGCACGGCCGATAAGGTCGGCGGCGGCGTCATCGTCTCGTTCGTGTGCTTCGCCCCCGCGGATGACCCGCAGGTGATGATGCTCCTGACGCTCGACGAGCCGAGCAAGTGGACCGGTACCTACGTTTCCGGCGGTAACATGGTCGCCCCCGTGGCGAGTTCCGTCATGGGCGAGATCCTGCCGTATCTCGGCATTGAGCCGAGCTACACCGCTGAAGAGCTCGTCGGCGCGGATAAGACTGTGCCGAACGTCGTCGGCCTCAGTAAGGACGCGGCGGCCGAGCGCCTGAGCGCGAACGGCTTCAGCTTCCGCACCGTCGGCAGCGGCGATACCGTCACCGACCAGACGCCCGCAGGCGGCGCGATCGTACCGAACAGCGCGGAGATCATCCTCTACCTCGGCGCGGAGAAGTCGACTGACAAGTGCATCGTCCCGAACGTCGTGGGCGACAGCGCCGCGACCGCGAACCAGAAGATCGTGAACGCGGGGCTCATCATGGGCGTTTCCGGCGCGACGAACGCAAGCTCGTCCACGGTGCGCGCCATCTCGCAGAGCATCGCCGCGGGCACGGAAGTCGAGGCCGGTACGGTCGTGCGCGTCCAGTTCAGCGACAGCTCGGTGCGCGACTAAAGACAGCAAGACCCAATTCCGAAAGGAATTTTTCAAACGCAGTTATCTGAGCTTATTTCCGCATTAGAAGACAAAACGGTGCATGCGCCGCCTGACCTGATAGTCAGCGGCCTTGCGCTCGATTCCCGCAAGGTAGAAGAGGGATTCCTCTTCTTCGCCCTGCCGGGGGAGAAGGAGGACGGCGGCGAGTTTATCGCCGAAGCCAAAGCGCGCGGCGCGGCCTGCGCCGTGTGCGAGCATCCGCCGGAGACGGAAATTCCCTATATCTTAGTGCCGGATGCGCACAAAGCGCTTGCGCTTTGCGCGGCGGTATGGTATGGTACTCCGGCGGGAAAACTCACCGTGGTCGGCGTGACCGGCACAAACGGCAAAACGACCACGACATATCTTATCAAACAGCTTTTGGAGCGCACGAAGGGCGCAAAGGTCGGCCTGATCGGCACGAATCAGAATTTGATCAGTGACAAGACCATCCCGACCGACCGCACAACGCCCGACGCGCTGACCGTGCAGCGCCTGCTCGCCCAGATGGTCGATGCGGGCTGCACCTATGCCGTGATGGAGGTCTCGTCCCACGCGCTGATGCAGAGCAGGGGAGAAGGAATCCGATTCCGCGTCGGTGTTTTCACGAACCTGACGCAGGATCATCTTGACTACCACGGCACGATGGAGGCCTACTGTGATGCAAAGTCGCGGCTTTTCGACCAGTGCGACATCGCCTGCGTCAACGGCGACGACGCGTGGACGGAGCGCTTGCTCGCCCGCTTTACGGGCGAGCGGATCACATTCGGGCAGGGCATGACGAACGACCTTGTCGGCTGGCGCGCCCGCTACGAAAACGACTGCGTGCGCTTCACCGCCTGCACCGACCTCGACCACGAGGAGACGAGGATCGGCATCCCCGGCGGCTTTTCGCTCTATAACGCGCTCGCGGCGCTCTGTGCCGTGCAGGCGCTCGGCGTGTCGCTTTCCGACGCGGCAAAAGCGCTGACGGAATGTGTCGGCGTTAAGGGGCGGTGCGAGGTCGTACCGCTGAGTGCACCGTTCACCGTCATCATTGACTATGCGCACACGCCCGACGGGCTCAAAAATATTCTCTCCACGGTCTGCGGCTTTGCCGATGGGCGCGTCATCGCGCTCTTTGGCTGCGGGGGAGACCGCGACAGGACAAAGCGACCCCGCATGGGCCGCATCGCTGCGGCGCTCTCGGACTTCGTTGTCCTCACGAGCGACAATCCCCGCACCGAAGATCCTTACGCCATCCTGCGCGATGTGCTCCCCGCACTTTGGGAGAGCAGAACGCCGTTCGCCGTCATCGAAAACCGGCGCGAGGCCATCGGTTTTGCGCTCCATGAGGCGAAAGAGAGCGACGTGGTCGTCCTCTGCGGCAAGGGGCACGAGACCTATCAGGAGATCGGAACGATAAAATACCTCCTCGACGAGAGGGAGGTCGTGCGCGAGAGGTTCGCGCAAGTACAAAGGAAGGACGCCGCCGACGCGGCGAAGGAAAACGAACATGAAGATCATCATTGCCTGCATACTGAGCTTCGCGGTCTCCGCGATCACGGGAAAATTTCTGGTCCCTGAGCTGAGAAAGCTCAAGGCCGGACAGAGCATCCGCGAGGACGGCCCCACCTGGCACGCCGGAAAGGCCGGCACGCCGACAATGGGCGGCTTAATGTTCATCCTCGGCATCTTCGTCTCTATCCTGATCTGCGGCTGGAAGGGCATGATGGCGGGGGACTTTGAGCACTTCTACATCTTCTTTTTTGCGCTGATCTTCGGCGGCATCGGCTTTTTAGACGACTTTGAAAAGGTGAAGCACAAGCAGAACCTCGGCCTCACGGCCATCCAGAAGTTCCTGCTCCAGCTCGCCGCGGCGGTCGCGTTCCTCTGCCTGATGCGCTTTGAGGGCATGCTGACGCCGAACCTCTACGTGCCGTTTTTCAACACGCAGATCGTCATGAGCTGGTGGGTGTACATGGTGTTTGCGGCGTTTGTCATCGTCGGCACGGTCAACGCCGTCAACATCACGGACGGCATCGACGGCTTGGCCGGCAGCGTGACGGTGCCGGTCGGCCTGTTTTTTACCGTGCTCGCCATCTGGTGGCAGGGCTATGAGCAGCTCGGCATTTATGCTGCGGCGCTCGTCGGGGGACTCCTCGGCTTCCTCATCTACAATTTCCACCCCGCCAAGGTCTTCATGGGCGACACAGGCTCGCTGTTCCTCGGCGGCACGGTGGCGGCGCTCGCCTTTGCCTACGATATGCCGCTCGTGCTGATCCCTGTCGGCTTTGTCTACATCTGCGAGACGCTGTCCGACATTTTGCAGGTCATCTACTTCAAGGCGACGCACGGCAAGCGCCTTTTCAAGATGGCGCCGCTGCACCACCACTTCGAGCTCTGCGGCTGGAGCGAGGTAAAGCTCGTCGCCGTGTTCACCAGCGTGAGTGCGCTGTGCTGCCTGGCGGCGCTGTTCGGAGTACTCAACAGATTTCATTTTTGAGAAACGGCAAGCCGTTTCTCAAAAATGAGAGGGGATGCGCGGCGCTCTGTGCCTCGCCGCCCTTGGCGGCTCGACACTCACTCTGCGAGAAGTATTTTTCGCCACGCACCGGTCGCAGCGAAAAATGATTAAAAATATTTCGCGCCTGCGGGCGCGAAAGTCTGCGACGCTTGGTTGCAAAATGGAGGCAAACTCGCGCAGAGCGCGAGTTTGCAATCAGTATGAAAGGGGGAAGACTGCATGACCAAGGAAGAACGCTTGCTGCGGCAGGAGCAGCGCGAGCGGGCGAAGGCCATCGAGGCGGCGGCGCGCGAAGCGGGCCGCGGACCGCTGGACCTTCCGTATCTTCTGCTGGTGCTTACGCTCGTGGGCGTGGGCCTGATCATGCTGTTTTCCGCCAGTTTCCCCTCGGCCTACTATGAAGAGGGTAACCCCGCGTACTACCTCATCCGTCAGGGCATTTTTGCGATCCTCGGTATCACGGCGATGTTTATTGTCGGCAAGATCAATTACGAGCGCTATCGCGCGGTGGCGAAGATGCTGCTGATCTTTTCCATCATCCTGCTGGTGCTCGTTCTGATCCCGGGCATCGGCACGGGCCGACTGACGCACGGCGCGCAACGCTGGATCCGCATCGGCTCGTTCCAGTTCCAGCCCTCCGAGATTGCCAAGGTCGGCATTATCCTCTATTTTGCCGATAGCATTTCAAAGAAAAAAGACAAAATGGCCACATTTCGTGAAGGTATCGTACCGTATGCCGCTATCCTCGGCGTGATTGCGGCGCTGATGGCGAAGGAGCCGCACTTTTCCGGTATGGTGCTGCTGCTCGGCGTCGGCGCGGTGATGATGTACGTCGGCGGTATCCGCAACTACTGGGTCGGTCTCGGCTTTGCGCTGGTGCTGCTGGTGATCTACGCCTTTGCGACCGGCATCATCACCTACAACTCGAGCCGAATCGACATCTGGCTCGACCCGTTCAACGAGGAGTGGATGCGCGATAAGGGCTATCAGATCCGGCAGAGCTTGCTCTCCATCGGTTCGGGCGGATTGTTCGGCCTGGGCCTTGGCAAGAGCCGGCAGAAGTTTCTGTTCCTGCCCGAAGAGCACAACGACTTTATTTTCGCCATCATCTGCGAGGAGCTCGGCCTTGTCGGCGCGACGATCATCATGGTCATGTTCGCGCTGCTCATCATCCGCGGCTACTGGATCGCCCTGCACGCGCGCGACCGCTTCGGAAGCCTGCTTGCCGTCGGCGTGACGACGCAGATCGCCTTGCAGGTATTTCTGAACATCGCGGTCGTGACGAATCTGATCCCGAACACGGGTATTTCGCTGCCGTTTTTCAGCTACGGCGGCACGGCGCTCGCCGTGCAGCTGGCCGAGGTCGGCATCGTACTGAGCGTTTCGCGTCAGATGCGCTGACGCGGGAAGGAGAAAACGGCTATGAAGGTCATCTTTACCTGCGGCGGCACGGCAGGACACGTCAACCCCGCGCTCGCGCTCGCGGGCTATATGCGGGAAAAGGACGCGGGCACGCAGATCTTATTTGTCGGCGCGGAGCGCGGACTGGAGCGCGATTTGATCGCGCACACGGACTATCCGTTCCGTACGGTGAACATTTCATCGTTCCACCGCTCGTTCAAGCCCGCGGAGATCAAGCACAACCTTGTTTCACTCAAAAATCTCGCCCACGCCGAGCGTGAGGCGAACGCCATCTTACACGATTTTCACCCCGACCTGATCGTCGGCACCGGCGGCTACGCGAGCTATCCACTCGTGCGCTACGGCGCGAAGGCGGGCATCCCCACGGCGGTGCACGAGTCAAACATTGTGCCGGGGCTGACGACGCGACAGCTGGAGCCCCACTGCGACCGCATCATGGTTGGCTTTGAGGACTGCCGCGCGCACTACAAGCACCCCGAAAAGGTGGTCGTGACCGGTACGCCCGTGCGCGGCGACTTCTTCACGATCAGCAAGCAGCAGGCGAAGGAAAGGCTCGGCATGAACGACGGGCGCAAGCTCATCGTCTCGTTCTGGGGCAGCCTCGGGTCGAACGCGATGAACCGCGCGATGGCGGAGTTTCTGGCGCTTGAGAGCGCGAAGGAGCCCTTTTACCATATTCACGGCGTCGGCGAAATTTGCTGGAAGCCGATGCAGCAGTGGATGCACGATGACGGGTTGGAGATCACTAAGCATCCCGCGCTCGACGTGCGCGAGTACATCTACGACATGGCGACTGTCATGCGCGCCGCCGACCTCGTTATCTGCCGCGCGGGCGCGTCCACGCTCAGCGAGCTGACGGCGCTCGGCGTTCCGGCGATACTTGTGCCGTCGCCCAACGTGACGAACCACCATCAGGAGAAGAACGCGGCGCTGCTCGGTGACCACGGCGCGGCGCTCGTGCTGCCGGAAGAGGGCCTTGACGGCAAGAAGCTCTTCGCCGCCGCGGCGGGCATCCTGAACGATCCGCAGCGGATGGAAACGATGTCTCAAAACATGGCGGCGCTCGGCATTCCCGACGCGACCAAGCGCATCTACGACACGGTGATGACGCTGCTCAAGTGAAAGAGAATAAAAAGGAAGCGAGCCGTGAGGCTCGCTTCCTTTACTTTTGACGCTTTATTCCGCCTTCAAAATGAAGTCCATATAGATGGGATTGTGGTCGGAGTAGCGGTAGCCTGCGTCGACGACATCGGCGGAGACGGCTTCGACGTTATCGGACACGAGGAAGCCGTCGACCGTGACGCGGAAGGTCGTCTCCTCGTTGTAGGGTTCGTTGGCCGTGCGGCAGGTGGCGACGGGGTGTTCAGGGTCAAACGGCACGACAAGGGAGAGCCCGTCGGGGATCGTCCCCTCGGGGATGGGCTGCGCCCAGGTGTCTTTCTCGCCGCCCGCGACGCCGAAGATCTCGGCAGAATTGCCAAGCAGGTCCTTATTGAAGTCGCCGCCCGCGACGCAGTAGTTGCCGTTTTCATATTCTGCCAGCATATCGGCGCAGAGCATTTCAAGCTGCTCGGTCGCGATCGTGCCGTCGGATGTGTAGGCCGAAAGATGCAGGTTATAGAGCACCAGCTCCCTGCCGTTTTCCATCGGGACGCGGCTGACGGAGTAGCAGCGGTCCAGGTCGACGAGCTTCATGATGCCCGTCTCGATCGGCAGCGAGCGGCGTACGGCGGAAGAGATCGGGTGACGTGAGAGCGTCACAATACCGGATTGGTTCGCGCCGTGGGGGTTAATAAGAGGATAGAAGAGGTAGGGACTGTCATAATTCTGCGCGAAGACCTCGTTGAATTCGCTGTTTTCCATCACATCACTGAGATAAGCGTCCTCTGCGATGTGCCAGCTGCGCGTGCCGTCGATGTCGACCTCCTGAAAGAGCGCAAAGTTGGGCGAAAGGTCCTTGACGAGCGAGGCCTCGCCGCGCATATTCTCGTCGACAGCCTGCCCGCTGCGGGCGCGGCTCTCCTTGCCGCCGTCCATGAAGAAGCTGTAATCGTCGCTGTACGCGCCGAAGCCCACGTTGGCCGACGAAACGCGGTAGGTGACGCCGGCCTGCGGCGCGCCCTCCATCGGTGCGGCAGAGGCGGCGTCGCAGTGCACCACGCTGAGCGTCTGCCAGTCCTCCACGCGGTAGTACGCGGCAAAGACATAGATGACGTAAGCCAGCACGATCAAAACGAGCGCCAACAGAATATAGAGCGCGACTTTGAGCGTTTTTTTCATGAAAAAAGACTCCTTTCGGGGAGAAATACAATAGTCTCATTTTGCCACAAAGCGGGCGGGAAAGCAAGGCAAAAAGAAGTTGACGCGCCGCGGCAAAATGGCTATACTGAAAATGCCTAATTATCGCCCTGCGAAAACCGGCAGTCACCCATTTCCTGCAAAAGCCATACGATGGAAAAGTAATGTGCTTGCGGGAGGGAACATGATGTGTGAGCTGTTGGTAGAGGGCGGGGAGCGCCTGTACGGAGAACTCACGATACAAGGCTCAAAAAACAGTGTGCTGCCGATTTTGGCGGCGACGCTTTTGTGCGCGGACACCTGCGTGATCGAAAATTGTCCGAAGCTGCGGGACGTGGATGCGTCCGTTGCCATTTTGCGGCACTTGGGCTGCTGCACGCACTGGGAGGACAGTGCGCTCGTGGTCGACACAGCGCGCATGGACCGCGCGGTCGTGCCGGACGCACTGATGCGAGAGATGCGCTCGTCGGTCATCTTTCTCGGCGCGATTCTGGCGCGCTGCAGGGAAGCGACGATCTGTTATCCCGGCGGCTGCGAGCTGGGGCCGCGTCCCATTGACCTGCACTTAAGCGCCCTGAGCGCCTTGGGGGCAGAGATCAGGGAGACGGGCGGCGAGCTCAAGTGCCGCGGCGGAACGCTTCTCGGGAGCGATGTGTACTTACCCATGCCGAGCGTGGGCGCGACGGAAAACGCGCTCCTCTGCGCCTGCGGCGCAGACGGCGTGACGACGATCTACAACGCCGCGCGCGAGCCGGAGATCGTCGATTTACAGAACTTTATCAACGCGATGGGCGGCAACGTCCGCGGCGCGGGCGGTTCAATCATCACAGTCGAGGGAAAGCGCGCGCTGCACGGCGGGAAATACCGCATCATTGCCGACCGCATCGTGGGCGCGACGTATCTCTGCGCCGCGGCCTGCTGTGGGGGAGAGGTGCGTCTTCGCGGCGTCGACACGCGGCCGCTTTCGACTGTGTCCGGCGCGCTGAGCGAGGCGGGCTGCACGGTCAAAAGCGGGGAGGACGATGTTTTCCTCCAAAGTGATGGCAGTCTCAGATCCATCCGCCCTGTGCGCACGGCGCCCTATCCGGGCTTTCCGACGGACGCGCAGCCGGTGCTGATGGCGGCACTGCTGAAAAGCGCGGGCAGCACCGTTTTTGTGGAGAATATTTTTGAAAACCGTTACCGCCATGTCGACGAGCTTGCGCGCATGGGCGCGGAGGTGCGCGTCGCGGGACGCGTGGCCGTCGTTACGGGACGAGAGCATCTGCACGGTGCGCGCGTCAAGTGCACGGACCTTCGCGCGGGCGCGGCGCTCGTCATCGCGGGATTGCAGGCCGACGGGCTCACGCGCATCTCGCGCATCGAGCACATCGACCGCGGCTATGAGAGCATTGAGCGCGACCTTTACGCGCTGGGCGCGCACGTGCGGCGGGAGACGGGTACATAAGCAAACGAAGAAAAAAGGCAGGAAAACTATGGCGTCAAAGCGAAGAAACAGACGGCGCAGGCGGGGAAGAGCCTCTTTCCCGCTGAGACTTTTGTGCCTCGCGGTCGTGATCGCCGCGTTTCTCGGCGCGCTGACGATGTTCTTCCGCATCGATATGATCGTGGTGGAGGGCAACGAGCGCTATACCGAGGAGCAGATCATCGAGGCTGCGGGCGTGCAGAAGGAGCAGAACCTTGTGCTGCTGAACAAATATAAGGTCAAACAATCCATTTTCGACACGCTTCCGTATGTGGAGACCGTTGTCATCAACCGCAAATACCCCGACGCGCTCATTCTGACCGTGACGGAGTGCTCGGCCTCCGCCGCGCTGACGGGCGAAAACGGCACATGGCTCATGAGCGACGAAGGCAAAATTCTGGAGCGCGCGGCGCAGATCCCCGAGGGCTGCGCGCGCGTGACCGGCTGCACGCTCGTCGAGCCCGCGGTCGGCGCGATGGCGGCGTTTCCGGACGAGGATTCTTATAAATTCGAGCGCCTGCTCACGCTGCTGCGCACAGCGGAGGATAAGCAGCTCCTCTCCATGATCGGCGAGATCGACCTGAGCGACGGCACGGCCATCACTTTTACCTATTTGGACCGGTTTACGGTCAAAATGCCCTGGGATGCGGACATTGCCTACAAGCTCGGGAATGTGCGCACGGTGGTGGAGCAGCTTGAAGCCAACCAGACCGGCACGATCAACCTGATGAACGACGGCAGGGCTGACTTCATCCCGGAATAAAGGCGGAAGTTGACGTAAAAAAGTTTCCCCGAAATGGCCGATTGCTATTGACCCCGCGGGAAAACCGTAATACAATAATTAAGATAGAAAATACCTGATATTGTGGCGCTTGCAGCGGCAAGTGCCTTGCCCATACAACAGATTGCAGGAGGAACCGACATGGCATTCGGATTGGAGACCGGTCCTGAAAACGTAGTTAAGATCAAGGTCATCGGCGTTGGCGGCGGCGGCAACAACGTGGTCAACCGCATGGTGCGCACCGGTGCGCGCGGCGTCGACTTTGTCGCGGTGAATACAGATAAGCAGGCGCTCAACGTGTCTGCTGCCACTTATAAAATCCAGATCGGCGAAAAGCTGACGCACGGTCAGGGCGCGGGCTCCGACCCCGAGGTCGGCCGCAAGAGCGCCGAGGAGAGCCGCAACCAGATCGCCAAGGCGCTCGAGGACACCGATATGGTCTTCATCACCGCCGGCATGGGCGGCGGCACCGGCACGGGCGGCGCGCCCATTGTTGCCGAGATCGCGCGCGAGGCGGGCATCCTGACCGTCGGCGTCGTGACGAAGCCCTTCGGTTTTGAAGGCCGCCGCCGCATGACGCAGGCGGAAGCGGGCATCGAAGAGCTCAAGACCAAGGTCGACTCGCTCGTCATCATCCCGAACGAGCGCCTCAAGCATGCGACCGACCAGAAGATCACCTTTGCCAACGCATTCGAGATCGCGGACGACGTACTGCGTCAGGCGGTGCAGAGCATCTCTGACCTGATCCGCGACACGGGCTTCATCAACCTCGACTTTGCCGACGTGACCGCCATTATGAAGGACGCGGGCCTTGCCCACATGGGCGTCGGCCGCGCCGCCGGCAAGAACAAGGCCGAGGAGGCCGCGCGCATGGCCATTTCGTCCCCGCTGCTGGAGACCTCCATCAACGGTGCACACGGAGTGCTCATCAACGTCACGGGCTCGATGGACATCGGCCTCGACGAGGTCGAGCAGGCAGCGTCCCTCGTGCAGGAGGCCGTGCATCCCGACGCGCTCACGATCTTCGGCGCGACGTTCGACGAGACGCTCGACGACGAGATCCGCGTCACCGTCATCGCCACGGGCTTTGACAAGGCGCCCGGCGCGCTGGACTTCAACAAGGATAAGAAGCCTGCCGAGCAGAGCGGCGAGAGCGCCGCTGCCGGTCTTGCGCCGCTCGACTTCGACAAGGAAAAGGCCGAGGAAGAGGCCAAGCACGAAGATGAGCCCGATCCGTTCGACGACATCTTCAAAATTTTCAACCGCGAGCGTTAAATGGAAACAATCCCCAAAATTCCGCAGACTTTGGTCTGCGGAATTTTTTTACCCGCATTTACAGCGCCATTTCAAAAAGCGATGCCAGCGCATCAAAATTTTGCACCTTTTAATTTTGCCCGAAGCGCAGAAAGTAAATGCGCCGGACAGAGAAAAAGAAATGAGAAAGAAAAAATTTCCGGCGTTGGGCGGACGGCTGCGCGCTGCGCGCACAGGGCGCGCCGTCCGCCCGTATTTTTTGAAGGGGTGAGAGAATGGATGGAACGCATCGCACAAAAAAGCGAGCGGCGGCGATCCTGCTTGGATTTTTTGCCGCCGCCGCGATCGCAATGCCGTCTGCGCAGGCGGCGGACCGGACGGTCAGCGAGCTGATCCCCGTCGGACAGACCGTCGGCGTGAAGCTCTTTTCCGATGGCGTGCTCGTCGTGGGCTTTTCCGATGGGGAAAGTCCGGCGAAGGACTGCGGACTCAAGGAGGGTGACGTCATCACCGCCATCGGCGGGCAAAGCTTGGACACCATTGAGGAATTCCGCCAGCTTTTGGCAGAAAACGATGAAGACGCCGCGGCGCTGACCGTCAAGCGCGGCAGCCGCACGATCGAGCTGAGCGCGGAGCCGGAGAAGGACGAGGATGGCGAGTACCGCCTCGGCGCCTGGGTGCGCGACAGTATGGCGGGTATCGGCACAATGACCTTCTTTGATCCGCAGAGCGGCACGTTCGGCGCGCTGGGCCACGGGGTCACGGATGTGGACACGGGGAAGCTCCTGCCGCTCGACCACGGCAGCATCATGGACGCCTCGGTCAAGGCGGTGAAAAAGGGGGAGCGTGCCTCGCCCGGCGAGCTCAAGGGCGACTTTGACCTGACGCGCGACAGCGGAACGCTTTACGCCAACACCGAATGCGGCATTTTCGGCAAGCTCTCGGCAGAGGACGCAGCAAAGATCGTCGGCGCGGCGCTGCCGATCGCAAAAAAGGACGAGGTCAAGACCGGCAAGGCGACGATCCTGGCCACCGTTTCCGGCAATGAAACGCGCGAGTATGATATTGAGATCGAAAAAATCTATTCGCCTTCCGGCAGCACGCGAAATCTGCTGCTACGCGTGACGGACGAGGAGCTTCTTGCGCAGACCGGCGGCGTGGTGCAGGGAATGAGCGGCAGCGCGATTTTGCAGGATGGCAAGATCATTGGCGCGGTTACGCACGTCCTGCTGGATGATCCGTCAAGAGGTTATGGTATTTTTATCGAAAATATGCTCTCTGCGGCGGGGCTTTCGAGTGAATAACCTACCCATATAGTAGAAAGATTGTGTTAAGATAGCGTAAAAACAACTAAATTTTCATGCAAAAAGTTAGAAAAAGATGGTTAGATTCGACATAACTCGCTTGAAAACGCTGTCCAAATATGTTAGCTTAAAGCCATGGCAGAACGAAGACGTCACATTTTGCTGCTGAAGCTGGCCGGCTGGGTCGGCGAAAACTTGTGTGAAAAGGACGGGATGACATGGACAAGAGGATCACGGTCGTATTAGCGGACGCAAACGAGGAGTTCCGCACAGCACTGAAACAGGCATTGGAAGCAACGGGTGAGTTCGACGTAGTGGGATGCGCAGCCGACGGACTGGCTGCGGCGCAGGATATAGCGGAGCGAAAGCCGCGGCTTCTTGTGATGGATCTTTTGCTGCCGGGACTTGACGGCTTTGGCGTGCTCGAGCAGGTGGCGAAGGACAAGGTGCAGATGAAGACAGTTGTCGTCTCGGCTCTTTATCGCGATCAGATCGTGTCGCAGGCGATGAGCCGCGGCGTATCGTTCTTCATGCCCAAGCCCTGTGAGATGACCTCGCTTTTAGACCAGATGCGCCGCGCGGTCAACGAGGGTGAGGAGAGCGAGGACGAGTCGCAGGCGCTTGAGCGCGAGGTCACGGCAGTGATCCACGAGGTCGGCGTGCCCGCGCACATCAAGGGCTATCAGTACGTGCGCGAGGCCATCGTCATCGCCGTGCAGGACATGGATGTCATCAACGCTGTGACAAAGGTGCTCTATCCCGAGGTCGCGCGCCGCTACAGCACCACGCCCTCGCGCGTTGAGCGCGCGGTGCGCCATGCGATCGAGGTCGCGTGGGACCGCGGTGACCTTGAGACGCTCCAGCGCTATTTTGGCTACACGGTATCCAACACGAAAGGAAAGCCGACCAACAGCGAGTTTATCGCCATGATCGCGGACCGCATCCGTTTACAACGGAAGATCTATAGGGTGTGAGGTGAAGTATAGGTGACACAAGGGGTTTTCCGAGTAGTCAGAAATTTCTCAAAGCGATAAACAAGGCCAAAATACAATGAAAACGCTTTGAAAAAGCTATAAATCTTTCGCCTTAAAGCTACTAACTCCCTCAATTCATTGGGTGACAAAACCGGATGAATTGGGGGAGTTTTTTATGTTTACTAACAAAATGATTTGGCAGATCGACGAGTACATGGATACTATTCTGAATGGGGAGACTTGTTTAAAATCAGAAATGGTGGTATTGTAGAATCCATTCTCTAAATTGCAATATAAAAGGAACGGAACGACCAGAAAAAGCAGCGCTGGTGCAGAGTACAAAACGATCCCCGTCCGGCGGAACCTTCCGCCGGACGGGGATCGTTGTTTTTTTACTTTTCCTGTTTCTTTTTCATGCGGCGCTCGATGTGCTGCAATCCCCACAGGCACAGCCAGGAGGCGGCGCCGAGGAGCAGCGAGCCAAGCGCAAATTGCTTTTTCTTCATGTCGATATCCTCATGTGTCGATTTCGCGTAAAACAACGTCTGCGGTGAAGCGCTTGCCGTCGCGCTCGACTAAGAGCTTGAGCGTTTCGCCTGCTTCATGGCGGCGGCGGACACGCAGAAGGTCGGTGGACTTTGTCAACGCTTCGCCGTCGGCCGCTACGATAAGGTCACCCTCCTGAATGCCGGCCTCCTCACCGGGGCCGCCGGGCGTGACCTCCATGACGAGAAGCGCGCTCTCGCCATTTTCTGCCGTGACGGGAACGGTCTGCACCGAAATGCCGATCATCACCTCGCCGTGCACCTCGCCGTAGGCGATCAGGTCATTGATCATATAGGCGGTCGAGGCGATGGGGATGGCGAAGCCGAGACCCTCCACGCTTGTGGTGGAGGACGAGCCCATCTTCATCGTGTTGATACCGACGACCTGTCCGTACACGTTGATGAGCGGGCCGCCGGAGTTGCCGTTGTTGAGCGCGGCGTTCGTCTGAATGAGCGTCATCGTCACGCCGTCGACGTACACGTCGCGGTTGATGGCGGAGACGATGCCGTCGGTCAGTGTGCCGCGCAGCTCCACGCCGAGCGGGTTGCCAATGGCGTACACCGGATCGCCGACGGTCAGCGCGTCAGAGTCGCCAAATTCCGCGGCGGGAAGGCCGCTGGCCGCGATCTTGATGACAGCGAGGTCCTTTTCTTCGTCAAGTCCCAGAAGGCACGCACGGTAATCCTCACCCGTGTCGAGCACGACGTAGCACTCCGAGCCGCCCGCGATGACGTGGGCGTTCGTGAGGATGAAGCCATCCTCGGTGAAGATGACGCCTGTGCCGACCATGGCGCTGCCGTCGCGGTTGCCGGTGAGCACCGTGACGGTGGAGGGATTGACTTTCTGGTAAATTTCCTGGATCGTCAGCGCCTCGCCGTGGCTCTCGTTGTAGCGGAGCTTGACCTGATCGGTGTTGGGCAGGCGCTTGATGGTCGTTTCGCCATGCTCGCTGTTATCGTAATAATCCTCGTCATGGCGCTGCTCGAAATCATCGTCGTGATAGGAACGGTGATCGTCGAACGCGCCGCCGAGCCACAGCGCCGTGACGACGCCGCTGACGATGAGCAACCCTAGCATGCAGAAAAGGAAGATCTTAAGTCCTTTCCGCTTTTTGCGCGGTGATGTATGCTTCTTCGGCTGTCCGGGCAGCGGTGTCGGCTGCACGTAGCGCTCCACGATGGGCGTGACGGGCGCTTCATAGCGCAGCACGACCTCCTGCGGCTCACCGCTCTGGCTGACCGTCGGGGATAACTCCTGATTCTCGTGATCCATAGCGTGTTTCTCCTGTTGAGGCTTACTGCGCGCTCTGCCCGCCGGCGAGCGTCACGCTGAAGGTGAACGTCGTCAGGCCGTTTTCGCTCGTGACGGCGATGTGCTCCTTGTGCTGGTCCAGAATGGTTTTGACCACGTAGAGCCCGAGGCCCACGCCGTCCTTGTCCTCGGAGCGGGACTTGTCGCTCTTGTGGAAGCGCTCAAAGAGCAGCGGGATCTCCTCGGCGGGGATGGTGTCACCCTCGTTGCGAACCGAGATCAGCGCCTTGCCGTTGAGCGTCGTCACGCCGAGGTAGAGCGCCGAACCCTTGCGGGCAAATTTTGTCGCATTTTCGAGCAGGTTGTAGATGACCTGCGTGATGAGGTCGTTGTCGCCGAGCACGGTGACCGGCTCGTCGGGGATGTCGGCCTCCACGTCCAATCCACGGTCGGTGATCTTCTTTTCCATTGAGATAAGCACCCGCCGCATGCTCTCGCACACGTCGAAGGGCGCCTTGCTGCGCATCACGTCGCGCGACTGAAGCTGCGAGACCTCGAGCATCCGGCGCACGAGACGGCTCAGCCGCCGGCTCTCGTCGGAGATGATGTGCAGGTATTCCTTTTCCTTCTCCGGCGGGATGGTCCCGTCGAGGATGCCGTCGGTGTAGCCCGCAATGCTCGTCATCGGCGTTTTCAGCTCATGCGAGATGTTCGCGATGAACTCGCGGCGCTGGCGCTCGGTCTCCTGCAAAGAGTCCGCCATCGCGTTGAAGGCGCTTGCCAGCTCGCCGATCTCGCCCGCGCCATAGTCGTGCATCCGGGTGTCGAAATTGCCCTCGGCAAAGGCGCGCGTAGCGGCCGCCATTTCGCGGATGGGGCGCGACTGGCGCATACTCACCCACGCCGAAGCGACGAAGGAGAGCAGCAGAACGATGACGCTCGTCATCAGGAACATGGCGAAAAACGCGCGCCACATTGTCGTCAGCCGGCCTGTCTCGGTCACGGCGAACACCGCGCCGACCGTCCAGATGTCGGACTCGATCGGCACGCCGACAACGAAGCGCTTGCTCTCGTAGATGCCGCCGAGCGTCGTGCGCGCGCTGTAACGCTCGCCGGAGAGCGCAGTCTCCATCACGTCGGACGGCACGGTGAGCACATGGTCGACCAGATTTTCGTCCGTCGTCAGCAGGACGCTGCCCTCGGTGCTGCACACGAGGAAGTCCACGTCGGTCATCGACGCGGCAACGCCCGCCATCTCGCGCATATCGCGCACATCGCCGCTCGAGGCGTAGGACGCGACCAGCCGCGCGACAACGCTTGCCTTCTGCGCCATCTCGTCGCTGCGCTCATCTGCCGCGTAGGCGTAGCTGAGCGCGAAGAACGACGCGCCGAGCAGCGCGAGCGTCAGCATGACGATGCTCGCGGTCAGGGCGAAATTCTGCCAGTAGATCGTCCGGAACTTCTGCGGAAGTTCCCATCTCTTGCCCTTCATTACTTCTTCACTTCAAACTTGTAGCCCACGCCCCAGACGGTCTTGAGCTCCCATTGGTCGGAGACGTTCTCCACCTTTTCGCGCAGACGCTTGATGTGAACGTCCACGGTGCGGCTGTCGCCGAAGTAGTCGAAGCCCCACACCTCATCGAGCAGCTGATTGCGCGTGTAGACGCGGTTGGGCGTTGCGGCCAGATGATAGAGCAGCTCCAGCTCCTTGGGCGGTGTGTCGATCTTCTTGCCGTCCACGATCAGCTCGTAGGAGTCAAGGTCGATGATGAGCTTATCGAACACGAGACGCTTTTTCGTGTCCTCGGGGATCTCCGTGCGGCGGAGCACGGCGTTGATGCGCGCGATGAGCTCCTTCATCTCAAAGGGCTTGACGAGGTAATCGTCCGCGCCCATCTCGAGACCGTGGATGCGGTCGTTGACCTCTCCCTTGGCGGTGAGCATGATGATGGGGCACTTTGAGGTCTCGCGGATCTTGGCGCACACGCCCCAGCCGTCGAGCACGGGCAGCATCACGTCAAGCAGCACGAGGTCAGGCTCTCTGGCCTTGAATTCCTCCACAGCCTTGCCGCCGTCCGCGGCGATGCGGACCTCAAAACCCTCCTTTTCAAGATACATCCGAATGAGGTCGGAAATGTTGTTGTCGTCTTCTACCACAAGGATGTTGCGCGCCATGGCAGATCCCTCCGTTTATCAGTTATCTTTGGAATGTTCTTATTATAATCGGTTTTCCGCGCTTTTCCTGAACATTTTGTAAAGGTTTGATCAGGCCGTGACCTCGTTCAGCGCCGCAATCGTGCAGTTCTCCGCACGCAGGCGGCTGAGCGCCGTGCCGAGCGCGGAGGACACCCCGCTCTCCGCGCCGAGGTAGAGCCGCACACTGGTGGAGCGGCCGGCCCATTTGAGCGCGGTGTCTGCCCAGTGTGTGCCGCTGCGCGTAAAGTCGGACGTGTTGATCGTGATGGGACAGTAGCCCGCCCCGACGACCGCCGCGCGCAGCGTCTTGTCCGCGCTTTCGAGATAGACGAGCCGCGTGCGCAGGCTTGCGGCGTGCCACAGCGCGTCGTTGCCCCGTTCGATCTGTGCGAGCGCCTCCGCTGCGGTCGCCGCGTCGATGCGCAGCGCGACGGCATTGCCCGTTGCGGCGGCACGGCGAACGCCGTCGCCCGCGCTTTCCGGCAGCTCGGGCGTGAGGAGCAGCGTCGCATGGCTCTGATGCTTTTCAAGCGTGGAGAGCAGCTGCGTGAGCGCCGCTTCCTCCGCCGCGGGGAGCAGCAGATAGACCGTCAGATCGTCGCGCCGCGTGGGCGTATCGACCGGCGGGGGCGTTTCGGGCTGCTCCGACTCCGCCGCCGCGTGCGCGCGCTCGTACTGCGCGTAGCGCTTCTGAATGGGGTCGGTCGCCGCGTCGATGAAGTATTCGTCCGAAAGCACGGCGTTGTCGTCGCGGATGCGAAGCAGATAGCCGTAGGCGATCTTCGTGCTGGAATATTTGAGGTCGAATATCTTGGCAAGCGCCGTGATGGGGAAGAACACCATGCCGCTGCGGACGATGGGCGAGCCGGCGTATTGCTCGCCGGTGCGGTTATTCTCCATCGTGCCGGCGGTCAGGTCGCAGTAGAGCACACGCTGTCCCTTGTAGAGGATGGCGACGGACTTTTCCTGGTTGTACGAGTAGCGGATGCCGAGGTCGTCCGGCCCGTCCACCGTCGCACCGGCGACATAGAGCAAGCCGTTCTGCCAGAACGGCATCGTTTCGTCGTTCAGGTCGCACATGCGGTCGTTCACGGCGGTGAAGTACAACGTCGGCGCGGCGGAGGCGCGCGGCGGCAGCAGCGTGCAGAGCATCAGCACGCTGAGCAGCAGGCTCAGCAGCCGTTTTCTTCGCGTCATCTACCGCACCTCCCATGACTCAATAATCTTCTATATTATAGTATAACAAATCCGCGCGGCCTTTGCAATCCCTTATCCCGCCCACTGTACGACCTGCGCGCCGGTAAAGTAGTGCTCTAAAATTTCCTCGCAGGTATGGCCCTCCTTTGCCATCGCGTTCGCGCCGTACTGGCTCATGCCGACGCCGTGACCGTAGCCGGTGACGTGGAAGGTCAGCGTGTCGCCGCTGACCTCGACCGTGAAGGACGGCGAGCGCAGGCCGAGGATGGTGCGCAGCTCGTTGCCGCGCACCGTCACGCCGCCGACACGCAGCGTGGAGACAAAGCCCGCGTCGTTGCGCGTGATGTCCGTGAGGAAGCTGCCCGCGTCCCCGTTGAGCTTTGCCGCAGGGTAGACCGCAAGAAAGCGGTCGCGGAATTCCTGCGTGGTAAAGGTCACAACGGAGTAGTAATTCGGCACGAGGGAATCGTCCTCGGGGCTGTCCACGCTCTGAAGATAGGGCAGGTCGGTCTGCCAGACCTCGCCCGCGCCCTGCGTGTGTCCGGCGGCGGAGGAGAAAAAGACTGCCAGCACCGGCTCGCCGTTGTAGACGATCACCTCACCGTCCGTCTCCGCCACGGCCCGCGCGAGCTTTTCCTCGTAGTAGAGCGCTCCAGCGCCCCATCCGGCCGCCGCATCCTCGGCGGTCTCGTAGGCCTTGCAGCAGGTGATGTCGTCGCAGGCGTCCGCGTCGGGATGGCGCGCAATGGCGCCCTGCGCCATCTTGTGCAGCGTGTAGGTCCGCGCGGCGACCGCCTGCGCCTTGAGCGCCTCAAGCTCGAACGAGGCGGGCATCTCCGCGCGCAGCACGCCGAGGAGGTATTCGTCCATCGTCATCTCCTCGACCGCGCCGCCGTGCAGCACGCGCAGCGTGCGCGTATGGTCGGGCACAGCGGCATCGGGACGCCGCACCTCGCCGGACGGCTCCGGCTCGTCCGACGCTTGCCGCGCGGGCGCGAAGCGCCACGCGAGGAGAAAGAGAAGGGCGATCAGCAATAGGCTGATGCGCAGGGCGTTTTTCATGTTGAAGCTCCTCCTTTGCAGGCTGTTTCTCATTTACTATATGAGGGGCTGTCCCAAGGATAGACCGCGGCGCGAAATGCGTGGACAAATCACCTCCGCCGTGCTACAATAGCGTCGATCGGATATTTTATCGGAAAGGACGATGCCCTGTATGAAGACCTCCGATCGTCTTGCGACGATCCTTTTTCTCCTTGCCGCGCCCGCCGCGCGGTTTTTGGAGCTGAAAAACAATTATGACCCGGCCGGTCTGCCGACCGGCGGCTTCCCGTACCTGCCCGCCGTGCTGGCCGCGGCGGCGGTCGTGTTCCTGCTTTCGGCGCGCGGGCTGCCTGCGCGGGACGCGGTCACGGCGGACTTCGGCGGTATTTTCCGCTTTGACGGTCAGCTCACGCTGACCGCTGCGGTCCTGGGCGGCTTTCTGCTGCTGGCTGCGGCGGCGCTGCGGCTCGTGAGCGGGGGAATGGCGGGATTGGAGCTGATTCTTTCCGTGTTCCTCGCCTGCTCCGGCGCGGCGCTGCTCTACGCGCTCATCGCCCAGCGGCGCTCCGGTGCGTTTGCGCCGACCGCGCTGCTCGTGCCGGTGTGCTTCCTCGTCGTGCAGCTCATCGTTACCTACCGCGCCAACGCGCGCGACAGCGTGCTGGGGCATTTCTATGTGGAGCTTCTGCTGCTCGCGGCGCTCTGCCTCGCCTCGCTCTATCTCGCGGCGTTCGCCTATCGCTGCGGCGCTCCGCGCAGCTTTGCGCCCGCCGCGCATCTGGCGCTCACGCTGGCGGCGGCCTGCTGCGTGGATATGGCGCTCGCGCGCCGGTTCGACGGTCTTGCCGCCTGCCTCGGCGCGGCGCTGCTGCTCCTTGCCTATCTGGAGGCGGCAGGGGATTTCGAGGGGTAACAACGGAATCATGCCAAAAACGGAAAAACGGCTGCTCTCGCAGCCGTTTTTCCTATTGATTGGAAGATTGGATGAAAAGAAGCTATTGTCTCTTGCAAGTATTAAGATAACGGCTGAGTTTTAATAAAGTTCGGGTCAGTTGTTACAAAAGTATTAAATCGGATAAAAATTATGGTAACTTGTCCGCCCGTATGCTGCGGAAGAAACTCTCCAGCACTGCGCGGCACTCGTCCGCGAGGACGCCGCCGACGAGCGCGGGGGTGAGCGCGAACGGCTCCATGTAGAGATTCAGCACGCCGCCGCAGGCGCCCATCGCGCGGTCGCGCGCGCCGTAGTAGACGCGCGGGATGCGGGCGTTGAGGATCGCGCCGGCGCACATCGGACAGGGCTCGAGCGTGACATAGAGCGTGCAGTCGTCCAGCCGCCACGAGCCGACCGTCTCATTCGCCATCGCGATGGCTTCCATCTCGGCGTGCGAGGCGGTGGACTGCTTCTCCTCACGGCGGTTGCGCCCGCGGCCGACGATCTCGCCGCCGCGCACGATCACGCAGCCGACCGGCACCTCGCCCGCCGCAGCGGCCTCGCGCGCCAGCGCGAGCGCCTGCGCCATGTATTTTTCCTGCTCGGTCATGCGCGTTCCTCCCATGGTTTAAGTTTAGGCATAATTGGCCATACTCTCCGTAAAATGGTAGGGGAGTTGAAACATATGCGTAAGATCAATCTATTGCAGCAGTCGACGGCGAGCGATCCGCGGCTGCAGGAGCTTTTCACCGAGCTGAGCGACACGCGCTTCGCGCTCGCGCAGGCTTATGTCCGCTTCGACAACACCACCGAGCCGGAGCTGGTGGACGCCTGCATCTTCGAGCTCAACGCGCTCCAGTCGCGCTACAACTATCTGCTGCGGCTCGTCAAGGAGAGCGGCGGCATCGCCGCGTCTAGGATCTACTCGGAGGGGGCGGTCACATGGGTCTGACGGACAAAATAGGCATTGCGATCCTCTGCGCCTTCGTGCTTTTTTCGGTGGTGCGGCTGTTCGCCGCACCGCTGAAGCTGGCGGCGAAGGTGCTGCTCAACACGGCGCTGGGCTTCCTCGCGCTGTTCCTGCTCGGCCTGACCGAGCCGGTCACCGGCTTTTCGCTGGGACTGAATTTTTTCAACGCGCTCACCGTCGGCATCCTCGGCGTGCCCGGACTGGTGCTGCTGGTGCTGCTGCAGATGCTGTTCGTTTAGCTTACATATTTTCGGAGAGGCCGCCGACCGGCGGCTTTTCACTTGTCCTCGCCGCCGATGCCCCAGCCATAGAGCGGGTAGCGCTGCATCGCGCCGAAGATCTTCTGCTTGAGGTCGGGATAGCGCCCCTCAAGCGAGGCAATGAGCTCCTTGATCTCCTGCCGGCGCGTTTCGCCGTTGGCGGGGCAGGGATTTTCCACGATGGGCAGCTCCAGCCGCTTTGCGGCGTTCACGACCTGCCGCTCCTTGACGTAGAGAAGCGGGCGGATCTGCGTGACGTCCGTGCGGCTGAGGTAGGTCACGGGCTGGAAGCAGCCGAGCCGTCCTTCAAAAATAAGGCTCATGAGCATGGTCTCCACCGCGTCGTCGTAGTGGTGGCCGAGCGCGATCTTTCTGATGCCGTGCTCGTTCATCGCGGTCGAGAGCGCGCCGCGGCGCAGCTTGGCGCACAGCGAGCAGGGGTTCTTCTCCCTGCGCTCGAGGAACACGACCTCATAGATGGGGACGTTCACGCGGATGTACTCCACGCCGAGCGCGCGGCAGTAGTCCGCCACGCCGTCGAAGCTCATGCCCGGCGTGCCCGCCTCAACGGTTATGGCGACGACCCGGAACGGCTTGGGATAAAAGCGGCTCAGCCGCGCGAGCGCGGTGAGCGTGAGGAGCGAATCCTTGCCGCCGGAGACGCCGACGGCGACGGTATCGCCCGCTTGGATCATGTCGTAATCCTCGACGCAGCGGCGCACGAGGCCCAGAATTTCCTGCATGGTTCGGTATTCCTCCCGGGTAACAGAGTAAAATTTCAATTTGCCATTTCAGAAAACGAGAGCAAATCGAAGAAAAAACGAGATTTCAAGAGTATTGACTGCGCTAAATTAAAATGGTGTTGACAGAGGGGCGGAGAAGTGCTATAAATAGCCTTGTTCCGATTTTAACAGGGAACAGAGAAAATGTAAAGCGAAAGCCTACATGATAGATTTCAAACGGAGGAAAAACACCATGTCCACTTTTATGGCGAACAAGGGCAACATCGAGCGTAAGTGGTACGTTATCGACGCTGCCGGCAAGCCCATGGGCAAGACCGCCGTGGCGGCAGCCGATCTGCTGCGCGGCAAGCTCAAGGTCACCTACACCCCGCACGCTGATTGCGGCGACAACGTCATCATCATCAACGCCTCCAAGGCGGTCCTCACCGGCAACAAGATGGAGCAGAAGTATTACCGTACTCACTCCGGCTGGGTCGGCGGCCTCAAGGAGACCAAGTACCGCATCCTCATGCAGGAGAAGCCCGAGCTCGCGATGCGCGTCGCGGTCCGCGGCATGATGCCCCGCAACACCGTCACCAAGGACTCCCTCAAGCGCCTACACATCTATGCCGGCGAGGCTCATGAGCAGCAGGCTCAGAAGCCCGAAGTCTGGGAAGTCAAGTAAAGGAGGATAAAGAAGAATGTATCAGTCCAAGAAGCCTTACCTCTACGGCACCGGCCGCAGAAAGTCCTCCGTTGCCCGCGTGCATCTCTTTGAGAACGGCACCGGCTCCATCACCATCAACGGCCGCGACATCGACGAGTATTTCGGTCTCGAGACCCTGAAGATGGTCGTCCGTCAGCCCCTCGCCGCGACCGAGACCCTCGGTAAGGTCGATATCGTCGCCACCGTCGAGGGCGGCGGTGTGTCCGGTCAGGCCGGCGCACTGCGCCACGGTGTTGCCCGCGCTCTGCTGCTCGTCAACCCCGACTACCGTCCCATCCTCAAGAAGGCCGGTTTCCTCACCCGCGATCCTCGCATGAAGGAGCGCAAGAAGTACGGCCTCAAAGCCGCCCGTCGCGCTCCCCAGTTCTCCAAGCGCTAACAGCTCTTCTTACAAGCACCCGCTTCGGCGGGTGCTTGTTTTTGCCCTCAGGCGGGAAAAAGGGCTTGACAAGGTTGGTTTATCCATGATAAACTCACGGCAGGAAATGGTTTATCCAAAATAAACCGAAAGGAGACCGCCGATGGACGAAAGAAAAATGGGCACGGTGCAGACGCAGTTTGCCGAGCTTGTATGGAAGCATGAGCCGATCGGCTCCGGCGAGCTGGTGAAGCTGTGCGAGAGGGAATGGGGCTGGAAGAAGCCGACGACCTATACCGTGCTGCGCAAGCTCTGCGAGCGCGGCATTTTCCAAAATGAAAACAGCGTGGTCACCGCGCGGATCACGCGGGAGGAATACTACGCCGCGCAGGGCGAACGGCTGGTGGAGGATGCCTTTGACGGCTCGCTGCCCGCCTTTGTCGCGGCCTTCACCGCGCGCAAGGCGCTTTCGGCGGAGGAGGTCGCCGCGCTGCGGGAGATGATCGACGCATACGGAAAGGAGTCGTGAGCGTATGAGCGGTATTTTTCTCAAGCTCCTCAATCTGAGCATTTCGGCGAGCTGGCTGGTGCTGGTCGTGCTGGCGCTGCGCCTCGTGCTTAAAAGGGCCCCGAAGTGGGTGAACGTCCTGCTCTGGGGCATGGTCGCGCTGCGCTTGATGCTGCCGTTCTCCATCGAGAGCGCGCTGAGCCTGATCCCGAGCGCGGAGACCCTCAGCCCCGAGGTCGTGCGCTTCGATCCCGCGCCGACCATCACGAGCGGTGTGGAGTTCATCGACAACGCGGTGAACCCTTCGCTGAGCGAGAGCTTTGCCGCCGCGCCGTTGGCAAGCGTCAACCCGCTCTATGTGTGGACGTATCTCGCGGGCTGGGTGTGGCTCATCGGCCTCGCGGCGATGCTTGCTTACGCACTCGTGAGTTACCTGCGGCTGCGGCGGCGCGTGAGCGCCTCCATTCCGCTGCGGGAGAATATTTATGTTTGCGACGAGGTCCCCTCGCCGTTCATCCTCGGCATTGTGCACCCGCGCATTTATCTGCCCTCCGCGCTGGACGAGGCGCAGCGGGGGAGTGTGCTCTCGCATGAGCGCGCGCACCTCGCGCGGCGTGACCACTGGTGGAAGCCGCTGGGCTATGCCCTGCTGGCGGTCTACTGGTTCAACCCGCTGCTGTGGCTTGCCTATACCCTGCTCTGCCGCGACATCGAGCTGGCCTGCGACGAGCGCGTGCTGCGCGGCATGGACGCGGGGCAGGTCAAGGACTATTCGAGCGCGCTGCTCGCGTGCAGCGTGCCGCGGCGTATGCTTGCCGCCTGTCCGCTCGCCTTCGGCGAGGTGGGCGTGGGTGCGCGCGTGAAAAATGCGCTGCGCTACAAAAAGCCCGCGTTCTGGGTGGTCGCGGCGTCGGTCGCCGTGTGCGTCGTTGTGGCGGTGTGCTTTCTGACGAATCCGCCTACGGATACCGACGCCGCCGGACTGGTCGGTTTCCATCGGGAACAGGTCACTTATGCCGATGTAACGGACGAAAGCGGCGCGCAGCCATCCAGCGTCCAGTTGACGGCGGAGGAAACAGACGCCGTCTATGCTCTGCTCGACACCCTGCAATACAAACGCCTTGGTGCCGCGTCAGCAATGCAGGACTGCTATGCAAGGCTCTATTTTATCAGCGCCGCGGGCGAACGCTGCGAGATCATGCTCTCTGAGCGTGAAATGCTGGTCAACCCCATTACTGACGGCAAGACAGCGCGGCTCTATGAGCTGCGTTCCGGAAGTACGGAGTTGAGAGACTATCTGTTTGGATGTATTGGCGCAAGCGAGCCGGCAGAGGAGGAAATGAAAACCCTCACCGACCCCAAGCTGGGATGACGGCTCACCGTTCCGGTGAAGTGGGACGAGCTTGCGGTGCTTGCCGTGGGAGGAAAGGGAATCATGCCGCCCGACGGCGATCCCAACGCGGAGGATTACATTCCGCTCTTCCGCCTCTACGAAAAGCGAGCCTATGAATCGGCCCCGCAGGATGAACAGGGATATGTTTGGAACCTGTGCGCCATGCGGACAGACCGCTTTGAGAGGACCTATGGCGCAGACGCCGTGTTTTCAGAAATTCTCGGTATCGCGGACTATGTGATCGGGTCGGACGATGAGTATGTTTATCTGCTGACACTACCCTCGGATGTCCGCTGGCTGGAAAACGATCCTGTCAGCTATCGCCAATACAAGGCACTGCAAAGCGACTCACAAGGCGTACTCACGCGATTTTTGAAGGACAACGGAATCCACATAAATGAAGTGTGCCCTGCCTCCTCCGTGTTTTCGCCCCCTGCGCGTAGCGATGCGGCGAGCACGACCGGCTACGCTGCCTACGACGCGCTGCTCGCCGAGATCAGCGGCCTGCGGCGCTCCGGCGCAAGCGACATGCAGACCGACTTCAGCCACGATCTCCTGTCCGTGAAC